>Ga0272449_1001985_pt1 | contig 19811 bp, 21 predicted proteins | sample YNPCB0241_FD_198679 | JGI IMG/M metagenome (GOLD analysis project Ga0272449, IMG submission 198679) | Hot spring sediment microbial communities from Yellowstone National Park, WY, United States - YNP-CB-024-1 | ecosystem: Environmental > Aquatic > Thermal springs > Hot (42-90C) > Sediment... | reverse complement strand
CCACCCACACCAACTAAACACACCCTAGCAGATCTTATCCGACTCTGCCCCTCTAAACCTATCTCGAACAGCGAGATCTGCCTAGCGTACCGCTCAAAGTCCAGTTCAGCGCACCTTCCACAATAAAAATAACGCCAGTAGATAAAAACTAATCGCTACACTAGCCTCTAACCAGCTCCTTAATCCTAGCAGCTATAACTTCAGAGCCATCGATGAATATAATCGGATCTGGTGTTTCACCTAACACCTCTTCAACATAAGCGCATAACATCTTTCCACGTATCTGACGAAGCGGCGCAACTCTGTAACCACTCCGTCCCTCGGAGACTCCAGCACTGTCGTACTGCAAGGTCATACCTAAAGGTGCTATAATAGCCTCTAAGGTTTCTGCTCGCAACCCAGGTCACGATACCCCAAGGCACATACTGAGCGTTAAAACACAGCCTGTTCTAGGGCTTCTCCCTGGAAAGCAGAACACCAGCCCTTCCGATGTTGGTGTCTGGCAGCTCTACTATCGCTACTACAACCTTCTCTTTCTGCGTATTCAGAACCTGGCAGGTTACCTCAGTTATCTCTTTGACTAGCTGCGCCTTCTGCTCCTCGCTTCTTCCCTGCTTTATGTAGATGGTTATGATGGGCAGAAACTACGCCTCCTTGACCTTCACCGTCTCAGCTACGCTCTCCCAGTACGCTATGTTCGCTCTGCACCCTGGGTCTGGTGCGAGTATATCACCAAAGTAGTTGTATGCCCTCGCTCGGCAGCCACCACAGATGTAAAGGTATTGGCAATCTTTGCATCCCCCGCCTATCAGATCCTTATCTCTTGTTTTACTCAGTAAGTTAGATTCCCTCCACAGCCTCTCAAAGTCGTCGCGTATTAAGTTGCCTATCCTCACTTCATCCACGTGCGGGAAGAAGACGCAAGGATATATGTCACCGTTCGGCTCTATGGAAACGTAGAATCTTCCAGCCCCACATCCGCCGATAAAGTCGGCGAGCTTGGTGAGCTCACCTTGAAGCTTAGGGTTATAGAAGTGGGTTGGTATGACCAAGCCGTCGCATTCGAGCTGTGAGGTGCCATTAGATCCCTCGAATGCTTTAGCTAGCTCAGCTTCAACCTCCTTCGCTACCCTAGCGAACTGAGGCGCAGTAGACAGAATCTCAACCTTCTTCGTTGTCTTCCTCTTCAACCAAAGTGTTCTTAAGAGTTGCTCACGCTCGTCAGGGGTTAGGTCTGCTGTTACTATATCTCTACCCCTACCAGTGGGTATGAAGTTGTAGAGCATAAACCAATCTACACCCAGCTCATCACACAGATCAACGATCGCTGGAATCTGCTTATAATTGAAGTGTGTGCCAACGCAAGCGACTTCTGTGAACAAACCTTCAGCAACACAATTCTTTATCCCCTGAATCGTCTTTTCAAAAGCTCCTGGCACGCCTCTAAATTCGTCATGCGTAGTAGGGTTAAGACCATCTAAGCTTATCTGGACGAAGTTAAGACCCGCCTCCTTAAACTCTCTAACACGGTCACGAGCAGAAAACACGATGCCGTTGGTAGCCATAGCAACATATATTCCTCTATCTGAGGCGTGTCTAATGAGTTTAAGTATGTCGGGTCTAACCGTTGGTTCTCCGCCTGAAAACGCTATACTCACCACACCAGCCCTACTAAGCCGATCTATACCCATTAGCGCTTCACCTGTGGTAAGCTCATTCGGGTCCTGCCTACCAGCGTTTTCGTAGCAGTGCTTACACCTAAGGTTACAGAGCCTCGTAATATTCCAGACTATCTGAAAAGGTGCACCTGGTACAAAGGGTCTACGAACGCCAAAGTAGCTTATCCCCCTTATCACGTTAACCAAGCCTCTTCTCCAATACGGATCCCTGAACTTACTCTTTATCTGCTCCTCGCTTGCTCCGAAGGCGCTTGCCCCGCTTTTAACAACTCTTTCAACAATAAATTTTGCGGCTCTACACTTTAGGCAGGCGTCTCTTCTCGTGCCTATATAGAGTTGAAGAGCGACCTCAAGCCTATTCTCGTTACAAGCAGAGCAGTAGCCTGAGATGCGCCGTAGAGTCCACCGAGCAAAAGGGTTGTCGACAACATTCTTAAAGAGTTTTATCGTATCTGTGGTACTCAACCCTCTCAACCCTCCTTATGTCTTGCTTATATTTTAGCTTGTTGCTTACCAGCAGGGACGATGTTACGGTAAGCAGACATATGACAACCAAAGAAAGCACCAAACACTAAAACCTCATCGTAACATCATCACCAGCAGGTTGTTGTATAATTAGAAGGCTATATGTGTTAGCTGTTTGGCTATAGTTTAACTGGTCGAGATCCAATACTCTGCTTTTGTTTGGTTGATTTGGGTTAGGGGATTCGTCATTCTAAGAGTAGTTTGAGTAGTTAGGCTTCTCCGACTAATAAACGGTCAAAAGGAATCCAACAACACGATCGTGAAAGATAATTTAGGCGACAACCACGCTTGCTAGTTAGAGCGAATACTGCACACCTTTTACTGGTTGGATTATTTGCGCACCTACATCTGCTATGTATCTTGAGAAGAGCCTCGGGTACTCTGTGTGAATCGGGTAGAGTTTGGCGCAACCTATCCGCTGTATGGCATCTCGAAGCTGTGTTGGCATAATGTGTCCTGAGACGTGAATGTGGTACTGTGGCAGACCCAAGTGGTTTAACCAGTTGCTAAGCCGCTCAAAATCGAGCTCCATCTCTTCGTTAAATGGTTCAGATGCTGAGAGGATGTAGCAGCTTCCGGGCTGAGGCTCGACTTCGATAAACTCCTCAAGGTCGTAGTAGGATGATACGAGTATGAGTTCATGCTGCCTCTTAGCTGCTTCATCCGCATCAACACTGTTTACAGAGTTTAGGATTTCTTGCTCCCATCTCTCATACCTCTTCTTATGCTTCCTATATACAACCAGATTGCCTAAGTTGGGTAGCTTGAGTTTTGGGTCTTTGCGTAGATGCCAGAGGAGTCTAGCCTGCTTTAGAGAAATGGCTAGGGTTCGACCGCTTTTTTCTGCAACCGTGTAGAAGGAGCGTAGCCTATCCACATCTGTTTTAGAGAAGTCTGCGATAACCAAACCTCTGCTCTCCGCCACCAGCGTACTTAGTTTATCCAAGACTTCTTCTTCAGACGAAACCGACGCCCCGATCATATTCGTCGCCTCGCAGAGTAGCGCCTCTGGTTTACACTCAGCGGCTTTATCGATAAACTCATCAGTCATACGCCAGAGCGGACCGTGCCTTCTAAAGTCGCCAGTATACGCCACTGAGCCTTCTGAGGTGTGGAGTATGATGCCGTATGCACCTGGTATCGAATGGTCAACGTGTATAGGCTCTATAGTTATGGAGCCTATCTTGATCCTCTGGCCTGTTCTAAACGTGTTTATCTTCTTCCCTACGATATTGAACTCTATCGTCGGCTGCCTAACTTCGGATAGGTAGTTGAGGATCTTAGCCGCTGCTTCCCCGCAGTAGATCGGTATATCGTGCCTTAAGAAGCCGATGTATCCCACGTGATCCAGGTGTGCGTGAGATATCACAACCGCATCTAACGCACTCTCATCTTTATTTACTTCATAAGCACCCTTTATCTGAGGCAGAAGACCGAGCTTAAGTAGAGCGTTTATGCTTCTTGGGCTTAGGTAAGGGGGGGAGTAGTATCTGCTTCGAGAGGTAAAGGGCACACCAAAGTCTAAGATCAGCCTGGTGTCTCGATCCTCTACTAGAATGCAGTTACCCCCTACCTCACCTACGCCTCCGTAGAAGGTCAAGGAAACCATCAGCAAGGTTTAGAGGGAGCGGTTCTTTAAACATATGGTTGGAGACGATGGGTTATGCTCATACTCCCAGAAAATGATCTTAGGCAGCTGCTTGCGATGGGAGATGTGATAAAGGCGGTGGAGGAGGCTTTTCTTGAGCTCGCCGAGCTCGGTACGAAGAGCCCTAAGAGGACGGTTCTTGAAATACCCGAGTATAAGGGTTGTATGCTCTTCATGCCAGCCTATCTCCAGAGGTCGAAGAGTGTCTCTCTTAAGGTTGTTGGCTTATATCCCGATAACGCGAAAAGAGGCTTGGAGACGCTTTCATCCATTCTCTGCTTAATGGACCCAGAAACAGGCACGCCGCTCGCTGTTATGGATGGTAAGCATATAACGGCGATGCGAACCGCGGCTATGACTGCTATAGCAGCGGAGCATCTAGCTAGAAGGAGCATTGAGTCGGTTGGTGTAATAGGTGCGGGTGTGCAGGCTGAGTACCAGCTCAGAGGCATATTAGAGGTAAGAAGTGCTAAAAGAGTATATGTCTATGATGTCTTGGTTGAAAGAAGTCAGAGGCTTGCCGAAAAAGTTAGGGAAGAGTTGGGTTTGATGGTGCAGGTGGATGAGTCGGCGAAAGGTGTTGCATCAAAATCAGACATACTTATCGTAGCGACAACATCTAAGCAGCCTGTCTTTGATGGCTGCGTGTTAGCAGAAGGTGTGCACGTGGCTTCGATAGGTTGGGTTGGGCCAGAGGGGAGAGAATTGGATACAACGACGGTAAAGCGTGCTAAGGTTGTGGTTGACACAAAAGAAGGTGTGCTATCTGAGTCGGGCGACATACTGATACCCATACGAGAGGGGGCTATTACGGTGGATCATATATGGTGCGAGCTCAAAGACCTTGTGTCGAATCGGAAGAAGGGTAGGGAGAGTGAAGAAGAGATCACTTTATGGAAGAGTGTTGGGGTGGGTGTGGCTGATGCTGCAGCGGCCAAGCTAGCTTACCAGAAGGCTCTGGAAAAGCGTGTGGGTTTATGGGTAGAGATCTAAGAAGTTAGATTTATCTTACCCGGGCGACATAGGTACTGTGATATGCCTAAGGCGTATGTGCTAATAAACACTGAACCAGACGTGGAGGAGGAGTTCTTAGAGGAGCTTAAAAAGATAAAAGGCGTAGTCGAAGCCACTTCCGTATACGGCATATACGACTTCATCGTTAAAGTTGAGGCTACTTCGCTTGAGGAAGTGAAGGAGATCATAACCTCTAAGATCCGTAAGCTAAAGGACTTACGCTCATCCGTAACATTGATAGCAGCAGAAGGCTAGCAGCCGCGATTCGACCCTCTCTATCTCCATCGAAATCATAAGATCACAAAGTATCTTTGTAAACCACTTCGCTTACCACAATCCTTAAGGTAAATACAAGCTTATACAAGCTAGGCGGTAGATAAGGAGATGCGTCTAAGAACGGTAATAATCTTCTTACTCGGCGCGATTATAGGTGCTCTAATAACAGCCCCACTTTACCTGGCACCAGCAACCCCATCCAAGAGCATTACGGTCTTTGCTGGCGCAGCCGCAGCGCCAGTATATGATGAGGCTGCAAAGCTGTTCAAAGACAAATATGGGGTTAAGGTCGAGTTTCGACTCGGCGGCTCAGGTAGCGTGCTATCAGCGATGAAGATAGCGAAAACGGGAGACCTGTTCATACCCGGCTCGCCAGAGTTTCTGCTTGAAGCCGCGAAATCCAATATTTTAGATAAAGGTTCGGTGAAGAAGCTTGCTTACCTTGTTCCAGCGATAGTCGTCCAGAAAGGTAATCCACACAACATTACTTCGCTTGAGGATCTTTCTAAGCCTGGGTTGCGGGTAGGTATCGCTGACCCTATCTCAGTGTGTGTAGGGCTTTATGCAAAAGAGCTGCTGGAGAAAAATGGTTTGTGGGAGAGTGTAAAGCGTAATATCGTAGTTTACGCGCAGAGCTGTGATGCAACTGCTGCTCTAATACCTACCGGTGCTGTTGATGCGATCATCGGTTGGCACGTGTTTGTAGATTGGTATCCTGATAAGGCTGAGAGGGTATGGATTGAGCCGAGTAAGGTGCCTAAAATTGGGTATATTGCTGGTGCGGTATCTGTGTTCGCTGAAGATAAGGTGTTAGCTAAGAAGTTCCTTGATTTTCTAGCGTCTGAAGATGTTGCCGGGATCTGGGCGAGGTATGGATACTTTGCTAGTGAGCAGGAGGCTAGGCAGTATGCTCCGAACGCAGCTATTGAAGATATAATTTAGAGAGAAGGTGGTATAGGATGAGCCCGCTTAGGGCTACAGCCTTCGCCTGCTTGATCTTCCTTTCGCTTTTCATAGTTGCGATTATAGCTTCATCCAGCCTCTTCACGAACCCCTCAGCACTAGCTTCAGCCATCTTATCTGAGGAAATAAGATTCGCGATCTCCCTCACCCTATCCACAGCGACCATCTCAACAGCAGCAGCCCTAGCCCTAGCGATTCCAGCAGCCTACGCTCTAGCGTACGCTAAATTTCCAGGTAAGAGCGTAATCGATACGCTCATCGATATCCCAATAGCGCTACCACCTGTAGCCTTGGGTACGGCTCTGCTCATCTTCTTCACAAACACACCCTTAGGCGCCCTCATTAACACCTCGCTTATAAAATTCGTCTTCGAAGTCCCTGGAGTGATTTTGGCGCAGTTCGCTGTGGTAAGTGTGCTGGCTGTTAGGCTGCTCAAACCTGTGTTCGAGGGCATAGATCCGAGATATTTGATGATCGCTAGGACGCTAGGGGTGAGTGAGCTAAGGGCATTCTTTAGGGTAACCTTGCCTCTTGCGAAGAGCGGTTTACTTGGGGCTGCTGTGTTGACTTGGGCTAGAGCACTTGGGGAGTTCGGGGCAACAGTTACTTTGGCTGGTGCGACCAGATTCAAGACCGAGACGCTATCGATCGCTATGTTCCTCAGTTTGGCTAGAGCGGATCTTGAGATGGCTATGGCTATCATACTTATTCTCTTAGCGTTAACTGTAGCCACCCTTCTGATTACACGCAGACTATTTTATAGGGGGTTAGCGGTTTGATCAGCGTCTCAGATCTAAGTGTAAAACGCGGTAACTTCACGTTACAAGACATAAACTTCAGCGTCAGAGGAGGAAGCTGCCTAGGGTTAATAGGGCCTAACGGCTCAGGCAAGACCACCATCTTGGAATGTGTGGCAGGCATCATAAGACCGAAACGAGGTAGGATACTCATCGACGATGTGGATGTGACAAATCTGCCTCCAGAGAAGAGGGGGGTTGGGTATGTTCCGCAAGACTTTGTGCTCTTCCCCCACTTATCTGCTGAGCAGAATATTGCTTTCGCTCTTAAGGATGCTAAGTCAGATAAGGTTAAGGATATTATGGGGTGGCTTGAAATAGGCCACTTGGCTGGTCGAGATGTCAAAAGTTTAAGTGGAGGTGAGAAGCAGAAGGTAGCCTTAGCTAGGGCTTTAGCCGCCAACCCGAAGGTTCTTCTCCTAGATGAGCCACTTTCGTCTCTCGACCCTCTGAACAGAGATAGGTTGCGTAGAGAGTTGAAGAGCATAATCTCCAAGATACTAGCCACGCTGAATCTGCCCGTGATCTATGTGACACACGACCTTCCTGAGGCTGAGTTGATGAGCGACTGCCTAGCTGTGCTGAACAACGGGAGGATAGAGCAGATAGGGCTCAAAAGCGAAGTCCTCACAAAACCACAATCAAGATTCGTAGCAGATTTCCTAGGATACAACATCCTAGAGGGTCGAGTTGTGGGGTTAAGAGATGGCCTAGCGAGTGTAGAGGTCAATGGAGTGCTCATAAAAGTTGAGGCAGAAGACATCAACCTAAGTAGGGAGGTAACCCTAGTCTTAAGACCTCAAGACATCGTCCTTTCACAAGAAGGAGCGGTTGGGGAGAAGTGGCAACACTGTAGATGCAACATCCTCCCTGGCACTGTGACTGAGATATGTAAAATGGGGGCCTCGGCAAAGGTCTTGATCGATATAGGCGTACCGCTAGCCACATATGTAAGCGCATCTATGCTAGACGAATTCAGAATAGGCAGCAGCGTATTCGTGCAATTCAAAGCAAGCGCAATAAAACCCCTCAGATAGATATAAATATCATTTTTTGTAATAATTTCCCAATGGCAAATTTAGAGCACGCCTATACTCAAGTCTTGCTAAGCTTTGGCCTAGATCGCTTTACCAGTAGGGAGTTTAGGAAAGTGGTTGGTGTTGATAACCCTAACTTGATTCTTCACCGTTTATGTAAAGAGGGGTTCTTAGTAAGGTATCGTAGAGGGATGTATATGGCTACTCATCCTCTTATCTTGAGCCTAGAGCGTGGTGGTATTAGGTGGAGGGATAAGGTCGCTCAGAAGGAGTATCTGCCGATTCTGGAGTTCGTGATCGCCAAACTGGTGGAGTTTTTTTGGAATAGAATCACCTCCTTGCTTATATTTGGCTCAGTGGCGAGGGGGCGAGCTCGTGCTGAGAGCGACATAGACGTCTTATTGGTTGCAGAAGGGCTGCCTAAAAGGTATTCTGAGAGAATGGAGTTGGTTAGGAGGGCGCTGAGTGGTGTGGAGGATGTTAGGCTGAAGATGTGGGAGAGAGCAAGAGTCTATCCGCTAATCGATGTAATCGCATTGGAACCAGAAGAGGCTTCGACCAACCACCCATTCTATCTAGACATGCTTAATGAAGCGATAGTAGTTGTTGACAAAGGCGGGTTTATGAAGAGCAGGTTAGGAGTGCTTGAGAAGAAGCTATGTGAGATAGGAGCTAGAAAGGTCGTGCTCCCAGACGGAAGATGGTACTGGGACCTCAAAAGTGAGGTGAGAAAGGGTGAGGTCATCGAGCTATGAGAAGCGATATCATGGCTATGGATTATCTGCGTAGGGCTAAGTCTAGACTGATAGATGCTGGATCAGCCTTTAGGAGAGGCGACTATCCGGAGACGGTACGCTACTCACAAGAATGTGTCGAATTATCCTTGAAGGCTTGCTTAAGAGCAGTCGCTGTCGAATACCCAAAGGTTCACGATGTAGGCGACATACTCAAGATATGTAGCGGTAAATTCCCCGACTGGATGAAGAAAGAGATAGATACACTTGCCGAGATTTCAAGGGACCTCTCAGAGAAGAGAGCACCAAGCATGTACGGATTAGAGAGCGTAGGTAAGGCACCTAGCCAGCTCTTTGACGAAAAAGACGCAGAAGATGCTTTAAATAAAGCAGAGTACGTCCACAAGGTATCTTCAAGATTCCTAGAAGAATTTTACGGCTAGGTCCGCCTAATTAGAACCTTAGTGTTTTACCACCGTAGGCCGCAAAATTATTATAGAGACAGCTATCGAAGGTGGTAAGATGGGGGTGCTCTTGAAGCGGCATCTGCTTATGATCGTTGTGTTGGTCTTCGCCCTTACCGCTCAGCAGATGATGTGCGCCTCAGCCCAGCAGATTACGTTATCAAGCGTCTACTCACACCTCTATGTAGATAGAGCCACAACCCTCTACCTGCCCGTGAACGTCACTAACTTCGGTTCAGCGACCAAGGTTTCTTTCAGGGTAGATGCACCTATGGGCTGGGAAACATCTCTTAGCTACGAAGGCTACGCGATAAGGGAGTTGAACCTCCAAGCTGGGCAGACCGTAAGGCTCAGTCTAAAGGTAAGCGTCCCGGTAAATGCTTCGAGAGGTAATAATACGGTAACACTGTTTGCGTTTGACAGTCAAGGTGCTGCATCAAGCCTACGCCTAGTAATTGAATACGCAGCTCCGCCTACGCCTCCTCCCGGTGTAACCTTAACAACGGTGTACCCTACTTTAAGCGGCCCTTCCGGAACGAGCTTCGAATTCACCGTTACGGTGAAGAATACTGGCGGTGAAGACGATGTGTTCACACTGATCGCCAACCCGCCTCAAGGGTGGACAATCACCTTCCGCCCGCAATTCGAGACAAGCCAGATTACGAGTTTGAGTTTAAAGGCTGGCGAGAGCAAAACAGTGACCGTTTCGGTCAACCCTCCGCCCAGAACCGAATCTGGCTTATACAACATCACACTATCGGCAGCCTCGGCTAAAACACAGGGCAGCGTCAGGCTCGCGGTTGAGATAACGGGAACATACTCCCTTTCTCTAACTACCGTCGACGGGAGGCTTAACGCAGACGCGGTAGCTGGTGAAGAAGCATACCTAACACTTGTAGCTAAGAACACTGGTTCAGCTCAGCTAAGAGACATATCGATCTCCTCAAACCACCCAAGCGGGTGGAGCGTAACCTTCGAGCCTACGCTCATACCCAGCTTAGCGCCAGACGCCAGTCAACAGATAAGCGTGAAGATCAAGCCGTCTAGCACGACACTCCCAGGCGACTATATGGTGACCTTTTCAGCTTATGGTGGCAGAGTCTCCACATCTGTGGATATTAGGGTCACGGTCACTTCGCCTCCTGGTCTCACCGCTTTAGGGTTGGCTGTGGTTGCAGCGGTTGTTGTTGTGCTAGCGCTTATATTCCTTAGGCTTGGTCGAAGATGAGCTAGGCGGTGGGAGATGCAGCTGGCGATACAGACTTGGGGTTTAACAAAGAAGTACGGTGATTTTGTTGCTGTTGATTCGCTTGACCTTGAGGTTAAGCAGGGTGAGGTCTACGGTTTTCTGGGGCCGAACGGTGCTGGAAAGACGACGACTATATTGATGCTTTTGGGGTTAACCGAGCCTACATCCGGTAGGCTGCGTGTTCTGGGCTACGACCCTATGCGCCAACCTCTTAAGCTGAAGAGGCTTGTTGGGTATCTGCCTGAAAACCTGGGCTTCTACGATGACATGACCGCTAAGCAGAACCTTCTCTACACCGCTAGGCTCAACGGCATAAGTTTTGTAGAGGCTGAGAGTAGGATTGCGAAGCTGCTCGACGCGCTTATGCTCTCTGACGCTGCTGATGTGAAGGTTTCAGCGTTCTCTAAGGGTATGAGGCAGAGGCTAGGGATGGCTGACGTCTTGCTTAAAGATCCGCAGCTTCTACTGCTGGATGAGCCTACAAGCGGTATAGATCCAGAGGGTGTGAGACAGATTCTGGATATGATAGTTGAGTGTAGAGCGAGGGGGAAGACTGTTCTCCTCTCATCTCATCTACTCTATCAAGTGCAGAAGGTCTGCGATAGAGTTGGTATCTTTGTGAAGGGTAGGTTGATCGCATCAGGCACCATACAGCACCTCGGAAGAGAAGTTATAGCTGGAGATAGATACGTCGTAGAAGCTGAGGTTCCAGACGCAACACCAGCCCTCGAAGAAACCTTAAGAGGGTTAGAGGGGGTGATCAAGGTGGATAGAGCTGGGTCGACTTTTACAATAGAGTGTAGATCTGATTTAAGAGGCGTGTTGGCGAAGGCTATCGTAGCCTCAGGTTACACGTTAACTCAGATCAGAAGCCACGAATACGCTTTAGACGAGATTTACGCAAGATACTTTGGTGGTGAACCTAAAGGTTGACCGGCACCTTAACCATAGCGCTGAAGGAGCTCTCAGACTACCTCGGAACAAAGAGGTTCTGGTTCCTCTTCACCATAATTTACGTCGCTGGCTTAATGGCAGCATACCTAGGCATACAGGCGTTGGTACAGGCTAGAGTTGAGAGAAGCTTTCTACTACTCTTCAGAGCATCTAGCGGTGCCTTACCGCCCTTCCTCTTCTTCATAATGTATTTTGGTCCTCTGCTCGGTATCGCTCTGGGCTTCGACGCAGTCAATAAGGAGCGTGCCAAAAACACTTTGGTTAGGCTTCTCTCTAATCCTGTGCATAGAGATGCTGTTATAAACGGGAAGTTCTTGTCAGGTGTGAGCATAGTAACCATAGTGGTCTTTGGCATACTTGGTATAGCAAGCGGGTTGGCGATACGGGTCGGCCTTGTGCCTAACTTAGATGAGTTGGCTAGGCTAGTGGTATTCGCAGCGGTTACTATCCTCTACATAGCTGGCTGGCTTGCCCTCTCACAGCTCTTATCCATACTATTTGCGCATACGTCGACTTCAGCGGTAGCCAGCTTTGCCATCTGGGGGTTCTTCACGTTCTTCTGGACCCCGATCGCTTCGCTTGTGGCCGGTAATCTTATACCAGATCCGAATAGCCTCGAGAGAATCACCCTAGAGCAGAACCTATACAGGATCTCGCCCACTGTATTATTTCTGGAGGCTGTCCTCGTTATCCTAACCCCTACAGCCAGGTTCCTCAACCCCATCTCCTTGAGTGAACTGGAGTACGTAATACCTAACCCGCTTCCTCTGCTTCAGAGTCTAAACCTGATTTGGCCGCATATTATTGCGCTGGTGGCCTTCGTTTTAGTCTGCTTCCTAACCTCATACATAATATTTGTGAAACAGGAGGTCAGAGGTTAGGTTACTTGGCGACGCCTAGGAAGATCTTGCCGAAGTCTTTTTCTGCTAGGAGGTGTTGCGATTCGCCTTCGTATACGCATCTTCCTGAGCCGAGCACGTATGTGTAGTGTGATATCTGTAGTGCTTTTCTGACGTTCTGCTCCACCATGAGTATGGGTACGCCTTGTTCGCAGATCGCCTTGATCTTCTGGTGTAGCGTGGCAACGGCTTTGGGTGCGAGGTTGGCTGTGGGCTCATCCAAGATGAGAAGCTTAGGCTTGTTTATCATCGCTCGGGCTATGGCGAGCATCTGCCTTTCACCGCCGCTGAGCGTAGCTGCCTTCGTCTTCGCGTAGGGCTTTATTTCGCTGAACATCTCGAGCATCTCCCTCACATCCACCCTAATACCCTCCCTATCCCTTCTCAGGTAGGCTCCCATCTCAAGGTTCTCCTCAACCGTCAGGTTCGTAAAGACATTATTCACCTGAGGCACATACCCTATCCCCTTAGCCACAATCTTAAAGGTTGGTAACCCAGTTATATCCTCACCTCGGTAAAATACCCTACCACCAAACGTCTTAACCTCACCTATTATCGTCTTGACCAGCGTCGACTTACCCGAGCCATTCGGGCCGATCACAGTTACGATCGTCTTCTCAGGAACCCTAATCGAAACACCCTGCACAATCGTAATCTTACCGTAGCCCGAATGAAGATCTTCAGTACTAAGCATAACCGAAGCCAAATCAATACTCACCTAAATACACGTCGATAACTCTAGGGTTCTCAACCAGCTCACGCCCCCTACCCTCAGCTATAACCTGACCCTTAAACATAACTATAACCCTATCGGTGTAGCTGAAGAGCGTCTCGATCCTATGCTCGATTATAAAGAAGGTTAATCTAAAGTTCTTGCGCAGCTCGACGATCTTCTCGAAGATTTTGTCGACGACAACTGGGCTCACGCCAGCAGCGGGCTCGTCGAGAAGAAGCATCTTGGGGTCAGACATCAAGGCTCTGCCTAACTCAAGTAGCTTCATCTGCCCGCCCGAAAGGTTGCCTGCAAGATTCTTTCTCTGATGATAGAGGTCCAGCATCTCCAGGATATCGAGAGCCTTCTTGACGAGCTCTTCTTCCTGCTTCTTCCAAGCTCGGGTTTGGAAGAAGGTGCCGATTAGACTGTCGCCAACCAGGCCCCTTGCTGCGATAAGCATGTTATCCAATACGGTCATCTTTTGGAATAGGCGTGGAACCTGGAAGGTTCTAACAAGCCCAGCCTTGTATATCAGGTGGCAGGGGAGGTTATCTATCCTTCTACCGTTGAAGAAAGCTTTACCTGAATCGGCTTTAAGTGCGCCTGAGATGACGTTAAAGAGAGTGGTCTTGCCGCTGCCATTTGGACCAATCAGCCCGGTTATGGATCCCTCATCCACCTGGATGCTTACGTTGTTGACCGCGACGAGCCCCCCGAAAGATTTTGTTAGGTTGTCGGTTACGAGGATCTGCGCCAACTTAGACACCTTTGTGCTCGCGTACCCTATTCTCTTTAAGCAGCCCCTGGGGTCTGAAGAAGACGAAGATTAAGATTAGGAGACCGGTAAGTATGAACATAAGGTTGTTGGGGTCTATTGGGAGAAGAAGATAGTCCTTTGCGATCCTAGCGCCTCTTTCGAAGGATATGTAGATTAGAGCGCCTAAGAAAGCCCCTTCTATGTTCGCAAACCCCCCAAGCATAACCATCATCCACACTGTAAAAGATATGAAGGGCATAAACTGGTCAGGTGCTATGGATGTAACGTACTGCCCCATGAATGCGCCGGCTACGCCAGCCATAGCTGAAGATATAGAGAAGATAGACGCTTTGTAGCGGAAAGTGTTTTTGCCTAGGGTGGCTGTTGCCAACTCGTCTTCTCTTATGCCGCGTATTACCCGACCGTAGGGTGAGTGTATAATCCTGTTTGCTATAAAGTAGCAGATGGCGGCAATAATAGTTATAGCGATGAGTTGAATAATGAGGGCTGTGGTGTAATCTAATCCAGAAGGGGTTATGGAAGGTATACCTCTTATGCCCAGAGGACCACCCAGCCAGTATTCGTTCTTAAGGATTATCCGTATGATCTCGCCGAACACGAGTGTCAATATTCCCAGGTAGTCTTCTCTAAGCCTAAGCGCTGGCAGCGAAATCATCAACCCCGCCAGACCTGAAACCACTACGCCTGCTGCGAAACCTACATACACGGGGTAACCTAGTGTAGTGAGTATACCCGACGTATATGCACCTATCATGTAGAAGGCTACCTTACCGAAGTTCCAGAGACCTGTAAAACCATACTCTAGGTTTAGGGAAAGAGAGAGTATGCCAAAGATCCCCACGTAGACGAACATATCTAGGATGAAGTTTACGATGTTAACCACTCGAGCTCAACCTCCGTCTTATGGATTTGAATGTTATACCAGCTATGCCTTGAGGTGCAAATATTAACGCGAAGACAAGTACTAAGAAGCCGAGTAGGAACCTGTATTCGGTAGAAAGCTTTAAGGCAACAAGCCCTATCACACCTAGGTTTTCAACAAAGCCGAGTGTATAGCCTGCAAATATGGTTCCATATATAGACCCTACGCCACCAAATATTACAGCGGCAAAGGACATAATGAGTATGTCCCAGCCTAGGACAGGGGTTATTCTTGTGTCGCTCGCCTTCATGACGCCGCCTAACCCAGCTAACGCCGAGCCGAGAAACCAAACGAGTAGAATAATCTTTCTTGTGTCTATCCCCGAAGCCTGAGCCAAGGAAGGGTTATTGGATGTCGCTCTCATAGCCTTGCCGATCTTCGTCTTTGTGAGAAGAAGATGGAAGACAGCTACGATCGCCACAGCCAAGAATATGAAAGAGAGCCAAAGAGGCGTAACCCTAATAGGACCTAAATCGAAACCTGGGTAGTAAGCTGAATAGTAAAGATCCTTCCTACCCCATATCTCCTGCATAGCGTAGCGTAACACTATTCCATATCCGACCGACGCTACGGTTAAGTGTAGTATAGAAGCGCCCTTCCTGATAAGTGGTCCGAATAAAAAAATGTGGGAAGCGACGCCCAGGAGACCTGTCGCCACGAAAGCGGCCAACACACCTGCTTCGAAGCCGAGCTTCCATATGTCTGCTACTGTGTAGGCGATGTATGCGCCAAATGTTATGAATTCCGCGTGTGCGACATTAGGGAACTTCAGGATGCCGTACGTCAGCGTCAGACCGATCGCAGCAAGCACGTAGAGGCTTCCTGTTAGGAGGCTGTTGAAGAGTATTTGAGCGATGTTGAGGCTCAGCCCGTCGACCAAGGCTATCCTTGCCTCTTTGGGCGCCGCTCAATCTACCTTACTTCCAGACTACTCCTGTGCCGAGGCTCCAGAAGCCATAGTTGAAGTTGTATGTGGGTTTACCGTCCTTGAGCTCGACGCGCCAAATGAGGTAGTCCTGGGAGAGAAGGTCTCCCGTACTTGGATCCATAGCTTTCATCCCAGTTGCCCCAATGTAATATTGCCCGGTCAGCGCTAAGGCGTTCTTGATCTTAGCACCATCATATACGCCGGCGTGACCGACGGCTAGTATAGCTACCATAGTTGCGTCGTATGTGTAGTCCGCGAATAAGCTCGGTTCGTCGCCGTAAAGCCTCTTATGCATGTTGTAGAATATCTGGTAGCTGTATGTCTTAGGATCGTATGTAGGTCTTGTGCCGAAGAGCCCTGTTTTAACCATGTATTCTGCGGCTCGGGGGTCTGCGAAGAACGCCTCGTCAGCCATTCCTTCTCCACCCATCGTCGGTATCTTGTCCAAGCCCAAGTCTAGCGCTTGTCTGAAGACGATCTTACCGCTCTCAACCCATAGGGCATAGAAGATCACATCTGGGTTGGCTGCTCTCACTTGCTCAAGCTCGGTTCTGTAGTCACCTTTAGTTGGATCATACCTTATGGTCAACACCACCCTGTCTCTCATCCCAGGCTGGGCTAGAAGCATCTGCTCCATCCCTATGCCGTAGTCATTGCTCACCACGAATGTAACAATCCTCTTAAATCCCTTCTCCTTCATTATGTCGGCAAGAGCCCTCGCTTGTATGGTATCACTACCCACAACCCTCCAGAAGTAGGTATCACCATACTGCTTTGCCAAGTTACTTAAAGCAGCTGCTGTGGCCGACATGCTTATAGCTGGAACCTTGCGGTCATTGAGATACTTCGCTATTGTGGCTGCTTCCACACTTGTAGCCGGTCCGACAATAACCTGCACACCCTGGACCTCCACAAGCTTCTTAACCGCATCCAACGCCTTATCGGGCACGGCTGCTGTATCCTCGGCTATTATCTGAACTGGTCTGCCGCCTATTCCACCACTGTCGTTTACAATCTTCGCCGCGATGTGTGCGCCGTAGAGCATTCTTACACCGATGGAGCCGAGTTCGCCGCTGAGTGGTAGGAGTACACCTATCTTAACCTTCTCAGGCAGCCCTCCTGGCGCAGCTGCCGTAGTAGTAACCGTAGCGGTTTGAGTTACGGTTTGGGTCACGGTTTGTGCGGCACTAACTGTCTGAGTAGTAGTTATAGTCCGGGCTACGGTTTGAGTTAGCGTAGTTGTTTGAGGTGTTACCGTTGCTGAGCCAGCGAAGTAGCCTGCAGCAACACCCACGATAAGTAAGACCACTGCGAGAGCTGCGGCCGCTGCTGTGCTAATTCCTTTCCTATCAGAATTTTCCCGCATATCACAGACTTTACCCATACCGGTATTTAAGTTATTCGTTCGTCGTTTAAAAAAGTTCAAAAAGTTATTAGTTTGTTTCGCACCTTCTGGATTTCCCAAGTAGCGCAGCTCTACATGTATTTTTACTGGACCGTGTTCATATTATGCTGTCAAGATGAAAAGGATGTATCCATATACCCCAATGAGACGCCGGTATAGTAGATTCGCTTCTGATTTACTCGAAAAGGCCTAGCTTTTGATATGTCCGATTAAGAATTTGTTGTAGAGCTTTCCGCCATTCGTAGAATTTGCTGGGTTCTTCGGGATAGGATAGGTTGTGGCTTATGAGCTTTTTGCTAGTTTCAGATACTGTTTTGAGGGCATTAGCGAGCTTAGGTTTCTTCATCACCTTCACCCATATTGCTGGGTTGAAGAGCTGTATCTTGTTGAACTCCGGATGTTCCCTTCTTGTTATGTGCTCTATGTCGTCTTTAGAGAGAAAGTGCTTCATCCCGTAGTTTATGTCTTCATTGGGTAGCGTCTGAAGATACCTCCTCAAGACCTCGAAGCTAGCCATCTGATATCCATAGAGGCGCATATATTCAAGGTTGTAGCGCCAAAGCCCCTCTTCGGATGTATCTGAAGCTTCTACCGCCTCTACAGCTACTTTAGCCAATATTGTGCCGCCGTATAGCGAGGGACCTATGCCGCCGGCATCTATCGGTCTAGGCATCCAAGCGGCGTCTCCAACCAAGGCGTAGCCGTTTGCAACCAAGCAGTCGTTCTGCCTCCTCACGGGCACCTGCCAGTTTCCTGAAGTATTCCCCTGGTCGTTTGGGTCTTGAGATAATCTGGGTTCACCTAACACGCTGTTGCTCTTAACGTAATTATCTATAAGGCTCTGTAGTGTGTCGCTTCGGCCAAGCCTTTTATTCCTCTCATCTAAAGCCCTTTTCTGCACGCCAAGACCTATGTTTACTTTGTTTGCGCCTTTTGGGAAGTTCCAGCAGTATCCGCCTGGCGCGAGGTCTTGATCCAAGTGTATGAGACAGTACTCTGGGTCGAAGTATGTTCTATCGTCTTTTCTGGGCGCGAAAGTGTAAATGTATCTTCCAGTAGCCTCAAGGTCGTCTCTGTCGATTTCACGCTCAACCTTCGATTTTATGGGAAGATTTGCTCTGAGCCTTGAGGATGCCCCAGTTGCGTCCACTACAAGCTTGCATCGTGCAGTGAACTTGGCGTTGGTATGCACATCCCTTCCTATCACACCCACAACTCTCTGATCATCGCTAAGTAAGCCAGTGACCGCTGTGTTGAATCGGAACTCAACCCCAAGCTTTTCCGCTTCAAGCATCTGCTTCTTGGAGAAGAGTCTTCGGTTAAGCAGATAGCCCTCGCCTTCGAAGAGCACGCTGGTTTCGTGGTCTGGTGAGAAGAGAAGCACACCCTTAACTCTATGCTCTATTTCAGGTTCGCTGTAAACCACTCCGCTATTTGAAGCAGCATACTCTAAGCTCCTTTTACTGACCGCGTCTCCGCAGATCCACCCGTTGGGGCTCTTCTTACCAACCTCCTCTCTCGAGTTTCTATCGACTACAAGTATGCGTAGATTCTGCTTAGAATACTTGGCAGCGGCAATGGCTGTAGTTAAGCCAGCTACACCTCCGCCTGCAACGATAATATCGTAATCCATACGCTTCCCCGCTAGCTAAGCAACCTTCTTTAATCTTGGTATAAAGGGTTTATTTACCATAAAGTGAGTAGTAGAAGTTGGATTGAGAGCTGCTCTTATATTGGCAGGGGGTTTGAGCAGACGTATGGGTAAGCTGAAGCAGTTCCTAGACTTCCTAGGCACACCTCTTATTGCTAGAGTTGCCTCTAGGCTCGCCAAGGCCGTAGATGAGGTGGTGGTTGCGATAAATAAGGGTGACAACGAGGCGATTTACAGGCAGCATCTCCCGGAGTCGACTCTAATAGTTAAGGACGAGGTAGATATACAAGCGCCTCTAGTAGGGTTTTGTAGCGGTTTAAAGCCTGTCAGATCTCCATACACATTTATAACCTCGTGTGACGCACCTTTTGTGAACCCTAAAGTGGTGGATGAGCTTTTCAAGAGGGTTGAGGGAGCAGATGCCGCCTTACCCATCTGGCCTAGTGGTATGCTGGAGCCGCTACATGCTGTGTATCATACGACCCGAACGCTAGAGGCAGCGTGTAGGTGTGTGGAGGCTGGAAGATTCAAGAACCTCTCTATATTGGATTACTTACCTAATGTGCGTTACGTGAATGTAGATGAGCTAAGAGACCTAGACCCTGAGCTACTAACGTTCCTTAACATCAACACCGTAGAGGATTATCAGCACGCGTTAAAGTTAGCCTATGCAATTGATGGAGGATGATAGCCGAACGTTGCAAGCAACTACTAAGACAAGGTGCATAAGGTTAGATTACGTTAGGGGTGTTGAGGAGCTTCGTGAAGCTGAAGTTGCATTAGAGGCGCCTGTAACTTTGGTGGTCAATGGTGTAGAACTGGTTACACTCTTCGCGACACCCATTCAACTCAAGGAGCTCGCTCTAGGGCATCTTTTGGGCCAAGGGGTCGTACGCTCGATAGAAGAAGTGAAGTCGATTGAGGTCTTGGGCGGTAGGGTGTCTGTCGAAACGGAGCATGATGTTGCGGAGAGGGTGTCTGAATACGGTAGGTTAAGGGTCATAACCTCAGCTTGCGGCAGCACCGAAGACTTCTATCACATATTGGATCAAATCGACCACCCCTACGTCAAATCAGACTACACCATAACCCTAGACACTCTAATCGGGGCAGTTAGAGAGCTGAATAGACTTTCCGTTAGAGGGCATCTTTTGGCAGTCCACACATCAGGGC
>Ga0272449_1001984_pt1 | contig 19818 bp, 15 predicted proteins | sample YNPCB0241_FD_198679 | JGI IMG/M metagenome (GOLD analysis project Ga0272449, IMG submission 198679) | Hot spring sediment microbial communities from Yellowstone National Park, WY, United States - YNP-CB-024-1 | ecosystem: Environmental > Aquatic > Thermal springs > Hot (42-90C) > Sediment... | reverse complement strand
AAGCCGTTAATCCCCCCGTAAATCTCACTGGACTGGAAAAGAAAGCCCCGACGTTTGCAAAGGGCCACCAGCTGGTCCATTATGGTCCGCGAATTTGCCTCGCTCATGACCGGAACCTGATCTTTCTGCGCTCTGCTAAACTTGCCTCTTGTATGTTACCGGTACCCTCTAATTCCAACAATGACGGACTCGTCCAACACCTCTTACCGGCTAACGCCCACAATTCGATCCGACGTCAACACCTGCACTTTCCCACAATCACCGAGAGCCTAGCTGGGGAACTCCTTGGCATCAGAAACCTTTAGGGAAGACCAAAGGAGGATCCGGAATCATGGTGGGGTTTTCGTTTTCATGTTATCTTCCAGAACGGCATCCCAGAGTTTTCTCGGCAACATGCGGGAAAGGGAAGGAATTTTGCCCTCCCCTCTAACCCAATTTGGCCGTTCTCTTCGGTGCACAACCCGAAACCAGGCTGGGCTAACGGTGGGTGGGGATCTGATTTCCGATTAACCCCGGATATTGGACTTCGTCTCCGGGACAATGCTCTGCCCGAAAGATGTGGCGATCACCGGTTATGAAGCAACGCGAATGACGAAACTTCGGGGATCGAGTTCGGGCACTACGTCGAAGCGATCTATTTGAGCAGCATCCCACAGATCCTCTTCGCAACCGACTGCAATGACGTGTCTTCCGCCGGGGGTGTCGCGGAGGCATTTCGTTAACAGCTCGGGAGGGATGGGTTCGGCCTCCAAAACCTGTGGTAGGGGCATGGCCTGCCGCCAGTTCTCGCGGGCTGTAATCGCTTGGGCGTTCAATATGTACGATTCCCCACTTCTTGAGGCGAGTTTTTCTACCATCAACCCGGCCAGCAGAATGTCGTCCCGACTAAACTCTCCTCGGGTTCCCGCACAGATGATGTGAATTCGGTCACAACCCATCAGTTTCTGACAGACCGCCGAGACATTCACAAATCCCGCCAGATATACCCGGTCGGCTTGCCGACAGCGGTCCATGGCCCGAGTTCCATTGGTCGTGGTGAAAATTATCGTTTTTCCCGTAACCACTTCAGGCCGATATTCCCGGGGCGAGTTGCCCAGATCGAACCCTTCAATCATCATTCCCTGGCGTTCTCCTCCCAAGAGCACCTCCGAGAGCGGATACCGCCCGGCAAGTGACAGAGCCTCGCACACCTCCAAACACGGGATGATCTCTTTTGCCCCAGCAGCCAATGCGTACACGATCGTCGTGCAAGCCCGCAGCACGTCAATAACCACCGCCGTTTCCCCCGCAAGCTCTGCAGGGTCCACCACCACCGGAAGGGCGTACACGTTCAATATTCGTTTTTCCGTCCGGGTAGGAGACATCGGTTCTTCTCGCAAGAATGGTCGGTTTTCACAGGTCCCAGGATGTCTCGGTGTCTGCCCGAATGGCAACTAGGGAATTTCCCGTAACACTTTACCGGATGGGAGCACATTTGCCATAGGACCCTGAAAACTAAGGAGTTACAAGCTTACGCTCCCATTTGTGGTACTCACGCTAAGAAAAGCCGTAACTTGCAATCGTTCCCCTTAGTTACGGCAAGAGCCCTCAGGAATTGTTCCTTCGGACAGATAGTTAACGAGTTTATTACTTCCTTCCAAAAGTGCTGCGGCGGGCTCACGCGGCCGATGGGTATCGGCAAAACGGATTCTACTTTACAAGGACAGACCGAGTCGACCCCGGAGCCGGAGAAACTTTCCCAATTTTAGGCGGAAAGTGACAGGCTTCAGGCACCGGTTAACGAATCGGTTGAGCGTAAAGATGGTGTCCTTCCCCGTGGAGGACCTTTCCGGGACATCTCCAGCGATGCCGTTCAACTTTTGCCTACCTATACCAGTTCCAGACCGGAAATTGGTCAAAAATTCCGGGCATGAAAAGCCGCGACCCAATCTACCCAATCTATTGATATTTTTCCCGTCCGACTTGGCGGCATATTGTAGCTTGTGAAAACGGATCACGTTCCCCGGGGGAATTATTCAAAGGTTACTACTGGCTACCCTTCCGATTAAGATAGGGCTCAACTAGCCTCAGACCCACCGTGCAACCGGTTCTAACCAGGACTACGATTTCTAAACTCAACACGGCTAACGAACTTGCTGGAACTAAGATGACAAAATTAAGGTTTAAAACATCACAAGTATGGTGAAGTTTAACAGCTACATCGCCCGGAAATGGGAGTGCAGTGACGAATGGACTTTCCGCGAGTGTTCAGGTTCAGGGAGAATCCCGGAGAAGGGTTGGGAGAAGTTAAGAAACACCGTCTGGCAAGGGCTTTTGGAAGATTCGGCAGGTCGACCTAAAGCTGTAGGAATATTTTCAGAAATTTGGCGATCGGGTGTCCAATAAAAAGGACCTGCAGGCCCACTTATCACCGTGTGGCCGGGTACAAGCTTTCGGATTTGGTGCAGGAAAACCTGGAACTGATCCTCCTGGCGGCTAGGGTAGTCGCAGGATCGCCTCTTTGGGTGGGAGTGGTCGGTCCCCAAATTTTGTAGCAGGGATTATGAGGTTTTTGGTTGAGAAAGAAGCAAAGGATTCTCCTGTCGGATTGGGCTGTGCGGCAACCTCCGTCATTGTGCATGTGGTTATGACTCCGTCCGGGCCAGCCAATCCCGGAAGGCCGAGGAAAGCGTGGGCCAGCTTCGAATCGACATTTACACCCTCCTACTTGCATATCCTGACATAACCCAGGACTCGGGTGACATCCCGCTCAACAGGTCTTTCCTCCCTGCAAAGCTCGAGACAGATGTCCTTCCAACTTCGGTTTGGCAAGGGGGGAGGCAGATCTCAACCGATTGTAGGAAGCGGGTTGGCGGGCTGGGTTGTCACCTTTTCTGAGAGCAATTAAAATGCACGGCTTACAACCCCTAGCCTGTTACCGGCTTCCTCGGGGGAAGGCGACAATGTTAGGTGGTTGCTCGGACCAGTTTCCACTTATTCGGGGGTCGTTTCCGGGGGAGGCTCTCGAGATGCTGGCTTAATTTCGGCTAGGATGTTCCCCCATGATTCCTTTGAAACAAGGAAAGCAGGACGTATAGAGGGCTCCAAGGAGTCTTTCGTAACGTTTTGCCAAGGCTTAACTTAGGGCATGTCCGGTTAATAACGGTTTTTTGTCACCAATGCGAGAATTCGCAACTCCGAGCAATCTGAAGGCCCCAGAAAGGACGGTCAGCAACTCCTAGCCGGCAGGCTCTCGGTAGTTTGGAAACAGTCTCCCACAGTGGCGTAATCGGCAGGAAGTCATCGAGGCGACCATTGAAACAATGCGTGTGAATATCGAGTTGAGTACAGTAGTGCCCGACGAGCACAACGTTTAGCCGAACAAGAGAAGTGTCGGCCAAAATTGATGTGGCTTCGCGATTGAAAGGCCGAATTCTTCGATGGCTCTTGCCGAGTGTGGTTTTAAGACTTCGATCGAGGTACCCAATTAAGGTGGAATCCTAGTTTTTGGGCTGAAGATTATGGCACTGCCTAAACGTCGACAAAGTAATGCCCGCACTGGGGCTCGCCGTTCGCACGATGCTCTTAAGCCTAAGCAGCTTGTCCGGTGTCCGAAATGCAGCCGGCCTATTTTACCCCACCGCGTGTGCCCCGACTGTGGCCACTATATGGGCCGTACGGTTATCGAAAAGGAGAAATGACCTCTCTGGGGCAGCAGGAAGCGTTTGAGATCTGAGCGAAACCTTTTGGGAGACCGCGGGGTTGAGCCGGATAGCATTTCTATTTCCCGGACAAGGCGTCCAGTATGTGGGGATGGGGAAGCGGCTATACGAGTCGCTGCCCAGTGCTCGGCGTTTTTTTGACGTTGCCGGAGAGGTTTTAGGTTACGACCTTGCCAAACTGTGCTTCGAAGGCCCGGCAGAAAGTTTAGACTCCACTCTTTACAGTCAGCCGGCGATCTTCGTTACCAGTTTGGCAGCGGTAGAAGCCCTCCGCTCAGAGGCCCCGGATGTGGTGCTTGGGTGCGAGGCAGCAGCGGGGCTAAGTCTAGGGGAGTACACAGCTCTAGTTTTTGCTGGGGTCATGGAGTTTGAGGAGGGGCTCCGGCTGGTTCAGGCTCGCAGCGAAGCTATGCAGAAGGCTTCGGACGCAACCCCGGGCGGAATGATTAGTATCCTGGGGCTTGAACTGATAGAAGTCGAACGAATATGTCAGGAGGCTAGTCAGGGCGAGATCTTACAGGTTGCCAATTTGCTTTGTCCGGGGGTCACTGTGATTTCGGGGACTACCGCGGCTTGTGAACGGGCCGCAGAACTTGCCTTAAAGGCCGGGGCAAGTCGGGTGGTTCCAGTGGCAGTCGCCGGAGCTTTCCACACCCCGATCATGCATCCTGCGGATGAGCGGCTAGCAGAAGCCATAAGCCGGGTCCGGTTGCGGCGGCCGCGGATCCCGGTCATTTCCAACGTGGATGCCCGGCCTCATGACGATCCCGAGGAAATTCGGGAATTGTTGATTCGGCAGGTGGTGGAGCCGGTGCGGTGGGAGGAATCCATGCGGTACCTATTGTCAGAGGGCTTTGACCTTTTTTATGAGGTTGGCCCAGGCCGGGTGCTGCGGGGACTTCTCCGCCGAATCGACCGAAACATTCCCTGTTATGGGGTGGAGGTTTAGGGGGCCTCAGGAAAGGTGGGAAATCTTTGGTAGAGCAAAGTGAGGGGAGGATTTAGGTTAAAATTTCGAAACTTCCAGAACTTGGGACAGTTTACGTTGTGGTTGTGTTTCCGCCGGAGGTCTGAGATACAAGAGAGTCCTAGGCATAAAGAAATCCCGAATACGGGGATCCGGGATAGCGGGAACATTATTAAGTGGGATAAAAGTGAAGAGGCCCAAGGTTAGGAAGTAAGAATCATCGTGGCAATTCGCATATTGTCGGGGTTGAAGGGGTTTCGAGGCCTAGTCAGCAACAAGGTATTTCACGGGGCGAACTGAAAGCTGCGGGCGACCATTTTTGGCAAGGTTTTGCTTAGGTGGCAGGGTGGAATCAGTTTGTCAGTGGTAGGGTGTGCCTGGCTGTATAGATAGCCGCTGTTTCTGAAAACGAGAATAAGCCGCCATTGGGGTGTTGTGAAGTTATACCACAGGGATCACCTGCATGAGCTTTCCGTATCGTGGGAGGATTCAGGTCCGGCTAGATGGAAAGGTGGGGGTTGTGACGGGTGCCGGCCGAGGTATTGGGTATGCAATAGCCTCGGTGCTAGCGGAGGCCGGTGCTCAGGTGGCCTTGATTGACGTTAATCCGCAACTCGTTGAGCAAGCCAGCTCGACCCTAACTGAAGCTGGGGGTAAAGTTCGAAGCTCCATCTGCGATGTAAGCGATTCATCTCAGGTAGACAGGACAATTCAGGAAATTCTGGGAAGCTGGGGACGGATCGATATACTAGTTAACAATGCGGGGATAACTCGCGATAATTTGCTCCTCAGAATGAAGGACGAGGACTGGGATGCCGTCCTAAATGTAAACCTTCGCGGGGCATTCCTTTTTTGCCGAGCGGTGGCTCGGTCGATGCTGAAAGCCCATTTCGGCCGAATCATTAATATCGCTAGTATTTCGGGAATAGTAGGGAATCCCGGGCAGGTGAATTACTCTGCTAGTAAAGCAGGACTGATTGCCTTGACCAAAACTCTTGCCCGGGAATTGGGCAGCCGGAATATCACGGTCAACGCTATTGCTCCGGGGTTTATCGCCACCGAGATGAGTGCGAAGTTAGGGCCGGAATTGATCGAAGGCATTAAGCAACGTACACCCCTGGGGCGATTGGGGGAACCCCAGGACGTGGCGGACGCGGTACTCTTTTTATGCAGCGAGGCGGCAAGTTTCATTACGGGCCAGGTGCTTACCGTGGATGGCGGCCTGACAGTTGGGGTAGGATAACACGCCGGTGGGATAGACAAGTTGATTTCAGGCTTGCTATTCCGGGGCCTGTTGGATATTAATCGCCGCCAATAGCTAACCCCCTTTGAACTAAACAAATCCTCCTATTGAAGTAGTCCGCGAAGCTTCTGGGCAGAAGCCAAAAAAGAGCGGATGAGCTCAAATAGGAGTGTTGATTGGGTCCGAGTTTTCCTGGGCAAAGACCCGGAAAGGAGGGTCTTGACAAGTCGGTTTGGCACTTAACAGTTTTACCGAGCGACTTGATCGTCGCTGCCTCTCGGTGATTCGGAAATGGGTCGGAAATCCGGGAACTCGGCGGAAGCTAAGAAATTTGGAGAGAATTGGGGCAGGTCCCTCGGCGAAGCTCGCACGGAAAACACCCAGAATGTTGGGTTTGGTAGGGGAGAGGGGCTAACCGACTGGATTAGGGCCAATCACTGATACACGAGGTTGGGCCTTCGTCAGTTTGGCACAAAAGCAGTCGGCCGTGTTTTCAGTTAGTCAATGGTTCACATTGTCGGGTAGCGGGATCCACCAAAGTTGTTCATTGTGGTTCACTGAGTTGTGGTTCTGATGGGTTCAATTAAGGAGGATGTCCAAGTGACGTCGAGCGAAATAGCGGAAAAAGTCATAGACATCATTGCGGAAGAGTTGGGGGTCAGCCGAAGCGAGATCACTTTGGCTAGCCATTTCGTCAACGATTTAGGTGCTGACTCCTTAGACCAGATCGAGTTGGTCATGGCCCTGGAAGATGCTTTTCAGATCCAAATCCCTGAAGAAGTGGCGGAGAAGATTCAGACCGTGGGCCAGGCAATTGAACACATCGAGAAGGCTGTGGCAGGAGCTGCGGAAGCAAAAGGTCAGGCTTTGTCGGATGAAACATGAGACGGCGAGTTGTGATCACGGGCATGGGGTTGGTCACGCCCTTAGGGTGTGACGTGGGAAAGGTATGGGACCGACTGGTTCGGGGGGAAAGTGGGATCCGACGGATCAGCCTGTTCGACCCGTCCCAGTTTCGGTCCCAGATTGGGGGCGAGGTTATTGAGTTCGATCCCGTAACCTACCTGCCCGAAAAGGAGGTGAAGCGTTTAGACCGCTTCAGCCAGTTTGCCCTGGTGGCAGCTATCGAGGCGGTCAAAGACGCAGGCTTGGATTTTTCCAAGGAAGATCCTCGCCGCTGCGGAGCTATCGTAGGTTCGGGCGTAGGGGGACTTCGGGAGATCGAGTTGCAGCACCTCCGGATGTTGGAAAAGGGGCCGGAAAAGGTTTCGCCCTATACGGTCCCCAAGATGATGGCCAACGCTGCAAGTGGACAAATTTCCATTTACTTCGGGCTTACCGGTATTTCTGCGGCGGTGGCCACTGCCTGTGCCAGTGCTGCTAATGCCATAGCGGATGCTGTCCGAGCCATCCGCTTTAACGAGGCAGACATCGTCCTAGCTGGCGGAAGTGAAGCAGCGGTCACACCGCTGGGCCTTGCGGCTTTTTCCGCTATGCGGGCCCTTTCCGAGCGAAACGATGACCCTCCCCGGGCGAGCCGACCGTTCGATGCTAATCGGGATGGCTTTGTCCTCAGCGAGGGCGCGGGTATCGTGGTGCTGGAGGAGCTCGAGCATGCTCGCAAGCGGGGGGCAAAGATTTATGCCGAGCTCCTCGGCTACGGAACAACCTCTGATGCCTCGCATATTACCCAGCCTGATAAGGACGGAATTGGTGCTGCCCGGGCGATGGAGCTCGCACTCCGCGACGGAGGTGTCAATCCCGAAGACGTTGGCTACATCAACGCCCACGGCACGAGCACCCCATTAGGGGATCAGGCTGAAACGGTTGCTATCAAACGCGTCTTTGGCGAGTATGCTCGGAAGATATCCATTTCGAGCACAAAGAGTCAAATTGGGCATTTGTTGGGGGCCAGTGGGGGCGTTGAGTTGATCTTTACGGTTCTGGCCCTCGTGCATGGGGTGATCCCCCCGACAATCAATTACGAAGTGCCCGATCCGCTTTGTGATCTGGATTACACTCCCAACGTCGCAAGGGAAAGAAGGTTTACAGCAGCTCTTTCGAACAGCTTTGGATTCGGCGGACATAATGCTTGCTTGCTCGTTGGAACTCTTCGAAACGGCAAGCCGTAGGGAAGGTTCAAGCGGTACCGAGGCTCACCGGAAAAAAACTTCGGCAACGAGCACCGGCAAGCTCAGCTTCCGGACTTGTCGGGGGTGAAGGAGCTCAAGTTCCAACTGTCAAGCCGGACTGAATGTTTTGGGCATTAGGGGCCGTTGATGATCGATAACGTCCGGGCCGAGCATCGCCGGATCTCTTCGGCTGAATAGCCCAATCTGCTTGGAACCTCAGGAATACACGTGCAACTTGCCTCCAAATTCTTGGTTTGCCCTAAGGCTGAGAGTCTCAGAGGGCATCCGAGGATCGATTTTCCGGTGAAAAGGGCCGACCTGTGCCCCTGGGTAAAAGGGCTTCCTGGTTGAAAGCCTACTTTGAAGTCCGCGTTTTCTGAATATTCATTTTCACCAGCCGGCGGTACCTTTTTCCCTCATCCTTTAAGGAGGGGTTCAGAGAACAGGGAGTAATGGACAATCCCAGGGGAACCCAGATTGAGTCAAAGGCGGCCGATAGGAAGCGATGTGCCTAAATTCGGTCGGTCGAGGCATGGTAATCGTGACAGAGTCCAGATCTTGAGATCATGCAAAGAATCCAGCTGCTGCGTTAGGCTTGTCCCAAAGTTTTACGTGAAATTCTTTCCACCAGGCGGCCTTTACCTCCCTTGAAGAGCTACGGAGGCTCAAAAAATGTTTGGAGCCAAGGATGGCAGAGAGTTCTGGATAGTTATCTCCTTTGCGGTGGCGAGCCTTTCTGGATGGATGGGTGTTTCCCCTCTCAACGGCCCTTGCTTTGGCCAAGTTTCTTGGGAGTCGCGAACTTCGGCAAATCTTTTGCCGGGGTCCCGAGAAGGAGGCCAACCGGCTTCGGGAGGCGGGGCGGTTTTGGAAGGCTGGCGGTCCGCAAGGGAGAGTTCTCCAGAAAATGCCCAAGGAGGGGCTGGCCATGACTCATCTCCGGGAAGTTCTTCTGGAAGCAGCTTCTCTAACAGCGGGGCCGTTCGGCCTGATATTCCGGGGGTGTCGGAGGCCGGTTCATCTCCCTCTGGAGTCAAGTCAAGTCCCGGGACTGCAGGGGTAATAGGCGGCTCTACTTTTGCTTTTGGAGCTGGGCAAGGGAGTGCCTCTGAGACTACCCCACCATCAAGAAACGTAAGCTCACATTCTTCAACAGGAAATCTGGCTACTAGTACCCAAACGTCTTCCCCAGCGATCGTCGGAACCCAAGGGGCTAGCAAGCAGGGGGAGTGGGTTCCGGCAGGTAGTTCCCCCACCGCCACCGGTGTCTCGGGCGGCAATTCAGGAGCAGTCGCTAGCCTCCCGGCTGTCCATGGGCAGATGTGGCGGGAGTACGACATTCGACCATATACCGCTCAGGTTCGTTCCACGAAACGCCCGGAAGCAGCCGTAGTGGAATGGATTCTCCGAGAGACAGGTTACGAGGTTTGGCACGGGGAAGTGCTGGCAATCCTCAATGCTACCACCGATCGGGTTGTCGTCTATCATACGCCGGAAATTCAGAATGTGGTGGCCGAGGTCATTCAACGATTTACGGCAAGTGGCGGAGAGCCGATTTCCTTGGGAGTTCGTTTGATTGTGGTGAGTCATCCTGGGTGGCAAGCCTCCTGGCTCCACGCCTTAACACCGGTACGGGTTCAATCTGGGGGAATTAGAGCCTGGGTTCTCCACCGCGAAGACGTCTCCTTGTTGCTAGCTGACTTACGTCGGCGGCCGGACTATCGGGAACATCATGTCCCCCAGGTTATGGTTGCTAATGGGCAAACCGCGGTGGTTTCGGCAACAAAAGCCCAACCCTACGTGCGAGCGATCAGCTGGCGGCCGGAAGTTTGGCCAGGATTCAGCCCAGAAACAGCCTTCTTAGACGAAGGATTTGTCTTAGAGCTTAGTCCGCTTCTTGCCGTGGATGAGCGTCAGATCGACCTGGCAATGAAACTGGAAATTCAGCAAGTGGAACGGCTGGTTCCCCTCCCCCTCGAACTAGCCTCGGCCAATGGTCAACCTTCCCGGCCCAGGCTCGAGATCCCTCAACGTGTGCAGGTTTTGCTCCACGAACGCTTCCGTTGGCCGCTGGATCAAGCACTCCTGGTGGATCTAGGAATGGGACCTGTGCCGATTCCTGTGGACAGCAGCAGGTTTTCGAGCTGGCGATGGCCATTTGCTTCCTCTGCCCCTCGGGGCAACGTGCTCCTTCTTATTGAAGTTCGCCCCTCCGGCCAGGCAACTACCGCCAGCAAAGCATCTTCCACAACCTCTTCCGGGATAAATCGCCTGGGTTACTGAGGTGTGTTCTGGGGCCTGTTTACATGGTCCAACTTGGGAGTGATCCTTGTTCTAGGCGAGAGTGGCCGTGGGCTAAGGAAAAACGGAAATGGTTGGCAACCCCCGCTGTTGCTTGCCCTCCTTTTCCTCCGCGAATCCTTCCAAACAAATCCCCTCGTAGGGGGCCGGCCTCGAAAGAGGAGAGTAGAAAGGCGGCCGGAATCCTCATCAATTCTTGCTCCATCTAAGCTCAGTTGAGCCAAGAGACTGCCCAATTGTGGACATCCCAGTTCTCTGCCCTGGTTCCTCTCCCCCTGCTCCTGAAAATCTATCTAGATGAAAGGCGAAGGGGGTAAGATTGAAGACCTAAGTGGCCGCCTCACACTGGGAAGACGTCTGTTTCCCGTTTGTGTAACCAAAATGTTCATTGGGGAGATGATTCCACGGACAGAGCTTAGAAACGTTTGCGGCTCCGGCGGTCCTTCAAGCGGACGTTACGAATCTGCAATCTCGGATCTGTGTTGGTCAGTTCGAGCTGAGGCAGTTGTGTGGTAGCGGTTTGTAGGGGAACGGTGAAGTTGCGTCGACCCTTAGCTTCCGACCGGATACAATACTGCAACTTCCAACCTGCGGAAAGAGAATGATCCGGGCAGGCCTGGGCCCTCATAGAGCCCGTACGACTTCGTGTTGGAAACGCCGAGGGCCTTTTAACCATAAAAAGACTCCGGGAAAGATAAGCAAACGTCAGCTCAGATTAGTTGAAGGTTAATCTTTCAACCCAGAAGAGACCCTTTGCCGACCAAATGTTCAACGGATATTCGGATATGAGCTCCTTTTCGCTAGCACCGCGTGATGCTGTGATAACAGGCGTAGGTATGGTTTGTCCCTTGGGACTGACGGCGCGCGATGTGTGGAACGGTATCACCGAGGGAAGATGTGGCATTCGTGCTATATCCCTGGATCACCAGACGAATACTTCTCTCGTAAATAATTCGAGGGACCTTGTAAGTATCGGTGCACCGGTACGTCAGTTCGCTGGTTCCATTGAGGATTTCGGTTCTTTGCCTGGGGACATTAGTAGGAGTCTGCGAAAAGGGCTGAAGCTAATGTGCCGGGAGTCGCAAATGGCGGTAGCAGCGGCTCTCCGCGCGCTTGATGATGCCGGCTGGAAACCCGGCCTTTATGATCCCCAACGTTGTGGGGTTATCTTCGGTTGTGACTATTTGCTTTCCACTCCTGAGGAATTTATCGAACCCATTGCTGCCTGTGTAGAGAGCGGAAAATTCCAATTTAGCCGGTGGGGCAAAGAGGGACCAAGTAAAATGAATCCCCTCTGGCTGCTGAAGTATTTACCCAACATGCCTGCCAGCCATATTGCCATCTATTGCCACTTCTGTGGGCCTACCAACTCTATCACTCTTCGGGAAGCGAGCGGTCTTGTCGGTTTGGGGGAGGCTCAGAACCTAATTTCCCGGGGCTTGGCAGATCTGATCGTTGTGGGGGCCACGGGAAGTTGGCTTCAACCCATGAAGCTTATCCACGCCTTAACGCATCAGCAGGTGGTCACCAACGGGGATCCTGAGGCTCTCCCGCCACCTTTTGACCGGGGTCGCCGCGGAATGGTGTTGGGAGAAGGTGCGGCGGCAGTGGTTGTGGAAGCGGCAGAATCCGCGATGGCCCGGGGGTGTACCATTTACGGCCGAGTGGTAACCACCGCCTCTGCTGCCAAGTTGACCAACCTAGGAAAACCCGATTATCGTGGGGCTTTGGAGTTGGTCCTCAGACAAGTTTTGACCCGGGCTAGTTTAGGGCCGGGAAAAATCGGCTTTATTTCAGCTCAGGGATTAGGGACGCATCACGGTGACCGTGAGGAAGCCCAAGCAATTGCCGCGGTGTTTGCTGATAGGGATACACCAGTACCTGTAGTTGCCGGAAAGTCTTACCTCGGCTATCTGGGGGCGAGCAGTGCCGTTGTCGAACTTATCGTAGGTCTTTTTGCCCTCGCCTCTAACCGACTGTATCGTGTGCGGAATTTAACTCAGAGAGATCCGGAATGCCCTATTATGCCTGTTGCCGAGGAGGGGTTTCCCTCAGGAGATACATTTATCCAGTTGGCTTACACCCCGCAAGCTCAAGCGGCTGGCGTTCTTGTGGCAAGGACACCATAAGCCCGCAGCGAGGTATTGAGCTTGTCGCGGAAGGGAGGTCGGAATTTCCTCGCCAATTGTGCCCGATTACCGTTTTTACCGAAAACTGAACGCAAATCGGACAGTTCGGCCCGGTTCCTTCCTTTGGCCAAAGCTTTGTGTATTGGCATAGAGACTATCTATTCCTCGGCCAGAAGAAGGGGCAACTATTACCCGGAAACAGGGATTTCGGCATTCTTTTACGATGGCTGGCGGAACGGTCGCGGGTTAAGTTCCTCCTAACATAAAGAACGTCTGAGGAGCAGTCTGTAGCTTTCAGATGAACATGGCTTGAGTAGAAAATGTGGCAAATTTGCTTAAAAAGTTGTTACAAATCTGCTCCCAATCGGGGTAAGATGCAATGAAACTGAAACTTTTGGCCGTCCCGGATAGCCGGGAAGCAGAAAGCATCTGGAGACTTGGGATGTCCAGAAAGGCCTGTTGACGACTGCCTGCCCTCAGGGGCGAACCCGCGATCAGGTCTCGGGTTTCGGAGGTGTACTGCCAGCAGCTTGCGTGACAGTTTGAGCAGAAAGCAACCACTCTTGCAGTTGGTCGAACTCCGCTCGGATCCGGTCGCGGAGGGTCGTGCGGTCCAAGTCTTTGGTATCGCAGATTGCCAAGAGAGCTTGGAGCCGTTCGAAGAGCCGCTGGAAGGCCTCTCTTTGGGGATTATCCTGAGGAATAAGGGAGGCAATCCCGTCCATTGGCCGGTTCGACGGTACCCACATCGGTTCGTCGACCCCGGTGATCGCAAAGAAAGCATCGTTGAGAAGAGTCTTTAACCGCCTGCGGTTCCGCAAGGTGCGATCTTCGGTAGCCTCTTGCTGGGGCCGCCGCATTCCCATACCCGGGAGGCCGGGCATTCCCGGGGAATAGGTTGTATCGGGAGCATAGACGTCACCCTCGCCATATCCGGACATGTACATGTCTGGGCCGTAACCGTAGGGCATTGCTCCTGGAGCTACCCCTCCCGGCCGCGAAGGCAAATCTCCCGCCTGGATATCTAACTCAATCTGTTTCATCTCCGCTTCGCAGGCATCCGCAACGAATTTTCCTAAGGCATAAAGCACCTCCGCAGGAGGCGGATCTGTCCAGGCCCCATAATCCAAAAGCCCCAGAGCCCGGGCCGCAGCCCGGCGAACCGTTAAACCCTCATCGCTTGCCCGAAGAATCCCCGTCAACAGTTGGCTCACCGACCCATTAGTGCCCGGCGACCCTAAGATTCCCAAAATCTCAATTGCCCGAGCCCGAATCCACTGGTGACCTGCTAAGGAGCGGCCGGGCGGAGGTACCTTGTTTCCCGCAATCGCCACAAGACGCGGCACAAGCTCATTTTCCACCAGCTGCGAATTCTCGATCCCCAAAATCGCATGGCGGCGAAGCCCAACCAAGACGGCCACTACTAAACCGTCAGGTAAGTCCTCGCGTTTCAGAAGATTGATAAGAAACTCACCCGCCTCCGGAAGCGGCACCACCGGCTGCTCGCGGGGATTGACCGACTCCGTTGCATTCAAATCGGCGATAGCCAGTATCGCCGCCACGCGGGTTGCCGGATGATAAGGTCCCCCTTCATCCAAGGCATAACGCCTCAGCACGTCAAATGCCAGCTGCCTCAGCTGGGCATGGATGGGCTTGCCTCTAGCCGTCAGCAATTCGTTCCGCAATTCCCGCCGATATTCCGCAAGCTTGCCGAAGTTTTCCGGCCAAGTCCAACGTGCAAAAGCATATTGCTCATAGTATTCCCGAAAGATAGCTTCTTTGTCCGCAGGTACCGAGCCAGCACTCAATAGGCCCAAGATTTCCCGGCCCCGCAACTGGACATAATAACGTTCATCTTTTCCCTCTGGGGGGCGAAGCTCGACGTACTTTACCCCGGCCTGCTGCTCCGCCAAAGGCAACGGAGGCCCCTGCGGAGGGGGCACGGTGGGCGGGGCCATTCCAGCCGCAGCGGGCTCCTCTCCACCTTGCCCCGGTGGCACCGGAGCCTGTCCCGGTGGTTGTGAGCCCTCTTGGTTCGGCGGTTGCCCCGGCTGAGTTGCAGGGGGCACCGGTGCTGCCGGCGGAACTTGCCCGCCAGCTTCCTGTCCCTGAGTTGCCCCCGTGCCCGGGAGACTCGGCTGGGCTATTGCCGGAATACCTTCCGGGCCTGCTGGCGGAGCTGGAGGCTGTTGCCCTTGCAAAATACCAACGGACAACGCCCACGCGAAAACCCCAACCAAACCGGCCCGAAGCAAAGCCTTTCTCGAATTCCTAAAGCAGCGATCCCACCAATTCCAGTCTGCCACGGATAGGCTCCACCGTTTGTGGCGTCGACGTGTGAAAATCTCAGCAACACTCCGAAATAACCGTGAGACCTCTTGTTCGATAATCAATTTGCCTTAGAAAGGCTCCTTCCTCGCCAAATCAGTAGCCGCTTATCCATCCACTTTGGTCGCCTAATTCCGGAGAAATGAGGGAGAAAGTAGGGTTTGTGCGTTAACTCCCTCTCTGGAAATTAGATCCTCCGAAGTATGCTTTCGAGCAAGAATTGGCTTAACAAATACAGCAGCGAACTTACTTGCATCAGGCTGCATTAGAACCGTTCTTTGTGGCATCTCTCCGTCGGAAAGATCTTTCGGCAAGACCGTTTATAATCCAGCCTACCACCCCTTTCGGGGAGTTGTCAAGGTTTTGCCGTGATTTGCCCTTTGGGGAGTTTTGGGGAGGCACCTCCACCGGCTGCGAATTCACACTCTTAACCGTTGCGAAACCTGTAACCAGAGGTTACCACAATGAGCTGGAAAGCCAGCGAATTTCAGGTTTCGAAATGGAGGGGGCTGTCTCCCATCGAGGCCGTGGGTTCTCTACCGGAGGGGCCGTTTGGACAGATTTTCGGGCTTGAGGCTTTCTTGGCAGCACCCCAACACAACGGAGACTGAGGCGATGCAGGCAAAAAACGAACTCTCCCGTCGAGGATTTGTTGGAAGCATGACAGCGGCCATGGTTGTAGGATCGTCGGTAAACTCTGCGGCACTAGGCAGCTGGCTAAGGCAGGGTGAATCAAGGGAGGCCTCAACAGAGCAATCAAAAGAGCCAGTTCGGATGGGAATTATTGGAGTGGGTAGTCGTGGCACCTATCTTCTTCGGCTCCTTCTCCAACAGGGCGTAGAAGTACCCGCGGTTTGCGACATTCGACCCGCTCGGTTGGAAATAGCGGTGAATTTAATTGCTAAGGTCCGCGAAGGCCGAAAGCCCGCCACTTATGGCAAGGATCCTTTTGATTATCGACACCTTCTTGCCAGAGATGACCTCGACGCCGTTCTCATCGCTACCCCAATGCAATGGCATGCTGTAATGTCAGTGGATGCTCTTCGGGCCGGAAAACATGTAATTTGTGAAGTCTCAGCTGCAGTAACCCTTCAAGAATGTTGGGACCTTGTCCATGCTGTCGAAGAAACTGGTCGTATTTATATGCTCGCGGAAAACTGCTGTTACTGGCATCCCGTTATGATGATTCGCAACATGGTGCGAAAGGGTATCTTTGGAGAACTCACTTTTGCCGAGTGTGGCTATGTCCACGATTGCCGGGCACTTGCCTTCGAAGCAGACGGTTCTCTCACTTGGCGGGGAGAGCTCTCCCGAGATTATCGTGGCAACCTGTATCCTACCCATTCCTTGGGGCCCGTCGCCCAGTGGTTGGGGATTAATCGAGGGGATCGCATGGTAAGCCTTGTAGCAGCTGAGACGAAGCGTGCTGGCCTGCGACACTATATCGAGAAACGCTTTCCGCCGGACCATCCGGCCAGAAAACTTCAGTTTAAAGCAGCCGACTCGACAACCGTCCTCATTCGTACGGCCAAGGGGGTCCTGATCGATCTACGATATGACGTGAAAAGTGCCCGTCCCCATCCGAGCACGGTTTACTATTCTCTGCAAGGTACCACCGCAAGCTACGACTCAAGAATTGACGGCATCTGGATCGAGGGTCGCTCTCCCAGCTACCAGTGGCAACCGTTAGATACATACCGGGAAGAATTCGAAGATCCTCTTTGGAAGGAACATCGAGCCGCAGCCGAAAAAACAGGACATGCAGGTGGGGATTTCTTCGTGCTTCATCAATTTCTTGAGGCTATTCGCCGCGGTGGTCCCTCTCCCATTGATGTTTATGACGCGGTAACCTGGAGTGCCATCACGCCTCTGTCAGAACTATCGCTAAACGAGGGAGGGCGGGTCGTCGAAATTCCCGACTTTACCCGCGGTAAATGGGAATCACGCTCGTAGGTGACCAAATCCCTGGAAACCTTCTTTCTAACCTTTGAGAAGCACCTTTTGGGGAAGGCCATGCCCGGCGGGATAATTTTCCCATTTCGGGTATTGCAGGCAAAGAATCGGAAACTAACCAAAATTCCGTTGCCAGTTTCTGCCAATGGATGGGTTTGATAAGTAGGCGGATTGGTTAATGGGTGACCTTTCTTTCCCGAGGAGTACTTGGTTCCGGCTTAGTACCCGGCGGACACTTGAGAACCCCGAAGGAAAACGTTACGACCTTATTCCTCGGAAGTCCAAGGGCCGCGATCGTCGTGAATTCACCGAATCGTGAAGCGGGAGTTGACCGAGCCGAAGGCTGTTGCCCCTTTGAGGCTGAAGCGTTGGAGTTGACTCCAACTACTATATCCTGCCGGCGAATATCCCCTCGCCATTTGTCGGTCCGCAGGGGTAGATCTAGCTCCTCGTGCAGTCACGGAACGTTCTAGGTGGTAAGAGGACCATCGTTAGTCCAACTAGGCCCGCAAACAGAATGTACACCAAATTCAAGATTACTTGAGGCACATCCACAAAAATAACCGAGCGAACCCACCGTGCTATAAATGTCGCAGTTTCCACCGGGGCTCCCGCCCACTCCCGCAGGGTGTCCTCAGCCACTGTCAGCGGACAAGGAATTCCCAATGCACCTTGGACGGCAACAATTCCGATGGCCAGCAGATGGGCCCATCGGAAAAACGGATTCCGCACAAACTTCCACCGAAAAAGTGCCCCCAAAACTACAAGCACATATCCAAAAACCACAAAGCCCACATAAAGGCCGTGGAGGCATACAATGATGTCTGCAACAATTAGGTAGAAGCTCGGCATATCTAAGGCCGGAAGTGAACCCTCACAAGCGATTGCACATTCATCCCCGGGTTTTATCTCGGGCTTATTGCGTCGGTAGTGAAATCTCGGACCGAAAAATTGTCCGGGAATCCGAGGCAGCGTAATAAAAATATTGCTTTTAATAGAGCCGTGTAGCCATTTTTTAGTAACACAGGATTCCTGTGGCTGGTTTTACCTGAGGCAAGGTACGCCCGCAAGCCACACTAACGGGTGTGGGGGTAACACCTAGAGTCGTATCCTAAAAGTTGAACCGGTGAATGAACTGGCAACTCAACAGGAGGCCTCGATGCACGAAGATCATGCGGAGGAAATCCAAGTTCGCAGGTGGATCGAACGCTACCTCAGCGGAGGAATGTCGTTTACTGAATTTTTGACACGCGTTCGCCAAGTGGGAATTGTGGATTTAGATGAAATTCAGTTGGATATCGACCGCCGCCGCCGATGCGGATTCCCCGAGGTAGTCTACGGAGAAGGGAAGACGATCGAATCCCTGCAACGGGTTTTCCTTGCGATGATTGAGCGGGGAATCGATGTGCTTGCCACCCGGATCTCCCCCGAGCAGGCGGAGGTTCTCCTCCAAAACTTTCCCCAAGGACGGTATAACCCGGTCGGACGAACTTTTCGCATACCGGTGCCAGATAGAGGGCAATCGAGCGAGCCAAGCGGCCGGGTGACTATCGTGACTGCCGGTACAACCGATTTGCCGGTAGCCGAGGAGGCTCGCGAGACCGCCGAGTGGACAGGTGCTCAGGTTCGGATGATCCAAGACGTGGGAGTTGCCGGGCCTCATCGGCTGCAAGCTAATCTCCACCTTTTGGAAGACGCCGACGCTGTGGTGGTGGTTGCCGGAATGGAAGGGGCTTTACCCAGCGTGGTCGGTGGCTATGTATCCTGCCCTGTGATCGGTGTACCAACCAGCGTCGGGTACGGAGCTAGCTTTCGAGGCGTGGCCGCCCTCCTTAGCATGCTGAATAGTTGTGCTGCCAACGTCAGTGTGGTTAACATCGACGCGGGGTTCAAAGGCGGGTACATTGCCGGCCTTATTGCCCGCAATGCCGCCAAAGCCCGGGCAGGGCAGACTTCGTCAGCTCCGCACCGGCAAAGTTGCTGACCACCGCCAGGAACGGCCCAAAGGATTGTCTGTCTTCGCCGGAAGCCACTCACGCTAGGAAATAGTGGCCACAAGTGGGTCAAATGTTCCCCAATGGGAGGCGATCTCCAAAAAGTCTCACAAAGATCGGTAGGTGCCAGAGGGGGAGCCGATTTTGAGCTTACTTTAGCCGCGATAGTTGCAACCCGCCTCTCCAATAGTTGTAGCAGCGACCCGATCCGTTCGTGGATTCAAGCCACCACTTAGGAAGATGGCGGCCCGCCGTCCCAACTTCCTCAGATCTTTAACCGAGCGGGTTCCCTGGGTTGGGAGCGGCTCCCCAGAGCCTCCTGCTCAAGCCAGGTCGGTAAGTTTGTGTACCGATTTGCAACCCCGATCGAAATGGCCGGGGAAGCCATGCCCCGAGGTTGGCTGAAAGGGCTATCTTGAGATGACGGAAAGGCGTTGCAAGTCTACACTACGGAGCGGATCAGGGGCAAAAAAGCGACAGACAAATAGCACCAAACACGGCGCAGGCACTATGCTAAAACGCCGGGGAATTTGGCCGTTAAGACCTCATCATACTAGAAGTAGTTGATTACACACTACCACACCTACTACGAATGGGCGGCACTGGACTCGAACCAGTGACCTCTACCGTGTGAGGGTAGCGCTCTAACCAACTGAGCTAGCCGCCCAATACTGCTTTTTTTGGATTATACCTGTGGCAGATCTTCCTTGCTAGGGCCCAATTGCTTGGATAGTCGCAGTTAGGACCCTGTGAGTAGTTCTTTTCCCAGCTTTGCTTGCAGTTTAGATGATCCCAGCAAGGTAAAGGGATCTCGCTCCTTGCCCTTTGCCTTAACTTTTTGAATGATCCAGCTTCCGAGTTGTGCAGCCTTGGAAACTGTCCCCCAATTAGGGACACACCCCCCGCTGGCCCGTACTGACACTCTTTTGCACCGTTTCGCCAGGCTTTACAGGACTTCCGGAACTTTGGGGTTGTGTTTAAGCGGGAACTGCAAAGTTACAATTGGCCAGAACTTCTTGTGACCTCCCAACCTAACGCACCTCTGGTTGCCAGGCGTTTTCCGTCATCCA
>Ga0272449_1001981_pt1 | contig 19828 bp, 17 predicted proteins | sample YNPCB0241_FD_198679 | JGI IMG/M metagenome (GOLD analysis project Ga0272449, IMG submission 198679) | Hot spring sediment microbial communities from Yellowstone National Park, WY, United States - YNP-CB-024-1 | ecosystem: Environmental > Aquatic > Thermal springs > Hot (42-90C) > Sediment... | reverse complement strand
GAACTTTAAAGTTCAAGAAGTGATCAAGTTCCCATACCTCTGGATTTATTTTAGTTTTCAAGAGAACTTTTGCTCTCTATAAATTTAATTTTAAAATATTATAACTAAATTTTAACATACAAGAAGTGAGCAGGTGAGAAACGGAAATCCCCCCTAACCCCCCTTTGATAAAGGGGGGAATTAAATAGGGGGATTTAGAAGTGAGAAGGGTATGAGAAAAGTAAAGATGAAAAGGTTGGTAGTACTAACAATAGTTATGATTAGTTTAAGAGGTTTATTGTATTCACTTCAGTCTAATGATTATGAGATAAATTGGATTTCTCCTACCAATAATTATTCAGATAACGGGATAAGTGGAGGTAATATTTCTGTAAAAGGTTCTGCGGGGCAAAATTTAGCAGGTAATGAAGCGCTTATAAGTTCAAACGGTGTATATAAAATTAGAAATGGTTTTTACAATCCACCAAAAAAACAGTTTCAGAAAAATTTACCAATTGATTTTACCTATGATGATTTTCATTTTTCATATGCTGCTGGCAGTTCGGTTCTTGATGAGTTTGAATTTTTTGTTGAAGAAGGGATTAAGGATAACTCTATTAAAAAGGCAGATGAAAAAATGTCAAAACTCTATCAGATGGTTCTTTCATCCACAATGACATTTATGAGTGCTTTCTATGATGAGGAGTTTTTTGTAACAAAGAGTGAAAAGGATGGGAGGGTTTCTATAACTTTAGAGGATAGAGATAATGATGGGTATCTTGATGGGACAAATATTAAAATTAAAACTATTAAGGGATATATATTTGACCCTAAGTATGAAATGTGGGTGAAGGCAAATAATCAAAGTATAACGAATTATTCTAACAAAATACTTTTGAGTTTTAATGTTAATGGTGGAATATACGGGGTTATAGGAAAACTTGATATTGATGTAAGTGAGGTCTATGCTTATCCTGTTCCGTTTAGACCGAATGGTCCAAAGGCAGGCGATTGTGATGGATGTAGTGGAACAGAGGAAAAGGGAATTACTTTTGCTAATGTTCCACAAAGAGGTTATATTGAGATATATACAAGTGATGGAAGGCTTGTTAGAAAATTGGTCCTTAATGAAAATGATGAGGAGGTAAGAATATATAGTAGAAAAAAGTGGGATACAAGAAATGAAAGCGGGGAGAAGGTTGTAAGCGGTGTTTATATATGGAGGGTTGTAAGTGAGAATAAGATTCTTGGTACCAAAAACTCCAAGACCGGAAAACTGATTATAATAAGGTAGTTCTCTTAAAGAAAGTGAGAAAGTGGTGAAGAAGTGAGACGTGAGATGTAAGAGGTAAGTAGCGAAAAATCCCCCCTATCCCCCTTTAATAAAGGGGGAAATAAAAGGGGGATTTAGAAAAGGAGAAAATCCTCATTTTTCCCTTTGATAAATGGGGAAAAGAAAAGGGGAGATTTGAAAAAAGGAAAAATCCCCCCTTCCCCCTTTTGTAAAGGGGGAGAATAAAGAGGGGGATTTAAAAAAACAAATAAATCCCTCTCTGTCCCCCTTTAGAAAAGGGGGAAATGAAAAAGGGGGATTTTAAAAGGATAAGTTTTTAATGGAGGTAGTATGAAAAGGTTAGTTTCTATCGCGATAGCGGTAGTGCTTACCTGCATGGCAGTGATGGTAAATACTGCCTATGCAGAACATGATAGTCTGACCGGTGGAAGTGAGCAAGACAATGGGACCGAGTTCCATGTCGTAGATGACCTCTATGTTGGTGGTTGGAAGGGGACATGGAATGATCCGGATGTTGAGATATATGGCTTTTCAATGTTTGGTAGTACAACAGCGTATAACAACAGATGGCATGATTGGAGCAGTAGTCTTCAAGGTAAAATGCCGACCACAAGTACTGGTGCTGTTGTAATACTTGGAGATCTTGTTGTTGGATCAACTGCATACTTTCATAGAAGTGTTGAGTTTAATGCTACCTCAACATTTACAGCCGGGGCTTATTTCCCAAGTGCTTCTAAGGTAAACTTTGTCAATGGTTCAAGTGTAACTTTTGAAAGTGTTAGGAATATATACATTAATGGTGGGGAGAGTGGAAAAGCATTATTTTATGATCCAACCACTGGAAGTTTAAAGTGGGATACTCCTAGTGCTTATATTAGCGGCGATGGCCTTGGTGATCATACTGCAAGGCAGGACCTTGATATGGCTGGGTATAGCATAAAAAATATTAAGGAACTTCAGTTTGGGGATAACAATCTATATATATCTACCAATGCTTCTCACTTTGGTGGTCAGGGAGGTGGTGTTAATATATCAACAAATGCTCAAGTTAATGGTGATCTGTATGTTGTTGGTGTTGTAACAGCAACTAAATTCTATGGTGATGGTAGTTCACTTACCGGCGTTGCAACATTAACAAACACTACACCATGGAGAATATTGAGGGTTAACGATTCTCAGCATCTCATAGATGCTGGTATGTACCAGGAGGGAAGCAATGGTATAACAGTTGATGCTTCATCTTTTACGGTTGTAAATACTGCATTGTTTAAGAGCAGTGTAACAATAGAAGGCGATGCAAGTAGTGGTGTTGGACTGGTTGTAAATGCTGGTAAAACATCAACATTTGGTGGTGATGTGACTGCTGAAGCAAACTTAACTGTAAATGGGAATGCGACAATTAAGGGTAATGCTCAACTTGGAGACGCGGTAACAGATAATCATAAGATATTTGGCTCACTTCAAGCTGGTGCACTTGATAGCGGTAAGTTTATGCAAATAAAGGATGATAATGGAAGTGTGGTTGCTTATTTTAAGAAAAAGCAGCAATAAGTGAGTGAGAAAGTAAGAAAGTGAGAAGTGAGATGTGAGATGTAAATCCCCCTGTGTCCCCCTTGATAAAGGGGGAATAAAAAAGGAGATTTAAATGAGGGATGGAGTTAAAATGAAAAGGATGGGAAAAATAATAAGATATTTAAAAAGGACAAAAGTAATTGTCCTTTCCTTATTATTTTCTTTAAAACTTTACTCTGAGGTTCCTGTTGAAATCACATATCAGGGAAATATAAGAGAGAAAGGAATACTTGTAAGCGGTGTTAGAAATATGTCTTTTTCTATTTATGATTCAACTTCATCAACAACACCGCTTTGGGAAAGCACAACAACAGCAGTAAGTATTTCAACAGGAGTATTTAGAGTAAGTTTGAAACCGGAAATACCAAGGGATAAATGGAATAATGTTCTATATCTTGAAATTACTGTTGAAGGTCAGAAATTAACTCCAAGAGAAAAAATAACCCCATCACCTTCTGCAATAAACTCACTTCTCCATGAAGGAAAGAGGTATTATACCTCCATCCTACCTCCTTCAGATGCTCAAGGTGGAGATCTTTGGTTTAATCCAAATAATGGTTCTCTTTATTATTATAATGGGAGCGGCTGGACAACTCCATCAGGTGTCCCCGCTCCTCATCATGAAACCCATGAGCCGGGAGGAGGTGATGAGATTACAAAACTTGGTGAGATTACATTTATGGATGATATCATAATAAGTTCAAATACGTTGATAAGAGCGGGTGTAAATGTATCGTCTATTACCGTGTCTACCAATGTAAATATTGGTGGTTGGCTAAATGTTTCTTCTTCGGTTTATGCTAATTGGTTATATGGAAATGGGTCAGGTATTACAAATATAAAAGGAGAAAATATAGTTGATAACAGTATCTTGCCATCAAAACTTGCACCATGTTCAGCAAATCAAATACTTTTCTATAATGGAACTCAATGGATTTGTATAAGTCCTTCTGCTGGAAGTGAAACTGATCCTTGGTCTATTCATAATTATAATCTTACTTCAAGTTCACAGACAGCGTCACTCTATATAACCAGTTCAACTGTGGAGTATTCCTATGTTTTAACTAAACTTGTAAGTTATAAAGCAAGTGAGTTAAATCCATCTAATAATGGTTTATTTGTAACTGAAAGTGGTATGGTAGGGATAGGGACTTCAAATCCTTTAAGTAAGTTAAGTGTTGTGGGGGATGTATATTTTGGTAATGGAACTTCAGTTGCTATAAAAGTTGATAATAATGCAAAAGTTGGAATTGGAATATCAACACCGAAGTCAAAACTTGATGTTGTTGGTGATGATGTAAGTGGAAATAAGATCTCTGTATATTATGCTGGAGATAAACCAATTGCATATTTTAAGAGAAAGTGAAATCCCCCTATATCCCCCTTTGATAAAGGGGGAACATAAGAGGGATTTGATAACTGAGTAGGTTAGTAAGTGAGAAAGTGAGCAGTGAGAGGTAAGAAGTAAAAAATGAGGAGTGAGAAGTGAAATCCCCCTGTATCCCTTCCGACGTAACGTCGGAGGGAAAAATCCCCCTGTATCCCCCTTTGATAAAGGGGGAAGAAAAGGGGGATTTGAGAAGTGAGCAAGTGAGTAAGTGAGAAAGTGAGTGAGAAGTAAGAGGTAAGAGAGGCGGAAGGATGAAAGTGGTTTTTAAAGAAATAAAAATTAAAGGAATGTGCAAATTTGTTTTATCCATCTCTTTGCTTATGATATTTGGTTTTAATGTTTTTGCTGGCTCTAGTGGCACAAGTGGTGCTTTGTTTCTAAATTACTCACCTTCTGCAAGAGCAACTGCAATGGCAAACTCATACTCATCACTTTCAGATGATGTTTTTTCTATTTATTATAACCCTGCTGGACTTGGTTATTTAGATTTAATTCAAGGAGGGGTTTCTTATACAAAATCATTTCAAGATATATCAAATCAATATATTGCTATAGGATATCCTTATAAAATAGGTCAAGTTTTTGGATTTTCTTATCATTCTCTTTCAAATGGGGATATAGAGGGCTTTGATGCTAAGGGTTCTCCTATTGGAAAAGTTGATACATCAAATTATGCTATTAGTTTTGGTTATGGAAAAGTTTTGGCAAAAGATGAGATAGAAAGACCAGTTTTAAATGTTGGTGCAAATCTTAAATATATATCACAGACACTTGATAATGTTTCTGCAAATACATTTGCATTTGACCTTGGTTTTCTTTATACAAAAAGACCTGATAAATACTGGTTGAAAGATGTTCCAGCACAAGAGTTTAATTTTGCTGCTGTGTTAAAAAATATTGGACCGCCTCTTAAGTTTGATAAAGAAGGAACACCTCTTCCAATTTCTTTGACTCTTGGAACTTCTTGGATATCACATCCATGGACAAAACACAGATTGGTTTTGTCTTTTGATACAACACTTAGGAATGATGATAAAATAAAATTTTCACTTGGCGCTGAGTATTTTCTTTTTCAGTTGCTTTTTGCAAGAATTGGGATTGAGTCATCAAAAGATATTGGTTCAAAACTAAATTTTGGATTTGGTTTTAGATTATCATATCTTGATGTAAATTATTCTCTTGCTGATTTTGGAGATTTGGGGAAGATGAATAAAGTTGACCTTGTTTTGAGGTTTGGTTTTGAAAGAGAAAAACTTCCTCTTAAAGGAGAGGTTGCAAGGGTAGAGAAAGCAAAGATAATTGCACCAAAAGAAAAGATTGAAAAACTTGAAATGTTTGCATCTGATTTTATTAAACTTGCTGAGAATAATATTGAGATAGGTGATTATCTTTCTGCAAGAGATAATATAACAAAGGCATTTAATTTAGAACCATCTCTTAAAAATTCAAAATGGGAAAAGATTTATGAAAGAATTGATAATTTAATAGATTATTTAAAACTTGAAAAAAGAAAAGAAAAGATTGCACTTCTTCAAAGCAATAATGCGCAGGCAGGATGGGCGAGAGATGTTATAAAGAGTTATCTTAATATGGAGGATAAGAAATCATATCTTATGGCTCATATAATGTATGGGGTAAATCCAAAGGGAGATAGTATATTTGAAGAGATTCTTAATTTTATTGCAAGAGAAAATGGTCTTGTTGTTAGAACTGATGAATTATTGACAAAAGACTCTTGGGTAATATATAAACTTAAGAAGAGTGCAAATTACTTTTACTTGAAACAGTATCATATGGTTGTTGAAGAGTGTCGTGAAATTCTTATGATAGATGAAAATAATCATATAGCAACTGTAAGGCTTGGTTCTGCATACTTTATGCTTGGAGATAAAGAAAATGCTAAACTTTATTATGAGAAAGCATTGAATTTAAATCCGGACGATAAGGTAACACTTGAGTTTATGAAAAAACAAGGATGGAGATGAAGTAGGGCGCAGACTAGTGGCGAAGCAAAGAAAGTGAGAAATGAGAAGGAAGTGAGACGTAAGAGGTGAGAAACGAAAAATCCCCCTTACTCCCCCTTTGGTAAAGGGGGAATAGATGGGGGATTTAAAAAACAAATAAATCTCTTTTAATCTCCCTTTACAAAAGGGAGAAACTTAGGGAAAATCCCCCTTAATCCCCCTTTGTAAAAGGGGGAAAAGAAGGGAAGGGGGATTTTAAAAGCAAGGATAAAACCTTGCCCTATAGTTGTAATTTAAAGGTGAGATAATTATGGAAGTGCTAATTGTCATAGGAATTCCGCTTGGACTTTTTCTATTGGTAACAGGTATTTTAATTGTTAGTCAGACATCTGGATTTATCCAGTCGGTTTTTTATAATCAAAGACAAAGATTTGCAAACATGATGATACAACAGTATATAAATCAAATAATACTTGCTCAGACACAAATTTATCAAAAATCAAAACAGCTTGAAGAACTTTCCAAGCAGTTATATCTTTCCAATCAAGAACTTGAGAGATTGAATGAGATGAAATCAAAGTTTCTTTCAATGGTTGTTCATGATGTAAGAACACCTCTTTCTTCAATAAAAGGTTTTTCAGAACTTGTAAATAAAAAAATAGATGATCCAAAATTAAAGGAATACACTAAAAATATTTCACTTGCGGCTGAACAGATGGCAAGACTTGTAAGTGATTTGACAGATCTTGCAATGATTGAGGCAGGAAAACTTAAGGTTGAAAAAAAGGAATTTCATTATCCAGAGGTTCTTCTTGATATACTTCCTTCTATAAAAATAAATGCAGAGAAAAAAGGAGTAAATCTGATTGTAGGGGAATTGCCCGAAGGTTGGTATGTTGTTGGAGATAAATTTAGATTATCACAGGTTCTTATGAATCTTTTAAACAATGCTATAAAGTTTACACCTATTGGGAAAAATGTTGAAGTTGGGTTTATAACAGGTGGCTATTATATAACCACATATGTCAGGGATCAGGGGATAGGAATTCATCCAAGCGAACTAAAAAAAATATTTGAAAAATTTTATCAGGCAAAGTATCAAAAAGATGAGAAGTTAAAAAAACAAGGATGGGGTCTTGGACTTGCAATTGCTCAAGAAATAATAAGACAGCATAACGGTGATATATGGGCTGAGAGTAAAGGACTTGGTAAGGGCTCAACGTTTATTTTTAAGATAAAAGGGTATAGGAAACAATAAAAGATTTAAAAAAAATGAAATGAAAATGTAATGAGGTATTTTGTAAAATATACTTATGAATATGGATAAATCAAGTATAATAGGCGGTATAGCACTAATAATGCTTATTGGTGTGAGTTATTTTACTGGAGCAATTCCAAATGTTCTTTTTAATATACATGCGTTTGTAGTGGTTCTTGGCGGAACGCTTATAGCGACACTCATAAGCAGTCCAAGTAGGTACTTTGTTAAAGCACTAAAAAGTGCATCGATTATTTTTAAAGAAGGTGGTTTTTCTGATTTTGATAGAGTTATGGGCTATATCACTGAGATGGGTGATAATGTCAGAAAGAATGGATTTAAGGCATTAAAGGATACGGATGAAAATATTGCGGATGGATTTGTTAAAAGAATAAGCGAGTGTATAGTTGAGTATTCTGATATGCAATTTGTAAGATCTGTTATAGAGAAAGAGATAAACTATGAATATGATGAGATGATAGAGATATCAAATGTTTATAGAACAATGGCTGTTTTATCACCTATGTTTGGGCTTGTTGGAACACTAATGGGTATAATAGGAGTTCTTAAAGAAATATCAAATCCTGACATGATAGGTCCAGCTATGAGTATTGCAATAACAAGTGCTTTTTATGGTATATTTCTTTCAAATATGATATTTACACCATTTGCAAATAAGATAAGGACAAAAGCATCACTAAACCTTAGGTTTAAAAGTGCAATATTTGAGGCAATGCTTGATATAATGAAGGGAACTTTATCAATAATGGTTGAAAGGAAGTTAAAGATATTTAGATGATTTAGGAGAGGGGATGTATAGGATAATTTTGATATCTATTTTGATAGGAGTGTCTGAGTTTTTAAACTCACAGGAAGAGGTTCTTTCAAATAAAGCACAGTATGAAAATTTTCTTGCAAATAAGGTTGAAAATGCTATTACAAAAATTCTTGGTCCATCTCAGGTTAAGGTTCTTGTTGATATAACAATGGATTATAGTAAGATAGAAAAAGTAGAGTATGAAAAAATCAATAAGATTAAAGAGAATTTTATTGCTGCAAAAGAGGCAGGAGATATAAGCGGTAAAGATTATCTTATGCCTGGATTTGAAATTCCAAAGGTTGAGTCATCAGGTAATGAGCCAAGGTCATATACAAAGCAATTGATAATACCATCAAATCTTATAAAAAAAATAAAGGTTAATCTAATAGTAAATGAGAAGCTTGATGAAAGTATAGTTAAAAATATAACAAGCATGACAAAAGAAATTTTAAATCTTAATGAAAAGAGAGGAGATGAGATAGTGGTGTTAAAATCATTTTTTGCACCGATGTGGAAAACAATATGGTATGATCCAAACTCTCTAAATTTTATAATGAAATATATAATTTTTTCAATAGTTGGAATAATAAGTTTATTGATAGTGGCAATGGGTTTTTTAAAACTTGCATCAGCAATGAATACAATGGCAAAGGTGCAACAGACACACCAGATAACAATGGATGTTGGTGGTGGAGGTGTACAAGGTCCACCTGGTATAGGTCTTGATATAACAAGGCCACTATTAGCATCAAAAGAAAAAACGGTTTCTGAACAGACACCAGAAGAGAGTTATTTGAGTGAGAAGATATATTTTGATATAAAACCTCATCAGATAGATGCGCTTGTAAATCTAATGATTAAAGAGGATCCTTCAAATGTTGCAATTATTGTGGATCATCTAAGAGATGATATAAGAGCAGAGTTTTTAAAACGGCTGCCTCAGGATTTTGCATCCGATATAATACTTTCACTTGCTCAAATGAGGTTTATAGATAGAGATACCATAATGCAAATAAAAGAAGAGCTTGAAACAAGGTTGAGTGGTGCTATTGGAGGAGTAAATACTGCTTTAAAACTTATTGAAAATCTTTCCTGGATTGAAAAGTCAAGATATTTAAAAAATATTGAGTCAAAACATCCTGATATCTATAGGGAGATAAGAAGACATTTTGTTTTGTTAGAGGACCTTAAGTATCTTGATGATAAGGATATATCAGTTTTGATATCACAGACATCAATTGATGACTGGGCAAATGTTTTTGGTATAATAGATGATGAGTTTAAGGAAAGATTGAAAGGGGAGTTTTCACAGACAGCATTGAAGATTATAGAGGAGAAGTCAAAGGAAGTTATTACGAATGAAAAAATTGAAAAAGCTATTTCAAATATAATGACAGTTGTAGATAATCTTATTAAAGAAGGGAGAATTAAAAAGCCGGAAATTGATTTTAAACTTCTTGAAAAAAGGTGATAGAATATGGCTGAGGAGTCAATATTTTCTAAAATAAAGCCGTTGAAACCAAGTGCTACTTTTGACTCACAGGCATCATCACAATCACTACCTTCCAAGGAGATGGAAAAGATTGCTTCTGATATATCCCAGCTCAAAAATGAGATAAATGATTTTAAAAAAGTAATTTCTTCTGCTCAAGGTGTTATAGATGAAAAAGTATGGGAGAAGTTTAAAAATGAGGTTGTAGATGGTATAAAGAATGCAATAGGTGTTGTTGATACATCATCTGTTGTTGAGTTGAATAAAAAACTTGATGAGATTATAAAAATTTTATCGGAAAAATCATCCGTAAATAAAGATGATATAAAAGAAATTAAATCAATGATTTTTTCGATGGGAGAGAACCTAAAAAACATTCCCGCCAATATTGAGGCACTTCCCCAGGAAGAGAGAAAAATACTTCTCGGTATCGGAACAAAGATTGATGGTTTTCTTGAAAATAAATTTAGCGCTTTTATTGAAAAATTAAAAAAAGAAGTTTTTGATAAAAATTTTCTAATTGAAGAGGTTGAAGATAGAATAAACAGATTATTGAATGAAAGAATTGATTTAATTATTGAGAATTTAAAAGAAATCATGTTAAATTCTAACAGCAAAGTTTTTGAAAAAATGGATGAATTTATTAATTATCAAAAAACCAGAGATGAAAAATTTAATACTGAGTATAAAAATAGGGTAGATGAAATGAATAATATTGTCAATAAAATGACCGAACTTACTAATGAAATCTCAAAAACAGATATAGATCCTTCGTATATTCAAAAACTTTTTAATATATCATATAGAATGGTACAGATACATTCATCCCTTAAGACATTATTGAATTTATAATTATGCCAGTATACAGAATAAGAAAAGAGGATTTTGAAAACGAACTAAACAAATCAGCACTTTGGGCTATTACTTATGGGGACCTGATGAGTTATCTGATGATATTTTTTCTACTGCTATTTTCAGTTTCAATAGCTAAAACAGATAGGAGCAAGTTAAGGAAATATGAAGAATCACTTATACAGATTCAAAAAACATTTGGGGGTGAGATATCAAAGGAAAAACTTCAAAAGATGGAGATACAGAAGAAAGAGGAAAATCTTGAAACAAAACTAAAAGAAATGCAGGAAGCAAATTTAAACTTTGAACTTCAATCCAGTGAGAAAAGGGTTAAGTTGATTTTAAAAGAAGCGGTTCTTTTTGATTCAGGTAGTGCTGAACTTAAAGTTCAGGCTAAAAAAATATTAAAAGATGTTATTGATGAGTTGAAAAAACTTCCAAATGATATAATTGTTGAGGGGCATACAGATAATGTTCCTATAAGAGGTGGAATTTATAGAAGTAATTTTGAACTTTCTATGGCAAGAGCATATTCTGTTATGAAATTTATGCAGGATGAAGGAATTGATCCAAAGAGATTAAGCGGTATAGGTTATGGTGAGTATAAACCTATTGCGGATAACTCAACTCAAGAAGGAAGAGCGAAAAACAGAAGAATAGAGATTTCAATTCTTAAAGTGGACTAATTATATTTAAGAAGTAAGCAGATAAGAAGGTGAGAAGTGAGAAAGTTAGAAGTGAGAATCGTTAGGAATGTTGGATTATGGATTATGAATGTTGAATGATGGATTATGGATGTTGAATTAGGGATGAGGGGTTGGGGGTTAGGGATTATGGATTTTGGATGATGAATTATGAATTGTAGGGCAAATCTTTAGGTTTGCATAAAGCAATGCTAAAGCATTGCCCTACAAAAAAATCCCCCTATATTCCCCCTTTTGTAAAGGGGGAAACGAAGAGGGGGATTTTAAAAATCTTGATTTTTTCACTAAAAATAAATTAGATTACACACATTTTTACTTATACCCTAATGGGGTTATAAGCATTAAAATAAATTTTGTTTATTTTTTAATTACTTTTTTAAAAATTTTATAGTTATTCCCTAAAAATTAGTGAGTTTGGGTTAGGAAAGGGGGAATTAAAGGGGGATTTGAAAAAGCAATGCTAAAGCATTGCCATAAATTTGGGGCTATTCTTTCATCTTCCAGTATAGGTCTTTTTGTTTTGGAGTAAGCGTTTGTGGAATATCTATCTTTACTTTAATGTAGAGATCTCCTCTTTCAGTTTCATTTTTATAAAGTCCTCTTTCTCTCACTCTTAAAACTGTATCTGTGTGAGTCATTGGTGGAATTTTTATTTTTAAGTTTTTGCCATCTGGTGGGATTATTTCCTTAATTGTTCCACAAACAGCTTCTTCAGGAAATACCGTTAGATTCATATAAATATCATAGCCCTCTAGTTTTATATTGTTTTCTTCAAGTATTTTAATTTTCAAATAAAGATCCCCTGTTTTTCTCTGAGATTTTAATCCCTGACCTTTAAGTTTTATTGTTGATCCATCCTTTATTCCTTTTGGAATTCTTACGCGGATTTGTCTTTTTTCACCATCAATATTTAAGGTTAGAGTTTTTACAGAAGAGTTAAGTAAATCTGAAATGCTTAACGCAAGTTCTGCTTCAATATCAAGTGAGGTCTTTTTCGTAAATATATCATTTTCATAAAATGAGTTTTTGTCTGAAAAATCACTAAATATATCAAAACCACCAAAAATGGTCTTGAAAAAATCACTAAAATCATCAAAATTGAAATTTGATTTCTGATAAAATTTAAAGTTTCCACGATTAAAGTTTGGTGGTGGTTCAAAATTTTGTCCGTCCTGCCAGTTTGCACCAAGGCTATCATAAAGTTTTCTTTTTTGGGGGTCTGAGAGTACCTCATATGCTTCGTTTATTTCTTTAAATTTTGCTTCGGCTTCTTTGTTCCCTGGATTTCTGTCGGGGTGATATTTTAAGGCAAGTTTTCTGTATGCTGATTTTATCTCTTGGTCGGTTGCGTTTCTTTCAACTCCAAGTATTTTGTAGTAATCCTTATATTCAGGCATTTTTCTTGCTTGTGATTATTAAAAAAAATATCATTGAGATTAAAAAATACATCATTATTATTCTTTCTATATTTCTTTCTCTTGTTTGAATAAATAATGGAAGAAGTTTTGATAGAACAACAACAAATACTGCATTGGATATAAACAGAATTACTGTTTTTTTCATTTTTTTGCAATTATCCTTAGATCCTGAAATATAATTATGTATCCCTTAAAATTTTCATCCGTCATAATCATTGATGAAAATCCTATCTTAATTTCTATTGTTGAGTATATTATTGCAAGTTCATCTCTTAATATTATTTTATCATTTTTTATTATCTCCTCTATTAAATTACAGAGAGGAGGATATATATCAAAAGCATCTGTGTAGAGATTCCCAATTGTGTTTTCCTGTTTTATATGGAGGATTTTGCAGGCGGTTGGATTTATGTAGAGTATTTTGCCATTCTCATCAAAACATATTATTCCGCTTGCAAGGTTTTCAAGAATACTTTTGTGTATGTCCATACTCATATTCTACAATATTATTTTTCTGTTTGAGTAAGTAATTTTATAGAATAGTAATTAAAAGGCAGTAAAAAATGTTTGGAAGAGATAGGATTTCAAATATACTTAAGGCCTTTGGTTATAGAAATTATTTTTTCTATTTTTCCGGGCAGGTTCTTTCGTTGATAGGGACCTGGATGCAATCAACTGCACTTGGGTGGCTTGTATATAGATTAAGTGGTTCTTCAAAAGTACTTGGTTTTATGGGATTTGTTAATATGCTTCCACCGCTTGTTTTTTCATATTTTGGTGGTGTTATTGCTGATAGGATACACTTAAAGAAAGGGCTTTATATAACACAATCGCTTGCAATGCTTTTATCTTTTGTTCTTGGGGTTCTTACCATAAATGAAAAAATAAGAATTGAGTATATCTTTATAATAGGTTTTTTTATGGGTATTATAGGTTCTTTTGATATGCCTTTTAGGCAGAGTTTTGTTATAAGTATAGTTCCAAAGAAAATACTTCACAGTGCGATTGCTTTAAATTCAATGATGTTTAATATTTCAAGAATAATAGGTCCTGCTATTAGTGGTTTTGTTATAAAGTATCTAAGTGAAGGGTGGTGTTTTGTTTTTAACTCTATATCATATCTCTTTATAATAATAGCGCTTTACTTTATTATTCCCTATCCAACAAATAAAGAACTAAGTGATATTAAAACATCCTTCATTAGGGGAATTGATTATATAAGAAAGACCAGATATATAAAATATCCCATTGTATTTATGTTTCTTTTGAGTTTTGTTGTAATGCCGGTTATAACTCTCCTTCCTGTTTATGTTAAGAATATAAGTGGGGATAGCAAAACATTAGGTTTTCTTATATCGTCAATAGGTGTGGGGGCTATTTTAAGTGGGTTTGAGATTGCATCGAGGGAAAAAGCAAAAAATTATGTGAATATGATAAGTTATTTTTCTCTTTTGTACGGTTTTTCTCTTTTTATTCTTCATTTTGTTGAAAATAAATTTCTCGCTTCAATAACTCTTTTTTTTGCTGGTATAGGAACATCAAGGCAGGCGATAGGTTTAAATACACTAATTCAAACACTTGTTAAGGATGAGATAAGGGGAAGGGTTATAAGTATTTATAGTTTAAGTTTTATGGGGCTTGCACCATTTGGAAGTCTTTTATGGGGGTATCTTTGCGATAGGATTGGAATTTCATATACGCTTGTTCTCTGTAGTTTGTGGGTTATTCTGGCAAATGTATGGTTTTATAGGAAAATGAATAAGGTAAAAAAAATTTTTTTAAACAAACAGGAACCAGAAACTATTTTTGAAATACTTTAATTTGATTTTTTATATGAAATTTAGTAATATATTTTTAGTGGATTAGTTCTCTAAAAATCTGTATTTATGTAGAGCGGGGCTTTAGCCCTGTTTTTAAAATCTCTCATTTCATTCTCCACCCGATGTAACGTCGGGGAGAGAGACAGAGGGGGATTTATTTGCTCCGACGCTACGTCGGAGCCCTACATTTCTCACTTTTTACTTCTCACTTTTATAGTTCCCCGGTAGCTCAATGGTGGAGCGGTCGGCTGTTAACCGATAGGTTGCAGGTTCGAGTCCTGCCCGGGGAGCTCCTTGTTTTTCTTTTCCGGGAACAATCCGATTAGTCAAGTGTAACAAAAATTACATTGACAGTATCTTTTTTTTTGATTATAATTTAATTTGTGATTGATTAAATGGAGGGGTTATGAGAGGTGTCTTAGTTCTTGTGATTTTTGGAATTGTAAATTTAAATCTTTACTCTGCATATTTATATAATGCAAAGGGAAAGGTTTATTATAAGACAGATGATAAATGGATTCTTGCTGATGAAAATAAAAAAATTGAGATTAAGGATGGAACTGAGATTACAACGGAAAGAGCAAGTAGTGTTGAGATTTATTTCAATGATGGTTCAAAAGTAAAAATAGGTCCGCTTTCCTATTATAAGTTGGTTGAAGAAAGTGAAAGTAATGTTTCATCATCGCTTCTAATTGGAAGGATAAGAAACTGGGTTAAAAAAACTACAAGAGGTTACAATGTTAAGACAATAACTGCTGTATGCGCTGTGAGAGGAACAGATTTTTTTGTTGGTGTTGATAATGAGGGGAATACGAGTGTTGAGGTTTATGATGGAAGTGTTGATGTAAAAGATAATAAGAATAAAACCTTTGTTGTAAGAAGAGGGGAATTTGTAAGTGTTGGAAGAGATGGCATTAGACCGCCACAAAAAAATCTAAATCCACCTCAAAGTTTAGAATCACATTTAAATAACAGGATGCTTATGCAAAAAGAAATATATTCAGAGATATCAAAAGAAGAAGTTGTAAAAAGATCTCAGGTAGAGATGCAGATGGCTGAGTATCAAACCAGAAAAACAGCAATTGATGCTTTTGGATATAGAGTTAGAATGGAGGAGTATGTTATAAGACCTTCTGAAAACCAGTTTAAATATGTTGTATTAAACACAAGAGAAAACAGGTTTGATTTTGGAAAAATTTTATTTACATTTAACAAAAAACTTCCTGATGACCTTTCATTAGTAACCAAAAATATGATGACATATTATGGCTCAAATGAGCCAGATATATATCTTACGGAGATGAATAGTGTTATATCAAACACAGTTGATAAAGTTACTGAGGAGGCAACTGGTGGTTATATGAAGCCGGATGATGTCTCAAACCCATCTGTCTGGACACATACATTTAGCAATTATTCGTTTTATGCAGCAGGAAAAAATGAAAGGGATGAAAATGGTGGCAAAGGAAAATTGTTATGGAGTTATTCAAATGGAAATTATACATATCTTGGCGGGACAAGACCTGATGTAATTAAACAAAATCCTGATGGAGATGAGGTTCTTCATAACTATGCAAAAAATACATATTCCGATGGAACCTGGATAAGTGTTGATGATTATGTTGTTTTTGATAATGGAAAGGTTGCAACACTTGGTGATTTTTCACTTAAAAGCGGTGAGGATAAAAATTCTTTTATAGATAAACTCAATTTTGAGAGGGTTTATAATAGTTCTCTTTTTAGTGATAAAATAGACCTTGTTTTTTCTGCGAAGTTGCTTAAAGATATTGGAATAATAATAATAATAAATATTGATAATAGGTGAAAAAAAGTGAGAAGGTGAGAAGTGAGGAATAAAAAATCCCCCTCTGTCCCCCTTTAAAAAAGGGGGAATAATAAAAGGGGGATTTGAAAAAAGGTGAAAAAGTGAACAGGTGAGAAGGTAATAGGTGGGAAATGAAAAAAATCCCCTTGTGTCCCCCGACGTAACGTCGGGGAGAAAAAAAGAGGGAGATTTAAAATAGTGAGCAGAGAAAGGTGAGAAATAAAGTGAAAAATAAAAAGGGAAAAGTTTTTTTAATGGTTGGTGGTAATAAGGAAAAGTAAATTGAACTTGAGTTGAAGTATTGGCTTTCTATGCCAATAAAAAAAAGATTTGAAGTTATGTTTGAAAGGATTGAGTTTATGTTAAAGTTAATGGAGAGATATGGAAGAACTAATAGAAGAACTTTTGAAGTTGTTCAATGAAAATAAAATCCCCCTGTATCCCCCTTTGATAAAGGGGGAAGAAAAGAGGGATTTGGAAGAAGGTAAAAAAGTGAGCAGGTGAAAAGTGAGATATAAAAGAAGGAGGAAAAGTGATTAAAAATTGTATGATAATTCTTTTTTTAGGTCTTTCAAATTTTCTATATTCAGTTGACTACACTCCATCAATTGACATTTCATTATATGGTGGTAAATATTATCTTGATAAAAAACCATCATCTTTTGATTTAAAAACAGATGTCTTCTCATCTTTTGTTATCAGTTTTGATGAAGAAAATCAGGTCTATCCGATCTATAGTGGTTATTATAATGGAATTCAGGATATACAAGAACTTGCAGGTGGTGATGTTTTAACAAGACAGAGAATGGGGCATAGTTTTATACTTAAATACAAACATTCAAAGGATTTTAACTCAATTAAACCACGCTTTTCTTATTCTATAAATTATATAAAGGAAACGAAAGATGAGAATTGGGGGAGTGGTCTTTTTGATTACAATGTTTTTTCTGCAGGAGTTGAACTTGAGCAGGAGAGACCTGATGCAACATATAAGGAGTATTTTGATTTTTTTAATGTTGATTATCCAAATTATTCCTCGTTAATATCTAAGGTTGAAACGGTAATTGATACAACAACATATTCTGAACTTTCAAAAAATGCTGGTAAGGATGTTTTAAATTCAAGAAACTACAGGGCTGGTTTTTCTTATATAATTTTTCCTTCAAATATAAGTTTAACAAATGATTTTTCAATAACATATAAGGATTTCTATGACCAATCAGTTGTAAAAAATCCAAGTGTTGGTGGAGCAATTTTTGAATCAAAAAAAAGAAAAGACCTCTTGTTTTCTATTTCAAATTTAATTGAAAATACTTCAAAAAAAGTTTATCTCTCACTTGGCTTTTCGCTAAATTATTTAGATTCAAATCAAAATTCATATGATGCATCAAGAACAAAATATATTTCTAACTTTTATGATTATATTTCTTTTGATATATCACCTCAGATAAAATTAAATTTTAAGAAAGGTGGGTATTTTTCATATTCGTTTAACTATACAAGATTAAATTATCTTGGAAGATATTCTCAGGATGTTAATGGAAATTATTTGTCATCAAAAATAAGACAGAATTTTTATTTAAGTTCTCTTAGTTTGGCATATCCTATAGTTAAAAATCTTTATGCAAAAGGCGTTTATTCATATCAGAGCGTTGACTCTAATATGAGATATGAGGCAGGATATAGGTATAATTATAACTCTGAGAGTTTTTTAATTGGAGTTGAGTGGAGTTTTTAAGTGTAACAAAAATTACATTGAAATTTTGAAAAATAGTTGTTATAATATATTTCTGTAAGAGTTCTCTTAAAAAAGTGGGCAAGTAAGAAGGTAAGAAGCAAGCAGGTAAAAGTGAGTAGATGAGCAATAAAAATGAGATGTTAGAAGTAAGAAATGTTAAAATCCCCCTTACTCCCCCTTTTAATAAAAAGGGGAAAATAAATCCCCCTAATAATATCCCCCTTTAATAAAGGGGGAAGAAAAGGGGATTTAGTTAGGATTGCATAGCAGGGTTTAATCCCTGCCATATAAGTAAAAATGGAGTTTCAAAGATTGCTCTGAAAAAAAGCATCCCGATGTAATGTCGGGGTGCCACTATAAACTGATGATTGGCAATTTGAAGATTTTATTTGATTAAGATGGAGGATATATGAAAAAGAAAATTATAGTTGCATTTCTTTCTTGTTTTATGTTTGTTTCAAAAATGATGGCTTTTTCGGTTTCAGGCAATATCTATACAGATAAAGGATTGCCTTTAAAAAATGCTTATGTTACTTATGCTTTACCTGGTGGTGTTAATGTTCAGACCACAACAGTATCTAATGATGGAAGTTTTGTGTTTTTTGTCACATTGCCTTCTACATATACCATTTCTGTTGGAGCTCCAAATTTTATAACTAAAACAACATCTGTTTTTGTAAATAGTGATATTTCTAATTTGAATTTTTCCCTTTCACCGCAGTTTAATTCTGAAGGGACAATAAACGATGGACTTAGATTTTATACTCCTTATGGATGGGAATTGCCAAAAGGTATTGTTTCAATTTTATCAAATCAAACAACTTATTTTTATACAATTGGATATAAAGACAGCCATTTTCTTGTAAAATTTTCAACTGATTTAAATAATAAACTTGCCTATGATAGAATGATAAACCTAGAAGGAACTTATCAGGTTGATTATAGCAATATAAGAAGTATTGGAGACAATCTTTTTGTTTTCAGTAGCACTGGTGGACCGATGGCTATTTATAAATATGATAAGAATCTTGGATTTGTAAGTTCAGGAACTATAAATGTTCCATCCCGTTTGGTTGATATAACAGACGATGAAAGTTATTTATATGGATGCCTTGATGATGGTGGAATTGGAAAGATTTCTACTACTTTTTCAGTTGAAGCCAATAACTCAACTTCAAAGGGTTGTAAAAAAATTGTTTATAACGGCAATAAGATATATGTTCTAACAAAATCCTCAAGTAATGATATCTATATTTATAATGATAATTTAGGTTATATTACCTCAACAGGAAGTGTTTCTAATATGCCTTATGAAAACTTTGAAGTTATAAAATCAAGTATAGTTGCATTTAGAACTGGATGGTCTGGAGATAACTGGAATATAATAATAACAACATATACGGCTAATCTTGAAAATAAAGGAACAAAAATCTTTACATTTCCTATGAGTTATGATTCACAGATGATAATTGTTGATGTTAAATCAACTTCCGATCAAAATTATATTGCGGTCCTAACACCAAGCAACTGGGCAAAAGATTCAAAAGTTTTCCTTTTTGATGTAAGTAATATTTTGAATATAAAATTAAAGCAGATTTATGATATTCCTGATATGTATCCAAGAAAGATACATCTTGATAATTCAAATATTTATGTGGCTGGAACAAGAAGAGTAAATTATAATGGAACGCTTACTGATGAT
>Ga0272449_1001980_pt1 | contig 19830 bp, 14 predicted proteins | sample YNPCB0241_FD_198679 | JGI IMG/M metagenome (GOLD analysis project Ga0272449, IMG submission 198679) | Hot spring sediment microbial communities from Yellowstone National Park, WY, United States - YNP-CB-024-1 | ecosystem: Environmental > Aquatic > Thermal springs > Hot (42-90C) > Sediment... | reverse complement strand
CCTGAAAATCGGGGAATTTTATCTGAGATGGCTCGGTATTAAAACCACAGGATATATTGAGAGTGTATATCAGTGTGTCATTTAAACCAATCTCCTCAGAATTCACAAGGGCCTCTACCTGCACATCCTCAGCAAGAGATGTTCCCTGAATGAATATCAATATTAAAAATATTTCACCAATCCTTCTCCACATTTGCACTGGAAAAATCCTTGAGTAAAAACTTGCTGAAAGGTTGTTCTGTCTCTTTTTCCTTCAATGAATCAAGCAACTGCTCTGCCTGAGATATGTCCATCCTGTTCTTTTCCTGTTCTGTCTTCTCCCTATCCTTTCTATCCTGGTCCTTTGCCTCCTCTTTCTTATCCTCCTTCTTCTCCTCTTCCTTATTATCTTTATCCTTATTCTGCTGATTCTGCTTCTCCTGCTCTTTCATCATCCTCAATACCATCTCGAGATTATGTTTTGGGTCCAGAAACTCACGATTGTACTGAATCGACTTTATATATGAGTCTATAGCCTCATTATATTTTTGCTGTTCAAGAAAAAGATTCCCCATATTATAGTAAATCTTTGATTTGAGTTTATCATCGGCCCCGATGAGACTCTTCTTCAGTTCTTCATACGCCTCGTTATATCTTTTGTCCTTAATAAGGGCACTTGCTTTATTATAGTGAATTAGAGGCTCCCTATTCAGGGACTTACCCGCCTCATCATACTTCTTCAGGGACTCCTTAAACTTACCCTCTTGATACAATTCATTCCCCTCTCTCACATCGGGATTCTCTCGTAAAAATGGAGAAAAACCACTAAGTATCAACATAGTAAATATAACCCAAAGAGCACTTGTAGCTCCATTTTTACCTGTAAAAGGAAGAACAAAATAAGCATATATTAGTAATACAGCTGAGATCAGTGCTATAATCCAGTACCTATCCAGATAATTATAGACCTCTTTTGAACTAATCTCCCCCTTCTTTAATCCCTTTAACTCCTCAAGTATTACCGGTATACCAAGTTCATTGTTACTTCCCTGTATGTATACCCCTCCTGTTGAGGAAGTTATCTTCTTCAAAACGCCTTCATTCAATCTGCTTACTACTACCTGCCCGGACCTGTCCCTTTTATATGTTCTTCCACCCTCCGTATTGTCAGGAACAGGTTCGCCTGTAAGTGTCCCAAGCCCGATAGCATATACCTTTATTCCATTATTCCTCAGTTCTTCTATGACTTGATCATAATTCCCCTCGTGATCCTCTCCATCGGAGAGGATTAGAATCACCCTTGCTCCAGAGGTCTGCTGGCTGTTCATAAACATATCCCTTGCAAGAGAAAGGGCTGATTTAAAATTTGTTCCCTGAACCGGAACCGAATCTACACCTACGTTTTTCAAGAACAATCTCGCTGCATCATAGTCTGTTGTAAGAGGAACCTGCATAAATGCCTGTCCGGCAAACAGAATGACCCCTATTCTATCCCCTTTCAACTGAGATATAAGGTTCCCCAATTCGAGTTTTGCCCTTTCAAGCCTACTTGGCAGAATGTCCCGGGATAGCATAGATCTGGAGACATCAAGGGCAATGATTATATCTATACCCTTCTTCTTGATATCCACCACCCTGCTCCCAAACTGGGGAGACATAATACCAATCGAAATTAGTATAAGGGCTACTAAAGATATGATTATATACCTAAACACCCTATCGATACTGTAATTCTTCGTTATCCTCAGAATTATATCCTCAGAAAAAACGGAAAATATCCTTGCCCTGTACTTGTAAAAAGATCTGATAACATACAGTGCCAGTATTATCGACAGAATCAACAAAACTACAAATTTTGGCTCGCCAAACCTGAACATAGCATTAGTAATAACAGATTATGTATTATTTTAATCCAGCGTCAATATAAAATTTTAGAAATTCAGTATCAAATTCTTGTTGATTTTCTGTAAAAATAGTGTATAAACAAGTTTGCTCCGTATTTTAAGGAGGTATTCTATGAACATTACCTTCAAGGTAGGAGAAAAGGCTGTTTACCCGGCCCAGGGGGTAGGAGAGATAGTCTCTATTGAGACCAGAGAGATCAATGGTAACAAAGAGACTTTCTATGTGATGAAGATTCTCAAGACGGAGAGCAAGATTCTGATACCAACCAGAAAGGCACAGGAGGAAGGCCTCAGAAAGATAATATCCAAAGACAAGATCAAAGATGTGTATACAATTTTGAAATCAAAAGAGATATCTCCTACTTCCAAAAAGACCTGGAATAGAAGGTATCGTGAGTATATGGATAAAATAAAGACGGGGTCTGTATTTGAGGTAGCTGAGGTAATAAGGGATCTGTCCAGGCTAAAGAGTCAGAAGGACCTCTCATTTGGTGAGAGGAAGATGCTCGATACCGCGAGAAATCTCCTGATAAACGAATTATCAATAGTCAAAAACACAAACGAAGAGTCCATAGATCAGGAGATAAAATCTATATTTAATGCATAACACTCAGTTTGATCTGGTACTGCTCGCCGCTGGAAAGGGAGAAAGATTGGGAAGGCGGGATAAGGCTACTATTAAATTGGGGGGCGATTTTGCTATTTGCCATCAGTTGGATATATTTAGTAAAATAAAAGGTCTTAACAAAATAATTATTACATATCGCCCATCCAATCTCAAAAGACTCAAAGAAGTAGTGCGCTACCATCCCCTTTTTGATAGGTGTATATTCGTTAAGGGAGGTAATGAGAGAGTAGACAGTGTCTTCAATGCCCTGAAAATATTAAAGGATAGCTCCTCAAGAATAGTAGCCATTCACGATGTAGCCAGACCTAATATTAATAAATGGCTTATCTATAAAGGGATAGAGATATCTTCAAGATTTGGAACAGCCATACCCGCAGTTCCACTGGTGGACACAATCAAAGAAGTAATAGATGATAGGGTTGTCAGGACCATACCCAGAGAGAACATATATCAGATCCAGACACCCCAATTCTTTGATAGAGAGCTCATCCTGTATGCGTACTCTAAATGGTATAAAGATAAGGGTGGTTTCATTCCAACAGATGACTCGTCCCTCATCGAGAGACTTGGTATTTCACCAGTCATATTCAAAGGTGACAGAGCCAATATTAAGATAACCTACGAGGAAGATTTGAAGATGTTTGAGCATATCAAAAGGTACAGGACAGGTTTTGGGTATGACATTCACCGACTCAAGAAGGGTGGAAATCTATATATCGGTGGCGTGGTTGTAGACAGGAGCAAATCTGCTATAGCCCATTCAGATGGGGATGTCCTCATTCACGCAATCTGTGATGCCCTTCTCGGGGCCTGCGGGATGAGAGATATTGGTCACCACTTCCCGAATTCAGATAAAAAATATAAAAATATCAGCAGTCTAATTCTACTTAAAGAAACAGTAGAGATAATACGAAAAGAGGGTTTTGGTGTGGAGAACATTGATACTACGATAATACTTGAATCCCCTAAGATAGGAAAGTACATTGACGGGATGAAAGAGAATATCAGTCGAGTTCTGAACATCTCCCCAGATGAAATAGGAATAAAAGCCACAACCCCTGAAAAGACAGGAATAATGGGTAAGGGGAAGGCCATCGCAGCCTATTGCACTGCCCTGATCTCAAAATAACTAAAAGGCCTCCTATCATAGATACATCCCGAGGAGGATATACATAATTATATTGGATAACCAATGGATCACTATGGATGGATATATATTACCCCTGATCTCTCGCAGGTATCCAAATAACAATGAGGGGAAGAATACAGCGAGTCTATTTATTTGAGGATTTATGAAAAAATGGCCTATGGCAAATAATAGAGATGTCATAAAATTTGAGTGAGTAATCAAGCCTACAATTTTCCCTTTTTGATAAGCCCTCTCCATTTGAGACTGAATGAACCCTCTAAAGAATATCTCCTCCGGTATCGCCACCATTAAAAGGTGATGAAATATATTAAATACTATCCCCTCCCTTAACCCAAAAACAAACCTGTGTTTGAAAAATATCACCTGATAAATATGATTTAAGGCTATAAACAGAGGGAAGACGATAAAGAGTACCAAAAGGACTATCTTTATGTCCTTAACCAGAGAGTCTGTCTTAAGCCCGAACTCTGTTGTATCTATCTTAAAAATCTTTACGAATACGATAGAGGATACCATAAATACGGCGCTCCCGAGAGTCAAAAATAAGGTCTTACCGATATAGGGTTTTACGACAAGTAATAAAATGAGGATGCAATTGACAACCAAAAATGCAAATAATGTTTGATTGAATATTTTTCTTTGATAAATCATAATTTTGTTAGTATATTAAACTTGTTTCATTATGCAAGGAGTAAATGAAATTGAAAGGTAAAAATACTAAACTGATCAAGGTTGCAATAATTATGCTGACCCTCATCCCCTTAAATCTCTATTCAGAGGAGGGACCTGTTGTAAAACTTCAGAAAAAGTTGAGCAAGGGGAAAAACACTAACAGGGAGATATATCAGAAGGTAAAAAAGTGCTCTCAAACAAAAATAAAAAAAATATCAATTCCTTATTCAAACAATGAGCTTCTATATTACATAGTCGCCCTGAAGGATATCCCTATTGGAAAGGTATATCTGAAGATCAATAAGATTCAGGACAATGAGGGGAATACTCGTTTTAAGGTTTTATCTAAGGCAAAAACCAACTCATTCTTCTCCAAAATATACAGGGTTAATGCCTACTTCAGTGATGAATTCAGTCTACCCGATTTCAACAATGTAAGTTTTTATGAGGATGTGACAGAGAAGGAGCTCAGGCGAAAGACCACATATGACTTTTCAAAGGATGGCTCTGTAACAACTATCACTGAACGAGATGGGAATAAGGAGACCAAAAAATACACAGGTGGTGAGCACACAATGGACTTTTTGACCCTGATGTATATGGTAAGAGGACTCCCCCTTGATACAGGAAAGAGTTATTGCTTTGAGGTATTCTATCATAAGTACTATTGGAATGTATCTGGATCTGTAATCAAAAAAGAACGAATTCAGACTCCTGCCGGATTTTTCAATTCCATATATATTGAAGGGATAGCACAGAGAAAGGACAAACCCTCAGTCTCAAAGAGGCTCAAGTTATGGATATCCGATGACGAAAAGCGAATTCCACTTAAAGGGGAGACAGTTATGAATATGGGGGAGGTGACTGGTTATCTCGCATACATAAAATCGGGAGAGGAGATCAAAAACGAAGAGATACAGATCGATGAAGATGAAGAAAACACTGATAGTCAATAGTCTTATAGTGGTCATATTCTCATTCACCCTGCTTAATCCACGATCAGTTCTGGCAGAGAATAAGACCGAATACCTGAGTCCTTCAGCATTGACATATTTTATCGCAGGAAAGATATTTGAAAATCAGCTCGACTTTGACAAAGCCCTCTCATATTACAAACAGGCGCTGGTCTTTGACCCATACTCATCTCTTATTAGAACCAGTATAGCCCTGATCCTCGTCCGTAAGAATGATATAGCCGGTGCAATAAAACAACTTACCTCCGCTGTTGAATCGGATGATAAGGATTACGATTCCAGAGTAATCCTTGCATCCCTCTTATTCTCAAAAGGTGATATAGAGGGAACAAAACGTGTTCTCGAAGAGGCAAGGAGAATTGACCCTAAAAGAATTGATGCATATCTCAAACTCTCAGATCTATACCTCTTTGTAAAGGACCAGAAATCAGCCCTGAATGTACTCGATGAGATGCTCAAAAACTCTTCTGACAAATCTGAGGCATATGTACGAATGGGGAACATATACCTAAATAGACGAAATATACCCCTTGCAATAGAGGCATTCACAAATGCCCTGAAGATAGATCCCTCTAACAGAGACGCTACTATACTCCTCTCAGTTGCGTACGAACTCGAAGAGAATTATGATGCTGCCATAGATGTTCTGAAAAAATCCCAAAAGTATGTATCTGACGATATAGAGATAATGCTCTCCATAGGGAAGTTGTACCTTAGAAAGGAGGATTTCAAGTCAGCAAGAATATATTTCGACTACGCCATCAGAAATTCTTACAATCTCATAAACATCTCCATCTCAATTGCGTCCATCTATACAGAGGAAGGATATTATACTGAGGCAGAGGAGATATATAAACCCCTCTCTTTAGAATATCCCCAAAATGACGAGATAAAATATCATTATGGCAAGCTACTCCTAAATATCAAAAAATCCGAGGAAGGTATAAACCTTCTGAAACAGATAAAGGATTCGCGCTACAAGACTTATGCTGACTCCCTCATTTGTGCTGCCTACCTGGACAGAAAAGAATATAATAGAGCCCTCGAATGCTCGGATAGTTCCGATCTGAATGAAGATACAAAACTTTTCATTAGAGTAGAATCTCTAATGGGGATGAATAGAAATGAAGAGGCGAGGACCTATTTAGAAAAGTCATTGAAGAATAGAAAATTATGGAATGATGCAATAATATACCTTGCAAGGGTTTATGAAAAGATAATCTCTAAGGATGCAGCAATATCATTATTGACGGAGGCGATTAATAAATATGATATACTACTTGATGAAAAGATCAGGATCCTTTACGAGATAGGAATGATATATGAGCGTAACTCCAGAATAAATGAGGCTATTGAAGTTATGAAAAATATCCTATCACTCAACCCTGATAATCCTGAGGCACTCAACTTCATCGGATATACATACATTGACAACAACATAAACATCGATCAGGCAAAAGAGATGATACTTAAAGCCTATATGTACAGTTCAAAAAGCGGTGCAATAATCGACTCGGTAGGCTGGATGTACTATAAACTCGGTGATTATAAAACTGCTCTAAGATATCTCAAGAAGGCATATCGATTACTTCCAGAGGAACCCATAATCGCAGACCATCTGGCAGACACCTATCACAAATTACATTATAATAAAGAGGCTCTTGAGATATATGAAAAGATACTCAAAATGGAAAATCTGGACATCAAAATTAAAGAATCAGTAAGTAAAAAATTACAGGAACTGCAAAAAAATAATGCTAAACAATAAATTATTTGTGCTGAAATATCGCGATTTTGCAAAAGGGGATGTGCCCAGGGACGGAATCGAACCGCCCACACGAGGATTTTCAGTCCTCTGCTCTACCGACTGAGCTACCTGGGCAACGGGAGAAATTATATATAAAACAACTTATCTGTTGTCAAGTAGTTTTATATCAAAATCGGTTTCACCAATTGACAATTGAAACACTGATTCATATATTTATAAAATGGTGGTAAGGTACAGGTAGTTTTAGTGTATCTTATAGAAGTTAGAAAGGAGTGAGATATGAAGAGAACATTATTTTTTATTTTAGTATTTACAGTGCTTATTGCAAACTTAGTCATGGCAAAGGACAATCCACCCATTATGCTTGAAGGAAATCTTGGTCTCGGTGGTTGTCAGGGGGATTGCAGTGGAGTTGATCCTTTCCTCGGTTTTGGGATAGGTGGTTTCGTCGAGTTTCATAAGAATCTATCTGCAGGCCTAACAGGTAGATATCAAAAATACAGTATAGACAATGGGAGTATGTATTCGTTAATGTTTGGCTTAGAAGGAAGGTACAGTTTCCCGATCAATCATCAACTAAATATCTATGGTGCTGCTGGATTGGGATATGATATGCTAAAGACAAGTGTTGATACCCCTTACGGATCCGCAAGTGGGGATGATAGCGCCATATTTATTCAATTTGGTCCAGGGATGACTTATAATATAGACAAAAACATCTCCATCGGCGGGACATTTAGATACCAGATAAATCTCTGGAATAAATCAAGTGGGACCTTCAATGACTGGCTGCTGGCGGTCTCCCTTGATTACAGACTATAGTTAAATTTGGACCTATGCCCTACCACCATAATTATTTAATTGACTTATTAATTTTTTTAGTATAGAAGGACAAACCTGTTTTGGAGGTATGAATGAAAGAGAATATTCATCCAGAATATCAGGATTGTACAATTACCTGTGCCTGTGGTAATGTAATTAAGACAAAGTCTACCAGAAAGGATTTCACTGTAGAAATATGCTCTAACTGCCATCCCTTCTTCACCGGCAAGCAGAAGATTATAGACGCCGCTGGAAGGGTTGATAAATTTATGAAAAAGTACGGTAAAACTCTGAAGAAGGACGAGTCAAAGAAGGATGAATCCAAAAAGGGATAACTCTTCTCACTGAATAAATCACCACTAAAATGAAAATAGATAAAAACCTGTTGATTCTAAGGGGGGAGATGCTTGACTCTATCAATGAGTTTTTCAAGAAGAGGGGATTCTTAAAAATTGAAACACCGTCAATATATCTTTGTGAAGAGTCAAATCCACACATAGAGAGCATAAAGGCTGAGATAAGATATCAAAACAGAGATATTACAGCCACTCTTATAACCTCTCCTGAGATCTATATGAAGAGATTTCTCTCAGAGTGCCCCTGCAATATATATCAGATATGTAAATTCTTCAGAAATAATGAGTTTGATTCAATCCACAATCCTGAATTTACGGGACTGGAGTTTTATGAGGTTGGCAGGGACTATAAAAGCACAATGAATACTACTGAGGAGATGATAAAATACATAGTTGAAAAACACAATCTTCATGTCAAAAATAAAGCCGGCAGGATTATTGACTTTTCGATGAAATTTCAAAGGGTTAGCATAATAGAACTCCTATCAAACTATGGTGTTGTACTCTCTTCCCTCGAAGACAGAGATGAACTGGTCTCAAAACTAAGGAATCGAATATCCATCTCGGAATCAGATAATTATGATGATATCTTCTTCAAGTTCTTCCTTACATATATTGAACCAGAGTTAGGAAAAGACAGCCCTGTATTTTTATATGACTATCCCCCGAGTATGGCTTCAATGGCAAAGATATCCATAAAAAACGGTATAAGAGTCTCAGAGAGATATGAACTCTACTTTAATGGCGTAGAGATATGCAATGGCTTCACCGAGTTGACTGACCCTGAAGAACAGGCAGAGAGATTAAAAAGGGATCTGGCTATTAAAGGGAAAGACAAAATTGATAGGGTGTTTGTGGAATCTATTAGAAGGTTACCAGAGTGTTCAGGGAATGCCATTGGACTGGACAGATTATTTATGGTGCTTTTGAATTTACAAAATATTAAGGATTTGATACTATTCCCCCTCGATGAGGAAATTAATCTTTATAAAGTATAAATCACTAATCATCCCGATATCAATATGCCTTCTGCTGTCTTTTGAAAGAGAAAAGGCTGAGATTTCGGGGAAGCCATTGAAATGGAAGGAACTACCAATAAAATACCACATCAATAAAGATTGCTACAAACCAATGGCAGAAAAGGAGAAGTGCTTTGAGGCGGTGATGAATGCCTTCAGGGAGTGGGAATCTCCTGAATGTACATCCCTGAGATTCGAAAGGGGTGAGGATACAGAAGAGGCAAAGGCATCATTCAATTCTCTCGATCTAAAAGCAAACAAAAATATTATTGTCTGGATTTACAATGATTGGCCCTACGAGGCAAATGGACTGGCGCTGACCACAGTAACCTATGATGACAAAACAGGAATCATTTATGATGCAGATATAGAACTCAATGGATATAATTACAGGTTCAATGTCATAGACAACCCTCCATCTACATATACGGACATACAAAATACCATCACTCACGAGATCGGGCATTTAATAGGTCTCGACCATTCCTATGACCCTTCCAGTGTTATGTATCCAACAGCAAGGGCAGGAGAGATAAAAAAGAGAACTCTCTCTCAGGATGATATTGATGGTGTATGTGAAATATATCCTGCAGAAGGGGGTTGCAGCTGCTCTACTCTCTCTTATTCAAAATGACTATTCCCAGATCATTATAGCCATTTTTTAAACCTACATTCTTTTGAGTACTACTATAAGTTATACTCCCGGATGAATCAATGCCATAGATTACAAAACTATACACACCCTCTTCAAGATCCTGATTCATATACTGTTGAGGTGTACAGGGGATAGTCTTATCAAGAAATACATTACTTCCTGATGGGGCACTGAATATAATACGGACACTCTGAACACCTGCGGCGCTACAATTCATATTCTCGGTCCCAAATGTCCAGCCTACCTGAAATATAGCCTTATTGTAAACCCTCTTCAATACAATAGTACCAATATTATTCTGTCCTACATTGAGGCTTTTCTCTACCTCTCCGTAATAGAGGATCGTCCCACCTACATCCCTACCTTTGAGTATAATCTTATACAATTTCTTAGGAGCAAACCCTGTTATAGTTCCACCTTTGTAAGAACATTTAACAGTATCCTCATATTCCTTGCTCCCATAAGCATTCAGAACTACAATATCAATTTTTGAAACGCCTGCCTGAACACAATCAGTGTTTGCGGGAGATTCGAATGCCCAGGATAATATAATGTCAGCAAGGACATATTCCAGCCTTATCAGAGTAGTATTTCCATTGATATCGACCTGGGAATTCCCATAATATCTGATCTCACCATTTGTACCATATCCAATAACCTCAACTGTATATGTATCTGCAACAAAATTTGTTATAGTTACACTCATATATTCACAGGTGAAGTTATTCTCATACTCTTTACTCCCATCTGAATTATAAACTATTACCCCGATGGCTATAACTTGTGCCTCTGAGCAGGTGATATTATTCGGGAATTGCCAGGCAATACTTAGATTACCATTCCCCGATGGAGGGGGTGAAACCCCTCCACAGGAAATGATAAAATAAAGGACAAATACAAGAATAATATTCACCAGGATCTTACGATCAGTCCTCATATCCACTTCTCCTTATGGATAAGTAACAGATCCAGTAATATACCACACAACCTTTCCATTGACCTTTCCTTTCAGATAGGAACTAACTGTACCTGATTTGTCAGTAATAAGAGGAGCCTGGAGGGTTACAGAATCAGAATAACAGTAATCAGGCTGCAACTGTAAAGTCTTATTGAGCTTCATAACAGTATTGATATAACATATTCTATAATTGGAATCTTGCGGATCTATTTGACACACAGTAACCGGGGTTGCAGCAGAATTTGTGAATACCAATTTATACGGCGGCTTCTCCGGTACCACAAATGAGGAAGGACCACTGATCACTGGTGGAGGAGGCAACTGATCAGAGAGGGGTTCAGCGGTGGTAAACTCGATAACAGCGCCAGGTTGATTTACAAAGTGGGAATCACAAACCTTAAAGTTGAATACAACAGAACCACCACCGTGCATATTAAACGAGGTAGGACACAATAGATTGATCCCGGGGGACGCTGGTGTAGAACCAGAGCACTGATTTGTAACAGGGAACGAAGATGCAACCTGATCCAGTGAATCTGACCATGCCATTATCGTTTCCTTATAGATGTTTGTATTTGAGTCCCACTTATTATTTCCATTTGTCCAGGCACCATTTCCATCCGTATCGAAGAATTGCTCTATGGGCAAGTTTCTCGTATTGTCATCATCCACATCTATGAATGGCTCTGGTAAATCTATAAATGGTTCACTTGGAGAGATCGTATCACCAGCAGCAGTATTAATCCAGTTATTGCACTTAGGCGGGTCATAGCTCACAATATCTGCTCTTCTACACTTCTGGTCATTTCCTGCATCAAACTTCTGAGCCTGAGGGGTTGTAAATATATTCTCCCTCCACATCTCTGAACCAGTGAATTCTCCATCACCATTATTATCGTAGAACTCCTCTTCACCAGTAGTTACAGCAATTATCGAGACAATGGTATCTCTCGGGTTAGATGAACCATTCGATGGCTCTCCAACTATCGGTGTTGTATCATATGGATACGGCTCAGATGTTCTGAGATAGACATCGGCAGTGCCTATATAAGCCTCCCAATCATTTGGATACTTCGATTGAGCAGTCTCCCTATCATAGGTCAATGCCTGAGAGGTTATCAATCCCGCCTCTGTTCTAAAGTGCACAGTCGTGGGCTTCTCAATCTTGTTTGTATACCTGTCACCAAGTGAGACCTTACACTGAACTTCGCTTGGTATAGTATTCAATGCAGCAATAACCTTAGTAGCACAGTTAAAATTCATATACCTGGCAGAGGGCTTGGCACCAATAATAGCGATAGCTGGGGAGACACCCTGGACAGTTACACCCGGCAACGATGAAGAGGCCGTAACAGTAAATGTAGTTGCAATAGTACCTGACTTTATCGTTGCATATACCATTCCATCCTCATCTGTATATGCATATGGTGGAATAATTGAAATGCCACCTGGTGAGTTGCTCAAAGTAAATTCGACCTTCTGGTTCTTCGGAAATTTCTGCCCGATGTTATCATATACTCTGAATCCAATAATAGCTGTCTCATTGAAGCCCGATCCTTTAACACCCATTACATTAGTTGTAATGTATTGAAACATAATAGAGCCAAGTGTCACAAAATTTACATAGGTGGAATTAGTGATTGTCTTATTATCAGGTGTGACAAACTTGCCTTCCACCCTTGCAAGGGCTGCTGTAGGACCACTGATCAATTTTGCTGAGGCATTTCCATTATTATTTAATTTTACTGTAATGTTTTTGTGCTGGACATCGTTATAAACACAATCTGGCGCAGGATCAATACATTCCAGCGTACCATCAGTGGTTGTGAGATTAACCGTTCCAGACTTCACAGGTGCATTTGTATTGTCAAATACAAAGGCTGTAATGGTGGTCCTGGAATCTCCATCGGCAATCAAGGATAGGTCAGATGCCACTACACTGATAAAGTAGTTAGTGAGAGCATCGGCGGGTCGTATAATTATGGTTATCTTTCTCACTGGAACTTTATTCCCACAGAAATATTGTGCTGTCACCTCAGCTGCTCCAGCCTGTGAACCACCAAACATTGTCACTGTTGCCTCGCTATTATTATTTGTAAGGACAACAATCTCCTGTTCTCCATTGCTGAACTTCCCGAGTGTGGTATTTACCTGAACGGGTACATTTGCACCGACTGGCTGATTGAATTGATCCCTGATATCCTTTACTGTAATTATTGTAGAATCTGTACCATTTGCCTGAATAACTGAATTGGATGCCTCAAGTCTGAAGGCACAGGGCCCGGTGGCATTCGGATCGTTCATAATACCCAGGGATGTTATAGTCGCACTCTGATCGTACATCTTTTCATCCGCAGCAGGATCAAAGGAATAAGTTATCTTGACATTTGCAGACACATTCTGAGTCTGGCCAGAATCTCCCACAACATCATCGTATACAGCAAAGGATCCTTTCACACCATTTACAAAATCCGAAATGGAAGTCTTTTCACTACAAACAGAGGACTGACATACCCTGTTGACTGCAACCTTCATTCCGAGATCATCCTTCAAAACAGGTGACTTGCCATCTATACCAATCTTACCAATTGGGAACAATGTTATTATACCGGCCCTTGTTGGAGGATTGAGCCTTTCATCTTTGATTTCATAAGTGAAATCCTGAGTACTACCATCAGCGAGGTTGAAGTTAACCGGGCAGATTACACTGAGATTTGGAGAATTCTGATTACAAACATTCCCGACTGTAACCGGACCTGTCCACAATACATATGTCTTTACCCAAACGAGGGAATTGTCATTCGGATCAGAATGGGCATCCCAGACACCATTTGCCGGGGTATACTTGCCATTACCATCCGCATCAATATACAATTCTTTGCAATTATAGGGTTTGCCCTGCTGTCTCAGAGTCTCATCTGCTGCTGTTTCACCATCACAATAATCGTTATCATTCTCATCTACAAATGGCTCTCCCTGATCAACAAATGGCTCTCCCGGATCATACTTTCCATTCCCATTAATATCATCAAACTCCTCTTCTCCCTTAAATGCTGCAACCAGCGTCACTAGTCCATCCCTTGGGTTATAAGTCTTACCTCCGCTTGTATAACTGGGCTCGCCACCGAGCGGCGAAACATCCGCGGGCATCCTCACATTATTGGTCACAAGACTTGCAAAGGCAATTCCATCCTCACCAATGTTTGACACATTTGTAATAATACCCGCCTCTGAGAGGAATCTCACAGCCACAGGAAGACTCACAATGTTTGTATATCTATCTCTGGCGCTTACAGAACAATTGGTAGTAACCTTATCGCTCCCAAAACCTCCTAAATTCTTATATTCACACCCAAATGTAACAAACTTCCTGTTTGGTTTGGCACCAATTATAACTATTGGATCGGAAGAGGCGGATACAATCTGAGTACCCATCTGGGCGCGGGCAATTACATTAATTGTCTGGGCAAGTGTGCCTGTTGTAATAGTAGTCCTGACGAGACCATCTTCAGCAGACACAGAATTAGAGGGATTTAGCTGTATTGCACTCGTTCCACTCTGGGCACCCGTAAATGTGAAGTCCACTTTCTGACCTGAGAGTGGTCTTCCAGAGGTATCTATAACCCTGAAAATGACCTCTGCTGACTCATTGAATCCAGAGTCTTTTACCCCCAGCGGGGATTTTGAGAGTGATACAAACTTAATATCAGCCAGTTGCACTACATTTATTTTCAATTCTGACTTTAACTCAGGGTTACTGCCGTATAGAGAGGCACTCACAATCGCTTCCCCTGTATTATACCCACCTATTAATTCAACAGATGCAGACCCACCCGAGGTCTGGGCAATGCAAATATTAGTTGTACTCAATTTTGTATTGGTACACTTAAAGCCATTTGGACTGTTTACATCAGGGGGATTCTTGAAATAACCAAGGGTGGTGGTAAACTTCACAAGGGCACCATCAGCAACCGCCATTCCGCTATCATCAATCAATGTGGCGGTGAAATTTGCTGAATCAACCCCATCTGCCATAATACTGGTCTTACCTGCAGATGGCTCAAATATTATATTCATACCGATAAATGTAATCTTAACTTCATCGGTCACTTTTGTGGAGTAAGAATCATTACAGATGAAGCTCGCCTGAACTGTGACAGTCCCTCCTCTCTCTCCATTTACCATCTGAACGGTAGCTTGCTTATTATTAGTATTGACAACCAGGTACTTAGAACCACCGGCTGTAAACTTACCAACATCTGTACTGAATGTAATAGTCGTGTCCCAGGGCAATCCATCTTTGTCGAGAGGTTCAGCCTTTATCAATACCTGAGAAACACCATCAGCCGGTACAGGGAGGGAGGGTGTAAACGAGAGTTTGCTCCTGCAGGCACCTGAACTAATGGATGAGTCCATCCTTCCACTCGATGAAATCACGGTCTTCTCAGAACCACTGGATGTCTTTGTCTCTATTGTAGCCGAGACATAGGAGGGCCTCATTACCTCTTTTTCAGGGTCATCATCAGCCAGAGTGAATCCCCCGGTATATCCAGAACCAAACTTAAATTCGTTGACCTCGTACGAAATCTTTGGGTTTTGCTGATTTGCCTTTCTCACCCTTGTAATACTTATACCCGTCATCGCCGGCACAGTCTTACTTGTATCACCTAATAACTTACCAGCACCATCAACCTTGATTTCGATTGTAGAACTCGGTATAGGAGGCAAGAGGTTGAAATCCTTGAAAGAGTAATAAAATGGCATTGACCCTTTATTTGGGATATCAAATCTCTCGGGACACATAACTGACAGCGAATTCGGATCAGGTGTGGCACCGAGGCACTTTCCACCCGTGGCGATATTACCTGTCCATACTACCCAGGTAGCCTTCCAGATAACTGTATTCCCATCCCATTTACCATTTGGTCCATCATATTGACCATTTAAATTCACATCGATAAATGGTTCGTTAGAATCCCACTGATTGTTGTCATTCATATCTACAAAGGGCTCTCCAAGATCTACAAATGCCTCACCCTCATCATATACACCATTCCCATTCTCATCATCAAACTCCTCTTCACCCGTTGTTGCCGCTATAATCGTCACGAGTCCATCTCTTGGGTTTCTTGCAAGACCAGTACCAACCCTTGGCTCATCTGTGAAAGGTGCCACATCCAGTGGTCTCGGATCCTGTGTTCTCAGAGTAACATTAGCGATACTCATTGAATCAGGCTCTTCACTGGTCTCGGCTGATGGAGTAATTGCACCTGCCTCGGTCCTGAAGAATATCTTGGTTGCGAAAGGTATTTTATTTGAAAATCTGTCTGCTATAGCCACTGAACAATGCTGTTCGAGGAGATCATAGACAAACCCCTGGACATTTATGTCTTCGGGTTTACAACTGAAGTTGAGATATTTTGCATTTGGCACACCTGTTGTCATTACGACCGGGCCACACCTCGCCTCCCCCGCCTTCGATGAACCCTTTACCCAGACTGTGGTAGGAACTGTTCCTGCATATAGCACCGTACAGGCAAGTCCTGCATTATCTGTGACCATAGAAGCAGGATTCACCCTTATATCGCCAGGGGCATCAGATGGGGTAAAATTGAGTGTTATCTTGGAGATGGGTGCTCCCTGATCATCTACAACCTTGAAGCACATCGTCGTATAGTCTTTATGCCCTGAATTTCTCAATCCAAGATGAGTGTTATCAATATGATCGCAGGAGATAGTCACATTTCTGATTAGCCTGATATCTATAAAGTCAGATAAAGATACTTTATCAACTTGAGTATTAACCTTAACTGTAGCAATACCCAGATCCCCTTCAGATTTTAAGAAGACCGTCGCTTTTCCCTCCTTGGGAGTGGCTTTTATGTTTTTGGGCTTAGAATTATCACTGCTTTTAAAATAGCCCAAATTAGTACTAAAAACCACCTCTACACTATCATCCGGTACTGGCTGAGTCCCATCGAGAGTAATAACTGCATCTATCTGTAGTTCATCTACACCATTGGCTATTAAATATTCGTATTCTGAGGTGATTTTCAAGGTCGGCCTCTTTGGCGGCTCTATGAGACCAATCTTCAAAGGTTCTTTGGTGGATGTCTTATGGTCCTTCCCCTCTGCATCTTTACAATTAAAAGTGGCAGTCACCTGAACTTCACTTCCTATATATTTCAGTGCATAAAACCTTACTATGGCAACCCCGTCTTTTGTAAACCCTGAAGCTTCCTGAATACCATCCTTCTTCTGATTATCAAATGAGCCTGGGTAAGAAGTATGAAACTCTACCTCAGTCCCATTTTGAACCTGCTTCCCCTCATAGTCAAAAACTTCTGCCTTGATATCTACATAATCATTCCCATCAGCAATAACCTTACCATCTCTACCACTATCAGTCTCACTAACAATACTCAAAAGAATGAGGCAGGGTTCACCCGTCTCCACTGGAACCTTCACAAACAATACAGAGGCAGTCTTCTTATACTCCTTGTTTGTTTGGGGATCCACATATGAAGCGGTAACTGTCACCGAACCCTCTTCTTTGGAGGTAAGACTCTCTGTAGCCTCACCATTGGTGGTATATACTACTATATTGTTTTGATTATTAGAAAATACACCTTTCCCCGTAGCAGTAAGATTAATTTCACTGTCATCGGGGGCATTCTGACCACCTATCGTTAGTTTTAAGGATATTTTTGCCGCAGATTTACCATCAGCAATAATATTGGAAGTGGGGGATATAGTCATTGTGAGTTTAACCGTAGCCGGGGTATAGACATCCTCGGACGTACTCTCCCCTCCTCCACAGCCTGTGGCCAGGAAAAGAGCAATAAATGCAACATTCAAAAGTGCCAAAAATTTTCTCATAGTAAACCTCCTATCCTTGACAAGGATTTCATTGGATAAAAATTTACAACATTTTTTGCCTGTTTGCAATACTAAAATTTATAGGGAAACGAGTCAATTTGTCGATTGAATAAAATCCTCAGCGTCGAAGATGAATTTTTATCTTGACAAATCTGTTCTGTAAAACTATAAAACCAATCCTTACTTTTACGAGGTGTAAGAGATGTTAACAAAGATGACAAAACATTTTTCAGACAAAGAAGTAAAGAGACAGTGGTATATCATTGACGCAAGTAATCAGATCCTGGGGAAGGTTGCGGTAAAGGCGGCTGAGTTACTTCAGGGTAAAAACAAAGTAGAATTTACCCCAAACTCTGATGTAGGAGACTTTGTGATAGTCATAAACGCCAGCAAGGTCAGGGTCACAGGTAAGAAGCTTACTGATAAGATGTATTACAGGCATACGGGATACTTCGGGAATATGAAGGAATTCAATCTGAAATTTATGCTCGAGAAGCACCCGGAAAGGGTGATCTACCTCGCAATAAAGAATATGCTCCCCAAAGGGAACCTTGGGCTAAAGATGTTCAAAAAGCTGAAGGTTTATGCAACAGATAAACACCCGCATATGGCACAGAAACCGACACCAATCACTTTATAAAGGAGTTTGCTAATGGCATCAGAAACCCAAATTATGGCAACAGGCAGAAGAAAAAGGGCAGTAGCAAGGGTTATACTCAGGCCCGGCAAAGGTGATATCAAGATCAACGGACAGACCCTAAATGAATACTTTCCGAGAGAGACCTCAAGGATTATTATAAGGCAACCTTTTCTCCTTACAAATACACTCTCAGAGCTAGATACTATTGTGAATGCTAAGGGCGGTGGCAAGTCTGGACAGGCAGAGGCCGTAAGAGCCGGAATCGCAAGGGCCCTCTGTAAATACAAACCAGAACTAAGACCTATCCTGAAAAAGGCTGGCTTCCTGACGAGGGATGCCAGAGAGGTAGAACGAAAGAAATACGGACGCAAGAAGGCAAGAAAGAGATTCCAGTACAGCAAGAGATAAGTATCATTACTATTTATATCTCTTTCGCAAAATCTTAAAATTCAAAACCAAGAACCCAGTATATTTGAGTCTGAGTTTTACCCACAAGTCCCTGGGCAAAGCCGAGTCTCAGGGTGGCAGGTATATAAAAGCCTAATTTGAAATCAGATCTCAACTCCATACCAGTTCCGAATAACAACTCCTGAGGCAAATAACCCTCATCAAAGGCATTCCCTGTATCCAGGAAAAAGGCGGCATACAACCTTCTAAAAAACACAGGTAGCAATTCAAAGCCTCGATCCAGATCAAATATGGGGAACCTGTACTCATAATTAAACAGGATATACTTTTCTCCTGAGATGGAATAAGGTACATAGCCCCTTAAATGCGTACCCCCTACCCGCAGATCATTTAAAAAATCGAGAATGATATCACGGGCAGGTACAGAGCCGAGATAAAACAATCGCCTCTTATAGAGTTCACCACCGGAGATACCATAGGCGAGGTGGAAGGCATTCACATTCCTTCTCATATATGGATTCTTCAAATAAAACCTTGTATCGAACTCCAGAGAATAGAGGTCAAAGGCAGAGCCCAGCATACCATTGTACAATTTATAATCAATTCCATAAGAGAATCCCTCCTCGGCACTTATAGACTTACCGTACCCTCTCACCGTTGATGTATAATAAGATATGCCTATCGATGCCTTATTCCCCTGTTTTGGGAATTCTGGCACAAGGTCATCGGGATGAAAATCCCTGCTTATAACACCGCTCAGGAATTGATAAGTATAATTTATATCGAGAGAGCGAGAGACTCTATAAGAAGAGAGGGGAATACCGACTTTGAATTTGAGTGTAATATTATCCTCTTCGTAGTTCACAGCCCTGCCATTTATATACTGTACATCCCCGAGGGTATAGAAATCTTTATAGGACTCAAATTGAAGATAGGGATAGAAATAGTTGAAGCCCCAGGAAAAATAATAAAAGAGTTTCTCCTTCTCGGGTGCATAAGACAGGTTTACTTCAAAACT
>Ga0272449_1001974_pt1 | contig 19863 bp, 16 predicted proteins | sample YNPCB0241_FD_198679 | JGI IMG/M metagenome (GOLD analysis project Ga0272449, IMG submission 198679) | Hot spring sediment microbial communities from Yellowstone National Park, WY, United States - YNP-CB-024-1 | ecosystem: Environmental > Aquatic > Thermal springs > Hot (42-90C) > Sediment... | reverse complement strand
CAACTGATGCCGGCGATGCTGAGGATATATTCGAGGATGCAGGAGGAGATATTGAAGATGGGGGCAATGATATTACGGATGTGGAGGAGGTGGTAGAACCATCCGATTTGGGCGATACAGATGATGCAGGTATTGATATAGGCGATATTTCTGATATATCATTCTGTGATGCGGGTGGTACGCTCCTTGTGCAGAGAAGGGAGCCAGCAGGAGAATTGCCGAGAGGTACTCTCCTGACAATCAGAGGTCAGGGCTTTGATGGTGAGTGTGGAACCCTCTCTGTGTACTTCACTGGGGATAGTAATCCCGCAAAGGTTGTGGAGGTTGGGAGTGGTTATATCAAAGTTATTGTTCCAGGATTTGCACAGAGTGGGGACATAACTGTCAGGTCCTTCGGTCAGGAACAGAAGCTGACGGCAGGTAGTGCCTTCAAACTCCAGAGGAGGCTCTTCTTTACTGACTATGGGAATGCAACGGATCCTGGGAAAAAATTCTTTTCCCTCACTTTCCCAAATTTTCTGACATACAGAAATGGAATGTATGATTCAGATGGGAGTTTACCCTATCCAGTTCTACTTGACCCGTATAATCTGATGATACTTGTGATCTCTAACGATTCGAGTGGGGTTGGGTACTCTATCAGTGCCTATGACTTTGCGACTATTGAGTTTATCAAGAAGGTTACGAATGACCAGGCAAAGTCAAATATCACCTCCGCTGTACTGGATGCCGAGAAGGGGAGGATATACCTTACCTCACTTGATGGCAGACTATATGTGCACGAAATGGGGACACTGGCTTTAAAAGAGGCAAAGAAGATTGCCGTTGCCCTGTATGGGATTGATATAGACAAAAAGAATAACAGAATCTTTCTGTCAGGTACCCAGGATTCTGCGGTTCCTCCTCCCGGCGGTCCCCCGCAGGATTATAGGGGAGCTATGTTTGTGCTTAATAGAGATACACTAAATCCGATTGGAGATGGGTATGTTTTATTTGGAGACAAAACATCAATTGCCTTTGATGTTAAGTATCACGCTGATACAGATAGGGTATTTGTGGTGGATTATACATCAGGGAATTTGCATATCTTCAGGGCAGGTGATATGAGTAATGATACGGCCCCAATCAGTCTCGGGGTTGATTTTGGTCCTGTGAGGCTTGCCTTTGGAAAGGGCTCTCAGAGACTATATGTCATAGGTAACAATTCGCCTGGTTCACCGAGGAGTGCAACAGCAACTATTAAGGGCTTCAGTACAGATACTCTTACAGAGATATCAGGCTCTCCACTGGATACGAGGCTGGTTACATCCACCGATTCGGACAATTCCAAAAACTTAGTAAATATAGTTTATGATTACCTCGATGGGTATTTAATTGCAACCTCTAATGCAGACAATAGATTTGCCGTAGTTATAGAGGATACATTTTCACTTCTTACAAACCCCGCTTCTCCGGATAATACAAAAACCCTCTCCAGTTCAGGTAATTTTGGTATAGTTGTTGAGGATTGGTAATGGCTATTGCGACCAAAAAGCCAAGGATATTGATTGTCGATGATGAACCTGTAATCAGGGATATCCTGACAGAGTTTCTCTCCTTAGAGGGGTATGATATAGATACCGCACAGGATGGACTGGAGGCGAGGGATAAGATCCTCTCGGGAGCCTATACTGTAATACTGTCCGATTTGAAGATGCCCAATCTGGATGGGATGCAGCTCCTCCAGTTTATCAATGACAGGAGAATTCCGACTATTCCAATTATTATGACGGGATATGGGACCATAGAGACTGCGATAGAGGCGATGAAGGCGGGTGCTTATGACTATATATTAAAGCCATTTAAGATGGAGGATATCATCAGGATACTCGACAGGGCGATAGAGAAGTACAATCTGATATCAGAGAATATACAGTTGAGAGAGGCTCTGTCGCTATATCATATGTCCGAGGAGATGTCTTCAAAGAATACCCCCGAGGGTATATTTGATCTGGTCCTGAATGCCATTTCTGAGGCATTAAGCCCTGATATACTGGAGATCTACGAGATTCAGAAGGATAGGAGTCTCAAGATACTAAAGAGGAAGAATCTATCATCAGATGACTCTTACCCAAAATTGGATCCAGAGAGGTTGAGATTCATTGCCACCTCCTCGACGGCTACGCTGCTTGAGGACGGGAATTATCCAGAAGGGCTTTTCATAGAGAATAAACCGGCCTGTGCCCTGTTCGCCCCCATAAAGGTCAACGGTACAAATCAATATCTGATTGCCATTTATAGTTTGAGGACCAATCAGGTATTTACGGAGGGGCAGAGGAAGACAGTCCTGACTATCGCAGATAGGGCTGGGGCACATATCGAGAATATTCAACTCGTGATGAGGATGCAGAATACCTTCTCTGAGACGATTCAGGGATTTGCAATGGCGATAGAGGCAAAGGACAGGTATACAATAGGTCATTCAGAGAGGGTGGCGAGGATAGCCCTTGAGATATGTAAAGGACTCGGGTTATCGGAGGATGAGACAGGGAGGATTTTCCAGGCCGCACTTCTTCATGATATTGGAAAGATAGGTATAAGATATGAGGAGTTGAATAAGCCGGAGAAACTTTCGCCTAAAGAATATGAGATGTTCAAACTGCACCCCGTCATAGGGAAGAAGATTCTCCAGCCTATCACATTTTTACAGGATATCCTCCCATTGATATATCACCATCACGAACAGTATGATGGCTCAGGTTATCCCGATGGTCTGAGGGGAGAAGAGATACCCCTTGGTGCAAGGATTCTCGCAGTAGCAGATACATACGATGCAATGACATCGGATAGACCCTACAGGCCCGCCCTCAGTCACGAGGTTGCAATCGAGGAACTGAAGAGGTGTTCAGGTACACAGTTTGACCCGAAGATTGTGGATGTCTTTATAAAGATGTTCGGTGAGAAAAAAAGGGGATAAATGAATTACAGGCTTTTTAAGAGTGCAGTGCTGGGATATGTCTATTCGGCCCTGATATGTACCCTGATCATACTGTTTGTGCCACGGATTCTCTCGGGATTCTCAACCACATTTGTTGTAATTTTAGAGGTGTTACTCATATTACTGACGAGTATTGCCTTTGCCGTCTTTTATTCGATGAAGACCACGAGACAGGTATTGAGGATCGCTAATGCAACACAGAAGGTAATTCAGGGGGATCTAACTTTTAAGATATATGATGATACTCAGAGCCTAGAGATTAAGAGCGAACTCGATCATCTTGAGAATAGTATTGAGGAATTGAGAAAGAACCTGAAACTACTTGTTATGGGATTTCACGATGTCTCGGGGAGACTGTACATTGAGGCGGAGAACCTCGATTCGGCTATTGCCCAGGTCTCGGTAGGGATAAAGGATATCCTCCTTTCTATAAATCAGATCAGTAAAGGGGCGGAAAAGCAGGATAATATGGTGGAGAAGACAGTGAAGTCCATAGAGGAACTGGCGAGGGGGATAGCAGAGATAGAGAAGAAGACGAGGGAGACAGAGGAGGTCACGAAAAATATATCCGCCTCTATAAACAACTCAATCTCTAATCTCGAGGAGATACTGAAGAACCTGTTTGACTTTCTCAACAGGATAGAACTGATGGATAAGAAGGTTATTGACTTCTCCACGAGTGCCCACAATATTACCGAGGCTATAGAACTCATAACGGAGATAGCCAACCAGACGAAGATGCTCGCTCTCAATGCCACCATAGAGGCAGTGAGGGCGGGTGAGCATGGAAAGGGTTTTGCAGTGGTGGCAGAGGAGATCAAGAATCTATCTGAGAGGGCAAATGCATCTGCGAAGAAGGTGAGGAGTATAGCCGAGGGGATAGTCAGTGAGTCCAATGTCCTTGTGAAGGAGATAAAGGGGGATACGGAGAGGATAGAGGGGTTGTCTCTGCACTTAAAGAATCTTCTGACAATAACAGGTGAGATTAACAGCTCTTTAAGCAAGATAAATGGGGCTGTGAGTTATATTCGTGAATTGACCTCCCAGCAGAATCAAAATTCTGTAGAGATTGTCCATTCAGTTGAAGAGATAAGTGTGGTATCCCATAAGAACTATGAGACCTCCGAGGAGCTGAAGACAGGTGTGGAATCTCAACTAAGCAATATAGAGGAGATCAAGAATCTATCGGCTGGTCTGAAGGGGCTGAGCGAGGAACTGAGCGATAAGATTAAGCACTATAAAATTTGATGCGAGTATTTGGATTCATAAGAAAGGGAATTGAGGTGTATGTACCCGTTGACTTCGTAAAGGGGATTTATCAGGATGAGACAGTCTTTATGTATCCCGAGTTGAGTGATAGGCTGAATGGGCTTGTATTTATGAATGGGGAGGTGATCCCCGTTATTGATATCTATAGAGTTATAAAGGGGGATTTCACTTTTATGCCAGTAGATTCATATAAGAACAGGTCATCTTTTATTCTAATCGAGTCCAAAAATTCTGTAATCTCCCTTTTGTATGATAGCCTTAAGGATATAGTGGAGAGGGAATACATAAAGGATGTTGTAAGATTGGATAAGGAGAATATGAGAAATTCTCGTGATAGAGGTGCTTTTTTTGTTGAAAATATAGAATTATTGGAGGATATTATCCCCCGTGTTAAGTCGGACAGAAATCGATTTCAGGAGATATTCTTATGCCCAAAAAAGTCTTGATAGTAGATGATGCCGTATTTATGAGGGGGTTGATAAAGGATGTATTCTCTTCTCCTGACTTTGAGATCGTGGGAGAGGCAAGCAATGGAGTGGAGGGGGTTGAGAAGTTTAAGGAGTTGAACCCCGATATAGTTATAATGGATATAGTAATGCCCTTTAAGAGTGGAATAGAGGCCACAAGGGAGATAAGGAAGCTTTCAAGTTCTGTAATAATAATCATATGCAGTGCCCTTGGGCAGGAGACACTGGTTATGGAGGCGATAGAGGCCGGGGCGAATGACTTCATTGTTAAGCCCTTTAAGAAGGAAGAGGTCCTCTCTGTCATAAACAAATTCGTTAAATAGATTAGATGTCAGAAAATGAGTATAAGTCCCTGTTTATCTCGGAGGCGAGGGAGCATTTAGCAGAGATATTTATGTCCATCAATAAGATTGAGAAGGGGACGCAGAGAATAGATGAGGGGCTGCTGTTTGATATGTTCCGCCGATTCCATACCCTGAAAGGTATGGCAAATACAATGGGTGCAACGAGGATTGGGGAGCTCGCCCATTCCCTCGAGGACCTCCTTGACCTCGTCAGAAAATATCCCGAGTCGTATTTCAGTGTTGTGGAATTTATAAGGAGGGGCTTGAGTTCCATATCCAGTGAAATAGACAATTTTGAAAATGGACTCCCCCCTGCTTCTGAGGAGATGCTGAGAGAACTTGAATATGTAGTAGGTGAGACAAAAAAGAGGATATCAGGGGCTGAGAGGTCATCTCAAACACAGAGTCACTCAGGTAGTATTGATCTGAAAGGGAGTTATGAACTCGTATTTGAACCCGAGTCCACCTGCAAGACCCCATCGGTGAGGGCGTTTATGCTACTTAAGGCGCTATCAGAGAAAGGGAGAGTCTTAAAGAGTGAACCTTCCATTGAGGACTTGAAGAGGGGAATCAGATTTTTAAGCATCAGGGTATATGTCTCTGAGAGGCTGGATGAGAAGACTGTAGGCGAGGTCCTGAAGAGGACCGGAGAGATGAGACTGATATCATCCCAGCCTTATACCCATATTGAGACTAAAGAGAAAAGGGTGGATCTGGTAAAGTATATAAGGGTCCCCTTTGAGAGGGTTGAGGAGATTACGGAGGAACTCGATAATCTTGTTTTACTCTGGAATAAGTACAGGTATTCCCTACCCCCTGAGGTAGAGAATCCACAGATTACGAGAATAGACTATAGTTTCAAGACGCTGATTAACTATGCGGGCAGATTGAGGACGATACCTGCGAGTTCTATGATCCCGAAGTTGAGTGCTATTGTGGAGAGCACCAGCAAGTTGCTCAATAAGAAAGTAAGACTCTCTGTCGTAAATGAGTCTATAGAGATAGACAAGGGTATAATTGACAGGCTTGAAGAACCTCTCCTTCATCTGATAAAGAATTGTATCTATCACGGAATTGAATCGATTGATGAGCGATTATCAAAGGGGAAGGGGGAGGTGGGGAATATAGAGGTCTCTTTCAAAGAGGGAGATGAATATATAGAGATAAAGGTCTCTGATGATGGAAGGGGGATAGATATAGACAGGATAAAAGAGGTTGCCCTTGAGAAGGGGATTGCAAAGGTTGACGAGATTGGTCGCCTATCTGAGAGGGAGATAATAGAATTTATCTTTATACCTGGTTTTTCTACGCTCAGGGAGGCGGATATGACATCCGGGAGGGGAGTTGGTATGGATGTGGTCAGGAATGTAGTCTGGCAACTGGGCGGGGATATTACTATAGAGAGTGTGAAAGACAGGGGCACGAAGTTTGTACTTATGATACCATATCAGTTTGCATTGAAGAGAGTATTGATATGTTCGGTTGGGGGTATAAACTACGCCTTTTCCCTGAATACTATTAAGGGAGTAGTGGATAAAAGGGATGTTTTATTTTTACAGGAGAAAAGGACTATAAAGAGGGAGAGTGATGAATTTTATGTATTGAATACACATTATGAATCGCCTCAGATGTATCTCTTATTCTCCCTTGAGAATGGGGGTTATGCTATTGGGATTGATGATATTGTGTTTATCGGGGAGACGAGGCTCTATAAGACGCCGTATATCTTAAAGAGTAGCAGATTCTTAAATGGTATGGTAATAATGAACGGGATATGCCCGATCCCCATACTGTCCATAGATAGACTGGTAGATGAAAGGAATATATGAGTGCTGTAGAGACACAGGAGATTCTGAACAGGGTACTCGACATATTGAATAATTTCGTAAAGGTCGACCTCAAGGGCTTTGATGTTCTGGAGGAGAAGAAACTTTTTATCGAATCCCTGCCTGTATTGTTTGAAGATAGGTTCAATGATGGGATGGCGATAAGGTTTGAAATCTATTTTGATTCGCCTGTTTATGTCCTTATGTCAGTCTCCAAAAATGCGGTATATGAGATTGCAGAGAAGATGGGGGTCACCCTAGATGCAGATCTCGAGCGAGTTCGTCTGGATGAGAATTCCCTCTCATTTATTGTAGAGATTGCTAATATGATGACTGCCATTGTAGCAGACAGATATGCGAGGAAGTATAAGAAGAAGGTCATCTATTCACCGCCTCACATCATAAAACACATATTTAGCCCAAGATTGATAGATGGAATGGATATAAGAGGTAGAATGGCAAGTATAATAACCTACGAATTTAACCTTTCTTCCCCTGATTCAGAGATAAAGCTGTTTATTATTTATTGAAGAAGTGGGCCGTACAGGACTTGAACCTGTGGCCCGCTGATTAAGAGTCAGCTGCTCTACCAAACTGAGCTAACGGCCCACAGAGACCATTATTAATAACATCATAAAATTTAATATGCAAGAAAAATTTTCATTATTCGGTGAAGATTTAGTTATCAGTGGTATTTTCGCCAGGTGCATAGTAAAATTCCATCTGAAGCAGGACATTATAAACCATTGAGGCATATGAGTATCTATTTTATTAATATGTCTTTTACGGGTTCGAACGATGCGTTGGGGAAGATGTTGTAGTTTGTATATCGGGAGTTGAGAAGAGCGATGTTGTGCTCGTGCCAGAGGCTTATGTACGGGAGCTCCTCAGATACTATCCTCTGCACTTTTCTGTAGATCTCCCTTCTCTTTTCAAAATCGAGCGTAATCCTCCCCTCCTCAAGGAGTCTGTCCAGCTCCCTGTTTCGGTATCTCCCCCTGTTTGCCCCTGTGGTATTCCCCTTCTCATCAGGGATGCTGCTCGAGTGAAATATCCAGTAATAAAAATCCGGCTCTATGGGTTCGGTCCATTGCATTGTGTATATCTGAAAATTCCCCGACTTTATGTCAGAGAAGAAGGTTCCAAACTCGTAGGCTCTGAGTTCTACACCGATCCCTACCTCTTCAAGCATATTGCAGATCATCTTTGCTATCTGTATACGGAATTTGTTGGTGCTCGTCTTATAAGTTATTGTGAATCTCTTTTGCGGGCCATCTCCATCGGGGTCTATATAACCAGCCCTGTCGAGGAGTTCTCTGGCCTTTTGGGGATTATACTCGTATTTAGTCACCCCGTCCTCATATGCCCAGTGTTCAGGTGCAAGGACTGAATAGGATGGACGAGCCATACCCATAAATTTGTATTTTATGATGGCATCTCTATCAATGGCGTATGCTATTGCCTTTCTGACCAGTATGTTTTTCAGAATCGGGTCTTCCAGATTTATACCCATATAGGTGTAGAGTATGGAGGGTGCGGATATTACTTCTATAGATCTGTCTTTCAATTCTGTGGCAATAATCGGGGCCACTGCATTCTGAATCAGGTCCCCGCCGCCATTCAAAAGGGAGAGGAGTCGGGTGTTGTCATCACGTATAGTCTTAAAGGCGAGGAATCTTAGTGGGAAGTTGATATTTTTATCGTACTTTTCGAGTATAATGTGTTCCTCACTTATGTATTTGTGGAGTTTGAAGGAGTTTGTGCCAATGGGGTTTCTGCTCAAATAATTGTTATCTCTTATGTCAATCGCCTCAGGGATTATCCCCATTACCAGATCTGAGATAAATGGTGCATGAGGTGCCTCGAGTCTGAAGATTAGAGTGTATCTGTCTATTATCTCAATATCCTTTATCCTCTTATAGAGTCCAGAATAGGGTGAGTGCCTCTTCTCATCTCTAATGGAATCGTATGTGTATTTCACATCAGATGATGTGAGTTCGTCTCCGTTGTGGAATCTGATACCCTTCTTGATCCTGACATAGAGTTCTGTAGGAGAATTGTAGTGAATCTCCTCTGCAAGGTCGTTCTTTATCTTCAAATCCCTGTCTATCCTGACCAGTGAGTTGTAGATCAATCGGCAGGCCTTGATTGAGTAGGCTGAAACGGCATACCTCGGGTCGAGGGTGTCTATGGGGAATTCTATGAGGATTGTGAAGGTATCGTCTACCTTCTGCAGGCACCCTGCAAGCAGTAGAATATATACCAGTATTATACCCTTCCTAATCATTTACTGGAGTGGATCTCTCCTGTATATATGAGGAGACTATGGGGAATATCTCTTTTGGGGCATTTCTTCCGAATATTATATCCCCGTGTCCATAGTCTGTTGAGAATCCGTAAGATGTACCTGCTATGATGATCTTCAGTCTCTCCTCAGGGAGTTTCTCCCTCAGGTATTCAATGGCCTCTTTGGGACAAATGAGGTCCACCGAACCTGTGATGGCAAAAATTGGGATTTCGATATTTGATATCCCTTCAGAGTAGTTTTTCTCTCTCATTTTGTCCCTGATAAATCCATTCTCTACCCAATCGCCGATTTGACTTATAAGGGTTGAACTTATGTCTGATGCGAGGTTTACGAATATCCGCCTCAGGATGGATGTGTCTATATTGTCAATGTTTGCCGCTATCTCGGAGTATGGTATTGCCCTTATGAGATAAGGCGCGAAGAGCCTGCCCCAGAATTCTTGCTTTATATGAGAGAATATCCTTGCAGACTTGAGCATAGGGATAAATCTCTTCAATTCGGGCTGTCTGGTAAATACAGGTGGGCTGGAGATGGCTACGAGTGATTTTACATCTCTCTCTATTTCTCTGTCCTGCAGTGCTGCATACATCACCATACCCCCCAGACTGTGTCCTATCCAGAATACTCTATTGAAACCACTCTTGAGTTTGGCATTTCTTATTATAGCGGGGATATCGTATTTGACGATATCGTCAAAGTATATATTCCATCTGGATTCAGAGAAGAGGTGAGGCTTTGAGGAGAGTCCTACTGTACGCATCTCTACTATATAGGTGTCATAGCCCAGTTTTGTGAAGTGTCTTGCGAGGGAATACTCCTCGTTAAAGTCAAGGTTGTATCTGTTTGCGCCCAATCCGTGACAGAGTATGACGGGTTCTCTGTATTTTATCTCCTGAGGTAGCCTTCTACTGACCGCCAGTCTAAAGCCATCTCCTGCAGTTATAAAGTGAATCTCATCGGGGGTCCATTTTATCTCGAAGTATCTCCATACGATGTAATTGTGAATTAAGATAATTACTGCAATGGATAATAGAAAACATAATACAGTCATATATATTCTCTCCCCTGTTGTCTTTATAGAACTAAATCCCGAAAAAAGTAAATAAAAAACTTGATAAATCCTTATTAAAGGTTTAATAGAGACCTGTCTTTATGCTAAGGTTAAGGAGCATCGGGATATGAAGATTTATATGAAGTTGATTCCATCTATTGCCCAGGATATTTTGAATGCATTGTCCAGGGATGGTGATATAGAGATTAAAGAGAACAGGATGGAGGATGCAATACTGGATGTCTCGAGGGTATTCAGGGAGTATCTTGAGGAGGAGGAGGAATTGAATCAGGAGGCTATGTTATTCATTCAGAAGAATAATCTTGCCTCAAAGGATTTTGCGGCAATTAAGGCAAAACTGGCAGAGGAGAAGGGGTTTGATTACGGAGATAATGCCATAGAACTGGTGCTGGCTGATGTGGTCGATGCGCTCTTAAAGAGCGATAGTGTTGAAGAGGTCTATTCGGATAATAAGACACTTATAAGCAAGATGAGTGATGTCATTAAAAAATATCTGGATGTAGATGAGGCACTGGATAGAGAGGCGAGGGAGCAGTTGAAGAATCTCGAAGAGGGTACCCTTGAATGGGATATCGCCTACAAAAAGGTCATACACGAATTGAAGAAGAAGAAGAACCTCGTCTGAGACTTTAAACCTACCCTGTATCTTCAATAAAATTGATTATTTTCATTTACGGATAAGATAGGATAAGAAATCCTTTATGTGGAGATACCTCCTTATATGGTATGGGTTCGAATTGGTTTTTAATATGGGAGTTTGCTCTAATTCTTCAGCAATGTGGTTTGCCAGATTGTAGTCTTTTGTAAATATGGAGGAGCAGAGTAACATTATAGCCGCCTCCAGTTTTATAGAGTTCGGGTACATTGCCTCTTTCAGGGTGTTATCGAGGAATCTTATCAGATAGTGTTTGCTATTTTCATAGTCCCTGGCATTGAAGAGCAGTCTTCCAAACAGGTAGTAACTCATCAGGGAGTTTTCAGTAGCTATTTTATTGCTCAATATCCCTGCTCTTGTAGTGGGTGCCTTTTCGATTGAGTAGAATTTCTTTAAAAGGTCTATCTCCCCATTTTCATACAGAAATCTCTTCATCTCGAGGTTTCTTCTGGAGTCTGAGTCGGGTATCTTCATAATCTGGTCCTGTATGACCATTATTGCCTCTTTCAGATCCCCTTTGAATATATGGATATCTGAAATCATATCCAGAAGGAGTGTGTAATAGTAGGCGTTATTCATATATGGGAGGTATTTCTCTGCGAGGTTCAGGGCCTTATCGTAATCCCTCCTGTTAATGTATGCCTTTATCAATTCTATGATGACCTCGCTATCCTCTTCACAGTACTTTAATATCTCTTCACCTGTATCAATAGATTCGGTCGATATACCCCTTTTATTGAATTCAATGAGTCTGTTTTTGAGACTGGCTACCTCGTGAGGACACTTCTTTTCTACAAGTCCTTTTGAGCGATATATAACAGATGCCCAGTAAGATTGGGAGGGGTTCACCACTATGCCGTTCAGGAATTCTCGATATTCCTTCTCTACCTTGTGTATGTCCTTCCCGTAAACCTCCTTGAAATCTTCGTATGAGAGGATTCGCTTGAATTTATCTATCCCATAGGTATCGATAAGGTATTTTATGAATGAGCCCGCGGTGGAATAGGAGAGTATACCACTGTATGAATAGAATTTACTTATATTGAAGAGGTTGGTGAAGTGAGGGAGTCTGTTCTCTTTTAAGAGTATGGCAGCCTTCTGGTGGAGAGTGAGTATGTTTGTCTCTGGCTCAAGGGCTACAGAGATCCCCTCTACGACTGCCATATTGGGTATAAGACCTCTGAGTCCCCCGTATAGTCCAAGGGGTGAGTCTATTAGACTCCCTACGATGATGTGGGATATCTCGTGTTTTAGTTTTGCATCTGTAAGGCTTACGGGTGTGATGTAGATCTCATTGAGCCAGGGTTTTGCAATCTGGGTCCTCCCCGCCCCGATCAATTCCTGTTTCTCTTCCTCATTCCTGAAGATATAGGAACGAATCTTCATATCACCTCTGTGATTTAAATCCCTTTTAATCTGGGCGTAGTAGTATTCGTGCAGTTCTGCTAAAACCCCGATATCCCTTGACCACTCCTGATCCAGAGGGTAGATGATCTCAAAATGCTCAGTATTTATTTTACCTCCTAAGTGGTGATATATCCTCGATCGGGTAGGTTCGTTCTGGTATAACTCTTTTGCTATTAGAATGGTGGGTATCAGTAGTAAAATGGAAATGAGTGTTTTATAGCCATTTCTTCTGTAGAGGGTCAACCAGATTATGAGAGCTATGAGGGTGGAAAAGGTCTTGTACAATATGAGTTGTCTGTCGGGTCTTACATCTTCGTCATATACAGGACCAGAAAAGAATCCCCAGATTACAGAGTAGAATCTAACTGTGGGCTGTCTTAAAAGGGTGTAGATGTTTAATGCGAGGGAGAGTAATATGATAACTGTGAATACAATCCATACCGTGTTACTCCTCAACTCAAGTCTTCTCAATATGAGGCTTATGGAGGAGAGGAGCAAAAGGAGGGGAGGGATATCTATGAGATAGAAGAGAAATCCCTGATATGATGGGCAGAATCCCTTGAAGAGGCCTGAGATAATAAGGATTATAAAGGGGATGATAAACAAAACGAGGCACACATTAAAAATGGTAGATACAAACTCCTCAATGAGGAATATCCTCTGAAGCCTTCGGGAGATGTAAGTATAGAAGAGGAGTATGAATATATTCAGTGCCATTGTGGATTCATAGGAGGGGGTGGACATTATGGGTATGAATAGTAGAATAGCGGTGAAAAGGGTGGTTGCAAAGATAGAGAGGAGTATCAAACTCATAGAAAAATATAATGTCATTTCTTTGACAAATAGTCAAAAATGAAATAAGTATTTAATCAGTATGATGGACGGCAGGATCTTAATAGTAGATGAAGACTGGTTTGCGAGGGACCTCTATACTGAGTACCTCCAGATAGATAATAATATTGTTGACAGTACCTCAGATCCCATTGAGGCGTTTGAGTTTTTACAGAGGAATGACTATGATATCGTAATTACGGATATGTTTACGAGGAGGCTCTCAGGACTGGACTTCATTGAGGAGATAAGGAAGAACTTCCCTTCAGTATCAATAATAGTGATATCGGGCATAAATGCGGTGGAGCCGGCTGTTAAGGCTCTGAGGCTTGGAGCCTTTGATTACCTCTTAAAGCCTGTAAACCCTGAGACACTCAAACTCTCGGTGAAGAAGTGTCTTGAGGTGAGGAGACTCCTAAAAGAGAATATTGAATTGAAGTCGTATGTGGACCTTTACAGTGCCTCCCAGAGGATCGTCTCGAACATAGACCCCGATAAGATATACTCCCTCTCTGTTGAGACACTTATGGAGATAATCAAGGCGGATTGCGGTATATTTATCGACAGAACGGGCGATGGGAATGATTATATTATAAAGACAAACAAGAATATAGACATCAATAATGCTCAGAAGATATTAAGATATGTAAGTGACTACATCTCAAAGACAGAGGAATTTCCTGTAATGGAGAAGGTCTCACTCTTCAACAGGGAGGAGATTGATGAGATATACAGGAAGATAAGCTTTGTTATGATAATCCCGATAAAGTCGGGGATTCGCTCTTTTGGATATATTATACTTTTCAGGTTCTTCAACAGGATCCCGTTCTCTACGAGGGAGATTAAGGATGCCGAGTTTCTAATGAAGAACATTGTATCTTCCTTTGTAAATATTCAGCAGTTCTCTGAGGTCAAGAATCTCGCTTATATTGACGAATTGACGGGTTTGTACAATATCAGGTACTTTGAAGAGGTCTTGAAGAGGGAGATAAATAAGGGTACGGCGAATAATATCTTCTCCATTCTCTTTATGGACCTCGACCACTTCAAAAATGTGAACGATACATATGGTCATCTGGTGGGTTCTAAGTTGCTGGTGGAGGTGGGGAGGGTGATCAAGGGATGTGTGAGGGAGAATGACATAACTGTGCGGTATGGAGGGGATGAGTTCTGTGTACTCCTTACTCAGACAGGTCAGGAGGATGCCCTGAGGATAGCCGAGCGGATCAGGAAGACTATAGAGAATCACAAATTTATGAGCAGGGAGGGTCTCAATATCCATCTCACTGTATGCATTGGGGTGGCTGTCTATCCCACACACTCTACATCTTTACTCGGAATCATTGAAAAGGCTGATAACGCTATGTATGTTGGGAAGAATTCCACACGAAATGTGGTGAATCTGGCTAATAGTTCTAACGGGAAGGTAGACCTGAGTGATACCAGTCTGAGATTCAGTGAGAAATAGGATTCTCTTGCAGTTGCCAGCGGTGAAAATTGGTATTTATTCAATTTCGGGTTTTTTTTACGATATATACAGGATCAGTTTTTATACGATATGCATAATCTCAGAAATTTTTGATCTATGTTTGCAGAGATCGCATTGAGAAACTCCCTCTTTGAGCCCTTTACTTACAGGGTACCGGAGCATTTGAAGAGTGTTCTGAAGGAGGGATTCGCTGTTTATGTCCCTGTAAGGAGGCAGGTTCAGGTGGGTTTTGTGACCTCTCTCTCAGAGAAGAACAGCTCAGGTGTGTCCGAGGAGAGGCTACGGGACATAATCGATATATTCCCATTGAATCCTGTATTTGACAGGAATATGTTTCAACTCCTTATGTGGGCATCAGACTATTATATTGAACCGCCCGGGAGTATGCTCTTCTCAGCAGTCCCTTCTGGGATCTTCAAGCTTTCAAACTTCAAGGTGAGGCTGAACTATGAGGATTCGAGGGAGGAGGTAATAGGTCTCTCAAGACTGTTTAAGAAAAAGGGTAACTATAAAATCTCTATGCTTGATCTGTTCAGAAGGCTCTCAGATGGTACTGCCCAACTGTTTGTGGAGGAGGCAGACAGAGATCAGGGGAGTGTGGTAGAGCTTTCAGGAGAGGTAGATGAGGAGGAGATAAGGAGGGTCTCGGAGAAATACCCGGTAATTGATGAAATCCTGGAATATCTGAGATTGAAGAGGGTGTTGCCACTTTATGAGGTGCTCTCGATGCTGAGGGATAAGCGGATCCTTAGATATCTCTATAAAAGTAACATTATCAGGATAAAAAGTGGTGATTTGAGAGCCAGTTCTTATGCAGTGGAGGAGGGAAGGGTTATAGAACTGAATGAAGAGCAGTTAAATGCCCTCAAATCCATAGAGAGGATAAGAGAGTCAGGTTTTGGTGTACATTATCTTTACGGGGTTACAGGGAGTGGGAAGACAGAGATATATCTGAGGGCAGCAAAGGGTGTACTCAACAGTGGCAAATCCGTACTATTCCTCGTCCCGGAGATTGGATTGACCCCACAGTCTATCTACAGGATAAGGTCCTCCCTTATGTGTGATGTGGCAGTTTTGCATTCAGGGCTCTATGAGAAGGAGCGGATACAGGAGTATCTCAGGATCAAGAATGGGGAGGTGAAGGTGGTGGTGGGTGCCCGTTCTGCAATTTTTGCACCACTTAGGAATGTTGGAATGATTGTGGTGGATGAGGAGCACGATACGGCATACAAACAGGAGGAGTCACCTCGCTACAATGGGAGGGATATGGCTATAAAGCGAGGACAGATTGAGGGGTGTGTGGTGGTGCTGGGTAGCGCTACCCCATCGATTCAGAGTATATACAGTATAAAGACAGGGAAGTTCTCAGAGTCGAGGCTCACGATACGTGCCAATAATAAACCACTCCCCGAAATTGATATTGTGAGTCTTTCGAGAAGTAAGGCGGAGGATGATGATGTAGAGGGACTCCCTTTTTATATCAGCGATGAACTATACAGGGCGCTCATAGATACGATAAATAATAACAACAAGGCTATACTGATGCTCAACAGGAGGGGATTTAATACCTTTATACTGTGCACAAGTTGTGGTTATGTGTTCAAGTGTCCCGATTGTGATATTCATCTGGTCTATCACAGACAGAGGGAGATGCTCCTCTGTCACTACTGCGGTTATAACCAGAGGTTGCCCGATATATGCCCTAATTGTTCCTCTTTGTCTATCAGCAAGTTTGGCTTTGGGACTGAACAGGTAGAGGAGACGATAAAGAGACTGATACCCTCAAGCAGGACCGTGAGACTCGATAGGGATTCGGTCTCGAATATGTATGACCTGGAGAATGCCATATCCCGCTTTTCGAAAGGGGATGCAAATATATTGATCGGGACTCAGATGGTGGCTAAGGGTCATCACTTCCCTGATGTGACACTCGTTGGGGTGATTCTTGCAGATATGTCTCTCTCGGTACCCGATTTCAGGGTTCAGGAGAGGTTATTGCAGTTGCTTATGCAGGTGGCGGGGAGGGCAGGTCGGGGGAGTGAGAGTGGAAAGGTGATAATACAGACATTCAATCCTTTCGAGCCTGCTATAGTGGCTACAAAGAGTGGGAATATGGATGAGTATGCAAGTATAGAGCTCGTCAGGAGGAAGAACCTCTTCTATCCGCCATTCTCAAGGATTATTCTGATCAGGAGTCGCTCGGAGGATGCAAAGAAGGCAGAGGAGGTATTGATGATATTCAAGAATGCCCTCAGTGGCCTGAAGAGGTCAGAGGTCCTGGGACCTGTTAAGTCCCCCATTGAGAGGATAAAGAAGGAATTCAGATATCAACTCCTCATAAAGACTGTGGAGATAAACAGGGTAAGAAATACTTTGAAAAATCTGATTCCAGATGTATATAAATTGCATCATAAGGTAAGGGTCAGCATAGATGTGGACCCCCTTAATATGTTATAGGAGATCTTTATGGCAGTACTTGAGGTATTAAAGGTTCCCAATCCATTCTTGAAAAAGAAGGCCAGGCCTGTCGATAAGATCGATGATGAGATCTTGAAGATTCTGGACGATATGGCTGAGACTATGTACTATTCCAACGGTATAGGGCTGGCGGCGACACAGGTCGGGATAGATAAGAGACTCGTTGTGATTGATTTTTCCACCGAGAAGAAGAAGATGGAACTCTTAAAACTCATAAATCCCGAGATTCTCTCAGTAGATGGGGAGTTGATAATGGAGGAGGGGTGCCTCTCGGTACCCGAGATCAGGGATGAGGTAAAGAGGCCCAGGTGGGTCAGGTTCAAGTATCTGGACACAGAGGGTAATATTAGAGAGGTCGAGGATCAAGGGCTCCTGGCGAGGGTGATTCAACACGAGATAGACCATCTGGACGGGATAGTGTTCCTTGACAGGCTCTCCCCGCTCAAAAAGGCACTCTATTATAGAAGACTCAAGAAAGAGGCAAAGAGGAGAATGAATGAGCTCAAGATGTAAGGTAGTCTTTATGGGTACCCCTGACTTTGCGGCGGGGATACTCAGAAGGTTAATAGAGGTCTCCACTCCTGTACTGGTGATTACCCAGCCTGATAAGCCCGCAGGTAGGGGGAAGAGGATAAAGGCCTCAGAAGCAAAGGAGCTTGCGATCAAGAACGGGATTGAGGTCTTCTCGCCAGAGGATATTAACTCTGAGGAGTCTATAAATTTCGTCAGGAGCAAGGAATTCGATCTGATACTGGTGGCCGCATACGGGAAGATACTCTCTCAGAGGTTTATCTCTATCAGGCAGGATGCCATCTTCAATATACACGCCTCTTTATTGCCTAAGTACAGGGGTCCAGCCCCGATAAACTGGGCAATAATAAACGGGGATGAGAAGACCGGGATTACCTTTCAGAGAGTGGTCTATAAACTGGATTCCGGGAATATTGTACTGGTAAGGGAGATACCAATTCTACGAGAAGACAACGCAGAGACGCTGCACGACAAACTGGTCAACCTCGCAGCGGATATGCTCCCGGAGTTCTTTGAGAGATTTAAAAACAATACATTTGAGGAGTACCCTCAGAATGAGGAAGAGGCAACATATGCACCTATGCTCAAGAAGGAGGATGGAAGACTTGACTTTCATATGCCTGCCATTTCTCTCTTCAATCGCATCAGGGGCTTGAATCCCTGGCCCTCAACCTACACATATTATAAAGGAACTCTCATAAAGGTCCTGCAGGCAGATGTCTACGAGAGGCACAACCTTTCGGAGCCTGGCACTATAATAGAGGCATCTGAGAGAGGTATATATGTAGCCACAGGGGATGGGGTGCTGATTATAAAGAGGCTCCAGAAGGAGGGGAGGAACCCCTTGAATGCAAAGGAGTTTATCTCCGGCACACCATTAAAGCCGGGAGAGAAACTCGGCTGATCTATACTCTTTCTTTTACAATCCAAAAAACATACTTTTCTCTTTAGAAAAGGCTTTTATCTGTAAATTGTTTTTGATATTTGCTTCTATTTAATCAAACCTCAATCGCCTTCTCTAACGCCTTCTTGATTTTCTGGTGCTAATTCTTATCATTCGCAATCTATTTCGGAAATGGAATAGCCCCTTTATCCCCTTTTTCTGAATAGCAATTGGGTAATTATTTCTTTAGAGTTCCGAATTCTTTATAAATAGCATCTAAATAAATAATCTCGTCCCCTCTGATCTCTCATAGTCAATCCTATCCATCAGGAATTTCTTTAAGATCACCTCTTCAAAACTTATTAGTGCGACGGCGAATATACTCTTCATCCTCCCTAAAAGTACTGCGATTATCTGAAAGGAATAACCAGAGAAATAATCAGGTTTAGAGTTTAACCCTGACTCCTGATGTAATTTCTTAACAGCGGGTATATTCTTTTCACATTTTGGCACTTTCAATCCATCTCACACCAGGATTATCCTGCTGTTTATCTGAAGAAGTAGTGATATCTGTCTTATAGTTTATCCGGATTAAGTGATGGAGTTTGTATCTGAATTGAGAGAGCAGATAAAGAATTACAGGAGATTTAAGAGACTAAAAAACAGATGGGTAGACCTTGCTATAAAACACGCAAAACTTAAAATTAAAATCAAAGTAAAAAAGTCTGATAAATAGCCGAGAACTCGGTACTCTCAAGTAATTGAAAAATGTGGGTAGAAAATTGGTTGCTTATGTTGAATATTAAGACTTATATGGGCTTGAGTACATAAATAAGCCCAATTTTATTTCACCTAAATACTTTTATTGCTTTCTATCGGCAATTTTGGGTAGTCAATAAACAGTTGCAATTTTTTCTTTTGAGGATTAAAATGGGTTGAGTCATCGTATGGAGGATTATGATGAAAGTTTATAAAGTTTTCTTGTCTGTTGTTTCTGCTATTATCATCCCGTTTTTGGCAAACGCACAGGGTATAGGGGTAAGTTCCCCAAAAGTAGTATTTTCTGAGAACTCACAGGTATTTTTATCTGCCTATTCTGTTAGAAATACGGGAAACGATGGTGTTTTTGGTGTGTTGATAAATAGAAGGGGCGAGGCAAACTCTCCCTTTGAAATCGTAAAGTCTAATCCGGGTGATGTGGATCTCGCTTATATATCAAATGGTGATAGGTTCCTTGTGGTATATATCGATAAGACTAATGGATTTTCTATTGCAGGCAGGTTGATCGGGTTAGATGGAAAATTTTTGAGCGATATTATCAGTATC
>Ga0272449_1001973_pt1 | contig 19867 bp, 10 predicted proteins | sample YNPCB0241_FD_198679 | JGI IMG/M metagenome (GOLD analysis project Ga0272449, IMG submission 198679) | Hot spring sediment microbial communities from Yellowstone National Park, WY, United States - YNP-CB-024-1 | ecosystem: Environmental > Aquatic > Thermal springs > Hot (42-90C) > Sediment... | reverse complement strand
TACTATATACACTTTTAAACTTCAGTATCCTTCTATATTGTTTCCAGGTAAAACACAGTATTTAGAAGAAAAAAAGAATATCCACTTACAAATATATCGAAAAGTTAATAGTATTAATCCGTTTAATTGGTATAAAGTTGGACAAGAATTGAAACGTTTAAAACCCGATTTAATAATTGTACGCTATTGGATACCGTTTTTAGCTCTCTCATTAGGTAAAATAATTCGATTAGCTAAACGGAATAATTTTACAAAAATTGTTTCAATAGTAGATAATTATTTGCCACATGAAAGAAAGATTGGCGATAAAATTTTGTCAAAGTATTTTTTGAAGGCTGTAGATGGCTGTGTTGTTATGTCTCAAAGTGTTAAATCGCAGATAGAGAATGATTTTCCTAGTTTGCCAATTGAATATTGTCCACATCCTTTGTTTGACCATTATGGTAAAATAATAGATAAATACGAAGCTCGAAATTACTTACAACTCGACATTAATAAAAACTATATTTTATTTTTTGGTTTAATAAGAGATTATAAAGGTTTAGACTTATTAATAGAAGCAGTTAATCTATCAAGAGATAGTGGTGTAGATTTTGATGTTATTGTTGCAGGTGAATTTTATTCGGATAAAGAAAAATATATTAATCTCATCAATAAATACAATTTATCTCATCGTTTTCATATTTTCGATTACTTTATTCCCGAGTCGATGGTATCGTTTTTTTTCTGTTCAGCAGATGTAATTGTTCAGCCATACAAAGATGCTACACAAAGCGGTGTTACACAAATAGCTTATCATTTTAATAAACCAATGATAATAACAAATGTAGGCGGACTTGCTGAAATAATTCCTAATGAAAAAGTTGGCTATGTAGTAAATCCTAATTCTAAAGAAATAGCAGATGCTATAGTTAAGTTTTATAAGGAAAATAAAGAAAAAGCTTTTTCCGAAGCTGCAAAAGTCGAGAAAAACAAATATTCATGGAAAAGAATGGAAGAGACAATATATACATTGTATGGCAGATTTTATTATAAAAAAGAAACTTATAATGGATAAAAACGAAATCGTAAAATTAAGATTAAAAGAAAATATATCAATTAAAGAAAAAATACTTTCTGATGATAAGTTAATTAATCAGATAATTAAAGTTTCCGAAGTAATAATAAGATGTTTCAAAAACGAAAATAAACTTTGGCTATGTGGTAATGGTGGTAGTGCAGCAGATGCTCAACATTTAGCTGCTGAGTTTACAGGACGATATTATTTTGACAGACCACCTTTGCCTGCAGAAGCAATACAAGTAAATACTTCTTACATCACAGCTGTAGCTAACGATTATAGTTACGACGAAATTTTTTCAAGATATATTAAAGCCCATGGAAAGAAAGGAGATGTTTTAATAGGTATTACAACATCAGGAAAATCTTCTAATGTAATTAAAGCTTTGCAAGCAGCAAAAGAAATAGGCTTAGAAACTATAGGCTTTACAGGTAACTATGTTGATATGCTTTTGAAATATACAGATTACATTGTTTCAGTTCCTTCGTCCGATACTCCTCGAATACAAGAAGCTCATATAACTATTGGCCATTTAATTTGCGAAATAGTTGAGAAAGAACTTTTTCTGAAGTAAAAAGCTTTTTATTTTGAATTAATTCCTGCTTTTACAATTCTTTGCTATTTTATGGTTCTAAAACCTGCAAAGACTCTGATTTTCTCTTTTTTAAAATTGTAGTAAAAGGTTTTGGTATATATGGTGTTAATTATTTATTTAAGCACATTCTGTAAGTAATAATAATGAAACTCTTAAAAAACTTGAAGAATTTTCAAACAGAGTATTTCGATTACAAAAATCTTTTCCCTCTTTCTCGTCATTGCGAGTTCCTTCCTTCACGTCATTGCGAGGAGCGAAGCGACGAAGCAATCTCTTACAGCAGTCCGTCATTGCGAACCGAAGGGTTGGCAAGTGTGTTGGCGTGAAGCAATCTCTTCGTTGCACATCCCCTTTAGTGTCAAGTGATATGAGGAGATTGCTTCGCTCACTGCGTTTGCTCGCAATGAAGAGAAAGAAGTGTTCGCTCACAATGATAATGTAGGAGTGTTTGTTTGCAACAATGTAACAAACAATTGGTAATAGTCATTCAAAGGTTTCGAAAAATAAGAAAAAATCAGAGGAACTAAACAACAAAATGTTTTAAATGAAATGTCACAAAGCCAAAAAATGTATTTTCCTTATTATCAATAAATTTAAAATTATAAATGTCAAACTCGGGAATATTTTTAAATCAAAGGTCCAAATTTTTCAAGGCGTTTACCTTCATCGTTGTCGGCAAATCGATTAAAATTATTAATGAATTTTCTTGCTAATTCAATAGCTTTTTTATCGTATTCATTTTTATCAAGCCATGCGTTTCTTGGATTTAAAATACTTGAGTCTATTCCTTCAATGTTTTTTGGAATAGTTAGATTAAAAATAGGCAATTTTTCTGTTTGTGAAAGCAAAATTTGGTCGTTTAAAATTTTTCTAATAATTATTCTAGTTGTAGTAATATCAATTCTTTTACCTATTCCGTAAGGTCCACCTATCCAACCTGTATTAACCAGGTAGGTTTTAGTTTTATGCTTAAAAATTTTTTCTTTAAGTATTTTAGCATACACAGTAGGATGCAAGGGCAAAAATGCTGCACCGAAAGCTGCAGAAAAAGTTGGAACAGGTTCAATTATACCGCGTTCTGTACCTGCCAATTTAGCAGTATAACCACTTATAAAATAGTACATAGCTTCATCTTCATTTAAAACAGCAACCGGTGGCAATATGCCGAAAGCGTCTGCAGTAAGAAATATTATTACACGCGGATGAGGTCCTTTAGAAACAGGTTTAACAATGTTATCAATATGATAAATAGGATATGAGGCCCTTGTATTTTCAGTTTTAGAAGCGTCTGAAAAATCTATTTCGCCAGTTTCGGGATTAATAACTACGTTTTCTAACAAACAATTTTTCCTAATAGCCTTGTAAATATCCGGTTCTTTTTCTGGATTTAAATTAATACATTTTGCGTAACATCCGCCTTCAAAATTAAAAATGCCTTCATCGTCCCATCCGTGTTCGTCATCGCCAATAAGTAATCGCTCTGGATCGGCAGATAAGGTTGTTTTTCCAGTTCCTGAAAGACCAAAAAACAAAGCTGTATCGTTATTTTTACCCATATTTGCAGAGCAATGCATAGATGCGATACCTTGTAATGGCAGAAAATAATTCATTACAGTAAAGATACCTTTTTTAATTTCGCCACCATACCATGTACCAGCTATCAAAGCTATTTTTTCGCTTAAATTGAAAGCTACAAAAATTTCGCTATTCATTTTCATTTCTTTCCAGTGAGGATTTGTTGCTTTTGGTGCATGTAATAAAATAAAATCCGGTGTAAAATTTTTCAGCTCATCTTCAGTTGGTCTGATAAACATATTTTTAACAAAATGAGATGCCCAAGCTATTTCGGTAATTACTCTAATTTTAAGCCTTGAGTTCTCATTAGTTCCAACAAATGCGTCGTTTACGTATAATTTTTTTCCAGATAAATGTTCTTGTACTATTTTACGTAATATTTCCCATTGCTCTTTTGATAATGGCTTATTATCGGAAGAATTTTTTCCTGGTTCTGACCACCAAACTAAATTTTCTGTTTTTTCATCTTTAACTATATATTTATCTTTGGGGCTTCGACCAGTATAAATGCCAGTATCGACAGCTACAGCACCATTTTTTGTGACAATAACTTTTTCTAAACCAGTTAATTCGGGATTTGTTTCATGCTCGAATAATTCTTCGTACGATAGGTTATAATAAATATCTTTAACATCATTTATTCCATATTTTTTTAAGTCTTCTATTAGTTTCATAACTCAGTTATTTTGGTTATTATTTGATAATTTAACTTTTAAAATTGTATTACCTGCATTTACAATTGTTCCTTGTTTTACATTTACTTCAATTATTTCTCCATCACAATCTGCTTTTACTTCTTCAAAACCTTGGAATAAATCGGAGTATATGTAACAAATTCTGTCGCCCTTATGAACTTTATCACCAATTTTAAATACTTTTTCTTCCATTATTTCATGAAATGTAAAAATCACTATTCCTTTAATTGGTGAAGTTATTAATTTTATATTAGGGTCTACATTTTTTTTCACAAAAGTTTTTTCTTCAATTAAAGCTGAAGGTTTTATAAGTGTTTCATCTTTTTGTGCTTTTAATGCTTTTGATAATTCTTCTTCGAAACGCTTTTTTGCAAGGCCTGATTTAAAATCTAAATATTGACGTTCGTGCATTGCAAGTTCAAACAATTCTTCATTGTCATTTCCGGCTTCCCAATTGTTTTCTTCTAGTATTTTTTTATATTTCTCAAGCTCGTTTGGATAAGCATCTTGAGGATTACCATCATAAAATTCGTAGCCTTGCTTTTTAGCCAGTTCAACGATTTCTGGTGCTAAGTTTCCTGGTAGTTTGCCTGCTTTGCCCAAAATCATATCCCACGAATTCTTATCAATCACTTGAAATCGTTCTTTGCCTTGAAGTAATGACATAATGTTAAGCAAAGCAATATTTTTTACGTATTGGCTAAAAGGTGTAACAAGTGGAGGATATCCGAGCATAGGCCAAATATAAGCAACTTCGTCGAATAATTTAACCAACATTTCATCTAATGTTAGAGGTTTTTTGCCATTTTGTGTTAAAGTTTTATTTAATCCTTCCATTACATTTTTCAAATCTGCCATCATACTTCCCATCATTCCGCCAGGCAATCCACAATTAAGTAATAATGAGGAAATAAATTTATTACTTGGTTCAATAAACAAGCCTAACCATTCGTCGATAAATTGCTGGTTTAATCGACGTGCTTCCATATAAGCGGTCATATTTATTTTAGGCACGTCGAAACCGGCATCCCAGAGCATTTCTCTAACGGATAACACATCGGGATGAACCATGCCCCAAGAAAGTGGTTCTATTGCGACATCAACATAATCGGCACCTGCTTTACAAACTTCAAGGATAGAAGCCATTGATAAGCCAGGTCCGGAATGGCCATGGTATTGAACAATTATATTTGGATGCTTTTTCTTTATTTCAGCAACCAATTTGCCCAAAAAAACTGGACGTCCAATACCTGCCATGTCTTTTAAACATATTTCATCAGCTCCGAATTCTACAACCGTATCAACTATATTTAAATAATATTCTACAGTGTGTATAGGGCTATAAGTTATTGCCAGAGCTACTTGCGAAATCATTCCGGCGGCTTTGGCATATTTTACCGACAATTCTAAATTTCGGGTATCGTTTAATCCACAAAAGGAACGAGCTATATCTACACATTGAGCTTTCTTAACTTTGAACATTAATTCTCTAACATCGGCAGGTACAGGGAACATTCGTATTCCGTTTAAAGCTCTTTCGAGCATATGAGTTTGTATTCCTGCTTCTTTAAAAGGTTTTGTCCATTCGCGAACTACCTTATTAGGATTATCGCCGTACATTAATACAACTTGTTCAAAAGCTCCGCCGTTTGTTTCAATACGAGAAAAACAACCAATATCAATTATTACAGGAGCTATCTGCTTTAATTGTTCTAAATCGGGAAAATATTTTCCCGATGATTGCCACATATCTCTATAAACCAAACTAAACTTAACAGGCCTTCGTGAAAGCATTGATTGTTTCTTTTTTTCAAAAGTATAATAAGTTTGTTTAAAAAATATTGCTACAAAACAATTTTTGTTTCTTTTTAATAATTATTACTGCTTAAAAAGGCGTTTCTCCTAAATTCTGAACAAATTATACCAGCTGAAACAGCAACATTTAAAGAATCTATTGGCTTTTCGTTCTTTGGAAAAAAAGGTATAAATAATTTATAATTTACAAAAGGTTTTAAATTTTCTCTAATACCTTTTCCTTCATTACCTAAAATTATTACACCATTGTTAGTTAAATTAGCTAAGTAAATAGGTGTACCTTCTAAAAATGTCCCATAGATTGGAATATTTTTGTTTAATTTAGAAAAGAATTGTTCAAGATTTTCGTGCCAGGCATTAATTTTAGCAATAGCACCTGCTGAAGCCTGAACTACTTTTGTGCTATAAAGATTTGCGCATCCATCTCCTAAAATCACATAATCTAATCCATACCATAAAGCAACGCGCAATATAGTACCAACATTACCAGAATCTTGTATTTCATCTAATGCTAATCCAAGTTTTGAACCATAATTTGTATCTATATTTAGCCTTTTTTGGTAAAAAACACCTATTACTTCGGGAGGATTCTTTAAAAATGAAATTTTTTGAATATTTTCTATTCCTGTTATAATAGCATTTTTTGAAATATCTGGATTTGCTTTAGCCCAGCTTTCTGTGCATATAAGAAGATGTATTTTCCACTTATGCTTTATAAACTCACCGACAACTTTGTTGCCTTCTGCAACGAAAAGATTAGTTTCGTCTCTATATTTCTTGTATTCTAATGATTTTATAAGTTTAATTTGCGATTTGCTTAACATTTTAGTTACCAATCTTCTTTTTTGGTACTTAAAGGCTTAGTCATATATTCTTCAAAATTCTTAATCAAAGCATTAATTTCTTTATCAATTTGCTCTAAATAATAGTAATTTTTTTCGCTAAATTCGGGTGCTTTTTTATCTAGCCATCTTTCAATAGGCGTATATGAAGTTTCTCTAAGGTTAATTTCATTTACAATAATTCTAACTTTATTATCTTTATATTGGGTATTGATTGTATATTGAACAATACCCCGCATGGTTTGTATTTTATTTTTATCGGGTGGATTTAGAACTTTTATTTGATGTTTACCTAATATTATTCCTTTTTGCAAATCTTCTTGACGAATTACACCAACTGGATTTTTGAAATAGCTATAAAACCAAGATTTTCCTTTTGAAAATAAAGAATCTTTTGAAGCATTAATTGATATAATTTTTGAATAAGTAATTGTTTTAGTTGAAGAATCTATTGGCAAATTAGGTTCTTTGAATTCATTTTTTTGGCTGTAAACAAAAAAACTTAATGCAATGAAAAACGAAAGTATACAATATTTTTTCATAGTTTTTTTGCGAAAGTTAATAAATCTTAAAATTAAATATCAATAAGATTTGTAAAATTTATCTAATTATAGTTATTGTACCAACTTCTTCGTGAAGTTTATCGTAATTATCTTTAAAAATACAACGCCATGTATATGTGCCTATTGGTACAATATTATTATTTTTAGCACGACCATCCCATTTTTCACTTCGTTCTAGGTGCTTATAAAACTTATCAGTTTTCCAAATAACTTCTCCCCAACGGTCGTAAATTTCTAAATAAAAACCTTCTTCTTTAATTCCGTGAGCCATGATATAGAAAAAGTCATTATTTCTATCTCCATCGGGACTAAATGCAGTAGGAGCATAAAAAGTATATTGTTCAAGTATTTTTATAATTGCTTTGGCTGTGTCTTTACAACCTTTATTTGAAACTGATATTAATGAAACTTCATAATTGCCGGCACCTAAATATTTATGTTCAGGATTTACAAGGGAAGATGAATCGCCATCACCAAAGTCCCATTGATACCAGGAAGCCCCTGTGCTCAAGTTATGAAATTGAACTACTGGCTTTATTTCTGTTATTAATTCTGGTTCCCACGTAAAGGCTGAATTCGGTTTCGGCCAAACATGTATCAAATCGTTAATTGTTTGAGTATATTTGCAACCATGTTCAGAAGTAACAGTTAAACTCACATCAAATACACCAGCAGTTGTATAAACATGAACAGGATTTCTTGATAACGAAAGATTCGAATTGTCGCCAAAATTCCATTGATAGCCTTGGTAAATAACAGGACTTCCTTCGTTAAAGTGAACTGTTAACGGCAGACAACCTTGAACTGTATCGGCAAAGATATTCACTGTCGGGTAAGGGTAAACATGTATATAAACGCTTGCAGTATCTTGTGTGCCGCATACATCTTTTACTAAAACACTATACCAACCACTTTGGTTTGGATAAATAAATATTGGAGGGATAACAACATCGCCACTTTGGTTTATAACAATATATGGAGCACCGACGCCACCTGTAATTATAGGTGTTAGCATTACAGGCTCACCAGGACAAACAGAATCTCTATTTGCTATCAAAGTTACATTTATAGGAGGACTAACATAAACCATAGTATTCATTATCTCACTATTACAACCATTAGCGTCTACAACATAGGCTGAATATGTGGTGGTATTCTGCGGATAAACAACTATTGAAGAACTTGATAATTGATTGTTCCAATAATATTGATATGGTTGAGTACCTCCAGTCACTGTTATATTAAGATACGCAGGCTGGCCATAACAGATACTTTGATTAGGAGTTATAGAAGCAATAATTGCTGGTGGTTGACTTACAGAAGCTCCTATTGTTTTGGTACAACCATTTGCATCTGTAACTGTTACAAAATAGTTTCCTGCCGGTATATTTAGCAAATCTTCATCAATAGAACCATTATTCCATAAATAATTATAAGGTGGAGTTGCTCCATTAACAGATAAATCGATATTTCCATTAGATTGTCCAAAACATAAAACATCGGTAACATTAGTAGATAATGAAAGTTCAGTCGGATTATTGACAGTTACAGTTGTTACATCGGATGTGCAACCATTTTCAGTCACTACTAAAGATACTTGGAAATTACCAGGAATGTTCCAGCTAACCTGATGTGGCCCTATACCTGTTCCAGGCCATGCTGTTCCTCCGCTCCAATTCCATGCAAAAGTTGCATTGCTCGAAGCATTGCCAGTATATTGTACAATTGCATTATTACCAAAACATGGTATATTTGAAACTGTAAATGTACTTGTAGGAACAGGTAATACTGTAACAGTTGCTTGTGCTACAGCAGTGCATCCGTTAGCATCAGTTCCTGTTACAGTATAAGTGGTTGTTTGTGTTGGATTGACTGTAATATTATTTCCATTTCCAATTCCTTCACTCCACGAGTACGAAATAGCTCCATCTGCTGTCAATACAGAAGGATTCCCTGTACAAACTTCAGTTGGTGATGCAGATGCGGTAATTATAATTTGTGGAGGTTGGTTGATAGTTATGGATGAACTTGTTGTACAGCCGTTAGCGTCGGTTACTGTGGCAGTATAATTTCCGGCAGATAAATTTATAGCAGTTGAATCGGTTTGCCCATTACTCCATATAACAGAATATGGAGGTGTTCCACCAGTAGTATTAATTGTAGCAATACCATTGTTGCCTCCATAGCAGGTTACATCAGTTTTTGTTATATTCGATTGTAAAGCTGCAGGTTGAGTTATGGTAGTAGTTATGACTGAAGTGCAAGAATTAGCATCGGTTAAAGTAACTGTATATGTACCTGCTGTGAGATTTGAAATGGTTTGCTGGTCTGAGCCAGTATTCCAGTGATATGTAAAGGGTGATACTCCGTCTGTAGGTGTTATAGTAGCTGAACCATCGTTACCGCCAAAACAACTTACCATAGTTGACGAAACAGTTCCACCGCAGCTAGGACAATTTATAGTAATAGTATCTGTTAAAAATGGTCCACATAATGGATTTATTTGTACTCGCACTATGTAAGTTCCGTTTGGCAAATTATTAACGGTATTTGTTAAACTGGTTGAACCATTAGTTTGACTTATAATATTGCCACCACTATCATACCATGTATAATTTATTGTTGGGTTTGTAAGTGTAGTATGAACAGTAATTGTTGCTCCCCCTTGACTTGGTCCAGTACAAAATATAGAATCTGTTAATGAATTATTTATACACGAAGCACTTGCAGAAGCATATACTACGGCTACACCTTCATAACCAGAAATAAAAAGCAAATTGGAGTTTCTATCGTATTTTATATCCCAAACAAATGAGCCTGGCCATCCTACTGGTATATTTGTAGGACCTGTAAAAGTTGATCCGTTGAAAGAGTATTGTAGAACATTTTTATTATTACCTCCGACATAAATATTATTACAATCATCAACGGCTATACCGCCTTGTTGTATTGGTTGATACCAAACACCGGCAAATCCCACAGAAGTAGCTGCAATAGATGCTCCATTGGCTTTATTGTATGCACGAAGGCTTCTTCCGTCGTACATGTACAAATACGAATCGTTTACATCCATTGCATTAAAAGCATTGGAATTTTGAGCACCGCACCAGGTATCCCAAAGAGGGTGATTTGAACATTCTTGAAATGAATACATACCATGAAAAGTCATCCAGATATTACCATTAAAAGTGTTGTTTACTAAAGAAAATCTATCTTGTGTAGCAGTATTACCGGTAGAATATAACACAAATAAACGCCCTTGATTATCAACAACACCATTTACTACATCTTGTGAAACACCTCCATAACCTGAAAAATTAGAAATTTGTGCTTGACCTGTTGTTGTATTTATAATTCCTCCATTTAGGTTACTATTTGTTCCTCCGCCTAAACCAATTATTCTGTTATTGTTACAATCGAACACCATATCCCACATTTCTCTAAAATTACTTAGAGCTTGAGACATAAAACCATCTGCTACTCCATTGTTTGTATTTATTCTATAAGCTCTTGCACCATCAGCTCTAAAACCTTCGCTTATGTAAAGTTTATTTGCTAATCTGTCCACAAGAAAATTTCCATCATACATACTTTCTGTTGTTACTAAATGTGTCCATAAGATTGTTCCTGTTGGAGAATACTTAGTAACATAAAGTCCTCCTCCATTTGTTCTTGAATATGCGTATAAATTTTTATCAAAATCATAATCTACATCGTATGCCATATCTTCGCCAGGATCTTGAGTCGCTGCTACCCATGGGTCTATTACAACTTTAAGCCTTGCATCATAGTTTTCTGTAAAAAAACGAATTGTTTTATTATTAAGAATAAATGCCGATCCAATTTCTTGTTTAGATAAATAAAAATATGTTCTTGGACTATGCTCTACAACTGGGCGAACGGGTGTTTTTATAATAATATTTCCTTTATTATCCATAAGCATTTCTCTTATATCGCCGGAATATAAAAGTTCAACTTGCGATAAATCGGCACCAGGATGAAGAATTATATTATATTTTATTCCTGCACTGTCAGTAGGTAAAGTATATTCGATATCTATATTTGGATAAACATTTTTGTAAGTTAATTTTTTGTATCCAAAACAAAGCTCTTGATGTTCCCTAAAAGTAAAATACCCCTCTGTCTTTTCAGAAGGAATTATTTGAATATCAGGATTAGCATTTTGCCACTCTGCAAAAAGATAATACGACTTTGTTTTAGCTCTTTCGTACAATTCTTTTTCTTCGCCTAATAATTTAAAGTATGCAGAAACTAAGCCTTTAGGAACCTCAAAGGTATCAATTTGTATTATTATTCCTTCTTTTGTGAAAAAGAATTTTTCTTTCTCTTTATAATACCCATAAATAATTTCTTTTTTTCCAATATTTTTTGTCTGACCTTTATTTTCTATAATGGCATGTAAATTATTTAAACCTCTTGCCCATACTACTGAAGCATTTTTAATACTTTTTTGAGCATTAGCAGCTAATAACAACAAAACAAACGATGCTACTAAAATATTTTTCATAATAAAACTTTTTTAATAGACGAATTTATAATTTTAAAGTTGCTATCAAAAAAGCTATTTTAAAGAAAAACCATACAAAAATATTGAAATTATAAACAACTCCAGTTATTTCCTTAAAAAAAGTTTATGTAAGTTATCATTTTTACTTTTACCCGACCAATGAAGTTTATTAGTAGGTCCTAAAAAGTCATTTTTATTTTTTTGAAGATAAAGGGTAAAAAAGAAAATGAAAAAATTGCACATCTGAAATTTAAAAAAACAATATCTGAAAAAGGTGAAAAATTTTTGTTCATCTTTTCATCATTCTTTTAAAGTTATATTATGCTGTGGCCAAAATACCATATAATATTATCGTTTCAAACAGTCCTTGTAAAAATTGAAGCTTTTGCAAGACTTGCCCCCCTAAGTTATAACGAGCGAACACACACATTGCGTCATTGCGAACCTATCCATAATTTCGTCATTGCAAGCGAACACTTCCTTCTCGTCATTGCGAGCGAATACCCCCTTTCGTCATTGCGAGCGAACGTAGTGAGCGAAGCAATCTCCTCAAAACACTTAACACTAAAGGGAATGTGCAATGGGGAGATTGCTTCACGCCAACACACTTGCCTACCCTTCGGTTCGCAATGACGGACTGTTGTAGGAGATTGCTTCGTCGCTTCGCTCCTCGCAATGACGTGAAAAGGGAAAGACTCGCAATGACGGGAATGAAAGAATCGCAATGAAAAAAAGGAAAACCGCAATAAAGAAAAATAAAAGAGCTTTTGCAATCAGAATAATGTACCAGTTTTAAAACTATTTAATTTTTATTTTAAGGTCCGAATATTTTAAAAAGATAGTTTTCTACTTTTTAAAAAGCAATGTATTGAACTATAGAAAATCAAACATAAGGCCAAGTTTAGGCAAAACTTTTTTCTTTCGTTAAAAGAAAATATTATGTAAGTTTGCATAAAAAAATGCAATTTCTTTATCCATGGGTTTTATGGTTTAGCCTTTTAACATTTATTCCAATAATAATACACTTATTTTATTTCAGACGATATAAAACAGAATATTTTAGTAATAATGATTTACTTGAAAGCATTGTAAAAGAATCGCGTCGACAGCAAAAGTTAAGAAATTTAATTATTCTTATTCTCAGAATGTTTTTTATAATTTTTCTGGTTTTAGCATTTGCAAAGCCTTATATAAAAGACGATACTTTTAAATCAGAAGAACCAAAGAATATCTATGCCATTTATATTGATAATACTTTCAGCATGAACGATGAAAGTAAAAGCAACGTCTCGTTACTAGAAGAAATGAAAAGTAAAGCCATCGCTTTTGTTCAATCTTTGCCAAATACAACTAAGTATTTATTATATTATCATGGATTAAACCATAATGTAGATAGAATATTTTCATCAGATGAAATTCAAACAAAAATAAGTAATATACAAATCTCTCCAATTACAAAATTATGGTCAGATATAATAAACATATTTAGAAAACTCAAAGAAAAATATTCTACAAATATTTCGTATGTATGGTTTAGTGATGGGCAAAAATATGCTGTCGATTATAATAAGTGGGAAAAAGAAAGTAATGAATTTTATTTATTTCATTCATTACCTGCAAAATTGAATAATATTTCTGTTGATAGCGTTTGGTTCGAAAATCCTCAACATCTTATAAAACAAAAAGAAAAAATCTTTATAAAAATTACAAATCATGGCACTGACGACATAAGCTCACTTCCAGTTAAGCTTTACATTAACGATACTTTAAAATATGCATCAACTATCAACATTTTATCAAACACTTCAGAAATTATTACTTTCGATTTCATTAATACTAAAGCTGGTTGGCATAATTGTAAAGTTGAAATACCAGATTTTCCTGTAACCTTCGACAATAATTATTTTTTTACATATAAAGTTCTAAACTCTATAAATATTGCGGTTGTTGCCGACAATATCTCACCATTTATTAATTCTTTTTTCAAATCTGATAGTAATTTCATTCCTGTATATTATTCGTTCAATAAAGTAACATCAAGCTTACTTTTGAACAAGCAAGTCATTTTTTTATTCAATGTAAAAAATATTTCTTCGATGCTATGGACCGAAATCATTAATTTAGTAAAAAAAGGTACTACTTTGGTTTTTGTTCCTTCAAAAGAAATTAAATTAAACGAAATAAACGACCTTTTAAAGAATATTGGAATAAGTTACACAACCACAGATACAAGCAAAATAAATATCTCAATAAGTTCTTATGAACAAGATTTTTTCAAAGGAATGTTTACAAAAAAAGAAGAAAGAGTAAATATGCCCTGGGTTAAAGTTAAATATTATATTGCAACATATTCAAATTATCCTTATGATGCTATTTTAAATTATCAAAATAATGAACATTCGCTAATAAAATTAAAATTTGAAAAAGGGAAAATTTTTTTATTTGGTTTTCCCATTGATGAAAGTAATACAAATTTTCATTTACACCCTTTATTTGTATCAGTTTTTCATAGGATATTTGAAAGCAGTATAGTTTCAAATGAAATATCTTATACTATTCAACCTAATTTATCAATATCAATACCTGTAGATACAGCGTTAGGTGAAAAACCCATTGAATTAAAGCATACTTTAACTAATAAATCATTTATTCCTGTTCAACAATATCGACTTAATGAAATAGTTTTTAGTCCGATTAATGATGAACTAACCGATGGACATTACAAAATTTTGCATAATAATTCGTTAATCACAATGTTAGCATTTAACTATTCAAGAAAAGAATCAATTTCTGAATTTTATCAATCTGACGAAATATTAAACATTTTAAAGTCTAAAGGTTATAAAACAAAGCATTTCGATACAACCGATGTTTCGCAATTAAAAAAAGATATTAGCGAAAGTTATAATGGAACTTTCTTATGGAAATTATTTTTAATTTTAGCTTTATTATCAATACTTTCAGAGATGCTTATTATAAAATTTTGGAAAATAGTTAAATAATATATGAAATTATAAAACTATTTTACATATTTGCAGAAAATTTAAAATTTGAAGCCTATGACGACAGAAGTAAAATCTAAACCAAAAAATTCTAAGGGTTGTTCAAAAAAAGATACAAGTAAAAAACTTACGTCAAAAGATTACATCCAAAGAGAAGAAACTTATGGAGCTCATAATTATCATCCTTTGCCTGTAGTTCTGGAACGAGGCGAAGGAGTTTTTTTGTGGGATGTAGAAGGTAAGCGATATTACGATTTTTTATCTGCTTATAGTGCTGTAAATCAGGGACACTGCCATCCAAAGATTGTAAAAGCAATGATAGACCAAGCTCAAAAATTAGCCTTAACTTCACGTGCCTTTTATAATAATATGCTTGGTGAGTTTGAAGAATACATAACAAAAATGTTCGGCTACGACAAGGTTTTGCCTATGAATACTGGCGCAGAAGGTGTAGAAACTGCATTAAAACTTTGTCGTAAATGGGGATATACAAAGAAAGGCGTTAGAGCAAATGAAGGAAAAATAATTGTTTGCAAAGACAATTTTCACGGTAGAACCATAACAGTTGTTTCAATGTCAACCGATCCGGAATCTTATGGTCAATATGGTCCATATACTCCCGGGTTTATAGTGGTGCCATACAACGATATTGAAACTTTCAGCAATGTTATAAAATCTGATCCAAATATTATAGGTTTTCTTGTTGAACCTATTCAAGGAGAAGCAGGAGTAGTCGTTCCTGACGATAATTATCTAAAAGAAACTTACAAACTTTGTAAAAAGCACAATGTTCTTTTCATTGCCGATGAAGTGCAAACTGGTATTGGCCGCACAGGTAAAATGTTAGCATGCGACCATGTTAATATACGCCCTGATATATTAATTTTAGGAAAAGCTCTATCTGGCGGAATGTATCCTATTTCTGCTGTTTTAGCTGATGACGAAATAATGTTGACAATAAAACCAGGTCAGCATGGTTCTACTTTTGGTGGTAATCCTTTAGCTGCAAGAATTGCTATTACTGCTCTAGAAGTTGTTAAAGAAGAAAAATTGGCCGAAAATGCCGAAAAAATGGGAAAACTATTCCGCGAAGAGCTTGCTAAAATTAAATCACCTATGATTGAAACAATTCGCGGAAAAGGTTTATTAAATGCTATTGTAATTAAACCCTATAAAGGAAAAGAAGCATGGGATATATGTATGCAAATGAAAGAAAACGGATTATTAGCTAAGCCTACACATCAACATATTATTAGATTCGCACCACCTTTGATAATAACAAAAGAACAAATTTTAGAAGCTGTTAAAATTATTGAAAAAAGCATTAAACAAGTAGAACAAAGTGTTAAATAACTTTTATGAATATAATAATAAAAAAGGCTGTCAGTTAGACAGCCTTTTTTATTTTAAATAAAGCAGTTTTCTTTATTCCATGTGTTTTAAATTAAGAGCATATAAAATAGTAAACAATATAGGTACTATTAAACTAACAAATAACATCATTCCACCAAAAATTGTACCAAATCCCATTAAAATAATAGCAACAATCGGAGCACCGAGCTCACCAACTGCATAAATGTAAAATCCGGTTTTCTTAAGTTTCCACATCATTATTACTCCAACAAGACAAATTAAAGCTGCAATAATGTTTACAATACCTACAACACTGGCATATTGAGCAGCTTTTTCAAGAGCTTCGGTTGCTTCGTTCAAATTACTTAGGGATTGATCCATTCCTTCAATGTTGCTTAGCTCGTTAGTCCCTTGGGAAAGTTCCTTCCCAACGGAAGATAGCCCAGATGCAGCTGCTCCTGCTCCAATAGAAATAATTGCACTAATAATTTGAAAGGCTACTCCAATGTAGCTTAAAATACACAACACCGTCAAAAACGTTGGACGCTTTTTTGTTTCCATAGTTTGTTGTTCCATAACACTTAAATTTTAGTTAGACATGAATTTTCTTTGCAAAAATAAAATTCTTTTATTAAAATTACAAAATTTAAGTTAATTTTTTTAAAAAAATTTTTTGTAAGTTTTATAAAACATTACATATCAATAAGTTACTATTTAACTTTTTTATGAACATTGTTTAAAGAAATTGAAAAAGCTAAACCTTTGTAAGATAACTAACTATCTTTTTTTAAAATGAAAATAAGCTTGTGGTTTAACAATGGAAAATTAAAAACAACAAGATATACAAAACCCTAAAATTTTTTGTTCTGAAAAAAAATAGCATGAGTAATTGTCAAAAAAAATGAAAATGCTGGAAAAACAACATATTTTCGAAAGTAGTTAGTACATATTTTTGTGAAATTGAAAAAAATTATATAGGTTTGTAAAAAAATTAATTAAAAAAATGGAAAAAGATACAATATTGTTTAGTTTAATAGAAGAAGAATATAATCGTCAACTACATGGTATTGAGCTAATAGCTTCTGAGAATTTTGTGAGCCCATATGTTTTGCAAGCAATGGGTTCTGTATTGACAAACAAATATGCCGAAGGTTATCCTGGTAAACGTTATTACGGTGGATGTGAAGTTGTTGACAAAACAGAACAATTAGCAATTGATCGTGTTAAAGAACTTTTTGGCGTTGAATACGCTAATGTTCAGCCTCATTCTGGTGCACAGGCAAATGCTGCTGTAATGCTTGCCGTATTGAAGCCAGGTGATAAATTCTTAGGCTTAGACCTTGCTCATGGCGGACACTTAACACACGGATCTCCAGTAAATTATTCCGGCATATTGTATCAACCTATTGCTTACCAAGTTAGAGAAGATACCGGTTTGGTCGATTACGATCAAATGGAAAAATTAGCTATCGAACACAAACCTAAACTTATTGTTGCAGGTGCATCGGCTTACAGTCGAGACTGGGATTATGCCCGAATGAGAGCAATAGCAGATAAAGTTGGAGCACTACTTATGGCAGATATTGCTCATCCTGCCGGGTTAATTGCTGCAAAAGAACTAAACAATCCGTTCACTTATTGTCACATTGTTACATCAACCACACATAAAACCTTACGCGGACCACGTGGAGGAATAATATTAATGGGCAAAGATTTCCCTAACCCTTGGGGATTAACTACACCTAAGGGTGAAATTAAAATGATGTCTCAAATAATAGATTCAGCTGTTTTCCCTGGAACTCAAGGTGGACCATTAGAACATGTTATTGCCGCTAAAGCCGTAGCCTTTGGAGAAGCTCTCACACCAGGTTATAAAGAATACATAAAACAAGTTAGAAAAAATGCTAAGGCTATGGCAGAAGCCTTTTTAGCAAAAGGCTATAAAATTATTTCCGGAGGAACCGACAACCATTTAATGTTAATAGACCTTAGAACAAAATTCCCCGACATAACAGGAAAACAAGTAGAAAATACATTAGTTAAAGCTCATATCACTATTAACAAAAATATGGTTCCATTCGATAGCCGTTCGCCATTCCAAACTTCTGGAATAAGAGTCGGAACACCTGCCATTACAACAAGAGGATTAAAAGAAGAACATATGCCAATTATTGTAGACTTTATTGATAAAATTATAAATAATATTAATAATGAAGATGTAATTAATAAAGTAGGACAAGATGTTAAAGATATGATGTCGAAGTTTCCTTTATTTGCTTGGTAGAACATTTTTCAATTTAAATATTTTATTATGTACAAAATTTTTTTAGGTGTTTTAATCATTTTTTTAAGTCTCTTCCCCACGATTTTAAAAGCTTCGCATTATGATTCAATTGATGTAGTTCATTACGAAATTACATTAGAAATAACTGACTTTAATAATCAAATGATTTATGGTTACACTGAATTAAAAATCTTACCTAAATTTCTACCACTCGACAAAATTAACCTCGATTTACAAGAATTAGTTGTCGATAGCATTATGGTAAACAATCAAAAAGTTAATAATTTCATTTACGATGATAGGACATTACAAATATTTTTACCATCAGTTATAAATACCTACGATACTATAAGTGTTGTTGTTTATTATTTTGGTCATCCAGCTGAAGACCCATCACCTAACAAATGGGGTGGATTTAAATGGACATCGAATAGTGCTTTTAATTTAGGTGTTGGATTTGCAGCTATACCTCATTGCTTTGGAAGAGCTTGGTTCCCATGTAATGACGATTTCGAAGATAGAGCAACTTTTAATTTTAATATAATAACTAATGCTGTATTGAACCACACAGCGGTTTGTAATGGAAAAATGACTTATTCTTCCGACAACTGTAGTGGGAAAAGAATGTGCCGATGGGAAATGCAAAATCCTATACCTACATACCTTGCTTCTGTAGCAGTGGGAAACTATATATGTTTAAGAGATACTTTCAATGGAATTGCCAACAACGTTCCAATTGAAATCTGGGTTAACCCTGAAGATAGCATAAAAGCTAAAAATTCATTTATTAATCTTAAAAATATTTTACAATTATTCGAATCTAAATTTGGGCCATACAGGTGGAATAAAGTTGGCTACGTATCAGTAGAATTTAATAGTGGTGCAATGGAACACGCTACTAATATTGCTTATCCTAAATTAGCTATCAACGGAAACACTACATACGAAAAGTTATATTCACATGAACTTTTTCATCATTGGTTTGGTAATTTAATTACATGCAAAAAAGCCGAAGAAATGTGGATAAACGAAGGTTGGGCAACATTTAGCGAATTTTTATACGACGAAACATTTTCGGGCTATCAAACATACCTTATCAATAAAAGAACAACACTTCACGACGTTCTTAGATACGCCCACATAGAAGATAGTGGATATTTTGCACTAAATAATGTGCCACAATATAATACTTACGGAAAAACCTCTTACGATAAAGGAGCTTTAATTGTACTTAACCTTCGCCAATTTTTAGGGGATTCTGTTTTTTATTCTGTTATGAAACAGTATCTTAACGACAGAGCCTTTCAGCCTGTCTCGTCCGAAGATATGAGTAATTATTTATCTACACATGCCAATCCAGACGTTAAACATTTTTTCGAAACATACGTTTTTACACCAGGTTTTCCACATTTTTCTATAGATTCTTTTTTGGTTGAACAAAATAATAATGGTTGGAAAGTAATAGTTTATTCAAAAGAAAAACTAAGACATCGAAATACTTATTCTGTTTATGCAAAAAGTAAAATAAATTTCATTGATTCATTATGGAACATTT
>Ga0272449_1001971_pt1 | contig 19869 bp, 19 predicted proteins | sample YNPCB0241_FD_198679 | JGI IMG/M metagenome (GOLD analysis project Ga0272449, IMG submission 198679) | Hot spring sediment microbial communities from Yellowstone National Park, WY, United States - YNP-CB-024-1 | ecosystem: Environmental > Aquatic > Thermal springs > Hot (42-90C) > Sediment... | reverse complement strand
CGGACAAGTACGGCAGGCGCTGGCTAATATCCACCCTAACTTTTGGCGTCGCCCTATCCTTTGCCTTCTACGCCGCAGCCCCAAGCTGGCACTTCATACTCATCGGAGCTGTTTTACAAAACATTTGCCTCCTATACCAACCAGCTTTAAATGCCATGATGGCTGACTCAGTCCCGCCTGAAAAGCGGGGGATGGGCTTTTCTGTTCTTAACCTCATAATGAGCGTTTCAACAACCCCCGCGCCTGTGGTTGCCCTTATTCTAGTCGCTACTTTCGGCTCTATGCTTGGGATGCGCATAGCCTACACAATTGTTGTCATACTCTATCTCGCAGCTGCAACTGTAAGGCTAAAATTAAAAGAAACCATGAAGAACGTTGAAAAAGCAAGCCTAAAAGACGCCCTTCGTTCTTACCCTAGAGCTTTGAAGGACGGCGTAAACGTTTGGAAAATTGTGCCCCGCTCAATGTTTTTCCTATTCCTCTCAGAGCTGACAATGCGCTCATCACAAGCTATGATCCAAACACTGTTCCTTGTTTACGCCTTTTATGTGCTACAAATTGGAGGAACCCCAACCCAAGGTATTCCACCCCAAGAAGACCCGGCACTTCAGCTTGCCCGCATCAAATGGGGATACGTTATGACAGCCCTTTTCGTCTGCATGGTGATATCCGCCCTTCCAGCTGGGAAACTAATAGATAAGGCTGGAAGGAAAATTCCCTTGATAATATCACATCTCACAATGATTCCCGCTATGCTCCTTTTCATTTATGGAAGTTACCCAACCCTATTCATAGCCATGCCCCTTGCAGGATTTTCAATGCTTTTAGGATTCTCCTCCTACCAATCTTTGTTTGCCGATTTGGTTCCACAAGAACACCGTGGAAAAGTAACGGGCTCCATGAACTTTTTCACTTATATCGCCATGGCCATAGGCGGTGCTTCGGGGGGACTGTTATATGAAAGGGTTTTTCCGCAGCTTCCATTTCTATTGGTTGCCGTTTTAACCATACCTTCTATTGTTTTGATACTGTTTTTTGTGCACGAACCCAAACCGGAAAAAAGGGAAGCGTAAGTTTAGATGTCCTTGCTGTCCCGTTTGCTGAAGTAAATTATGTCGCGGTGCTCCATGTAGCCGCACTTCTTAAAAAGCTCCTTAGAAGCCACGTTAGAATCTTCGATTAGTGCGCAGAATATTCTGATTCCCCGTTGCCTAAGGGCCTTTTCAGCTTCAGCTATAAGGGTTTTAGCAACGCCCCGGCGTCTGTAGCCGGGGTCGACGGCTAACCGGTTTATCCAACCCTTTCGCGTATCGGAACTGGCAATAACCGCGCCTATGAGTTTACCGTTTTCGAAGGCGCCTATGAAGAAATCCGGGTTTGCCTCCATTTGCCTTGCTATGGATCCCGGGCTGTCTCTTCCTTTTGGTTTGAAGGGCAGTCCGGCTCTTAGCCAGAGATAAACGAGTTTGTGGTAGTCATTAGGGTTTAGTCTGCGAATTTCCATCGCAAATCTTTCAGCTATTTTTCTTGTTCAACTTCTTTTACAACATCTTCAATTATGTCAAGCGCCGAGTCGACAAGCTCCCTTGTTATGTTTAAAGGTGGCATAATCCTTATGGTTGAAATCCCACATGTAATGACGGCTACTCCGCGTTTCCATGAACGCATCATAACCTCATTTGCCTTGTCCGGCGCCGGTTTCTTGCTTTCCTTGTCTGTTACAAGCTCCATGCCTATCATTAAGCCTTTCCCCCTAACGTCGCCGATTATTTCGCTTTTGTCCTTCAGCTTCTCCAGCCTCTTCATGATGTATGCTCCTTGTTTCGCAGCGTTTTCCAGCAGTCTTTCCTCTTTAATAACGTCGATTACGGCTATTGCTGCAGCGCATGAAAGGGGGTTCCCTCCAAAAGTGCTCGCATGGGAGCCGCCGGTCCAATCCATTATTTTCGCCTTGGCAATAGTTGCTCCGAGGGGCAGTCCTGAAGCTAAAGCTTTAGCACTGCAGATTATGTCTGGCTCCACATTCCAATGCTCAATAGCGAACCATTTCCCAGTTCTTCCCATGCCCGCTTGCACTTCGTCGTCTATCAACAGAAGCCCATACTTGTCGGCGAGTTTTTTAAGGAGTTTAAAGTATTCTGGCGGCGGAACAACGTAGCCTCCTTCACCTTGAATGGGTTCAAAAAGTATTGCCACAACGTCTTCGGGAGGGGCATATTTCTGCAACACAAACTCGTCTATGAAGTCGACGCACCAGTAATGACAGTCTGGATATGTCTGCTTGAAGGGGCAACGGTAGCAGTATGGATATGGAACGTGGACTACGCCTGGCATGAGTGGAAAGAAGTAACGCCTTTGGGCGGGTTTGCTGGCTGTGAAGGACAAAGCGCCGATGGTGCGTCCGTGAAAGGCGTTTATGAATCCTATGAAAAGCTGTTTCCGTGTATGCCACTTCGCCAGCTTTATTGCAGCTTCAATGGCTTCTGTTCCACTGTTGCCGAAAAATACTTTCTTCTCAAAATTTCCCGGTGTGATTTCTGCAAGTTTCTCCGCTAAAGCGATAACTTCGCTATAATAAAAATCCGTGTTAGAATAGTGGAGAAAGCGGTCGCACTGCTTTTTTATGGCTTCAATGACCTTTGGGTGGTTGTGCCCAACGTTTAAACAAGCCAGTCCAGCGTTGAAATCTATATACTCGTTTCCATCAACGTCGCGAACTATGCATCCTTCGCCAGACTCTACAACAAGAGGGTAGAAACGCACGTAGGAGGGTGAAATAAACCTTTCATCCTTTTTCACAAGTTCTCTTGCTTTCGGTCCAGGAGGAGTTACAACAATTTTCGGGTAAACGGTCATACGCTTCACCAGTATGGAACTAACCATTTGGAAAACTGATTTTATATAATTATCTGTCAGAAGATTGTCAAAAAGTCCGTAACCTACAATAGAGCGAACCGTTTGCGAATTCTCTAATGATATATGGAGATACGGGGCTTCTATGGTTTTGCCACTGTTATTTCAATGGTTGAAACGTTGGTTTTTTGTCCCTCGCCACGGGTGACTTCCTCTGTGCCTATTGAAATGTTTTTAACCTGTAGGTCTTTGACAAAAGCCCTTCTTAATAATTCAACAGTGTCGACAGCCCTGCTGATTGCCCGCCCTCTAGCTTTCACAACAACTTTTTGTGCGCCAGAATTGAAGAAAGTGAGGCAGGCAACCACATAGTTCATTATGGGTTTTTTGCCGATAAGCACTGTGTTTTCATTTGCTTGCGCTGTTGTTTTTGCAGTTTTTTCCTCCTTTGCTGGTGCTGGTTTTTTTGGCTTTTCCTCTGCCATATTCTACCTCCTTTACCGTTTTTGCAATGTTGGCAACAACAGACTATACCATAATTCTTTGAGATTCTTATATTTTTCCGTGCGATGCGCTGTCAGACACACTTTTAAAGGGAGGCTAATTTGCGGTAAAATTCCCAGTCTTCATCAACCCACGTTTGAATTCTTTCAATGTCGGCTTCGGTTAAGTGGCGAAACCTCTCTTGCATAGACAAATAGTCTTTCACAGGCTTACGTTTCGATTTGTCAACTAACCGGTCGCTTGGAGGATTAAGTCGAAACTTGCCATTTTCAATTTCGTAAAGAGCCCACATGCCGGTTTGAACTGCCAGTCTTCCAATCTCCACGGTTTTACTTGTGTCATAACGCCAGCCGGTAGGACATGGCGCTAATACATGAATGTATTTTGTGCCCTTGATTTCTTTGGCTTTCCGCAGCTTGTTGACAAAGTCTATTGGGTAAGAGGGGCATGCTGTGGCAACATAGGGTATTCTATGGGCAGCCATAATAAGGGGCATGTCTTTCTTTCTCTCCTTTTTGCCAGTAGGCGTTGTGGTCGTCCACGCGCCGTAAGGGGTTGCCCCGCTTCGCTGCAGCCCCGTGTTGCCGTAGGCTTCGTTGTCATAGCATATGTAAATGAAGTTTGTTTCTCTTTCAGCCGCCCCAGACAGGGCTTGTATGCCGATGTCTACTGTTCCGCCGTCGCCAGCCCAACCTACCACAGTTATGTCTTCCAAACCTCTCATTTTTAGGGCTGCCACTATGCCCGAACATGTTGCACCGGTAGCCTCAAACAGCATGTTCTGAAGGGGAACAGCGAAAGACGTGTATGGATAAGGCCCTTGAATGACAGTTGTGCAGCATGCTGGAACAACCAGAAAAACCCTATTTCCCAAGGCCTTGAACAACAGCCGCAAAGCTATGGATGGACCGCAGCCAGCACATGCCGCGTGGCCCTTAAGCAGATACTCCTCCTTTGGAAGTTCTTTTATCGTCACCATTTTGTTCACTCCCTTAAATCAACCCATTCAGTTTCCTTCTCAACCCTCCCCCTTTCCATCCATTTCAGCGATTTTTTGACGATTCCTTCAATGGTTCTGAACGTGACATCCCTTCCACCTAAACCTGCAATGAAACCGGCAACAAGAGGCTTATCCTTTATATGATATAGGGAGGCCTTAACTTCTGTTGCAAGGAAGCCCTCCATTCCGAAAGATATGTGGCGGTCTATTGTGGCAATCATGCGGGTCTGTTCTGCAAGCTTTCTGATTTCCTCAACTGGGAAGGGCCTGTAAACCCTTACTCTGGCAACCCCAACCTTGAAACCCTCTTTCCTGAGGTTGTCGACGGCTACTTTGGCTTCGGCTCCCATAGTGCCCATTGTGCAAATTATTAATTCTGCGTCTTCACATTGGTATTTGTCGACGAGCCCACCGTACTGGAAGCCAAACCGTTTATCATACTCCCTGTCGATTTCTGGGATAAGCCTCTTCGCGTTTTCCATAGCCTCCTGAATCATGTAGCGAAACTCCATGTACCATTCTGGCAAAACCAGATTGGCGTGGGAAACGGGGTTATTCAAATCTAGAGTCCATCCAGACTTGTATGGAGGCAGAAAAGCGTCGATTTCGTCTTGGTCGTGGATTTTCACCGGCATGTAGGTGTGGGATAAAAGAAAACCTTCAAGGCAAACCATGGCTGGCAAAAAAACCCGCTCGTCTTCACAGAGCCTATAGGCTTGTATAATTGTGTCGAAAACCTCTTGGTTGTCAGCACAGTAAAACTGAATCCAACCAGTGTCCCTCTGGGACAACGAGTCGCTGAGGTCGGGCCATATACTCCAAGGTGCCCCCATGGCACGGTTCACAACAGCCATAACTATGGGCAAGCGGGCGCCGGAAGCCCAATGTAAGGCTTCATGCATCAAAGCCAAACCATGCGCAGACGTCGCCGTGAAAGTTCTTACGCCAGCAGCCGCGGCGCCTATGCAAGCAGCCATGGCACTGTGCTCGGATTCAACGCGAATATATTCGGCTTCCATTTCCCCGCTTTCCACAAACTCTGCAATCTTTTCAACAACGGTGGTTTGGGGTGTTATGGGGTAGGCTGCAACCACTTTAACTCTCGCGGCTTTAGCCGCATAACCAGCTATGTGGTTCGCCGTATCTATTACTGTTTGGGCCATTCTTATTCTTCCTCCCTCTTCATGGTTATGGCTTTAACTGGGCATTCGTTGGCGCAGATTCCGCAGCCCTTGCAATAGTCGTAGTCAATCTCTGGAGAATCATCCTCGCGGCGTGTTATCGCCGCGTCTGGACAGTAAATCCAGCAAAGCGTGCATTTAGTGCATTTTGAATAGTCAATTACGGGTCGGAAGGTTCTCCATGAACCAGTTTTTCCCATGCTGCCAACGGTTGGCAAAGACAACGGGGTGAGAGGCATCTCTCTACGAGTTTTAGGAACCTTCACATTTTCACCATCCTTTCACCAATCTTTCATAGGCAAGTTCAGCTGCACGGGCGTTCTTTTCCCCAGCACTGCCCCGCCAGTTCTCCCTTATCGCCCTTACAACACTCTCCAAGCGAACTTCACCCGATGCCCCAGCAAAAGCCCCCACCATAGAAGTGTTAACAACAGGTTGCCCAGCCACACGAAGCCCTAACTCAAGTGCTATGCCCGTTGCGTCAACTGTAGCGACACGCCAGCCTAGGCCAAGTTCGTCTGGTTTCTTAGTTGTGTTCAAAACTATTATTCCATCCTTCTTTAGCCCTTCAGTCACATCTATTATCTTGTAAATTTGCGGGTCCAAAACCACTACATAATCCGGGTTGTAAACTTGGCTGTGAAGGAGTATTGGGCTATCACTTATTCTGGCGAAGGCCTTCACTGGGGCGCCGCGGCGTTCAGCCCCGAAATACGGGAAAGCTTGCACATGTTTGCCTTCCATGTACGCGGCGTGGGCCAGCAACTGGGCAGCAGTAACCGCTCCTTGCCCACCTCTACCGTGAAATCTAACCTCTTTAAGCAAGACTATAACCTTCTTAGAATTTGAAAGTTGAAGCCCTCGCCCTTATTAGGGTTAGCCTAAACCCAGAGCAAAAACAACATTAAAAGCAGAGAAATTACGGCAAATAAGGGGACAACCACCCGTTTAGCCCGGCGAATCACCATGTCTGGAAGCAAGCACAGTTTTTCCAAGGCATCTTGCCCAATAACTTTAACGTTTTGAACGGTCACATTACGGAATCCAACCTTTGCGGGCCCTAAACTGGCAAGGGCGGTGTGTGCCGCCTTCTTTACATATTCGATTAGTTTTTCCTGATCCATTATCTCACCTATTGGATGGTACCCCCGCGCATTTAATGTTACAGCATTAACGGAATGCGTATCCGTTGTGAAAACCTCACCTTCATCGACGCCTATTGTTTGCAGTGCTGAAAGGATTTTTTCACGCAAACCGGAAACCATATTGTTTCCGTCAAATATCACGTATGCCGCTTTCTGCCCACCAACTTCAACAACTAACACGGTTATGCCGCCTGGGCCCATACCCTCTGCAAGGCCGAAGGGTTCGGGCATTATGGTGGCGGCGCCTATCTTAAACGGCCGTTTATCTATAGAATCAATCTTCTCCAAACAGGCCTTCGCAGCTGCTTCTAATGCCTCAAAAGCCTGTTTCGAGTCTACTGTGCCGTTTATGCTGTTATGGGCGTTTACAACCACGCATGCATTTAATCCATGCTTTCCAGCTTCCCGCTGTATTATTGAGCCCAATTCTTGCGGAAGGTCTTCTGTGGTGTTCGGAGCCAAAGAAAAAGCGATAAAAGCTGTCCCGCCAAAGACTTGGCAGCAAGCGGTGGCTAACCCATTTTTAATCTTAATAAAGGGCGTTGCCTTATCCCCTTCAGCTTTGAAAAAGGCTGATTCAACAACACAATTGATTATTTTTTGATTCTGAACTTGAGAGGCGAGATCAAGCTCATGCCCAAGCACTCCGAGTGGCACGCATGCAACTCCGCCAAATTTTTGTTCTAAGGCCTTTTTAAGCATGGACGGCAGAAGGCTGCTTCCAATGTTTTTGAAGGGGCCGGGGTGGGCGGAAGGCACAACTATGAAGGCTTTGACTTTTGACCCGTCAAAACGTAAAACTGAAACATTGACGTCTTGCTCCTCACTTAAGTTTTCAAGGAAAACCTCGAAAGGCGCATTTAAATCTGCAATCCAGTTCAGTAAAAATGCCTTAAAAATGGATAGAGAGGAAAACCCTACAGTTCGCTTGCCTACACTGTTCAAAAGGGAAATGAAGAAATAACTCGAAGCCAACGCAACCCCCAAGGCATAAACTAGGAAAATGGAAATCCTCCAAAAATCTGCCACATCCAACCACAAAGACATGAACGGCGCCAAACATAGAAAAGGAGGAACTATGGAGGCTATCAGAAACCGTTTAAACCCGGAGGAGGATGTCACATGAAGCACGATAAGGCGCAAAATTAAAACGGCTGAAAGCCCGAAAAGGCAAAGCCTTACCGCCCACACGGCACCGCAAAAAACTGCGGCACCAAAACTCATGAAGATGAAAAATAGCCATAAAATCCAACAGAAAAGAGAAAGCGCTGACACCCGCCTCAAATCGTAAACAGGATCCTTTCTTAAAACCAGAAATGTTAAAAAATAGTTTAAAAGGGTGGTTATGATAAAAAAGATGACGCCGAGAAGCAGCCCATTAAGCAATCCTAAGTAGGATGGAGAAAAAATCAAGGCAGATGCTGACCCGGCGGCTAGGCAGATAAGCGCCGAAAACACGACGATGTTCTTGTAAGAGGGCAGCATAAAGAGGGATGAATAATGTTTAACTGCCCTATTCAAGTATTGATTGAAAGAGTCGCTAGCAACCACGAAGATCCGCCCAAGCGGTTTTTCTATGAAAACACATCAAACATATTAAAGTGTCGCAAAACTCTGACGTAAAGATTTAAAAATGGAACAGAAAGGCGCGGGGCACCGATTAACCCTACGGTTGTCTTGAATGTTGCTGGGAAGAGTAACTGTTTTATCCTTAAAGTGCTAATTTAAAACCTTGCTGATCCCATGCCCGAGCAAAATATACCGCCGACCATATTTCACATGTTGGAGAAGAATCTCGGCAAAAATGTTAGAGTTATTCTAGACCCTTCCTATGGTTTTGAGGGAACGTTAGCCGCTGTCACCCGTGAACCGGCGGGAATATGGCTTTCAGACGCTGAGGCCATAGTTTTACGGGCAACCATTGCACAGCCAATACCACAAGTGGCAGCAAGAGAAGAGCGAAGCGAAATATTCATCCACTTGAACGCTGTCCAGCGAATAGAGGTTCTACATTCATCGTCTCGTCGTTAATACGTCAAATTTTAGAAAAACACACGCGCTAAAACACACACAACTATCAACGCGATGGCGGCAACTACTAGAAGCTCTGGTCTAACCTTAACCCCCTCTGTTTCCTCTTCAAAAAACCTTAATAGTCCGGCGCTGGCAGCGGGCATGGGGGCGGACTCGCTCTTTTTCTTCTTGCTCATTTAATCTCTTCCACCCCTAACTTTTCGCATCTTAAACATGAAGCCTTCTCCATTATTAATGTTGCGTTGAACTCAAAATAGTTTTATCGGAGAAAATTCTTAATGTGAACGAGGTGTTCATGTGCCAACACCCCGTGAAGAATACGATTACACATTAAGGCTTCTTCAAAATCATCATGAATGGTTCCGGGAATGCATTCCCCTAATTGCAAGCGAAAACATCCCCAGCCCGGCGGTGCGCGAAGCACTAACAACAGATTTCGGAAACCGCTATGCGGAAGGATGGCCTGGAGAACGAGTTTATGCTGGATGCCGATTCATAGACCAGGTGGAGTTCAAATGCATCGAGCTTATGAAAAGGCTTTTCGACGCAGAGTTTGTTGATGTTAGACCCATTTCCGGCGTTGTGGCAAACCTTGTCGTCTACACGGCTTTCACCGAGCCGGGCGACACCATGATGGCTTTGTCCATACCTTGTGGCGGCCACATCACTATGGGGAAGAAGGAGTTGGGAGGCACAGCGGGAGCCGTCCACGGCTTAATAGTGGAGTACCTACCCCTAGACTATAAGGAGTTAAACATCGATGTTGATAAGGCTAAACAACGGATTGAAAAGCTGGCAGCAGAGGGGAGACCGCCAAAACTTGTCATGTTTGGAGCCAGCGTCTTCCCATTCCCCCATCCCGTGAAAGAGTTGGCGGAAACCATCCACGCCGTTGGCGGAATAGTGGGCTATGACGCGGCCCACGTGGCTGGGCTTATAGCGGGAAAGTGTTTCCAAGACCCACTTAGGGAAGGCGCGGACGTGGTAAGCCTAAGTACACACAAAACCTTCTTCGGACCGCAACATGGCGGAGTCCTTTCATGGGAGAAGTATGCTGACAAAATAAAAAGGGCAACGTTCCCGGGGATGGTGAGTAACCACCACTTGCATGCTGTGGCAGGCGTGACCATTGCGGCTGCTGAAATGCTTGAGTTTGGAAGGGAGTATGCCCGCCAAATAGTTAGAAACGCGAAGGCTCTTGCCCAAGCCCTTTACGAGAGGGGCTTCAACGTTTTAGCTGAACATAAAGGGTTCACGGAATCCCACGTGATTCTAATAGACATAACAAAGTATGGTGATGGAGGCACCATTGAGGAAACTCTTGAAGAGGCAAACATAATAATAAACAGAAACCTCTTGCCATGGGACATCAAAGAGGGCCGCCACTTCCAACATCCAGGCGGCATAAGGCTCGGCGTATCCGAAGTTACAAGGCTCGGGATGAGGGAGTCGGAAATGGTGGAAATAGCGGAATTCATAAAACGCGTGGTAATAGACAAGGAGCCGCCGAAAAAAGTTAGGGCGGACGTTGCGGAGTTCAGAAAGGATTACCAGAAGGTGCATTACTGCTTTGAAAACGCAACGGAAGCCTACAAATACGTAAAAATCCGCTAGGTTCAAATTTGAATAAGCCGACAATCTGGACTATTGGCCACAGCAACCGCTCCATAAACGTATTTCTCGACCTTTTAAGGGAGCATGAAATTCAAGTTCTTGTGGATGTTCGCAGTTTTCCAACGTCAAAAATTGAACATTTTAAAAGGGAACAAATGGAAAAATGGCTTCCAGAACATGGCATAGAATACGTTTGGCTTGGCAAAGAGCTGGGAGGCTACCGCAAAGGCGGATATAAAAGGCACATGCGAACCAAGCTTTTCAGAGAAGGCATAAAGAAACTGTTGGAAATAGCCTCTAAAAAAAGGACTTGCGTAATGTGCATGGAGCCAAACCCAAAATACTGCCATAGAAGATTCATTGCAGCCCACTTGGAAAGGAAAGACGTGAAAGTTATCCACATAATAGCTAAGGGACAGCAAAGCCTTATCCAATAGCCTAAACTTTTAAACAGTTAAAGCAGACACTGTTCAGCTGGGAAAGCTATGCGCATATGCGAGTTTCAAGACTTAATGCGCCGCCTATACTTCCACAAAGACTCTAAAAGAGGCTTGGAAAAAACTTTTGAATGGCTGGTGGAGGAGGTTGCCGAGCTAGGTGAAGCATTGAAGGCGAAGGATAGGAAGGTTCTAGAAAACGAGTTTGCCGATGTTATTGCATGGTTGGCTTCGCTGGCAAACGTGGCCAACGTAAACCTTGAAGAGGCAGCCCTCCACAAATATGACGGCAAGTGTCCAAAATGCGGACAGTCGCCTTGCCAATGCCCCCTTTAACAAAAGTCTAAACCAAACGTTTTTGTCCAAGTCCTGTGAGCGCCCAAACAGAAGGCCGGCCGCTTTTTCTTTGCACTATGCCTCTTGCCTCCAAAAGTTTGAGGTGGTGCAAAACAACAGCGTAGGGTAAGCCGGTGGCCTTGGAAATGTCCTTAGCGTCTCCTTGTGCCTTTTCCAAAAAGTCCAGTATTGCAGTCCTAGTCTTTAAGCCAAGCTTAACGTTTCTGAAGGCTATTAAGTACGCGTTGGGATGGTATTCTTCTCTAGGCATAAACTATCAAAATTCATTATTGATTGAAAGGGTAGTAAAAGGTTTCACTTAAGCGAAGTCTGTTAGGCTTATCTGCCTCGGCTTTCTGCTCTCAAAGAGAGAGTTAATCTCGTCCTTTACCAAAGCAACCCTTTGAGCATAGTACTTTGGCAATCCATATTTTTTAATAATGTGTTCAGCCGCTTCCAAGTATTTTTCTATGCCGCCACGGTAAACGGTGAGAGTTAGTTCTCCACCGCACTGGGGGCACTTGCCGCGCAGTGGTATTCGACGGAAACGTTTGTTGCATGCTTTGCACCTGAAACCTTGGGTTGAAAAGGCTCTTAAGTTTCCAGCGATGTCGCGGATGAAATGCCTTGTTAAAACTTTAAGACCCACTTTCCTAGCGTCCACAGCCTCAATTTTCTCCGCTAAGGCTAGTTGCCCGTTAAGTTTTTCCACCATAGTTTTGAAGCGTTTATAGGCGCTTTCTTCAACCCCCATGTTTATGTTTGAAACGGGTACAGTGAAACGAAAGCCTTCGAACTGTGCTTCTGTTCCAAGTCTATACTCAATGAGGTCTATGAGGGGGCTAACGTGTTTGGCTTCAACCTTCTCCAAAGTCTTTTCATAAAACTCTAATGGATATGCGCCCGCGACATCGAAATCATGAGCTTGCCTTTGCACTTCCCGTGAATTAACAACGGATATAAGCAGTAAAGGCGCATCCATTATTCCGCCTATCTGCGCTGGCAAATATTTCCTAGAAAAGTTTAGAAAAGTGTCTAACGCAAGCATCAAGGCGTCTTCGTCGCCGTCGCAGTCCCTACGCTTAGCAGAGTGCCAAACTGGATGAGCATAGCACACATTAAGGCTTGTAAAGCCGATAATTCGCCCCAAAATGCCCACAGAAGTGTGGGGAGCCAAACCCACAACCAAGTGTCCCACAAGGTCCTCAACACTTTTCACGTTATAGTAAGGCTGAAGCCCATAAACTTTCACAAGAAGTTCATCTAAAAAGTTGGCGACGCGGACAAAATATTCTGCACACTTGATTGGGATAATCACATCTTGAATTTTCAGCTCGCATATCTGGTCTGGGCTTTTCAGCGGATTGCCATAAACGTCGTAATGATAGCCAAGCTGGACAAGTTTTTCAACAGAAACCCCGATTTCAGCTGGTTTAAAGTGCGTAAGTGGAGCGTTGGTTGCATCAAAACGTATGGTGCCATCCTTGTAAACCGCCAAGTCATATTTCGCCCGCAGAATCCCCTTCTCAATGATTTCCGGCATTTTCATCTCATTCGTTAAGCCTTTAACACCCTTCAGAACCTTCGGAATGGAAACTCCAAGACTGTTGCAGGCTTCTTCCAGCAGCCCCCTGATGTTAACAGCTCGCCTACCATAAGCGCCAGCTGACACTTTGCAAATTGGGCATTCTCCGCCTCCGTTGAGGCTTCGACCACATCTGGGACACGCCAATTCTGGAACTGTTTCAGAACCACACAACGGGCACTTTATTCTAAAAGAATACTCCTTACACTTGGGGCATTTAAGCCTAACAATATCCACGAAAACACTGCCATTTTTTGCGGCTTCAACAACATCCCTTTGAGAACCGCCAGCTAAACCCACAGGAAAAAGCACATGCACAAGGGGCTTCATCTCCCGCCTCTTAGCCTTCTCCGGACGCCCCATTCTAGCCCCAACAAAAGTGGGAGCCTTGTCTTTTATGGTAATTCCAGATAAGCGCTGAACAGCACCCAAAATAGCTTCGCCGTCGCGAATCTCAACATTAGGGCTTTTATGGTTGAGGCAGAAGGCTAAAACGCATGCGTCGTCGCCTTCCACGACTATTTTGCCGTCCAAAACTTTGTGGGGCAGGCATATCGTCTCAAGAGCTTTCTTTACATCCTCATCCATATCCCCAACAATGTGTAGTGCGTATTCACCATCATACTCCACTTTTGAAGCGCACAGCCACTCCCTCAAGCGCTTAAGTTTCTCAACACTTTCAAGGCTTGCCCAAAAAGGCGTGAAGGCTGGATGAAGCGGAACATTCAGTTTCAATGCCAGATTTATGGCTTCCCTACATGAGGGCTTATTCATGAGGGGTTCCTTAAGAAAGCCCCTAAGCCTTTCTACAGCGATGCCGACATAAGCTGCCGTTTTCTCCAAGTCCTCACCGAACATGTCGGTGATGGCTTTTTGTAAATCTGCAGCCCACCATTCTTCAACATATCCAGCCGGAGCCAAACTCTTCCCTTGATATAGAAAATCGCCAAAGCTCACAAGGATATCGCCCAAAAAAAGGATTTTCTCAATCTGGTCTTTAACATCGGCAAAGTTATTTAGGGAAACTCTCACAACAGAACCATCTCGTAGCTTAACCATTGGCGGCTCTAAAGTGTCAACAGGCATTGCCACGCCGCCCTTTCCGGGAAGTTCCAAGCGGAGTTGTGTGCCAGCCGCTATGAAGCCTTGTAAAACAAGCATGGTTGCGGGGTGAATGCCAACCGCTGTTAGTCCAGTGTTTCTCGCCCTTCCATAGCGTAAACGAAACCCACCACGTGTAGATGGAAAGGAGAATATTGGGCGTCCAGCGACAACATCGTCCATAAATCCTGCGGATTTCTTTTCAGATATCTTTCGGATTTCCTTAAGCCAATCCCATCCTTGAATCCCCAACTTTTCAACAATCGCCCAAACCTTTGAAGCACGGCCCACGACTCCATCGTTCACTACCCGTAACGCGCCACCCCGCACCCTGTTAGTTTCAACACGCGGTAAATTGCGGTGGGAAGAAACTTCAACGGGGTCTGTCTCCGTCCCAGTAACTTCCACAGGCAACCAGCTGAGGGCTTTCCACAGTTCCTCGTCTGAAACGTGGTATTGAAAGCGGCCCACTGAACGCTCATAAAGCCTAACTTCCTCGATGAAACGAGCAATCTCTTCCTCGGTGGGCTTGTAGCGGTCAAGCCCCAAAAGCTTACGGATAAAGTCGCCAATAACAAGTGTTAATGCTTGGTCAGTGCCCCCAGCGGAGCGGATAGGCCCAGCAAAGTAAATGGCCAAATACTTTGAACGATCATGATTTTCCTTTATCTTGACGTGGGCCACGCCCTGTAAAGGTGCAGCAGTCAACCCCTCAGTGAGAATAGCCAAAGCCGTGCGTATGGCTTGCTCAGCGGCAATTTCAGGCTCCAAATGCCCAAATTTTCCATAAACAATCTCCTCGGCGATTTTGAAGGCCAACTCCTCTCTCGGAAGCTTGGAGCTTAATTGCCTGATTCTGTCCGCAACACCTTTCGGACCGACTAGGCCCTCCACAAGGTCTGCCATGTCCCTTGCAACTTCACATTCAGGCTTAAGCGATGGATCCAGCCCCTTTTCACGAGCCTTTTGGCATATAGCATATACTTGCTCAAGTTGTCGCTCCAAGTTTTCCACATAATTTGCGTAGCTTTTGCTCATTGGAATGGTCAATAGGCTCCCTCCGTTACCTTTACGAGCACTGTATATTTTGGTTTCTAACATGGAAAAGCAAAATTTGGCAAAGTTTTGAGTGCTGGAAACATTGCGGTTTCTACAAAAAGCTGTAACGCTAAGCTTACGTTTTGCTGTGCCTTATGCCCTCAACAATCTCCGAAACGCGGTCTTTGACTTGCCCGTTCTCCACAATGTTGCCAGTAACAATTATGTCGGCGCCGGCCGAAGCGGCGGCTAGAGCTTGTAATTTGGAACGTATCCCTCCACCAACAATCAACGGAACGTCTATGCACTGCTTAACAGCCCTAATCATTTCACGAGGCACGGGTTTCTTGGCGCCGGAGCCAGCCTCAAGATATATAAAACGCATACCCAGGTACTGCCCAGCCAAGGCGTGAGCCACCGCCAACTCCGGCTTATCATAGGGTATTGGAACAGCTTTCCCAACAATGCCCGCTGTGCCACCCTCGCCTATAATGATGTACCCCATCGGAATTGGCTCTAAACGGTATTTTCTGATGAGGGGAGCACCTAAAACTTGAGCACCTATAATGAAGTATGGGTCAACAGAGTTTAAAAGAGACATGAACCATATAGCGTCTGCGTAGCGGCTTATGCCTGTCACGTTGTTTGGAAATAAAATTACAGGAATTTCAACTGCTCGTTTTATTGTTCTAATCACATTGTCAAGGTGTTTAGTGGAAACAAAAGTGGATCCGCCCACCATTATGGCGGAAGTCCCACTTTCCTTTGCCTTTTCAGCAATAACCGACGCTTGCGGAGGGGTAACCTTTTCTGGATCAATAAGTGTTATGTGAATTGCTCCTTCCGAACTGATTCTATCGAGCAGATACCTTTCTACGTTGCCAACCATAAGCTTCCCTTTATATTTGGTTCTTAATGTCTTGGGGAGACGGGCTTTTAATTCCACTGTAAAATTTGTCTGTGAACATGCAATAAACGTCTATTTCCCCCAAAGCTTGTTTAACTAGGAACTCTTCCCTTGCCCCGCAGTTGCCACAACTCACAATCGCTCGTCCTTCACCGCGAAACATCTCCACGCGGACTGCTTCTTTGCCGCAATTGGGACATGAGAAGAACTTTGGCAACCGTTTTTTTGGGATGCGAACTACTTTTCTCCTTCTTCGCCCCATACCTCAATCCTTCGCATAGTAATGGCTAAACCCTTATTCATTATCCATCTACGTCCTTAAATACTTGCCTAATCCAATAAGCATTAAGGGAAGAACTTTGAAGCTCACCCAGAATGTCTTAAACTTAAACTGGGAAGAAGTTAAAACGAAAATAACACACTTCATAAGAGATTATGTAGAAAAGTCAAAGGCAAAAGGCATAGTTTTAGGATTATCGGGAGGCGTTGACAGCAGCACTGCGGCGGCCCTCTCTGCCATGGCAATCGGAGGAAACAAGGTTTTAGGTTTAATGCTTCCTGAAAGGGAAACGTATAATCCAAAGGATGTAAAACACGCCGAGCTTGTTGCAGAAAAATTTGGAATAAAAACCGAAAAAATAGACATAACACCAGCCTTGGAAGCGTTAGAGAAGACAATACCAGTTTTCGATCCAGAAGACAAGCTATGCAAAGGCAACTTGAAAGCCCGCATCCGCGTGCTCTACCTATACTATTATGCCAACAAGCTCAACCTAATAGTATGTGGAAGCTCAGACAAGTCGGAAACAATGATAGGGTATTTCACAAAATGGGGAGACGTCGCAGCGGACATATCACCATTAATGGACCTTTACAAGACCCAAGTGCGGAAACTGGCAAAGCATATAGGCGTGCCAGATGTAATCGTGGAAAAACCACCATCACCGATGCTTTGGCCGGGGCAAACAGCGGAAGAGGAAATAGGAATAAAATACGAAACGCTGGATCTAATCCTTTACGGGTTGGAACACTTCATGAAAACAGAGGAAATTGCAGATCAGCTGGGTTTACAAAAGGATTTGGTGGAAAAGGTAAAAAGGCGATGGCAAATAATGGAACATAAAAGGAGGATACCTTTAACGACAAAAATCCAGTATAGAACGGTTGGATTCGATTTTAGACTTCCTTTCACTTGACTATAAGCGGTGGGAATCATGAAACAAAACTTTAAGGTTGCCCTTGCACAAATAAGCTGCCATAAGGGAGATAAAAAGGCAAACATCCAAAAAATCGAAGATTATGTTGAAAGAGCAAGACGGCAAGGCGCAGAACTTGTGATTTTCCCCGAACTTTCATTAACTGGTTACATTTTAAGGGATGAACTTTATGGGTTAGCTGAAAAAATTCCAGGGCAATCAACAATTGCCGTGGAAAAAATTGCACGAAAATACGGAACATACATAGTGTTTGGCATGCCGGAACTAAGCGAAAAAGCACAAGCCACTTTATATAATACCGCAGTTCTAATCGGACCAAAGGGTTACATCGGGAAATATCGAAAAATGCATTTGCCAACCCACAGTGTTTTTGAAGAGAAAAGATATTTCAGACAAGGTTATCAAGCAGAAGCCTTTGAAACGGAGCTTGGTAAGCTGGGGCTAATCATATGCTACGACATATTCTTCCCGGAAGTTAGCCGCTTAATACGCTTGGAGGGGGCGCAGCTAATAATCTGCATTTCAGCTTCCCCAGCAGTTCGACGAACATTCTTTGAGACCCTAACAGTCGCGAGGGCAATAGAAAACGCTTCATTCCTGGCTTACGTCAACCTTGTCGGCATAGAAGATGGCTTGCAGTTTTGGGGGGGCAGCAGACTAATAGGGCCCAATGGTAAAGTTATTGCAACCGCAAAATATGATGAAGAGGACCTTGTAATAGGCGAGATTGACTATGCAGAAATTCGCCCAATTGAGGCGTTCGTCCCAACCTTGAGGGACCTGCGTGCAGAACTTTTCGATAAACTAAAGGAAAAGACAGAAAAACTTTAACCTTAGGTTTTCAGCTTTTTAACAGCATTATCTATGCGGTTCAAAGCCTCTTCCAACTGTTCATAGGCGGCGGCGTAAGAAATTCTTATGTAGCCTTCGCCATACGAGCCAAAAGTAGATCCCGGAACCACCGCCACATGAGCTTCTTTCAGAAGAAATTGCGCAAAATCTTCAGAGGACATCTTGAAGTTTTTAATGCTTGGAAAAATGTAAAAAGCACCCTTTGGAAGAGCGAAATTAAACCCCTCAATTTCATTCAGCCTTTTATAGACAAAGCGCCTCCGGTTATCGAATTCGTTAACCATCTCCCTAACAAAATCCTGCGGTCCCTTTAAAGCAGCCAAAGCCGCATACTGCGCAAAAGTATCTACACAAGCAACAAGATACTGGTGGGCGAGCCATAAAGGGGAGATAAGCTCTTCAGGTCCAAAAACGTATCCAACTCTAAGGCCCGTCATCGCATAGGTCTTAGAAAAGGAATTAACAACCAGTGTGCGTTCTTTCATTCCCGGAAGCGAAGCCAAACAGTAATGCTTGGTGCCATCGTACACTATCTTCTCGTAAACCTCATCAGAAATCACGATCAAATCACGTTCTACAGCGATTTCTGCCAAGGCTGCAAGCTCGTCACGAGAAAGAACCATGCCGGTAGGATTATTTGGGGAATTGAGTATCATCACGCGTGACTTATTCGTGATGAGTGACGTCACATCATCGACCGAGGGCTTGAACCCATTTTCCTCTAAAAGGGGAACCGAGATGGGAACCCCACCAGCCATTAAAACATTTGGTTCATAACAGACAAAGCCTGGACTGGGAACAAGCACCTCATCGCCCGGATTCACCAATCCAAGCAGAGCAAGGAAAATGGCCTCAGTTCCACCGGCTGTAACTAGCACCTCTGCATTTGGGTCGTATCTCAGCCCATAGTCGCTATAGGCTTTCTGCGCCAAGGCTTCTCTAAGCTCTGGAATTCCATTAGTTGGGGCGTAATGCGTTTTACCCTCTAAAGCCGCTTGCCAACCACCCTCCAAAACATGCTTCGGTGGAGTAAAGTCAGGTTCTCCAACGCTTAAATTGATAGCATTTGGAATTTCTTGAGCTGCAGCAAAAAATCGGCGTATTCCAGAGCGCTTTAGGTTTTTTAGCCGTTCAGCTGCCTTGAAGTGCCTTGCCAAGGTTTCTCCTCAACATGTGCTACACCACCCAGCATATAATAGTTATGTTCTAAAAAGAAGAGAACGCAACATTCTTCGGTAGATTTAAAACTATCAGTATACAAAACTGTATCCATTAAAGCATAAAGAGAGGGTAAGCGGAATGAGGCTTAAGGACACCGTTCAACAATGGTTAAAAAAGTCTTTAGAAGACCCCGTTGTAAAAATACTTGTCAAAAACAGTCATTTAACAAAAACGCAGCTTGAAACTTTGCTCATTGAGATTTTAGCTGAAAATATTTCAGGAAAACCCTTAAAATACGAAGAAAAAGCCAGATTACGGCTAACAAAGGCTAAAATAAGCCGCGGGGCCTTCAATCGAACATTAAAACAAGCAGAAGAGAACGTCATAAAAGCCATTTACACCATACTTCTTTTGGGGTATCTTGGAATTTTCGAGACCACATCTTTGGATCCATACATTGAAATAGCAAATAAACTTCAAGAATACATAGATGCCCACAAAAGTAGACCGAATAGAGAGGAGCAACTAGAAGAACAGATAAAATTCCTAAAAATGTTAAGGGAAGAGCTAGAAACAAGTCTCAAAAAGCTTTCAAATCCTTCGGCAGGGCTATCGTGACATCACAAATCACAAGAGGTTATGTAATACTCTGAAGAATTCAAGAGGCAGAAAATAAGCTTAAAACGGAAAACGCCTTAAAAATGGTTTTAAAAAATAGTAAATTAGCTGGATCCTTTAAAGGTTCCCTGTGATGTGTGATGTCATGTGCATCATGGTGGGTAAAAACCATAAACTTTAAATGTTGTATGTTTTAAACTGTGATTTGTGATGTAACATGTCAAAATCACATGATGCTGCGGCTAAGTCACAGGTGTTTTCGTATGGTTGATCTTATAATTGCCCT
>Ga0272449_1001969_pt1 | contig 19879 bp, 19 predicted proteins | sample YNPCB0241_FD_198679 | JGI IMG/M metagenome (GOLD analysis project Ga0272449, IMG submission 198679) | Hot spring sediment microbial communities from Yellowstone National Park, WY, United States - YNP-CB-024-1 | ecosystem: Environmental > Aquatic > Thermal springs > Hot (42-90C) > Sediment... | reverse complement strand
TTATAGATTTGACCAAGATATACAAGAAGAGGTTATATATCCGAAAATTTTAGAAATAGAAAATGAGTAACTTCATAGATGACCCAAATAAAATACTTTCGTTCTTAAAAAGACTTAGAGCTTCCAATATAAAGAAGCACCACTTAATTGAGTTTTACGATTATAGAGTAATTCATCCTGCTTTTTGAATTCTTTTGTACATTTCTTTTCTTTCGATTTTTTCTAAAACCTTCACAAGCCTAATTCTATTGTATCTTTGTATAATAATAAAAGGAATATTTGCCAAGATTCCATAAGCTGCCATAATATAATCTCCAATCGGTGGGTTAAATAAAAAAGCAAATGGAGTTGATAGAAAGATTAAGATATGCACTAGTTCTGCTCTACATGTCTCAATGATAAACCTTTCAATATAAGACTTTTCTTTTGATTTAAGCTTCTTTTTATCAAAAGGATGAATTTTGATTAGTTCACCAGCCTCTGGTACAACATCTTTCCAATACTTAACAAAAAAAACCTTTTCATATAGCTTGCCTTCTAATTCCCAAAATCGCTTCTTAAAAATAGGATTTTTGATGTTATAAAAACTAAAAGGAATAAGATGACATAAATAACCCCATCCAAAACTTACAACAACCCAAAATACCGAATTTGCAACTATAAGTATCAATCCCTCTGTCGTCATATTTTTATTTGCCTCCCTCTCCAATATAGTTTTAATCGAAAAACTTTTACTAATATGGAACGAATAAAAATGACTGTAAAAGCCATAGCAAAAAAAGGATATAATACAATCGTTATAGGACTAAATCGCCCAAACTTACGAGAAACGATAAACAGAAATATCCCATAAAAAATATACATCGCAGAATAAATCGATAGAAATATAAAATCTTTTTGATTAAAAGAATTTATCAGAGAAATAAAAATTCCCACTGAAAAAGATATGATTGCCGTGATTATAATTAATTCTTGTGGTTTAGAACGTGCAGCCCCTAAACTCATATTCTTGGTCCACCCATCAATCAGTGTCATAACACCTTCGGGATACATCCGAAAATAGATCAAATTGTTATGAGGTACAATCGTAATCTTAACCCCTTTTTGAGCAAGCTTTATACCCAAATCCAAATCTTCTATTACACTATTCCCTACAAGTTTATGACCTCCAGTCTTTATGTACAAATCTTTTGATATCATTATACAAGGTCCGTATAAGCCATTATCTGTACTAAATGGTTCTGATTTTTTTCCTGCTCTTAAACCAAGAATTGCAATTAAGTTAGGATAAAGAGAAAGATTTTCGTAGAATCGTTCCAAATAGTGATATGGTTGACAAGAAATTACTCCATCGGACTGAAAATGTCTTAATAAATATTCCAATGCTGTTTCGCGAAGAATCACATCAGCATCTAAAAATAATAATACCTCTCCTTGAGCGTACATAGCACCAGCATAACAAGAAGCACTTTTCCCTTCCCAATCAGGAAATATCTCTTCTCTTTGGATTACTTTTGCATTATAACTTTTTGCAACAGAGATAGTATTATCTGTAGAGCCATCATCTACAATAATAATCTCGAAATTTCGATAAGTTTGCTTTTTTAAAGAATTAAGCAAATTTGGTAGACGTTTTTCTTCGTTCCTACATGGTATAATAATAGATAATAAACAACTATCATTTCCTGGATCTAATAATTTTAATTTTGCAGCCTTTGGAGAATAAAACCTTAATATTCTAAAAAATCCTATCATAGATATAAAAAACGCAATAAGACTGATTAGCAACTTTATCATTGTGTTTAAAACACTAGATTTCTTCTCTAAACATTAATTTTAATGGTAATTGCTCATTCTATTCTACTTAAACAAACATACAAATTATCTTCAATATTATCCCTATGATTATATCTAAATTCAAGCTCTTTTAGATAATAAACAAAATCTCCTCTACTCACTCCATGAAATTTTAACAAACTCTTCTTTGCATAACTCCAAAATCCTCCTATACTATCTTTACCAATGTCTTTGGCATGACGGAAAGGATAGCTATCAAATGTTTTAGGTGGATTATTTCGAGCAATTACCTTATCTTTTTTTACACACTCCAATGAAAGAATAAATTCTTCTATTAGGTAACTTCGTATAAGATATGAGTAAAGTGTCTTCTTCTAAAACGATAAAGTTGTAGAGGGACATTATATTTTCCATAACGGTGATTAAAGCTACTGGTTTTGATATTTTTTCTAAAATACTCAGGCGTTACCTCTCAAAAGTCTCTTAATAGTTAAACACAATATAGCTTCATTTTATACACCATTTTTTTAGGATTAAACATTATTTTTCATAAACTCTTTACTTTTTCTACATATTTTTTAATATCAAACTTTGCTTCTAAACCTGATGCACTCATATATCTTATTTTTCCAAGAATTTTTCTTTCTTTCCATGGTCTGTCATGAGTTCCAAAGCACCAGGATATGCCGGCATAACCGTTTGGGTCTCTCCCGTCAAGCTCATATTTGTCATTTAGATAGCATGCAATATCAAAGGCATGTTTTGGGTCTTGTGTCCATTCTATAATTTTTTTACACCAATACATTCTCATGTAGTTATGCATCTTTCCAGTTTTTAAAAGCTCTAATTGTGCAGCGTTCCAGTATTCATCGTGCGTTTTTGCATTTTCAAACTCTTCTAATGCATAGATATACTCTCTTTTGTCGCTTTTGTGCTCTTCTAATGTTTTTTTAGCCCAGTCTGGAATGCCTTCATAATGGTTATAGTTTGGATTATAGTAGCAAAAGTTCCTTGCAAGCTCTCTCCAAACTATCATTTCGTTAAAAAAGCTATCAACATTTTCATCTTTTTTATACTTTGACAGGATTTCAAGGACTACTTCTATGGGCGAGATTTGCCCAAAATGAAGATAAGAGCTTAGGTTTGATTGATAGTCAAGCTCCGGATGAGACCTATACTCTTTATATTTATGAAGCTTCCTTTCAATAAATTCCTTTAAGTATCTCTTAGCTTGGCTATAACCACCTATAAAAGGTGATAAGCTAACACTTTTGTCTATGTTGAGAATATCTAAAATCTCTAAGGAACTATTTAAAGTTATCTCTTCTATTCCAAAATCAAGATTGATGGATTTAATCTTTGGCTCTCTCGGCTTTAATTCAAGAAGATATGATCCTAATAAATCATAAATCTTTTTTCTTATATTGAAAGCGTAAACTTCTTGCTTTTGAGATACAATCTCTACAGGAACACAAACATCAGACTCTACTTCGTAGAATGGTATATCTAATCTCTTTGCTATATCACCATAAAGTTTTCTATAATACTTTAAGTAAGCTTTATCTGTGATTAAGACACTAGCATTCTTTGATATCTCTATGACTCTCTGTTTGATATCATCTGATTTTTCTATGATAAATTTTATACCTCTTTCTTCTATGGACTTTTTGGCTTCTAAAACTCCATCTAACATAAATTTGTAGTATCTTGCGTTTGAGTATTTGTATTTGTCTGAAATTGGGAAATAGACTAATAATGGTTTTTTGTGGTCGTTTGATAGTTTGATTGCATATTCAAGACTGTGATTAAAGTTTGCCCTGTGGCTGTGAGACATCCAGTATATTATGTATTTACCTGATTGATTAAACTGTCTGTCGTTTAAAGCTTTTACCCTTCCCGCGAATTCTTGTTCCATTAATTATCTCCTTTTGTATAGTAATTTACTCTAAAACAATCGCATGAGAAAGTGAAAATTTGGAAGTACTTTAAATCTCTCACTTTTGAATCTTTACCCATCACTTATTTTCCATACTGAAGTACCAAGACCGAAGGATTACTTATTTATTATTTTACTTTTTATTTGGTAATTCCTGAATTTATTCCTCCTATTATCTATCCCTAAAGTTATACCTAAATCCAAGCTCTTCTAGATAGTAGATAAAATTATCATTTTTATCTATTCTCTCATGCTTAAATCCATACATTACAAGACTATCACATCTTCTGAATTTAATACTTGAGAGAAAGTTTATTCTAACTTCACCGATGTAGCTATTCCCATAATGATTCTTATCTTTTCCGTACTTTCTAACAAGACAATCAAAAAAACGGGCATCTTTTATCAATACATTAAACTTGTCTTCCAGTTTTTCCTCGTTAGACTTTAAGTTCTCAAAATATCACTATATTCTTGCTTCGTTTATAAAATCAGCTCTTCTGGAAAAGGACTTAGATAAAATTGACTTGCAAGATACTCATCATCAAACCTATAAATGAAACCTCTTACGTATTCAAGCAAAACCTCAATATGCAACGAATTATTCATGAATTTTTCAAGCATAACCTGCAGATGCTTTTTTTCTGATTGCTTAACTTTTTTAGAAAAATGACCTAAAATGTGTTGAATTACATTCGCATGCTTTTTTATATTAGACCTTCTTGAAAAGGCTTTGTAGAACATCTCAACATACATTTTAAGTGTTATTTCTAATCCATATTTTTTCCAATTCCCAACCATGTTCCCCATCCGCTTTAATGAATTAGGATCATACAACATCAACAAATACTTTTGTTGCTGATGAAATCTCATAAGATCATTTATATCTTTACAATTAGATTTTAAATACCTTAACCTTGCAAAAGAAAAAATCTTTGTGAGAAAATCTCTCCTTATCCAATAATCATTAAGTCTCCCCTCGCTTTCCACCGGCAAATATGGAAACCTTTCAATAACTTTCTGAGCAAACAAACCATTACTTTTTGCATTTATTAATCCTATCAAATTTTCTTGATATAGCTTAGCATCTTTAACTCCGCAGCTTGGAGACTTTGATTTAAGCACAAAGCCATCCACCTCACCAACAGAAACTAAAAATCTATCTGCAAAACTTAAAATATCATCAGTATAATCCCTCATACTAGAAGGCTCAATCATCCTTATACTATCACCTTTTTTATATAAGACTACCGGAGGTCTCGGTACAGACATACCAATATCTACCTCCGGACAAACAGAAATATAATCAACATATTTCATTAGCCTTCTAGTGAAATCATCCTCTATAATTCCACCGTTATACCTCACATAAGCTATATTCAAACACCTGCTCAAAACAATCCGCGGCCTTATTTCAAATTTTTCAGACATTTGAACACAAATATTATAAATTATAATTTATCTTGAAATTTTGAAATTAAAATGTTGCTTGATTGTGTTGAAAAAATTGTTGAAGTTAGGAAAGGAGAGGGATTGAGTAGGTATATACGGATGAGGTTTAGAATAGAGGGGAGTTGAAATTAGAGAGTGTCTGGATATATTAAGAATAAGGGGGTCTGAGTATGAGCAGGATGGGAAGGGAATTCTCTTGCGAAGAGAATTACGATGATGGTTGAGAAGCTAATATTTGGGGCAGGAGGTAGTAAGGTTAGGAGAGAGAGGCCGAGGAAATACGAGAATTGGGAAGTGATATTTGCGCTTATGGTGAAGATTAGGGAGAGGCTTTCATACAGGAAGGTTGAGGTGTTGGTTGGGAGAGTGCGGGGTGTTGATATGGTGGTGGGGTGTAGGGTTGGGAAGGCGTACGCGGATGAGAATAAGTTGCTTGAGGAGATATTCAGGGATGTTAAGTACAGGGCAACATATTTTCTGGGAGACAGGTATTACAGCAAGAACAAGGTGATAAGGATGGTGAGGGAGAGGAACATGGTGCCGGTGATACCAACGGAGAATACCTTGAGAAAGAGTGTGAAGAGTGAGGAGAGGAGGTGGGCGAAGAGGATGTATGAGAAGCACAGGAATATTTACAAAAAGAGGTACATAGTTGAGCGAGTGTTCAGTGTGGTTAAGAGGAGGTATGGTGATAGGGTGCTCACTAAGAACCAAGGTATAGCAGAACTTCATGCTTTGGCAATGTTCGCCCTGTATAACCTTGAACTTCTGTTCTCTCTTTATTTTTCACCTCTCTCGCATATATATCTCCTACACCTATTCAGAACTAAAAAAATCAATTTTTTCAACACTCTCGATTCATCTTGACTTTTAATATTTTTTTATGATATATTTTTTAAATATGAATAATGTTAGAAATTCAGATTTTTTAATATCAGATATTAAAGATAAGGCAGCAAAAATAAGTGATTTTATATTTAAAGAAATAGATTTAGAAAATAAATTAAAAGATTTAGCTAAAGAATATACGGAATTTGCTATTAATGAAATTAAAGAAATTAACGGAGGCGAAGATGTTAAAAAATATTTCATTGAATTCTTTTATTATGAATGGTATTGATTTTTACAATAAATTTTCTTTTGAGTTAAGTAGTATTTTAACTAAAAAATATAGCACTTCTTTTTATTTAAGTTCATTATTTTTTAAAAAAGAAATTAAAGAAGCTATATTTAGTATTTATGGTTTTGTAAGACTTGCAGATGAAATAGTTGATAGTTTTTTAGAATTTAATCAAAAAGAATTATTAGAAGATTTTGAAAAAGAAGTTTTTAATGCTTTAGAGCGGGGCATAAGTTTAAATCCTTTTTTAAACGCATTTATTTTGACTGTTAAAAAATATAATATAGATAAAGATTTAATTTACGCTTTTTTAAAAAGCATGAAAAATGATTTATATAAAAAAGAATATTTTTCAGAAAAAGAGTTAAAAGAGTATATTTATGGCTCAGCTGAAGTTGTTGGTTTAATGTGCCTTAAAGTTTTTGTTAAAAATAATAATTCTCTTTATAATGATTTAAAAGAATATGCTATTAGCTTAGGATCTGCTTTTCAAAAAGTTAATTTTTTAAGAGATATAAAATATGACTTTCTTGTTTTAAAAAGAAAATATTTTCCAAATTTAAATTTTAATAAATTTTCAGAAGAAGATAAAAATAAAATTATTAAAGACATAGAAAAAGAATTTGAAAATGCAAAAATTGGAATTAAAAAATTACCAAAAGATTCAAAATTAGCAGTTTTGATTGCATTTAACTATTATAAAGCTTTATTAAATAAATTAAAAAAAACAAAATCTTCAGATATTTTTAAAAAAAGAATTCGCATATCAAATGCATTAAAATTTTTGTTGATTTTTAAATCTTACATTCAATATAAATTTAATTTAATATGATGTTTTTAGAAATTAAAGAAAAAACAACTCTTTTTTTTATTGCTTTGTTTTATATTACAGGTGCATTTTTTTTGACAAGCAATAATTTAAATTTTAGATTTTTTGAATATAGTTTTTTTATAATTTTATTTAATTTTTTAATTGTAATTATTTTTCAAAAAAACAAATTTAACAAAAAATTTTTATTATTTTTTATTTTATTTTATTTATTTTTTTTCTTTATAGAGGTTTTAGGGGTTAAAACAGGCAAAATATTCGGTTCATATTTTTATGGGAAATCTTTAGGCTTTAAAATTTTTGAAACACCAGTATTAATAGGGCTTAATTGGATTTTTTTAATATATTTAACTTTTGCTTTTTCGGAATTGTTTAAAATTTCTGATAAATTTAAAATAATTTTAGGTTCTTTTTTGATGTTATTTTATGATTTTATTTTAGAAAAAGTCGCGCCCTTAATGGATTTATGGTTTTGGGAGGGTAATAGTGTTCCGTTTTTAAATTATTTTTCTTGGTTTATTTTTTCTTTAATTAGTCATTTTATTTTAAGATTTTTTAAATTTGAAATTAAAAATATTTTTGCGGTTTTTATTTATTTTTTACATATAATTTTTTATTTAATTATTTTATTTAGAATTTAAAAAAATGATTTATTTTATTTATTTAATTTTAATTTTATTTGCTTTAAATAGATATTTTGTTTTTAAATTAAGTATGCAAAATGTTTTTTTTGAATTTAATTCTTGCACCTTTGCAAGAATTTTTTTTATAATTTATTATGTATGAAGAAAAATAAAAAGGTAATAATAGTTGGAACTGGCGTTGGCGGACTAACAGCGGGATTAAGGCTTGTAAAAAGGGGATATGATGTTGAATTTGTTGAAAAATACTTTCAGCCAGGCGGAAGGGCAAATCAAATTAAAAAAGATGGATTTGTTTTTGACACAGGACCTAGTTTTTTTTCTATGTCTTATGTTTTTAAAGATTTTGCAAAAGATTGCGGAATAAATTTACCTTTTTCATATGAAGAGCTTGATCCTTTGTTTAGTGTTAATTTTGATAACAAAAAAGTATTTAATTTATATAAAGATATTAAAAAATTATCAAAACAATTTGAAAATATTGAGGAGAATTTTGAACAGAAGTTTATTAATTATTTAAAAAAATCTGAAGATATTTTTAATGAAACATTTAATACAGTGATACAAAAAAATTATAATACTTTGCTTGATTATATTTTAACTTTAAGTAAAGTAAACCCAAAATATCTTCCTTATATTTTTAGAAGTTTTTATGATGAAATCAAAAGAAATTTTTCTTCAGAAGAGGCAAGAATAATTTTTTCTTTAATTTCTTTCTTTTTGGGCAAAAATCCTTTTGAAACAATGGCAGTTTATACTTTGCTTTCTTATGTTGAGTTTAAAAATGACGGGTATTATTTTGTTAAGGGTGGTATGTATAGAGTTGTAGAAGGATTAGTAAAAGAACTTCAAAAAGATAATGTTATTTTTAATTATAATACTGAAATTGTTGATTTTGTAAAAGAAGGAAATAAAATTAAGTTTTTAGTAGATCAAAAAGGCAAAAAATGGTCAGCTGATATATTTTTAATTAATTCTGACGCAGCTTATTTTAGAGGTAAAGTTTTTAAAAAGAAAAAATATTCAAATGAGAATTTAAATAAAATGGATTGGACAACAGGATATTTAACTATTTATTTAGGAGTAAAAGGTAATTTTGATAATTTATATTATCATAATTATTATCTTGGATATAATTTTAAAGATTATTCTCAAAAAATAACTAAAGATAAAAATTTACCTCAAATTCCTTATTATTATGTCAATGTTTTGTCTAAAAAAAATAAAGAATGTGCTCCTCCAGGATATGAAGCTTTATTTTTTGTTTGCCCTGTACCTAATCTTATTCATAAACCAGATTGGAGCGATAAAGATTTAATTGTTTCAAATATTTTAAATGATTTTTCAAAAAAAATAGGAAGAGATATTGAAAAAGATATTGTTTTAAAAATTGTTTATACGCCCGAAGATTGGCAAAATAATTTTAATTTATATAAAGGAAGTGGACTGGGACTATCTCATGATTTTAATCAAATAGGATATTTTAGACCAAAAAATTTTGACGAAGATTTTAAAAATGTTTTTTATGTTGGCTCTTCAACCTTACCTGGAGCAGGAATTCCAATGGTTGCTATAAGCTCAAAATTAGCAGTTGAAAGAATAGAAGAATATGTTTCTAGTTTATCTAATAGCAGGAAAAATAGATAATTAACTACAGATTATTAAATTTTTTAATTGATTTTTTGATGTTCAAATAAAACTTTGATATAATAAATTATTAGTTTAAAATTTTTATATATTTTTTTATTCTTATATAAAAATCATAAATTAATTAAAATTTAAAATTAAAAATGAATTGATTGTGTTGAAAAAATTGTTGAAGCTAGGAAAGGAGAGGGATTGAGTAGGTATATACGGATGAGGTTTAGAATAGAGGAGAGTTGAAATTAGAGAGGGATTGGATATATTAAGAATGAGGGGGTCTGAGTATGAGCAGGATGGGAAAGGAATTCTGGAGTTTTGCGAAGAGAATTGCGATGATGGTTGAGAAGCTAATATTGGAGACAGGAGGTAGTAAGGTTAGGAGAGGGAGGCCGAGGAAATACGAGAATTGGGAGTTGATATTTGCGCTTATGGTGAAGATTAGGGAGAGGCTTTCATACAGGAAGGTTGAGGAGAGGTTGAGGTGTTGGTTGGGAGAGTGCGGGGTGTTGATATGGTGGTGGGGTGTAGGGTTGGGAAGGCGTACGCGGATGAGAATAAGTTGCTTGAGGAGATATTCAGGGATGTTAAGTACAGGGCAACATATTTTCTGGGAGACAGGTATTACAGCAAGAACAAGGTGATAAGGATGGTGAGGGAGAGGAACATAGTGCCGGTGATACCAACGGAGAATACCTTGAGAAAGAGTGTGAAGAGTGAGGAGAGGAGGTGGGCGAAGAGGATGTATGAGAAGTACAGGAATATTTACAAAAAGAGATACATAGTTGAGCAAGTGTTCAGTGTGGTTAAGAGGAGGTATGGTGATAGGGTGCTCACTAAGAACCAAGGTATAGCAGAACTTCATGCCTTGGCAATGTTCGCCCTGTATAACCTTGAACTTCTGTTCTCTCTTTATTTTTCACCTCTCTCGCATATATATCTCCTACACCTATTCAGAACTAAAAAAAATCAATTTTTTCAACACTCTCAGAAATAATTTGAATAAAAGAGTCAGAATTGTTTATTCATATGATTATAGATTTGACCAAGATATACAAGAAGAGGTTATATATCCGAAAATTTTAGAAATAGAAAATGAGTAACTTCATAGATGACCCAAATAAAATACTTTCGTTCTTAAAAAGACTTAGAGCTTCCAACATAAACATTGATGTAATATACCAAAATAAAAAAACAAGAGGCATTGTAAGATATGTAGGAGAATTCAGTTTCGAAGTTTACTGTCTAACAAAGTTCGATATAGAAAAACCAGAGATAGAAATAGAATTCAACTTTGAAGGTAAAACTTATCATTTCTCTACAGAACTTCTGAATCAAAAGGACACAGTACTCCTCTTAATGATACCTGCGAGGATAGATATTTGGATTCAAAGAAAATATCCGAGAAAAAATGTCTACGGACAAGCATTCGTAAGTATATCCTTCATAAAACCTATTGAATACACAAGTGAAATTGAGAGACTACCCGAATTAGAAGGAATCCCCGAAAACCTAAGAGACATAAAATCCGAACTTGATAAAGAAACCCCAGACCTAAAGAAGATAGTTAACATGATTTTAAGAGAAATATCAAAAATGAGTAACAGCTACGATTTCATATTCTATAAGAGAGGAATGACATTACCCTCCTCAGCAATCATATCAATGATTTTCAAAAAACCATTGCTCGTTGAAGACACAACAAACCTAGAAAGCTATATAACAACATATGAGAATTTCAACATAGTCACCTACGGTGACTATATGAAAAAAGCCAACTGGGATGAAACAAAAGTACTAGAGCAAATCAAGAAACTTAGGTCAACATTCATGTCACAAAACATTAGAAGCTTTGTATGTGTACCAGTAAGAATAAAGGGAGACACAATAGGTTTCATATTCTGCAAAAAGAGCATTGGGAAATTTACATTAAGAGACGTTGTATATCTAGACGCTCTTAGCTCAATAATCTCGGAAGCATACATAAAAGAAAAGATAAACAATCTAAAAAACTCAAAAGAACTAAAGCTACCTGTAATAGACATAGGTGGCGGTGGATTAAGATTTGAAATAGACGGAATAATAGGCAAGTTAATAAAAGTAGAAGATGCGTTAAGGCTCTTCATAGAAATACAAAACAAAAACATACAAGCCATTGGGAAAGTTATAAGAATAGACACTACTAAAAACAGTTCAAAACTCTGGATAGCATGCCAATTCACCTACATCTCCCCCGAAGACCAACAATTTTTAATATCAATAACATCAAACTAAATAACCAAGTGCCTCAGGCACAAGTGCCTATGGCACAAGTACCTATGGCACTAGTGCCTAGGACACCAGTGTCTAGAACCTTAAAGTATTAGGTGCTACATAGCACCTTTTTAATTATGTGTTTGAGTTAATGTGTAATTGATAACATCTCAACGATTAAAAGGTGTTGAGAAGCTTCTCTTTCCAACAATAAAATGGGTGGGTGGGGTGCTTCATAGCACGTTGTGCTTCATAGCAGGTTGTGCTTCATAGCACTTGTGCTATATAGCACTCTCTTACTAACCTTAAGAGAGGTTAAACCTCTCAAACACAACCAAACCTGCCATAAATTTGAACTTTTAAACAAACTCACAAGATAATTAACAAAAGGAGGGTGAAATGAAAAATAAATTAATCATAGTTATATTTCTATTCTCTTTACTATTTGTATACTCTTGTGCTTACACTCCGGGCGGAGAGATAATAAAGAAAGGAACTCACGAAGTTTCTGTCTCATTGGGCGTACCTGTTTATTCAAGCTTTCCAACAGTCGGGGTAATGATAACACCATTTCCAGCAATAGGCTATAAATACGGTATAACCGATGACCTAAACTTTTTCATAAGAAATTATCCAATATTTTTTTATATGGGAATACTATTTATTGACACAGGAATCATAGGAAGAATATACAGCCTTTCACCATACTTACATTTAACAGGATTATTAGGCACTCAGGTTATGGCTAAACTTTTCGAAGGAATCCAATTCTACGGTAACACAGGTTTATTTGTCATCATAGGAGAGAATAACAAATCACACCTATACTTAGGTGGAGATATTGTTGTGTTCCCTATAAGAAACTCTCTTGATGTTAACGGTAATTTAAAAGCTGGAGGAATAGTAAAATTAAACGAAAATTGGGGGCTTGCTCTAGAACTGTCACTCAACAGTGTAGGTAGAACCACTTTCGTTAATACAGGATTTCAAGGCATAGGCTTTCCAACAATTTACATAGGTGCATCCTATAAATTTGGTAATAAGGAGGCAAAAAATGAATAGAGCAATATACCTTTTAGTATTTTTGTTTGTTGTACTCTCAAGCTGTACGCTTGATAGTGCTCTTTTGTACAATCCAGACAAAGTAGATGAATACTACTATAAGCAAAACGTTTTTTCAGTTGAAGTGGATGGAAACACTATTTATGGTGTCTTCATACCTGCACCTGCCAATAGCCCAATGAGTAATATCACAGTAATATTCTTTCACGGAAACAGCTATTCAATGAATAAATTCACAGATGTAGCATCACTTTTCCATGACATGGGCGTAAACTTCGTAATGTTTGACTATAGAGGATTTGGCAAAAGCACAGGAAAACCTACAGAAGAAGGATTATACAACGATTCAGAAGCAATCGTAAAATATGTCTTATCAATTTCTAACATAAACACCAATAATATATTTTATGTTGGGTACTCCCTAGGAAGCGCTACTTCTATAGAAACGACATTAAAAATAAAACCAAAAGGATTAATACTAGTAGCAGGCTTTACATCAATGGATGATATGACAGATTACTATACTACATACAGCATATCTGGTAATTGGGTACTAAACGGAAAATATGACAACTTTTCAAAAATTGATAGAATAAATGTACCTGTGCTACTCATACACGGGAATAAAGATACTACTGTCCCACATTGGATGAGTAAAACAAACTATGACAAAGCGAAAGAGCCAAAAAAGCTAGTTATAGTTGACGGTGCAAACCATGGAAACATATTCGTTTACAAAACTTTCTACGATGAAGTTAAGAAGTTTTTAACTTCTTACTCTAATTAGTTTTCAAACTAATTAGTTTTCAAAAAAATCTAGAGGGATGCTGACGCATCCCTTAAAAACTTATTATAATATTTCATCAACAAATATAGTCTTGAGAATTTCATCGTTTTTGATAAATGCTTTCATTTCCTTTCTCATTTCCTCAACGTGTATGGTAGTGTATCTGTTAGGCTTGATTGAAGGTGCATTGTCTATGGCTAAAAGCCAAGCGTTAACATTAAACTTTTCTTTTCTAACGAAATTCCAAAACCCTGTTTCATCAAATAGTTCTTTTACCTCATCCTTGCGAGGATTGTCCTGTACATTTACAGTAATGTATGTAGCTAAACCAACCTGTATACCATGTAAATTTGGATTAGGTAAAATCTTATCCAATGCGTGAGATATTAGATGCTCAGAACCACTAGCCGGTGCACTATCACCCTCAAGCTCCATAGCAATACCACTCATTATAAGTGAATCAACCAATTTACCGAGAAATTCCTCATCCCTAATGTTAGCAGTCTTAAAATATAAAAGGCTATCAATAGATTTCTCAGATACCATCCTAGCAAAATCATCATGTTTAATGTCAGAATGAGCCTCCTCAAAATCTAGGTCATATATGGCACTTATTTTTGAGACCATATCACCAATACCTGAGTATATAAAACTCTCAGGAGCACTACCCAATATTTCCGTATCAGCAACAACCCCAAAAGGGATTCTAGACGGTACAGTTGTTCTCCTACCCTCAACAATCAATGAACACAACGGGCTACAAATACTGTCATTAGAAGGAGCAGTCGGGAAGGTAATAACTGGTATCTTTCTTATATACCCAACATACTTAGCAATATCTATAACCTTACCACCACCAATTCCCATAATTACACTTGTCTGAGGAACTTTAAACGCAATATCGTAAATATCGTCTAGCCTGTTTGACTTACCTTCAAACCTACCAATAATTTTTATACCTTCCAAGTTATTTTCTATCCTCTTACCAAATAATTCATATATCCCCTCTCCGTAAAATATCACAATATCATCAAACCCATACTCTTTTAGTATTTTATTCAAATCTCCAACAACTCCCTTATAAACCTTAAGAATAGAAGGTACCGATATCTCTCTAGACACCAATATTCTTTTCATAATACACCTCCTTAAACTTACCTTCTTTAATCAATGGTATAAGTCTTCTCGTTTCTTCCATTATATCCCCGAAATCCTTAAACTCAAAGAACCTTATTCCTTCCTGCCTAAGGATATCAGCGAGCTGATACTTAGCAAAAACATAATCAGCAACCTTAGCAGCGTAGTAGTCAGGCCTAGAATCACCAGCAAAGAAAACAAAGTCACTCTCCCTCTTTATTATTTCCACTGCCTTACCCTTATCTACCCCAAAGACCTCAGAATAATACTCTTTAGTAGTATCAGGAACCATATATATGCTACCATCCTTATAATACCCAGGATTAGCAATAACCTTAACAATATCCTTTACACCATACTTCTCAAGAAGTATATCAATGTAGTACTTACAGCCAGCACTAACAAGGTAAAAGTCTCCAACATTCTCAACAAACCACTTTATAAACTCAATAGCTTTCATATCAATGGGTATAGAGTAAATATCATTCAGAACCGTTTCATAATCCTTATTTATGTTGTTGAAAACCATATTGAGGAAATCAACATCTTTTATCTCCTTCCTCTGCCACCTGTGATATAGCTCAACATACTTATCACCTAGATACTTGTCAATAACTATCCAGTAAAAATCTCTAAGCGACACCGTACCATCAAAATCTGAAGCAAAAACTATCCTCATCTTCCGTTAACCTCCTTTAAAAATGTTAGTTTATTTTAAATGCAAAGTTTGCAAAAGTAAAATTTTATAAAAATTTACAATTTAAAAATTATTAGATCTCAAATAGCACCTTCACCATTTTTTATGTCCTTGGTATAGTTCCGTTGAAGAATCTTGTGTAGTTGTGCTTTAAGCACCTTTATTCAACTTTCTAGAAAGTAAAGAGAGGCTAAAACTCTATATTACAAATAGAGTGAGCAAGGCATTTATAATATCCAAGTTCTTGGAGCAATTATATTAAATAACTTCTGATAAGTAAAATGTATTGGAAGGATTTGACTTACAGCAATAAAAAAGGCGGGCATGGTGCTTCTAGCACCTTCTATTTATATCTTTCTAAAAAAAAGTTCTAGTCCCGACCTATCAAGAAGGTTCTCAAATTTTATTTCTTCTTCTTGCTGAATATATTTAGCTACAGCGTTAGGTAAGGCAAATGAAGCCGTATGCACTTCTTTAGTATAGAATTTGAGATTCTCGTAATGTTCAGAAGACATATTTGTATATTTAGGATACCTAGGATCTGTATGCTTAGAGCCAATCACAAAACTCCAAGGAGATATATACGAAGGTATAACAACATAGTATATACCACTGAAAGGGAAAATATTTTTCAAAATATTCAAAATAAACTTTGAAACTTTAGGGGTAAGGAAAACAGACTCAGATTGAATAACAAAAGTACCATTATCTGAAAGCAACCTATAAACATTTCTAAAAAACTCTTCAGAATAGATATCTTTAGCTATATCTATAGGTGCACTTATATCTGCCAAAATCATATCGTATACATCGTTATCCTCCAAAACAAACTTAAAGCCATCCTCAAACACTATCTCCAGAATATCAAAATTAACTCCTTCCCAAGTACTCATATATTTCTGAGTGGCCTCAACTATCTCAGGATCTATCTCAACTAATCTGATTTTTTTAAGGGTACTATACTTAGATAATTCTCTAACAACGCCACCATCCCCTCCACCTATCACTAGGGCTTTCTTGGGATTTGGTACAATAGAGCCGGGAACGTGAACCATCATTTCGTGATATATAGTTTCATCAAGCTCCGAAATCATTACAATACCATCAGTAATTAAAACCTTTCCAAAAGGAACAGTATCAACAATTTCTATCTTTTGGTACTTACTAACCTTACTGTAAACTTCACTACTCAGTTCTATAATATAACTAAAACCTTTAAATTCTTCGTTTATTATACACTTATACCCATCAAAATAACCACCCATAACCCCTCCCCAATTTTCATCAATCATTCTAGAAAAATAAAAATCCACCTGAAATTTAGAAAGAGTAGTTTTCTATAATTTTACAATACTCCTAATATAGCTTTCATGTAAACTATCCAAAAAACTAAATTCAAAAAACTCACCTATTTCCAATATAATTTTTCTATGCTTAATGTCAAATTTGCTATTGTAAGTGTTTACGATAAAGAAAACATCATCGATGTTTGTAAAGAATTAAACTCTCTAGGTTACAGAATAATATCAACCTCAGGAACCTATAAGTTGCTAAAAGAAAATCAAGTTGATGTAATTGAAGTCTCATCAATAACAAACTTCCCAGAAATACTAAATGGAAGGGTAAAAACTCTTCACCCTAAAATACATGGTGGCATACTGTACAAAGACAAAGATAACCACAGAAAACAGGTAGCAGAAATGGGGATACCCGATATTGAAATAGTCATCGTAAACCTCTATCCTTTTGAAAAAACCGTAGAAAGCACAACGAACCTTGAAGAAATAATAGAAAACATAGACATAGGTGGTCCTACTCTTCTACGAGCAGCGGCAAAAAACTTTGAAAGGGTTGCAGTAGTAGTTGATAAAAATGATTATCCAGTACTCATAGAGAAGCTAAAAAACAACGAAAACACTCTAGAATTTAGAATGAAGTTAGCAGCTAAGGCATTTAATCACGTTGCCTACTACGATGCGGCCATATCAAAGTTTTTCAACAATTACATTTCTGAAAAATTCCCAATAGAGAACTCCATAGGGATAAAAAAAGTATTAGAACTAAGATACGGTGAAAACCCACATCAAAAAGCTTCGGCATACATAACACCAAACACTCATTGTTCAATACTAACAAGTAAAGTTCTAGGTGGCAAAGAACTTTCATATAACAATATTCTAGATGCAGATGTGGCATTAGATATTATAAAAAGGTTTTCTAACGAAAACTTCTGTTGTATTATAAAACACAATAACCCCTGTGGTGCAGCCATAGGCAATGACCTAAAAGATGCTTTTATCAAAGCTTTTAATTCAGACTCTGTTTCTGCATTTGGTGGAATCATAGGACTGTCAAAGAAGGTAACAAAAGATGTTGCAGAAGAAATAACAAAATATTTCTTTGAAGTTGTCGTAGCACCATCTTATGATGGTGAAGCTCTTGAAATATTAAAAACTAAGAAAAACCTAAGAATAATAGAGGTAGGAAACCTTATATCATGCTCTGAAGAAGTTGAAGTAAGAAGTATAAACGGTGGAATACTAGTTCAGGAAAAGGACAATTCAGAAGAAAACATAGAAGAATCAAAAGTCGTTACCAACGTTAAGCCAACAAAAGAAGAAATGGAAGACCTAAAATTCGCTTGGGAAATAGTAAAGTTCGTTAAGTCAAACGCCATAGTAATAGTCAAAAACAAACAAACAATAGGTATATGTGGTGGCCAACCTTCAAGAGTTGACGCTGTGAAGATAGCAATAAGCAGAGCAAAAGAGAGAGGATTTAGCACAGAAGGAGCTGTAGCAGCTTCTGATGCCTTCTTCCCATTCAAAGATAGCGTTGAGATACTTGGAGAGGCAGGAATAAAAGCAATAGTACAACCTGGTGGCTCAGTAAGAGACCAAGAATCGATAGAAGAAGCAAACAAAAGAAACATATCAATGATATTCACAGGAATAAGACACTTCAAACACTAAGAATTACTAGAATTCAAATGTATAGCTAACACCGTTAGAAACAATGTTAGAAGGTGAATAATTATTCTCAAAAAATGACACAGGGTCAACATAAATACCGTTTATACTTACTCCTAAATGTAGATGTGCACCAGTTGCTCTACCAGTTGCCCCCACCAATCCCAAAACATCATTTGTAGTGACATATTGTAACCTATCAACGAGAATCTTACTAAGATGCATGTACACAGAAGAAACTCCATACCCATGGTAAACAGCAACAAAGTTACCAGCTCTTCTGTCTCTACCTTTCGATATGACTATTCCATCAAAAACTGAATAAATTTTAGTTCCCCAGAATTTAGGTATATCCACACCTAAATGTATCCTACCTTGTATTATACCACCTCTTGACCTATTAACACCGTACCCGTCTTTTATCTCTGATAGAATATTTTGAGAATCTGGAAAAGGCAAAGAAAAACTAGTTATAAACCTATCCGTTACTAAATCAGCAAATAAATCACCGTAAAAAGAAAACTTATTTGTCTTAACAACAAACGAATTAGTTACAACAAGCTCCTTTATTACCTTAGGCTTCCTCTTAGCATAAAAAACAGGGTCAATAATAACACCTATAGGTACAACCAAGTTTGTTGAAAAACTTTCATTACTAGAAAATGAAAATACCAAATTAAAATCTGTTAAAACTGTATGAGGTACAGGAACAAGTGAATAAAAAGTATTCTCACCAATTTTATACGGCTTAAAGCTAATATTTCCCTCTAGAGAAATATTCTCTAAAGTCAAATCACTCTCAACAACAACACCAATAACCTCACCTTTTTTGAGTATTACATTAGAAGGGTAAAGAAAAACCTTTGCTTCATACCCAAAAGCAAAACTACCCCCAAACACCAAACAAAAAATAACAACTAACTTTAAAACACCCCTCATATTGAGGTTAATTATAAAAGTTACCTATCAAACATAACAAGAACAGAAGTAGCCTGTGAATTTTTCAACACTCTTTTTGAAATCTTACTAAAAAAGTATTATTATATTAACAAAAGGAGGATTTTTATGAGATATGCTTACAGTCTAATTTTACTATTTATTTTCTCGCTAATGTTAGCCTCTTGTGCAGTGAATCTTTTCTCACCATTAGCAGCAAAGGACTACCCAGAGGCTAACCAATACCAAGCTCAAAACCTTATTGACCAAGGCAAGTACGATGAGATACTAAAAGATCCCGACAAGTACCCCGCTCAAGACAATGTCGCAGCAGCACTAGGAATAATGGGATTTGACCTAAAACTGTTAACCAATTTCCTAAAACAAACCGATAATTCATCTTTAGACATACTATTAGGATGGGTGGACATTAAAGATACAAACTATATAAAGGATTTAGGATATGCACTAAAGAGGCTTAGAAATGAATACGGTAGCAGTATAGAGAAATCAATTACTCTATCATTAGCAGGTACAGCACTACCAATGCTAGGATTATTAATACTAGCAGATATAGCAAATACTAATGCTATAAATACATCAGATGGGTTAAACACCAATG
>Ga0272449_1001968_pt1 | contig 19880 bp, 18 predicted proteins | sample YNPCB0241_FD_198679 | JGI IMG/M metagenome (GOLD analysis project Ga0272449, IMG submission 198679) | Hot spring sediment microbial communities from Yellowstone National Park, WY, United States - YNP-CB-024-1 | ecosystem: Environmental > Aquatic > Thermal springs > Hot (42-90C) > Sediment... | reverse complement strand
CTTCCTGAAACAGCGCGTCCGAGCTAAGCGGGCGCAACTCGCGTATCAGCCACGGCAGCAGGAATAGCAGCATCACCCCAACGACGGGGGTTAGCAGCCATGCCAACGGACGGACTCGTTGCCAGCGTATTTTCATGGCGGCTCACCTCGCGGCGATTCGGATACGGAACGGGTTGCTGTGCGCTTGGTAGGGCGCGTACATGCCCCACAAGTGCGCTGGTAAGATAGTATACTCGCCTGGCGATTCGGCGCGCACCAGCAGCGTGTAGCGGTACTCGATGCCACGACGCCACTCACTGCGGAAGGCGACGGCGCGGTCGTCGCGAATCTCCTCGTGGATGTAGTCCCACCACCATGCCGACAGGAACGCCTCCGTATCGAACGGCGCGCAGCCTGCGGGGAAGGGCGTCTCCAGCACGGTGTAGTCGAGGCGGGAGACTTTTCGGGGCATACGGGCGACGACATCGATGCGTAGCAGGTCGCCTGTGCGCACGGTATCGCCTGAGCGCAGCGGGCGCAGCCGTTCGCCCGGGGTGGTCATCTCGGCGGGTCGCTCCACGCGGTAGACGCGCAGTTGCAACGGTCCTGCGGGCGCGTCGGCGTCTTGGAAGGCGAGTTTGCGTGGCTGCTCGAAGGTCATACTCACCAGCGGCGCGCCGCGCACAGGGCGCAGCACCAGCGTGTTCTCGCCCGTGCGCCACGGCAAGCCCTCGAGCCGCAGCGTCAACGCAGGGCGACGACTGCCTTGGGCGCGCACCTCAATCGTGCGCACCCGCTGCCCGTTCAGCCACACCTCATATGCGCCCTCACGGTACGAGTTGCGCCCGTAGCGCAGGCTATACTCCAGCAACGCCTCCACCGCCAGCGCGGTATCGCGGCTGGAGTACCAGTGACCGTTGCGGTAGCCGAGCGCGAGACCGGTCACGGTTTTGCCTACCAGTTGCTCGTAGCGCTGTGGGCTGCCAAACAGCTCGGTCGCCAGCGGGCGCGCCTCCAGCAACGCCTGCAGCGCAGTCGCCTGCGTCTCCACAGGCGGCCACGAGACCCAGTACCATTCGTCATCGGTACGGTTCGGCTCCCAGTCGATGTGGCTGCGGTCTTCCAGCGCGTCGCGTTCGAGGGCGCGCCACAGCTCGCGCAGGTGCGCGTCGGCGTTGGGCAAACTGCGCCAGCGCTGCAACATCGCCGCTACATGCAGGCGATACATCTGTAAATCGCGACTGCGGTAGGAACGATCATCGGCGGGGCGAGGCTTGGTCAGGAATGCGACCCAGTTGGTGAGAACGTCTGTGAGTTCGTAGCGCAGGGCGTCGGGCGGCGTCGGGTCTACCGAAGCCAGCACCAGCAGCGGGAAGGTCCAGTCGTAGAGGCTAAGCCACTGCTCGCGACCCTCGTGTTCGGGGACGCGGGCGAGGTCTTGCACGATGAGTCGGCGCAGGGCGTCGATGCCCTTGCGGTACATCGCTTCGGGCACGGGCACACCTGCTTGCTGGGCTTTGTGCAGTCCCCACACGGCGTAGGCGGTCGTCCAAGTGCGCGCCTCGTCCTCTTCCCACCAGCCCCAGCCGCCGTCTTCCAGTTGCATGCGCGCCAGTCGCTGCAGGCTTTGCTCGGCGATTTCGGCGAGTTTGCGCTGGGTTTCGGCGTCCATCGGCGCGCCGAGCTGCTCTGACGCGCGTTTCGCCATCAGCGCGGGCACGAAGCGGCTCACGGTCTGCTCCACGCAGCCGTAGGGGTATTCCAGCAGGTAGGGCAGGCTCTCGAGGGCGATTGCACTCGCGCTGGGGAAGCTGCGCAGGGTCAGCGTCGCGCGATTGGGTATCGCGTCGGGGCGCAAGGTCAGCGTCAGCGTGCGCTCGGCGTTCAGCAGCATGGCGCGGCTGTCGGTCTCCGTCAGGCTCAGCGGCTTGACCGTCAGCGTGCGCTCTTCGGCGTCGCGCAGGCGTCCGCCGCGCTCGCGGGCAATTAGCACGAACCGCTGCTCGCCCAGCGACTTCGGCGTGTAGTCCCAGCGCAGGGTGGTGGAGTTGCGGGCGGGCACGCGCGCGATCTGCGTGCGGATGCCGTCAGGCGTGCGCAGTTCCACCTCTACCTCGCGCGGCTGGTCGGTGTCGTTGCTCAGAATCGCGTTGATTTCTGTGCGGTCGCCTTCCACCAGCCACATCGGCAGGCGCAGGCGCGCCATGAGGTCTTTCGCCGCTTTCACCTTCGCGCGGGCGTAGCCGATTTTGGTGTCGGCGGTGTGCGCGATGGCGGTCAGTCGCCACTCGGTGATGTTGTCGGGCAGGCGGATGCGCACGGTGGCTTGCCCGCGCGCGTCGGTGCGGATGGTCGGCTGCCAGTAGGCGGTGTCGGGGAAGTTGCGGCGCACGCTCTCCACAGAGCCTTTGTCGCCCTGCAACGCCAGCCACACGGCGGAGAAGTCGGTATCAACATGGTTCCACTGGCGCGAGTAGAACGCGCGGCGTATAGCGGCGGGGCTGTCCTCGCGGATGGCGTAGATGGCTTCGTCCACCACGCTCAGCGACACCTCGGCGGGCATGGGCTTGCCTTGCGTATCGGCGGTCTGCAGGCGCACCAGCATCGTCTCGCCGGGTTCGTAGCGCGGCTTGTCGGGTTGCACCTGCACCTGCAACGCGCCGTGCCCCTTGCCGACACGGTACTCCACCTCGCGGCGCACGAGTTCCTTGTTGCGCACCATGCAGACCGAGACGAAGGCGTTGGGGATTTGCTCGCGGGTGGCGGCGGGCAGGCGCACGCGGGTCAGCGCGCCCTGCGCCCGCACGACCTGCGAGTGGTACAGGCGGTCGCCCTCTACGGTGATGTAGAACGCCGCGTCGCGGTGCGGGGTGCGGATAGCGACCTCGACGGGTTCGCCGACTTCGTAGGCGCGTTTTTGCAGGCGCACCTCCAGCGCGTTCGCGTCTTGGCGACGCGCCCACCACGGCGCATAACGCGCGCCCGACACCCATAGGTAGTGGCGGGTTCGAATGCGGTTGCCGTCGGAGTCGCGCCCTGTGATGGACACCTCCCAGTCGCCGCTGAGGTCGGGCGTGAACTGGAACTCGGCGACGCCTTGCGCGTTGGTCTGAAGCGTGCCCTGATGTTGCTCTGCGACCCGCGTGCGGCTGCCTGCCTGCAGTTTCAGCACCGCTTGCCATTGCAGCGCGGCTTGCACAGGCTCGCCCGTGCGTCGGTCGGTCAGGCGCACGCGGTAGCGATACACTGTGCCTGCTTCGCCAAACTCGGTTTCAGGCATAAGGATTGCCTCCCAGTGGGCGGTCGCCGCCTCAAACGAAGCGCGTCCCGTCGTGCCTTCCCACCCCTCCGAAAGCGCGTAGACCTCTACCGTGTATTCATAGCTTATGCTTGAAGCCCCCCAGTAAGACCCACGGTTGGCGTCATCGGGCGGCAGCAGGTCGTTCGTGCGCAGCACGAGTGTCGCTCGCCCCGCCGAATCGGTCTTCAGCTCGCCCGTCTGCACCACTTTCCCGTAGTTGTCATAAGCGTCGTAATACTCCTCGCCTTCCGCGTCACGGAGCCAGTCGTACTCTTCCTCCCAGTAGTCATACCAGCGCCAGTTCTCACGGCGGTAGACCGTGTAGGTCAACTGCGTGTTCGGCACAGGCATCCCGAAGTAGTATTCGGTCTGGATGGGAATGCGTACCGTCTCGCCAGGCATGTAGAGGTCGCGGTCGGGCTTGAGGGTGATGCGATAGGTCGGCTTGCGGTACGCGCTGAGGGGCACGAACTCTTCGATAATTCCGTAGTTGCCGACGGCGGCGCGGATGGTATAGTAGCCCGTCTCCGCTTCGGGCGAGGTCGGGAAACTGGCGTGGAACGCGCCCATGTCGTTGGTGGTCGTGCGCGTCTCGTAGACGATTTCGTCCTTCGGGTTCAGGATACTGATTTGCACGGGCGTGTTGGGCGGCGGGAGGCGGTAGTTGGGCACTTTGCCCAGCCGCGCGATGCCCTTGAAGTGAACCGTGTGTCCAGGGCGGTAGATGGGGCGTTCGGTGTAAATCGCGCCTGTGAGCGGCTCAGAGGCGTCGGAGCCTCCGCCCCACGGCGCGGTGCGCACATGGCCCCAGTGTACGAGTTTGCCCGTGCGCGGCGAATGCACGGCGATGACCTCGCGCTCCTCACCTTTCCAGTCGGTGTGGGGCGGGATGCGTTCCAGGCGCGCCAGCCCGTCGCGGTTGGTGCGCCCCTGCGCGACGAGACGGGTGTCGTCGCGCGTGACGCCCCCTGTGCCCACCGTGCGCGTGCGATAGAGGCGCACCTCGACGCCTGCTAACGGCTGCCCCGTGCGCAGATCGGTACACCAAATCTCCGTCGCCTCGCGGCTCACTTTGGAGACGACCCCAATCGAGGAGACCACAAGCAGCGCCACCTGACGGTTTGTGCCCGACTGCGCTTCCAGCAGGTAAGTCCCTTCGGGTTGCTTAGGCACATCCACATACTGCGTGAACACGCCCTCGGGGTCGCGCCCGCGAATCGGCGCCTCGTGCGACCATATCGGCTCCAGGTGCGCGGAATAATGTCCCAGCGCTTTGCCCAGCTGCCCGTCGCTATGCCACCAGCCGTAGCGCACATCGTTCAGAAAACGGTACAGCCCTGAAGGCAGTGCCTCTTTGGACTGGTGGCGCACGCGGTGCAGAGTCAGGCGGATAGTGTCGTCGTCGTTGTAGCCGCGTATGCCCACGCGCAACGGTTCGTCGGGGTAGTAGACCGCTTGCGGGTGGATGAGTTCCAAAAACGGCTTGGGCGGCTTGAGGGCGAGGTTGAGGTCTAATCGCTCGCCGTCGCGCACCACGATGCGCACGCGACGCTCGGGGTAGTAATAGATGTCGCGATCGTAGAGGTCATGCCAGTCGCTGCGCGCCTCCACCTCGTAGACGCCTGCGGGTATGCCCCGCAGTTGGAAGCGACCCTGCGCGTCAGTAATCGCTTCCCAAGTGCTTTCGTCGGGCGCGCCCGCATAGCCGCACTCGTACCACGCATACCGTTCGGCGTCCCACCCCTGAACGCGAGTGCGCATCTCAGTAGGCTCGGCAGGTGGGGAGTAGGCGTCGGGAGTATCTTCGCGGGGTTGGTCTAAAGGCTCCTGTCGTATCAAGCGAACATAGGTCTTCGGAATCGGCGCGAGCGTGCGTTCAGAATAGGCGACTCCGAACACGCTGCCTCGTGGCGGCTCGTTCTGCACTAATCCAGCAATCCCGTACAACTGAAAGCCAATCAGCAGTGCGCATCCAAGCGCGATGTGTGCGACCTTGCGCCAGACCATCGTCATCACCCAGCACCTAATTAGACGCGCGAGAAAAACATTCCTGCTATAGTTATCGGCAATCGGCAGGAATTTTGGGTGGAATTGCCGTATAATTCGGCGGGGGAAAACGATGACACTGGAACAGAGCCAAACTGCTGAGGCGACCGAATCGCAGGCGCGCTTCTCCGCAGAGGAGGTGAGGGAAATCCTCAGCATCGCCTCGAACCTGCAAGACAGCACCTTTTCTGCGGAGCAGGTGCGCGCGATTGCCCGCGACTCTGGGATTGCGGACGAGAATCTGGAGCGCGCCTTTGAACTGTATCGGCAGCGGCGCGCGGTAGAGGAGCAGCGCAAGCGCAAAGCCGCAGTGCGCAAACGATGGCTTACGTTGATTGCCACTGTCGTGGCAGCCACGATTGGGTTCGCAGGCGCGCTCACTTACACCGCCACACAAGTAGAGCAGGCGACCACAAAAGTGGAGCGGCAACTTCTGGCGGCTTCACCCACCTGCAGCGTCTACCTGGAAGCGCGTGAATCGTGGGGCTCCCCAAGAGAAAAACGACTCATCATCCAACTCAGCAACGGACAAGTATTCGTCTTGGACGATTTTTTCCGCCATGTTAGTTTCGCATCGGTTTCCCCATCTGGCAAGTATGTTGTTTTCAAGGACTGGCTGTGCACTTATCTTGTCACGCTCGAGGAGAGGTCTTACCGCATCAAGACACTCCCCTCTCGACTCAGGCACAGTCCGAATAGCAGCAATCCTCTGCAACTCGATGCGTTCGCGTTTTTTGCGGGGTGGACAACGAGAGACGGGAAGGATGTGCTTCTGTTGGCTTCCACAGACGGTCGGACAGTAGAGGTGGAGCTGCCTGTAGAATAGCCCTGTAGTACAGAAAACATCCCCCAGCGAGGCGTCAAGCAACAGGCAGGAATATCGAGGCGAAGGGCAGTATAATTCGCTGTCAGGGGAACGGTGATGATTCAGGAACAGCATAGGGCAACCGAGCCGCAGGCGCACTACTCGCCCGAAGAGGCGGGCGAAATCTTGCGCATCGCGGCGCACCTGCAGGACAACACGATTACCGCGGAGCAACTGCGTGCGATTGCTCGCGAAGCAGGCGTCTCAGACGAGAACTTGGAGCGCGCCATCCAGCAGTATGAGCAGAGTCGTCGGGCAACAGCGAAACAAGTGCGGCAACGCTCTGCTCGTAGACGCTGGCTCAAAGTGGCTGTGGGAACTGCCGCTGCTGCGCTAATTGCGATTACCGCCTACCTTGCCCTGCCTTTCGGCGCGCCCCGTTATGCAGCATCCTTCCCCCCGCTTATCTCGTCGGAGCATGGTCTGGAGACTTTGCTCGCCTCCTCGCCTACCTGTGGAGTCTACAAGGCGCATTGGGGCGGGGAGAGTACCGATGGTCTATTCGACGAATCGATAGTCATTCGGCGAAGCGATGGGCGAACCTTTACTGCCGGTATTTTCAAAAATATCACGAAGGCTTCGATTGCTCCCTCAGGGAAGCATGTCGCACTATATGACGCGGATACAGGTGTATTGTATGTCGTCAACACATTCGGCGAGGGATTGCACCAAGTAGCGCGCAGTGGGGATAGTATACGCCTAATCGACCATAGCCTCGGCACTATCGCTGCGGACAACCCCATCGCGGGTTGGTCGAGCAGCAGCGGCAACGACATCCTTCAAGTGCGCTTGAGCGACGGGCGCACAGCTGACATCGTGGTCTCTGCTGAGTAGCCCCCTGCTGTTGGGAACACTTCAGTCGTTGCCTTCTACAAGCTAAGCGTAGTCAAAGATGCCGAAGCCTTTCTGCTGCAGCCGATGGAGCGTTTTCGCCAAGTCGCGTGCCAACCCCTAAGACACGACGGCTCATCGCGCGTTGTTGCTGGAGCCAGTGAAGCGTCTCTGTTTCACGCGCGAGGTCTTCAGGGGTGTATCGAGCGACCGCCATCTTCGCTTGCGTCATCCGTTCAATCAGCTCTGCACGGCTAATGCCCAGCAACCGCGCCCCCTCCGATTGGGACAGATACCCATCCTCCACCAGCTTCAGCACCAGTATCTCGCGAGCCTCATGCTCACTCAGCGGCACGCTGGCAGGTAGCTCCAGCCGAATCGTGATAACCTGCGTCGGATCTGTGTGCCCCATACGCTTCACCGCTTGAAGTGTACCTAAGTCTGCCGCGCCTTATCGGGTACACTCCTGTAGCGGAGGAGACAACCCATGACGACGCGAGCCACTTTATCCGTGGAAGGACAGCCCTACACCTACTACAGTTTGCCCGCCGCAGAGAAGCAGGGACTGGGCAGGATTGACCGCTTGCCGTTTTCGATTCGCGTGCTGTTGGAGAATATGCTGCGCGTGGCGGAGTCGCCCGAGGGCGCGACGCTTCTCGGCGCAGAGGCGGAAGCGACCCTACGCGCGCTGGCGAGTTGGCAGCCGCAACCCGAACCGCGCGAAATCCCGCTGATGCCCGCCCGCGTGATCCTGCAGGACTTCACGGGCGTGCCATGCGTTGTAGACCTCGTGGCGATGCGTGACGCGATGCAAGCGCGCGGCAAAGACCCCCAGCGCATCAACCCCGTCGTGCCCGCCGACCTTGTGATTGACCACTCTGTGCAGGTGGACTACTTCGGCACGCAGTACGCCTTCTTCCTGAATGTCGAGAAAGAGTTCGAGCGCAACCGCGAGCGGTATATGCTGCTACGCTGGGCGCAACGCGCGTTCGACGGCTTCCGCGTGGTGCCCCCTGGCACGGGCATCGTGCATCAGGTGAACTTGGAGTATCTCGGCAAGGTGGTGCAGACCAAGCAGGTGAACGGCGAGGTGGTCGCGTTCCCCGACTCGCTGGTCGGCACGGACAGCCACACGACGATGATTAACGCGCTGGGCATCCTCGGCTGGGGCGTCGGCGGGATTGAAGCCGAAGCCGTGATGCTGGGACAGCCCTACTACATGCTCATCCCGCAGGTGGTGGGCGTCAAACTCACGGGCGAGTTGCCTGAAGGCGCGACGGCGACCGACTTGGTGCTGACCGTCACCCAGATGCTGCGCAAGAAGGGCGTGGTGGACAAGTTCGTGGAGTTCTACGGTCCGGGCTTGAGCAGCCTGACGGTGGAAGACCGCGCGACGATTGCGAACATGGCGCCCGAGTACGGCGCGACGATGGGCTTTTTCTCCGTCGACCAGCGCACGCTGGAGTACCTGCGCTTCACAGGCAGGCACGAAAGCCTTGTGCGCCTCGTGGAAGCCTACTGCAAGGAGAACGCGCTGTTCCGCACAGACGAGACGCCCGACCCCGAATACTCCGACACGCTGGAGCTGGATCTCAGCACGGTGGAGCCGAGCCTCGCGGGACCCAAGCGCCCGCATGACCGCGTGCCGCTGCGTGAGATGCAAGCGAGTTTCCGCAAGGCGCTGTATACGCCCCTGCGCGAGGGCGGCTTCGGGCTGCAACCGCCAGAGCCGAGCCAGTGGGGCGACGAGTCGCCTGCCGAGGACGCGCCTGCCGAGCGTGGGCATGCAGGCGTGCCCGTTATGCTGGACGGCGAGGAGACCTTCCTCAAGCACGGTGATGTGGTCATCGCGGCGATTACCTCCTGCACGAACACTTCGAACCCTGCGGTGATGGTCGCGGCGGGGCTGCTGGCGAAAAAAGCCGTCGAGCGCGGGCTGCAGGTCAAGCCGTGGGTGAAGACGAGCCTTGCGCCAGGCAGCCGCGTGGTGTCGGACTACTTGGCGAACGCGGGGTTGCTGCCGTATCTGGAGGCGTTGCGCTTCCATGTGGTCGGCTACGGCTGCACGACCTGCATCGGCAACAGCGGACCCCTGCCGCCCGTGATTTCGGAGGCGATCAAGCAGGGCGACTTGGTGGTCGCGGCGGTGCTGTCGGGCAACCGCAACTTCGAGGCGCGCATCAACCCGCAGGTGAAGGCGAACTACCTCGCCTCGCCGCCGCTGGTGGTCGCCTACGCAATCGCTGGCACGGTAGATATTGACCTGCAGCGCGACCCGCTGGGCTGGGATCCCAACGGCAATCCTGTGTTCCTGAAGGACCTCTGGCCCAGCCCGCAGGAGGTGCGCGAGACGATTGCCCGCGCGCTGCAGTCGGAGCTGTTCAAGCACCGCTACGCGCAGGTGTTCGACGGCGACGAGCATTGGCAGTCGCTGCCCGTGCCCGACTCGGATGTGTACGAGTGGGATCCCCACAGCACCTACATCCAGCGTCCGCCGTACTTTGACGGCATGCCCGACGCGCCCCCCGCGCTGAGCGATATTCATGGCGCGCGCGTGCTGGCAATCTTCGGCGACAGCATCACGACCGACCACATCTCGCCTGCGGGGAGCATCCCTGTGGACAGCCCTGCTGGGCAGTACCTGATTCAGCACGGCGTTGACCCGCGCGATTTCAACACCTACGGCTCGCGTCGGGGCAACCACGAGGTGATGATCCGTGGCACCTTCGCGAACATCCGCATCAAGAACCTGCTGCTGCCTGGTGTGGAGGGTGGCTACACGATTCACTGGGACACGGGCGAGCGCACGACCATCTTCGAGGCATGTCAGCGGTACAAGGCGTCGGGCACGCCGCTGGTGGTGCTGGCAGGCAAGGAGTACGGTTCGGGCAGCTCGCGCGACTGGGCGGCGAAGGGTACCGCGCTGCTGGGTGTGCGTGCCGTGATCGCCGAGAGCTTCGAGCGCATCCATCGCGGCAACCTCGTCGGGATGGGCGTGCTGCCGCTGCAGTTTATGCCTGGCGAGAATGTGCAGACGCTGGGCATCACGGGCGAGGAGGTGTTCCATATTGAGGACATCGCTGACCTGACGCCGCGCAAGGTGCTGACCGTGCGTGCGGTCAAGCCCGATGGCAGCGAGCGCACCTTCCAAGTGCTTGCCCGCGTGGACACGCCGATTGAGGTAGAATACTACCGACACGGCGGCATCCTGCCGATGGTGCTGCGCAAGATGATGAGCTAACATGCAAGCACGGCGCAAGGCTCGGTCGCGCGTACAATCGCGTCAAGAGGTGGTGGAGCGTCTCCGTGCAGCGCTCCCCACCCTGCGCGAGCGGTACGGCGTGCGGCGTCTGGCGTTGTACGGCTCCTTTCAGCCGCCTTTGCGAGGTGAAATATGCGAGTGTGCCTTGTTCCGCTGAGGATTGAAGTCAGGAATCCGTCAGCAAATTTGCGTCACTTTCGGCAAAGGCTGACGGAAATAGTACCGCACCAACCTGATATGATTTGTTTGCCAGAGTGTGCTTTCACAGGCTATCTCTATGAAGAACAAGACCTTGAAAGTTTTGCAGAGCCAATTCCTGGTGACACGACAGACGTTCTCTCAAGATTGGCAAAAGCCAATCGTTGCTACATTTGCTTTGGAATGTTGGAGAAAGCAGAGGAAGGCATTTATAGTTCTGCGGTTTTGCTTGACAAGTCTGGTGAAATCGTTCTTGTCCACCGCAAAATAAACGAAAAGCCCCCTTTTGCTTCGGGTTGCAACGTACAGGCGATTAAAACAGAATTTGGCAATTTGTCTGTTCTACTGTGTGGAGATCTATTTTCGGATGATGTGAAAGTCAAGTTGCCTGAGCGAGTGGAATGGCTAATCTTGCCCATGGCACGCAGTTTTGATGGAAAGTCGCCTGATCTGGAAAGATGGCTCAGGGAAGAACGGCAAGCGTATGTGGATGAAGTCAGGAAAGTCGGGATTACAACGTTGATTGTGAATTCGTTGGAAGATCCTTTGCTCCCAGATGCATCGTTTGGCGGAGCAATGATTATCAGTAGAGATGGGAAAGTCTTGGCAGAATCTACGCACGGAACAGACGAAGCGCTGATTTTTGATTTGCGTCTTGCAAAAACGAACGGCGGCTAACAGGCGCATCCAGCCGGCAGGCTTCGCCTCGCTGCACTTGGCTCGCCTGCGGCTGATGCGCGGGTCGTTAGGCGGCGCGTCGAGACATAAGAGAGCAATTGCATGCGCTGGCGCGTGGATGGGAGTGCGCGGCTTGGTGTGGAGACCTGCGCGGGTGAAGCAGGGTAATGTGTTGGGTAAGGTGACTTTGCACAATCCGTTTAGCACTCCATAATAAGCGCGGAGGCGTCAGCTCCCGCTCAGCGGATGTGGTACAATTCCACCGATGAGCGTGGAGACCCAGTTCCCGATTCGGCTGACGGAGCGTGCGATTGCCCGAATCAAGCAGGTGTTGGCGCGGCAGGGCAAGCAGGACGCCTACCTGCGCATCGGCGTGCGCGCGGGCGGGTGTTCAGGGTACGAGCATGTGATGCTGCCTGTGGACGCGCCGCGCCCGAACGACCTCGTGGCGGAGTTCGACGGCGTGCGCATCGTGATTGACCCCAAGAGCGCGGAGATTTTAGAGGGCGCAACTGTCGACTACACGGGGCAACTCATCGGCGGCGGGTTCCACTTCGACATCCCGAAGGCGAAGCGCACCTGCGGGTGTGGTACTTCGTTCAGCCTGTAGGGTTTCCCGACTTGAATCGCGGCAGGGGATTGAGGTATACTAAATCACGCGAGCGGGCATAGCTCAATGGTAGAGCTCCAGCCTTCCAAGCTGGTGGTGCGGGTTCGATTCCCGCTGCCCGCTCCAGAGAGTGCTTCACAGACCCTCGTACACAACCGATTGCGCTTTTCGCCTCGAAACCCCTCTGGAGCCAGCTATGCTGAGATCCAGCCTCGAGGTACTCCACTCATGCAGTGAAATCAGAGAGGCGTTCACCCTATGGCTCGAAGCACTGGAAGCACGCGGGACTTCGCCCCGCACTCTGGCGAACTATCGCGAAGGCGTCGGGAAATTCGTGGCGTTTCTGGAGCAGCACGCCACCACCCTTGACGCCGTGCAACCTCACCATATCCGCAAGTGGCTAATCGAGAAGCAGCGCAAGGGCGTTTCGCCTAACACCCTGCATAACGCCTACCGCAACCCACGCGCCTTCTGGAACTGGTGCTTGCGAGAGGAACTGACCGAGAACAATCCCTTCGCGAAAGTGGAGAAACCCAGAGTGCCTGCTACCGTGAAGCCTGCCCTCACGCCCGACGAGGTAGAGGCGATTCTACGCGCCTGCGAGGGCAAGGAGTGGCTGAAGCTTCGCGATAGGGCACTAATCCTGCTGCTGCTGGACACAGGGCTGAGGATCCATGAGGCGCACGCCCTCACGGTAGAGGACGCCTCACGGGAAACCTTGATAATCAAGGGCAAGGGCGGGAAGCAACGCATGGTGTTCCTCTCAGCCGAAGTGCGCCTTGCCCTGAAGCGATACCTGAAAGCCTGCCCCTACACACTGCAGCCCAACTCCCCGCTGTGGCAAGGCATGGAAGGCGCACTGACCCTGAACGGGCTGAAACTCGCCGTGCGCTATGTGGGCAAGCGTGCTGGACTGAACCGCCCGCTGGGAGCGCACGCCTTTCGCCGAACCTTCGCCACTTGGAGCTTGCGAAGCGGAATCGACCTCGAACAGCTACGCCAACTCATGGGACACAGCGATTACTCGGTACTACGCCAATACCTCGCGCTGGTGGAAGCCGACCTGAAACAGGCACACCAGCAGCATAGCCCGCTGAACAACTTGCGAAAACCCTGAGTCGACTCGCGTTTTTCGTATAAGTGTTGGAGGCTACAACTATGGCGACTATACGCGAGCTGAGGAAGCGATTGGGACTGTCTATGCATGCCCTTGCCTATAAGGCAGGTGTGTCGTCGGCTCATATCGTGCTGTGGGAGCGGTACGGGCTACCGCCTCGTAGCCGTGCGACGGTAGAGAAAATCGCGCGGGTGTTGGGCGTGGAGCCTGACGAGCTGCTGCCTAACGCCGAGAACACAGAGGGGGTGAGCGACGCATGACGCGCCGACACACCCCGCGCCGACCATACCTGCGGGATATTCTACCCCACCTGCAGCGCGTGCGCGAGCAGCGCGACGGCAGCTACATGGCTTCCTGCCCACTGCACACACACGGCAAGGGGCGCGGCGACCTAAACCCCAGCGTACAACTCTGGGAGAACCCCGACGGCACATTAGCAGGCGCGAAGTGCTACGCTGGGTGCGACGGACGCGAGCTTTGGCGCAAGCTGCTGGAACTTGGAGGCGTGCGCCCCGCAACCGCCCGCCCGATTGCGCCTCGCCGAAATCGGCAGCAGCCTGCAACCGCACAGGCGCAACCGTTGACGCTGGCTGCCCTTGCCGACGCCAAGCAACTGGACGCCGAGAAACTGATTGCTTGGCATGTGCGCGAGCTGCCCGACGGCGGTATTGAAATCCTCTACCTCACGCGCGAAGGCGAGCTGCACGCCGTACAATACCGCTGTGCGCTGGAGGGCGACAACCGCTTCAAGTGGCGCAAGGGCGACACGGCGATTCTGTATGGGCTGTGGCGACTGTGCGAGTGGACAGGCAGCGACACGCTGTACCTGTGCGAGGGTACAAGCGATACTTGGACTCTGTGGCATGCCGACCTGCCTGCTCTGGGCATACCGAGCGCAACCTATTGGCGTGAAGAGTGGTGGCGCGAGGTGGAGGGTTTCGAGCGAATCGTGCTAATCCCCGACAACGACGAGGCGGGCGAAAAACTCGCGCGAGAGATTGCGAAAACTTGCCCCGACCACCTACGCGAGCGCGTGCAGGTGCTTCGGCTGCCCGACGGCATAAAAGACGCGAACGAGCTTTGGCAGCAGGTGGACGCCGACCCTGAAAGATTCCGTGAGGCGTTGGCGGGGTGCAATATTCGTGCAATCGTGCAATTCCTTAAGGGTTTGCACGATTGCACGATAGCACGAAACGATTCGGAAGACGACCTGCCCCTGCTTGCGCCTCTCAGCGAGCTGCTCTCCAGCGACGCCGAACACGAACTGGAGTATGTTCCGCTGCTGGGCGTCGACGGCTTAATCGCGCGAGGCACGCTGACTCTGCTTGGCGCACACCCCAAAGCGGGCAAGACCACCCTGCTGATACACGCCTGCCGTGAGTGGCTACAGCAGAATCGGCGCGTGGTGTACCTCTCGGAAGATTCGCGCCCAGTGTGGCGCGAGCGGGTGAAGCGGTTCCCCGAACTGAGCGCACTCATTCTGAACGCTATCCCTCGCGCCCACCCAGAGAACTGGGCGCGTGCTGTGCGCGAACTGGAGCCTGACATTGTGATTGTGGACACCATACGGCGGTTTATGCCCGCCAAAGACGAGAACGACTCGGCTTCGGTTTCGCTTGCGCTTGCGCCCTTTGTGGACTTGCAGCAGGAGCTACCGCGAACGGCAATCGTGCTGGTTCACCACACGAAAAAGAGCCTCAGCAGCGACGGCGAGATAACCGATATTGCAGGCTCCCATGCGTTCACGGCGGAGGTGGACGCGATTCTGCTGCTTGCGCCTGTGAGGGAGCAGAAACGGCAGCGGATACTTACGCCGATAGCAGGCAGGCTGTGGAACCTCTCTCCAGAACCGTTGGTGCTGGAGCTATCAGAGGACGCGAGCGAATACCGCGTCGTTGGCACGGCTGGTGAGGTGCTTCCAGAATCGCACGCCCAAAGCACGCGCGAGAAGGTGCTGCAGGCGATTCGCGTGCTGGGGCAGGCAACGCGAACCGAGATAGAGGAACACCTTCGCGCGAGTGGTGAGAAGATTCCTGAGCGCACGATTAAGCACGCGCTGCTTGGACTCTATGAAGACGGCAAAGTCGAGCGCGAGGGCAAGGGTACACGCGCTGAACCGCATGTCTACCGCGCTGTGAATTCGGGCAATCGGGCAATCGGGCAATCACTTAATACCTTGCCCGATTGCCCGAATAGTGCGTTGCCAGAAACAGCAGCCAACGAGCCACTCCCTGCCCTGCTCGACCTATTCGCCAACCGCACGCCGTTCGAATCCTGCATATCGGCTGACCATCTGGACGAGTGGCTGCAGCGAGCCACTGACGACGCCTTCGGGCTGACCCCCGCCGACGCCGACGCCGTGCAGGTTATGCTGGCATACGCTGAGGCGCGGGGCTTCCCCGCGCTGGTGGTGGACGGCTACACCATTCACGGCGACCTTGCGGGCTGGCTAACTGCTGCAGGGCAACTCGCAGGGAAGCCCGCCGTGCGGACGGCGACGCGCCTGCTGCACGCTTTGGACACGGTAGGTACTCCTACCGCGCCAACAACACACAACACACTACTTCGCAACGGCGACGCGGGTGCTACCCCGTCGCAACTGTCGCTTATGGAGGTCTAATGCTATGGCAATCACACTCACAGCACAGAGCGGCGAACCGCTGCCCACAGGCGAATACCGCGTGGAACTGACCGCAATCGAACTCAGCAGCGGGCAATACGGCGAGCAGCTGAAGTGGACTTTCAGCGTGCCCGATAAGGGGCGCAACCTCGTGGCGTACTCGACCTTCTCGCCGAGCCTCGCAAGTAAGTGCATGCGCTGGGCAGGCGCACTGCTGAACCGCCCCGTACAGGCGGGCGAACAGGTGGACTTCGAGGCACTCGTCGGGAAGACCGCCGTCGCTGTGGTGCTACGCAAGCGCAAGGAAGACGGCACAGAATACAACGCCGTAGACGACCTGCTGCCCTTGCGCACAGCGACTGCGGGCGAGCCTGCAGAGGAGGGCGACCCCTTCGAGTAAGCCGACACGGGGCGGGGCGTGCCGCCACACGCCCGCCCCAACCAACTTCAGGAGGTGATACAGTGTCGAAGGCTATTGTACCGCAACGGCTGATAATCTACGGCGCACAGGGCAAGATTCGAGGCATAATCGAGAACCGAGTCTTGCGTAAGGAGATATGCGGGCGCATTCACCTGTTGCGCAAGCCCCCTGCAATCGCGCTGGACGCCCGCATGTATGACCGCTACCGCCCCTACTTTGACGAGATAGAGATCACGGACGCCGACACGGGGATTGTGTACCGCGTGGCGGCGGGCTACTTCGACAGGCGTCGGTTCGAGATAGAGCGGGGCTACGGCAAGCAGTATGCGCTGGGGCTGAAACACTGGCACACGAACGCGCCCGTTGGCGGGCAGCTGCTGCTGGAGGTGTAGCATGCACGCGCCGAGAGCCGACGCGCCGATAGCGGTAGAGGACGCGCTGCAACGCCTGCAGCGTGCAATCGACAGGCTATGGCAACTGGCAGAGGACGGGGGCGACACTTGGGACGCCCACCAAGCGGAACGCGCCCTGCAGCGCATTCGCGAGGCGTTGCAGGCGTGCAACGCGAGCGGGACTTCCAGCGGGCAGTGATAGACCTCGCGCGACTCACGGGCTGGCGGGTACACCACACGCGCCCTGCCCTCACCCAGCGGGGCAGGTGGCTGACGCCGATTCAGGGCGACGCGGGGTTCCCCGACCTTGTGCTGTGCCGACCACCCCGATTAGTTCTTGCCGAGCTGAAGCGCAACGGCGCACGCCCGACACCAGCGCAACGCGGGTGGCTGGAGGCGTTGCAAGCGTGCGCAGGGGTGGAGTGCTACTTGTGGACGCCCGACGACTGGGACGCGATAGAGGCGATTCTGACGCGCCGTTAGAGGCGTGCAGGCAGGCGTTGGGGAATCGCCCGTTATAAGCAGATTCTGCGCAGGGCAGGCGTTATGTGTGCGCCCGAACGCCTAAAGGCGTTCGGGCGCACAGGCTGCAACTCACCCCCCAAGTGTCACATTTTGTCACACTCTGAAGTGTTCACGGCTCAAGGTGTCTACCGAGCCAAAATCGGTGCCATGTTGGGGACATTTGGTGCCATGTCGGTGCCATTCGGTGCCATTCGCGAGGTAGATAGATTATGGCTCCAGTTTCAGCATACGCCGAACTTTCGCGAGTGCGGTTTCAGCGTGAGTGCGCTGCTGCTTGGTGAGCCGTGCGCCTTCGGCATAGAGCCACAGGGCGCGTTCCTCTTCAGGTGTGAGCTGCTCCAGAGCCGAGCGCACAAGCGCAAGCTGAACCCACTCGAACCAATCAGGCGATTCGCACGGCTTCACGCTGAAATTCTACCGCCGAGCAGCAGGAATCTTCCACAGGGGCGCGAACAGAGGAAGTGCCCGCCCCGTTGGGCTGAACGGGCGGGCGTGGCTTCAGCAGGTAGCAGCTGCCGAAGCGGGAGAAGTATACCGCCTCTACCTCGTGATTCCTGCTGAGTGCCCCCAAGTCAGCCCGCGAAAATCGGGAGCCTGACCCTCCAACAGGCAAGGGGTTTAGAGATCCAGCCTCGACACAAGTGCGCGAAGCGCGAAAGGCTTTGGGCACTATATGGCGAGGTGTAGGGAGCGTGCGAATGCAATCGGTAGTGGACACGAGCGGGCATAGCTCAATGGTAGAGCTCCAGCCTTCCAAGCTGGCGGTGCGGGTTCGATTCCCGCTGCCCGCTCCATTTTTTCTCTTAGACTCCCAGCTTGGAAGGCTGGTGGTGTACCTGCATTCTACCCTGCCCTGACCTCCTCAATCGCGCCGTCGCGACAGACGAAGGCGTTGAACCGCTCAGGCTGCGTGGCAGCCAGTCCGAACTCGCCACGCGCGGAGAGGGCAATCACCGCGCACTGGTGCTGCGCGACATCGGGCAGGCGGCGCAGCATAAACTCGATGCTCCGCTGGCACGCTTGTTGCGCCGAGTAGCCTGCGCGCATCGCCTCCACGACGCGGCTGGCTAACGCGAAGCGCCAGATCTCCTCGCCAACGCCCGTGCAGACCGCCGCGCCCGCCTCGTTGTCGGCGTACAGCCCCGCGCCCACAATCGGCGAGTCGCCCACGCGCCCTGGCAGCTTCCACGCCAGCCCGCTGGTGGTGCAGGCGACCACCAAGTGCCCCTCGTTCCAGCCCAGCACGCCCACCGTGTCGTGCGAGTCGGCGCGCTCTTGGGAGACCTCTTTCGGCGCGGTCTGTCGTTGTCGCCACTCCTGCCAGCGGCGCAGCGACTCGGCGGTCAGCAGCTGCTGCGGCTCGTAGCCCTGCCGAAGTGCGAAGCGCGCCGCGCCCTCGCCGACCAGCATCAGGTGCGGGGTGCGCTCCATCACCGCACGCGCGAGGTACACCACAGGCATAAACCCGCGCACGCCTGCCACTGCGCCCGCACGCAGCCGCGCGCCCTCCATCACGGCGGCGTCCAGCTCCACCTCGCCGTCGCGGTTGGGCAAGCCGCCATAGCCGACCGACAGCACCTGCGGGTCGCGCTCTACGGCTGCCGCGCCCTCCACTACGGCGTCCAGCAAACGCAACGCAGAGTCGCTCTCGGAAGACTCTTGCCAGCGGCGATGCGCGGCTTCAACGGCGATACGCCCGAACCACCAAGTCGCTGCGAAAAGCGTTTTCATAGGGCGCAGGGGTTCGCCTCGCAGCGCGTGTTTCCTGCGGGTATGGGGCTTGCAATTCGCGTCGGGGCGGGTATACTGTGGGCAGTTTGGGGGTATCACGATGGCGTTGAACGCTTTGAACTGGGTGGATCGCCTGCGCCCGTACCGACGGCGGGTGCGCATCCTGCTAATGTGGCGCTACGGCGCAATGGCAGGCGTGGCAGGCGCATTCGTCGCGACGCTGCTTAGCCTGCTCGATTGGCGCGGCGTGCTGACCATCTATCCGTGGCAGTTGGGCGCGTGCATTCTGGCAGGCGTGCTGATGGGCGCGCTGTACGGGCTGCTACTGCGCGTATCGGATGCAGCGGTTGCGCAGCTGATTGACCGCCGCGCGGGGCTGAAAGACCGCCTGCAGACCGCGATGGAACACACCGACGGCGCGCACCTGTTTGACCTGCCGCTCATTGAAGACGCGCAGAACGCCCTGCAGAACGCCGACCCGAAGCGCATCTTCCGCCCGCAATTCGGCAAGTGGCAGAAGCTGTTCGTCGGCGCAGTTGTCCTGACGCTGTTTGTGCAATTTTTGCCCCAAATCTTGGCAATTGCGCTGACCGAACGGCGCGAGGAGCAGAAGGAAATCAAGCAAGCGGCGCAGGAGATTCAGGAGGTCGCCAAGCCGATTCTGGAGGAGGCGAAAAAGCCCGACGCCGACGAGCTGACCAAGCGCATCGCGCAGAATGTCGAACTCTACAACAAGCGCGCCCGCGAAGCCAAGATGAACAAGCAGGAAGCCCTGCTGCGCTACAACGAAATCCTCGACGAGGCGCGTAAACTGGAGCAGCAGACCCGGAAGCGTCTAGAGCAAGCTGCCCAGAAAGCCCAGACCGCAGGCGAGCAACTGCAGAAACTCGCGGAGAAGTCTAATCAACAGAACCAGCTCCCGCCGCACCTACAGCAGCAACTCCAGAGCATGCAACAGGAACTCCAACAGCAGATGCAGAGCCTGCAGCAGCAGCTTCAGTCGGGCAAAGACCTGCAAGGACGCCCGCTGACCGCCCAGCAACGCGCCGACCTACAGCAGCAACTCCAGCGGCTACAGGCGTCCCTACAGGCGATGCAGAACCCCAACCAAGCGAACCTGCAGGCGCAGATGAATGACCTGCAACGCAAAATCGACGAGCTGCAGAAAATGCTCCAGTCGGGTAAGGATGCCAACGGCAACCCGCTCAGCAAAGAGCAGATGGAGCAACTCAAAAAACAACTGGAGTCGCTGCAGCAGCAGATGCGCGCGCTGAAACTCTCGCAAGAAGCGCAGGAGTTCCTAC
>Ga0272449_1001966_pt1 | contig 19884 bp, 15 predicted proteins | sample YNPCB0241_FD_198679 | JGI IMG/M metagenome (GOLD analysis project Ga0272449, IMG submission 198679) | Hot spring sediment microbial communities from Yellowstone National Park, WY, United States - YNP-CB-024-1 | ecosystem: Environmental > Aquatic > Thermal springs > Hot (42-90C) > Sediment... | reverse complement strand
GACAACGTGCTGGAGCCCGGCGAGAAATTCTTAGTAGTAATAGGTCTGCCATCAGGTCTAACCCAATACCAGAGGTTCACGGTGGAGATAAGGCCGCTTCAAGGAGCCCCGCTGGTCATTGAGAGAGCGATACCGCCAACTCTACCTGGGACTGCAGGATTTGTTAGCCTAGGGTGAACTGGTTGAGCCCGAATCTTTTTTTAAACCTCCACTCCCTCTTCCGGGTGGTTCCATGGGTTCGTGCTTCAAGCAAGGTGTTTTAAGGAGGGGTTTGAGAATGGTTTTCATATGTTCGGCTTGCGCCCTAATTGGCTTGCTCTACGGTTTCACAGTCACCTCTCAGTGGATATTAACGGTTTCGCCCGGTTTAATAGGGGTTGGTTTAGCGGTTGCTCTGGGGTTCTCTATTGTTCCGCTTGCAGCATACATTCTCCACGTTGTCGTGGACTCTGCTCTAGCGTTAAGAAACCCATCATACTTCACGGAAAGGGGGCTGGAGGTATGTGCTTGAAGCTCAGAGAGCCCTTGACAAGCTATGGCCCTGTGACTGCTGGTTCTGCAGATTGTTCACGAGGAGAATTCTTCTCCACTACGTTAAAAGTGCGTACGTGTACAGGATTGAACCCCGTGTGGTTCCGGGAGGTGAGCGTGGATTGTCCCAGGATTTAGATATTGGTAGGGAGTTGAAAGACTTGAAAAACGCCGTCTCGGAGCTCAAGAACGCCATGGCTGAAATTAAAGCGGTGTTAGCAGATTTAACAGGACCCTACAGCTACTATAGGCCTAAAGAGGAGGCCGAGGCCGCTCAGACGAGGCCTGAACAGGTAGCGACAGCCCCAGCCGGAGTCAGCAGTGTGGCGGAGACCCCGCCGGAAGCTGGGAGGGGTGAGAAGCCTGTTGAAAAACCGGCTAGAACTAGTGGAAGGGGGTTTGAAGAGCTTGTCGATATTCTCAGCGAGGCGGGGAGGGTGGTGAAGGAGGAGCGTGAGGCCCTGAGGGGGGTCAGCCTGAAGCAGGCACTATCGCTCATGAGAATGGTCTACGAGATAAGGAAGTTTTATCCTAAGGCGAGCGTTGAGAGAATACTCGAGTTAATGGAGCAGTTGAGAATAGTGTCGAAGGAAGAAGCCAGTATTCTGAGAACCACCATCAATATCGTGGAGCATTCACTATTGGAGAACATTACCCCGGAGGAGAACACTCTGCTGATGTACATGTTGCTGAAGAATCTGGGGATTAGGGATGAGGCTGTTGAAGACGAGGTAATGAAGACGGTTTTAGGCTCGCTTGCACTGCTAAGGGCGAAAGCCCAGCATAAGTCAGAGGCTGAGGAAGGCGGTAGCGAGAAGCATTCTAAAAGAGGGAGGCTGGAGGAGTCTGCGCAGGGTGTTAGCGATAAATGGGAGAATCAACAACAATAACGCACGCTATACTCACGATAGTAGCGGTGTTAATGGCTTCCCTGTTCGCAGCTGTAGTTATAGGTCAGCTTAACACGGTTTTAAACGTAATTTCAACCAGCATTAAGAGCAAGTCGGATTCTTACAGGTTGAGCATAACCATTATTCATGCCTCAATGGATAGGCAAGCGAACACCCTGTATTTATACGCTAAGAACACGGGCGACGTGGTCTACAGCGATCTATCAAACATCGACTTCATAGTTACGGATTACGCTGGCAAAACATTTTTCTTCTCAACAAGGACGGGGGCTGTGCACGTAGAGGAGTATGGATCGACAAATGGAGTGTTTGAGAAGGGTGAAACAGTGCTGTTCCAGATAACCCTATCAGGGTCTTACACCCCGCCACTAGAGGTGAAGATGGTGCTGTCTAATGGTTACTCTACAGTGTACACTGTCGGATGAGGGTTTCAAATGCCATCTGAAATCGTCATCCCGGGATTTACCGCGGCAGTATTGCTTTTAATGATTGCGCTCTCCACAGCCGGAGCATTAACCATGTCTCTATCTTTAATCATCAACACTGTGAGACAGGCCCAAGAGGATTTTTTAAGGAAGATGACCAAGATTACTATTAAACAAGCATTTGTAAACTACAGCAACGGTATGCTGGAGGTTGAAATCATTGTTGAAAACAGTGGACCATATCCTATTTATCGAATGGAAGATTGCGACTTAATTATAGAGTATTTCTCCCTTGATGGTTCGTTTAAATCGGTGAGGCTTTCGTATCCTTCCAACTGGTTCGTAGAAAAAGTCTTCCTTGTGGGAGACTATGCCGTGGGCTTTGATGAACACTCGCTAATCGATAGGGGAGAGGCTGGGGGAATAAGAGGCTTTGCTTTCATTAATGATCTTAGCACTGAAAAACCCCTGAGAATAGTGTTTACAACGCACTACGGCTCCTCTGACTCCAAATGGGTGTTTGCGAATGCTCAAAATTAGAATGATTACTACTGGAAACGAAGAGCTAGACGTGAAGATGGCGGGAGGACTCCCATTCCCAGCACTAGTCGTTGTTGAAGGAGGACACGGTACGGGAAAATCCGTTCTCGTTCAACAATTCGCCTACGGGGCATTGAAAAGCGATTTGAAAGTGACAGTGGTAACCACCGAGACTACTACTATAGGTTATGTTAGGGGGATGATCAATGTCGGATTTAACGTTCTAGACGAGTATTTACGAGGTCGATTAGTGGTTTACTCAACCCAGATACCGAGGGTTAAATGGGTTACCACGACTAGTAGGGATTTACTATTTTTAACCCTGAAACACATGGTTTCAAACCTCGATAAGTACGATGTGTTTATAATAGATTCCTTCAGCATTCTCGTTAAAGGCTCCCGGAGAGAGGATATTGCAAACTTCCTCACCGTGGTGAAAAGGATCGTTGACAAGGGCAAGCTAATAATCCTTACAACGCATCCGGAAGGGCTCTCGGAATCCCTGCATTCTGGGTTGAAAGCTATAGCGGACGGCTACATAGAGCTGAAAAACGTTGAAATGGGAGGCAGAGCTCTTAAAGTAATGAATATTATAAAACTAAAGGGGGTCCCCACTGTTTTTGAAAACACTATCACCTTTGACGTAGACCCAGCTTTCGGCATCAAGCTTGTTCCGATGGCTCTTGCAAAAGTCTAGGGTGGTGGGGTTGCCAAGATTCGCGGCCTTAAAGATAAAAAGGAGGAAGGGAGGGAGGGATGTAAAGGAGCCAGAATTCGGCGAAAAACCCGCCTACCTTTTAAGCTATATGGAGTCTTTTGAAAAGCAGTATGGAGAGGGGCCAAGATTTGTCGATAGACCCACTGGAGATATGAAGATGTGGTCCAGAGTTAACATTGTCTACCCTGTGGGTGGAGGTGTTTTCATACATGTTACAAATCTCGTTAGAACAGCCGCAGGTTACAACCAGTACATCTCTATCGAGCCTCCCAGGCCTCCCTCCAACGTGTTGAAAGCTATTGAAGAGGCTTTGGCGCTGAAGATCAAGCCGGAGCACGCCTTAGAATCGGCTGAGGAGAGGAAGAAAATCCTGCTCGAACTCTTAGAAGAAATACTCGATATCAAAGATAAACCCGTCGACTATGCTTCTGTGAAACCAGGATTGCCGAGAATACCTGTTAACAGAGAGGACGCGGATTACATTAAATATCATTTAATAAGAGACAAGATAGGTGTGGGAGTTATAGAGCCCTTTCTCAGAGACCCCTTCCTGGAAGATATCAGTGCGAAAGGGGTTGGAAACATATATGTTGTACACAAAATCTTCGGGTCCCTGGAAACAAATATAGGTTTCCGAAGCGAGGAGGAGCTGGACGAGTTCATAATTAAGCTGGGGGAGAAAATAGGGAAACCCATATCTAGGGCTCGACCAGTTGTTGACGCAACCCTTCCAGACGGCAGTAGAATCAACATAGTCTACGGAACCGACGTCAGCCTTTTCGGAAGCAATTTCACTATTCGTAAAGTAGCGAAAACCCCTATCAGCGTGACCCAGCTGATCAAGTGGAATACCTTCAACGAATACGCAGCGGCATACATGTGGATGATGCTCTCAGAAGGCATGAGCGCTTTCATATGTGGAGAAACAGCTAGCGGTAAGACAACAGCGTTGAACGCCCTCGCAGTCTTTATAAGACCCAACTACAAGATCGTCTCGATCGAGGATACCGCTGAGGTAGTTCTCCCACATAAAAACTGGGTTAGAGAGCTCACCCGGGACACAGGGAAGCCGGAGAGCAGTGTCACAATGTTCGACCTTCTCAAGGCCGCTCTCCGTCAGCGTCCAAACTACATTATCGTTGGAGAGATAAGAGGTGCAGAGGGCAACATTGCTTTCCAGGCAATGCAGACCGGCCACCCAGTGCTCTCTACATTCCATGCCGCAAATCTGGAGAGACTTTTGCAAAGGCTGACAAACCCCCCTATAAGCGTGCCTAAAACCAATCTCGACACTTTAAACATTGCCTGGTTCCAATCCTCGGTTTATGATAAGCGAGGAATGCTTGTCCGTAGAATGATTGCGATCAACGAGATTATAGGGTATGATCCTAGGTCGGACTCTATAGCCGCCATTCCCGTCTTCAACTGGGATCCAACAACCGATGTTCACAGGTTCGCCGGAAGAGGGTCGAGCTACCTGCTCGAGGAGAAGATCGCCGTTATGAGAGGTATTTCTAGAAGGGATATTAAACTGGTCTACGAGGAGCTGGAGCTGAGAGCTAGGTTCCTAAGGCTCTTAGTGGAAAAGAATGTCCTGGATTATAACGACGTGTATAGAGCAGTTGTGAGGACATATGAGCTAGGGCTTGAGGAGGCTTATAGAAGGCTTTTCAAGGGGGAGTTGCTCTAGTTGAGCGAGAAAAAGAGATTAACCGGCATTATTAGGGAAAAGCTTTCAGAGTACATTAGGAGGTTTGTTTTCAGAGCCATTACCAATAAGTGGACAACGATTGCTGTTGCTGTTGCCGATTCCATCGCGGTCTACTATATCATTACGACTATCCCCTATTTCGTAAACATTGTTTTGGGAAGCTTCGTAATACTTGGCTCCTTCCTCCTTATCTACTACTTCAATATTTTGAAAAGAATTGGCATAGTCCCCGTTTCCGATGATTTAATATTTATTTTGGTCCACATGAGATGCTTAGTAACAGGTAATCCCCCCCTAACAACGCTCTTCGGGAAAGTAGGAGAGGCAACATTTTATAGGAGAAAATACTCGGGTATGTTTCAGAAGCTGAGAGGGTTGATCAAGAACTGGGGCTACAGCGCTCCAGAAGCCCTCAAGCTCGTGGCAAGAGAGGCTTCTTCGAAAGTTGACGAAATGTTCCTCCAGAGGCTATCAGCGATAGTTGCCACGGGCGGAGACATCAAGGAATACCTGCGGATAGAGTACAACACCTTGTTCGCCGAGTACAAGTCAGCATACATGAGAATGATAGACACGTTGAAAGTAGTGCTAGGTGTTTACACCACGCTCCTCGGGGCGTTAACTTTCATGTTGGCGAACTTAATGCTCCTCGGAATGATCTTTGGCAATATTTCCGAACTCATTACCACGGGTGTTTTAGGCGTCGGTTTCGCGCTGATAAGCATGGCTCTCCTACTGTACATATTTGTGAGGAAGCCGTTGTTCGAGGCTAGGCCTCGGAAGAGAATCGGACTGGTGATGCTTATTTCATTCCTAGGTTTGACAGGGTTATTCGTGTTCGCAATTATCGCAGTCTACCTCGTGATTTCCCTCAACATTTTCAACGTCGAGTATGTAGCCTTAAGCCTCATGCTGACAGGCATATCCCTTCTACCCGCGGCAGTCTTGGTCAAGATTCACGAGGGGAGGATAACCGAGTATGACATGTTCTTTCCTGCTTTCATAAGAAGCTATGGCGAACACCTCGCCGTCCTCCCAAACATGATCGAGTCCCTCAAACCCCTACTGATAGCGGAGCTTGGAAAACTCAGGAGTCTTTTGCAAAGAGTTTACGCAAGGCTTTTGAACAGGGTGGACCCCAGGATTGCATGGGGGTTGTTCGCTGACGAGTCTTCAAGCGAGATGGTGACTAGAGGAACCCACATCTTTATAGACACTGTCGAAACAGGCGGAGACCTAGGAGAGGCCGGAGCCCTTATTTCAGATCACGTTAACGAATTATTCAGGCTTAGAGCGAGCTACGTCCAGGTCTTTAAGACTTTCGAGGTAACCTTATATCTAATGCACCTCATTGTGATCGTCCTGCTTATGTTTGTTGGAAGTTTCATCAACATCTTCACGAGCGTCATAGCAAGCTTCGCGGGAAGCATTCCAAGCGAATATGCCGGGTTCCTCGGCCTTTTCAATGTTTCCCCACAGGACGTGTCACTTGTTACCAATTTAATACTATTGATGATAACTATTGCTGACACGCTGGCCGTTTACTCAGTGAATCCGGGCTCAAGATACGCTATATATTACTACCTGTGCATCATGCTCATTATAACCGGGGCGGCTGTTTACACTGGCTCGATAGTTATTAATGGACTTATAAGCGGGATTCTTGGACCCCAAGGGCTGGGAGGGGTTATCTAGCGCCCCTCCTTACCCCACTCTTCTTCAACAAGGGATCTGGAAACATTCTGACGTCGACATGATAGATTAGCGCGGACTCCCTCCTAGCGAGCCTAACTATTTTCCTCTTGACAGCGTGGGCTTTGTATATGGGCATCTCCGGGTCTAGGAAGACATCCACGTTTACAATATAAAAGGATCCAATCTTTCTCGCCTCAACCTTTCTCAACCTAACCCCGAATAATTCCTTCTCCAACGCCAGCATGATCTTGCTCGTTAACTCCGGATCCACGTTGCTACCGGTTAATACTTTAAAACTGTCCTTGAACAATTCCAACACGCTGTGTATGATGAAAACCAAAAGAATTATTGTGAACAATATTTCCAGCGAATGGCTCCTGGTTGAAGCAGTGGCGACAATGCCAATGGTTGCGAAGAGAGAGGACAGCGTGTCCATTAACGCATGAGTATAATCGATTCTCAGAATCTCGAGCCCATACCTGTTATAGTTTCTCCGCTGTAGGAGAAAAGCTGTGAAAGTTATAAAGCCGCCGGATATGGTTACGAGCGAGATCCAGGGGTCGGTCGTTGACACTTCGTAGGTCACCGTTAAGTTGTTTACGTAGTCTAGTGCGACCCAGCCGTAGAAAGCTAGGAGAATGATCATCACTAGAAGGCTGGTGGAGAACTCGACGATCAGAATGCTCCAGGGAAACTTCTTGCCCACCCTGCTAGCATAATAGATTGAGAAAAGCATCATGAACTCGACAATAGTGTCAAGAGTCCAATGAAAGAAATCTGTTAAGAGAATAATGCTTGAAAACACTGTCAACGCCAAACCCTCTACGACAACCCCCGCCAAGCTGAGGAGCGCTGAGGTTATGAAGGCCCTCCTAGCCTTGATTAAGCGTTCGCTGAGTCCAAAACTCAATGAAACCACCCCGTGTGGAAAAGTTTAAAAACGATGCGAGCTTGCGAAGGTTCACTCATGTTTCATTACTAATTCTAAATAACGCTTATATATTAGACTAGCGAGTTGCAAAAATTTTCTTTTAAACTAGTCTAGCAATAACTGTGTTAAATGGGACTCGCTAGTGAAGCCGTTGGGGAAAGATTTGAATTTTAAATCAGAGGAGGCAACAGGGGAGACCTATCTAGCCAGGGCCTTGAAAACCACTATCCCCTTAGTGCTCGTGGAAACTGTTTCCAGCCTCTACTCCCTCGCAGACACCTATTTCGTATCCGGTCTCGGCGAGGAGGCTCTCGCGGGGGTAGGGGTTGCAGGATATATTCTATGGCTTTACACCGTTGTTTTCGCACTATTCCAGACTCCATTAATGATCCTTGTATCCCAGTCGATTGGCGCCGGGATGAGAGAAAAAGCTCGCAGAATACTTGGCGAGGTTTGCGTGAAGGGAGGCTTTGCGATATTAATGGTTACGGTAGCATACTACCTGGCCTCCCCGGCATTCCTAACAATTCAGTCAGGGCTGTCGGGGGCGGCTTACGATAACGCTCTCTCATATCTCCTAATACGCGTGGGCGGATTACCGGTCTTCTACTTCTCATTATGCTTCGACACCGCGATAATAGCCACGGCTAGGACGAAGATAACCCTGCTGGTTAACACGATTGGTTTAATCGTTAACGTGATTCTTGACCCCTTGCTGATATACGGCCACTTAGGGTTCCCCGGACTAGGCGTCTCCGGGGCCGCATACGCTACCGTGATATCCAGTGCCACTACGATCCCGTTGCAACTCCACTATCTCCGTAAACTGGGCCTTAAGCCTTCTCTAGACAGCGGTGAGAGCTTTTTCAAGAAAATAATTAGCCTTGGGGCTCCCGCCTTTCTTGAAAGACTTGTTTTCTCACTGGGAAACAACGTTTACGCAGGCGTTATCTCCCGCATCAGCCCCCGGGTGATGGCCGCTCACAATATAGGGCTGAGGATTGAAAGCCTGATTTATATGCCGGGCTTCGCGTTCGCCACAACAGCTTCAACTCTTGTAGGGCAGAAAATCGGGGAGGGAAAGGTGGAAGAGGCTAGCAGGGTGGGGTTTGAAACTATAAGGCTTGGGGCTTTGACAATGGGCCTGTTGGGATTAGCGATCGCAGTGGGCGGTAGGACTCTGGTAGAGCCGTTCTCGCCTGACGGGGAGATCGCCGAGTTGGCGGCGACCTACCTGCTTATAGCAGGGCTTAGCGAGCTCGGGCTTGGGCTTTCAATGATTGTGGGAGGCGCTATAAGGGGGGCGGGTAACACTAAAATACCCTTCCTCGTCAACACCGTCTCCCTCTACCTGTTCAGGGTGGCTCCTTCAATACTTCTCTCGAAATCCCTGGGCGTGATCGGCCCTTGGCTGGCAATGTTCATGGACGTGTATGCGAGAGGGATCATCCTCCTTGTTGTTTACAGGAAAATGTTTCATAAACTAGCCGTCAAACATGTCTAGGTTTTAAATAATTGAGCAGTAATATTAAACGGTGGGCTGAAAACCCTTGAACCAAGGCGTGACCGCTGTAGTATTGGCAGGCGGGATGGGCACACGCTTCCACCCTTACACCGAGATTGTTCCGAAACCCATGATCCCGATAGGCGTTGATGAAAAGCCAGTCCTAGAATACATTGTTAAATGGCTCAGCAGGTTTGGCGTGAAAAAATACGTCTTCCTAGTGAACTACAGGTGGAGGTATATTCAAAACTATTTCGGGGACGGGTCACGCTTCAACGTTGAAATAACATATTCCATTGACGAGCCGAACGGGTACACCAACACCGGGGGCTCAATCCTCAAAGCCTACAGGGAGGGATTATTCACTGGTACAGCTATAATATGGTATGGAGACATACTCGCACCACTAGACGTTAAAGACCTGTTAAACTATCATCAGAGTAAGAGAGGAGACCTCACACTAGTGGTTACAAAAAAGTATAAGGTGCCGGTCGGAGTGGCTACCCTTGGTAGCGATTTATCAATTATTGAAATGAGGGAAAAACCAGATCTAGATATTAACGCTACTATAGGCGTGGGAGTTTTAGAGACAAAGATTCTAGACGATGATCTCGAGGAAAAACTAGGACTAAACTTCGACTTTATGGGCGATCTAATACCATGGTTGATAACCAAGCGTGCGAAAATCTACGGCTACGTTTACAACGGGGATTGGTTCGACGTGGGAAGCTTGGAGAAGTATAAAAAACTAGACAATAACTATTTGAGAGAGCTTTTCAAGCTGTAACTTAGGATCCGAAAGCTCTGTCTCCAGCGTCCCCGAGACCCGGCACAATGTAGCCTTTCTGGTTCACCTCGGGGTCAATCCATATGGCATACATCTTCAGATCTACGCCGAGCTCGTCCGCCTTATCCCTGAGCTTCGCGACCGCGACAGGTGTTGAAAGAATAGACGCAATGTAGTACTTCTTAGCCCTCCCCTTCTTCACAACCTCGTCGAGAATCCTTGCAAGCGTGGAACCCGTTGCAACCATGACATCACTTATGATGACAACATCGTTAGGGGTTACAGAGGGCATTTTAACATACGAGACCTCTATCTCGAACTCGTAGTTCTGCATGCCTTTTTCCTCAACTCTTTTCGCAGCGATAACGCCCTGTCTAGCATTGTAAAAGACTTTTATAAGTCCCTCAGTCAACGGCCAGGCCGCCCTTAAAACAGTAACGATTATCGTATTATCCATGTCCTTAATCCTGATCCCCTTAACTTTAACACCTAACGGTGTTTCAACAACAGCCTCCTCGGTCTCCATATCCTCGGCTATCTCCATTCCAAGGATTCTGCCGAGCTTTACAAGGCCCTTCCTGAACTCTATCTGCGAGGAATCCTTGTTTCTCAGAAGAGTTAGAATATGGTGTGCATACTTCCTGTTTACTACTTGAACCTCGAACACGAACCCACGCCTAACTATTTGCTGTTAGATTTAAAAAGCTTTCCAACAAGTGGTGGAGTGGGAAATTTCTCAATAGTCTCGGGAAGGCTTAAATACTAAGGAGCCCACTTACTATATACTTGGTGGGTATTCAGAGGGATATGTATGAGAAAAATACTTGTATTAGTATCAATCCTACTCTTAATCGGACTAATCACACCAGTAGCAACGCCCGTTACATCGGAATCGGTTGCACCGAGGCTGGGCCTCGGTAGAGCGTTTGTGAGCCCAATCCTCAATGACGAATCTTACTGGACTATTGGAGCATACGTCGAGGATTCAAGCCTGCTGTCCTTTAGCCCTCCAGACGAATCCTTCACCCTCGTGAACAGGGGCCGAGAAACAGGCAGGATAATATTAGTGATGGATAAAACAACACCGCTCAGCGTATTGAAAGGGAAAACGAGCGGGCTCCTGGGAGCATTCCCCACACACCTGTACAACGTAGTGTTCGCGGTTGCAACCAGGGAGCAGGTTGACTACTTATCAAGAACCCCTGGCGTGCTCGCAATCCTTCCAGACGTTAGAATCGACGCTTTGATAAACAAGGAGGCAAGAATGATTGAGGAGCTTTTAGGAGATGGGCCGGCTCAAGCCGTAGGGTTCGAAACCCTTGACTACAGCAACTACCACTACACTTTAAACATAACGGGCGCTCTAGATGTGTGGTCGAAGTACGGCATCGCCGGCGAGGAAGTGAAGCTTGCAATCATAGACACAGGCGTCGACTTCGGATCACCCGGGCTCGGCTTAGAGTCGATAGCTAGGGATGAGGAGACCGGGCTCCCATTAATTCTAGACGTCAGCAGTCTCGGACTAGTGTTGACGCCTGTTGCGGCGCAGGAGGCTGGGGACGGCTACATCTACGTGAACGCCTCAGAGCTATACGTGTTCTATCCCCCCTACTATGTCTTCAAGTGGAGCAACCAGTTATGGGTCAGGATATCTGGATGTAGGTCCGCCAACATATGGGTGAACTGGCCCGCAAACTCCACATGGTATATTGGCAACATACCTCACTACGGCCCAGTCAAATTCGGATTAATGATACAGTATATGTCAACTCCAGTAGCAACGCTATACTATACTATACCCATCATAGTTGTAGACAGCGATGGTGACGGGTATTACGACACCCTGTACGCAGACACTACTACAGCTCTATACTTGTTGAGGCAGGCCCTGGCTCCAAGCCCATGCAGCGTGAACATTCCGGGAACCCTCGGTGCGACCCCTGACTTCTCGTTCGCTGATGAGGAACCTATAAGGTATGGGAACGAGGTGGTGGCGAGAGACCTCGATGGTGACGGGTTAACCGACTATTCTGTTGGAACCCTTGCAGGAGGCGTCTACGATGCCGCCTTCGCGATAATTCTAGACAAGCTCGGTGTTTGGAAGCAGGAGGTTCTTCCACTGCCCCCGCTCTACGGTTACGACACTACATCTATCTCACTAAGGGAAATATGGAGAGGTGAGCCGGTAGCCTTTATCTGGCCGGGCCTCGACCCGTATGGAGACTACGTGGTCTTACAGTACGACTACCACAGCCACGGGACGTACTGTGCAAACACTGCGGGAGGAAGGGGGATTTACGCTCAGACAGGGTACGGGGTCAGGAGCATCGCCGGGCAGGCCCCCTCTGTGAAGTTCGGTGCCGCGCCGGCCCTGTACTACGGTACTGTGGCAACAGCCATATACTTCTTCAGCGGCTTCGACATTGTAACGCCGTATGGCGAAGGATCAGTCTACTTATGGCCGAACCTGCTAGCGAACCCGTGGATAGCTTTCGAGGGATACACGTGGGCATGGGCATATATCGGTGAGCACCAGGTGGACATTACTAGCAACTCCTGGGGCGCAAGCGGCTGGGCACTCTGGGGATGGAACACGGGCTTCGACCCAACCAGCGTGATATTCGACTACACTATAATCACGTCTGGAACAATTCACTTCGTCGCCGCCGGTAACGGAGGCCCAGGGTATGGAACGGTTGCATCGCCCGCGGGCTCGACCCTCGCGATAAGCGTTGGAGCCGCCACAGAGTTCACCTACAGGCCGTTATACGGGTATTACTGGCCAGGCTCCAGCAGGCAGGTCATAACGTGGAGTAACAGGGGGCCGAGCGAGCTGGGTGTTGTGAAACCCGATGTCGTAGCGGTTGGAGCGTTCGCATGGGCCGTTGGCAGGACATGGGATGCGCTGGGCAACGTGTATGGTGTGAGAAACCTGACTGGGAGGCTGGCTTACAACCTGTTCAGCGGCACCAGTCAGGCAACCCCCATGGCCGCCGGTGTAGGAGCCCTAGTAGTCTCAGCATACAAGGCTAAGTATGGAGGGAGAATGCCGCCTCACTTGTTGAAGACGGTATTGATGAATACTGCCGAGGACATGGGGTTTGACGAGCTCTCCCAGGGAGCCGGTTTCGTCAACGCTTACAGGGCTGTTAAAGCAGTGGTTGACGGCGACATCCCACTGGTCTACTCCACCAGCATTTTAAACGACTTGCTGAGCGAGACAGCCCTATCGTATCCGCTGATGACTTATGGTGATGTTTTGAAAGGAAGCTGGTTCGAGCCGAAAATATTCATCCCGTCGGTCAGGGCTGGGGCGAGAGCTAGCAGGCCGTTAACAGTGGTAGGTGCTGGAAGCTACGAGATATATCCAGTGGTTTTGAAACAGGTTAACACTACAGGGATCTGTGACATTGTACTAAGGGTAATAGACCCCGCCGTGATCACCTCGTGCAACGGAGACCAATTAACCTTTAGTGTAACCTCGGCCACTAGGTACGGACACCTAGTGCTAGACATGGAGGCTTTGAAGCCTTACGACTACTTTGAAATAGAGGTAGTATATCCATATGAGTATTTCGAGGCGGGCGGTAGGGCAGGAGCATACAACCTGACCATCGGGACCTCGATAGTCGAGCTCGCCTACTGGATAGACTGGGGGAAGGATGGAGTATTCTCCTGGACTGAGACAGCTAGAATGATGTACGATATAAGGAGGGCTAACGCTCTCAGGATCCAGTATGGAGACCTTGAAGGGAGTATTGCGGAGATAGAAGACCTTGCAAGGCAACTAGTAGGGGTTGACCCGGCCGGGTATCCCAGGTACCTTGTCCTGAGGCTTGGAGTGTCCGGGGCGACATACAGGGACGACCTCCCCGTCAGGGTGAGAGTTGTAGGGTATAAGTATCAAAACTGGGATGCGGTGACGGCTAGCCCCTCAAGGTTCACGCTATCCGGCGGTGGAAGGACGGTTACGGTCACAGTTAGGGGACCGTCGACACCGGGCTTCTACAGCGGCTACATCATGGTGGTTGAGAAGACAAGAGGCTTAAAATACCTCGTACCGGTCTCGTTCTTCGTGCCTATAGAGCTGAGAAGTACTAGACCTGTTGTGTTAAACCCTGTCGAGGAGTTAACACCGAGGAAGAACACCTACTTAAGAGGAGCCTTTGACTACACGTGGAGATATGAGTCAGGAGACTGGAGAGTATTCAAAGTCATAGTCCCGCCAACCTTCAAGAACATATGGGGCCTCGGAATACAGGTGACCTGGCCAACCTTCAACAACACGAATTATGCAAGCAACCTCGACGTCCACTTCTACGGCACATACACCTACTACATGGTCGACCCCGATACCTCACTCGTATATGAGCTCAAAGCCCCCGGCGTGCAGCTAGCCGCCGAGCTCACCAGGGATCCCGCGGGCGGGAGCAGCTACAACCCGACAAGGTTCTGGGACAGCGTCGCACCAGGGTTATCAGTAATCGTCAGCCCGATGTCCGGCCCCGGAACATACAGGCTCGTCGTGAGGAACATACAGTTCAGGGGCGTTGAATACACGGAGCCTTTCACCGTGACGCTGACCCCGCTGACAATGTCAACCGTGAAAATCCACAACCCCTATTTAAACAAGATATACTACACTGTAATCCTCACCGCTCCAAGCCAATTCCAGCCCTACACCGTCAGCTACACTGGGGAAGGGATTTACATCTCGCCAACAACAGGTGAAGCCTACTATTTTGCCGATAAGGTAGGAGTCGACATTGGAACACCATTGATCAGCCCGGGCAGGTACAGGTTCACAGTAACAATAACCTACACAGGCGAGGTGCCGCAGGGTTCTTATATGATACCGTTGTCAGCATCGATGGAATACCCGGTTACGACCGTCGGCTGGTTGAACGTCAACGCCACAGTCTACTTCTACTGGGAAGAGATACCTATAATCTTGAGGTTCGACCTCTAAACCCCAGGCTTTTTTCCTCAGCCCTTTCCATTCGAACACATCCTCGAGACTTCTCACTACTCCATAAGTACTTATCCAGCAAGGAATCCTTAACGGTAAAATCATTCGCGAAGAGGGATCGGGGAGATCAGGCTACGGAAGAGTTTGAAGACTATCCCATGTCTAAGCATGCTTCAAACACAGGTAAAACTCGAGGGAGTGATTATTCAAGCTTCAACCGTCCGCCAACCCGTTATCATTTCAGCCACAAGGTTTGCGGAGAATAATACTGTGTATCACTATATTATTTTCCTGTATTTCCACTATACACTAACCCGCAGAATCCGTTCACCACGTGCTCGCATCTATCCCACACCCCTCGAGGGGGTTCAGCGTTTTTAACCCCATTGGCCAGCAGTTAACCCCAAACCCGATAACAGCGTCACTCCTCACAATAACGGGGAATTTTCAAGGATATTTCACGCGGGGCTTCACAGGCTTGAGGAATACTAGTTTAAAACCCGCCCCCGCTTGACTCAAACGTATTTGGGGAGCCTCGGTCTCCTAACCCGCGGCTTGAAAAGCTTAATGTCAATATTCCATTAGTATATTCGCGTCGGCATACGGTGTGAGGACTTGGGTTTTCCAATGTTTAAATGGGCCCGCGGGGATTTGAACCCCGGTCCTCCGCCGTGTGAGGGCGGCGTCCATACCAGGCTAGACGACGGGCCCTCCCATAGTTTTATGAGAGAGTTGCGTTGTTTATAAGTTTTTCACTGAGAGTTAGAGTCCTAAGCCCCTTCCGCTTCAAATCGGGATTGACAAGGCCAGGTGGTTTGAGGCAGGTGCGGGATTCGCAATACGAGGTTTAAACATTTAAGTCCTAGGCCGGCACGGGACTGCAAGCCGTAGGGTGGGAAAGGCTTTAGGCTTTTTAAAAAACTAGTTTGAAGGCTTCCTTGACCCGCGGATTACGTAGTAGACTAGAATGAGGGTTGCTGTTGAAACAGCGAATGCCACCGCGAAGGGCTCGGGAATCGGGACTGGCTGTATCACGTCAGGGTAGGCACTAGAAACATAGTAGGCGGCTAGCTCATTCCCCTCGACCGTGAATAATACGACCGTGCCCGGGCTGTTGCCTGGGAGCACAACAGTATTTATCGGCAACTTGCTGACGCTGCTAGTAGTGTTAACCGGTATGACGAAGCCCCCGATGCTGCCATCACCCTCGTTCACAAGAGCCAGGAACACGTTGTAATTGTTGGTGTACAAGTCTCTGACAGCGTATGCGACCGGGAACAAGCCCCCACCGCTGTCATAGGCGGCTCTCACATAGGCCGAGCCTCTATCAGCTAGCGGCACTATCCCTGGGTTAGACCCGTCTCTGCCTACCAGCGTAATGTTTGTCCAGCCTCCTCCACTATATCCAAGCAACCATTTGTTGTTACCGCCGGCTGTCCACGGGTATAGAGTTATAGCGGAGTCTACAAATCTAACCCTAGCTACTCTACCACCCGTTTGCAAGTCAACGACCGCGTATGCTAGTCCATTATAAGTGTCATTGTAGACGGTTAGCAAGTAGCCGCCGCTTGCGAGCAGGCTCGAGTGCATCGGGTAGACGTCGAAGTAAGTGAAAACGTTATTACCAGATGTGTATGTCGTAGGGGATGGGCCCTGATCGCCGGTGTTATCATCAACATTAATCCTCGCCCAAGAAACGGAGCCGGTTGAACTCGCGCTTCCCCGAATCGCCTCCATATTGTAGTCGCTCGTATAGTTCCTCTGAACCCATGCGAAGTAGCCCGAGTACTTGTCGAACATGAAGCCGGATAATACGTCTACGCCCACGGCCACCCCGGTTTCTGTGGATGACGCTCGATTACCCATTGGTATGGGTATGCCATCGGACTTGTTTACGAGGTCTTGGTCTACCCTGTAAAGCCAGACCCTCGCAGATGTGCTGGTTGATACATATTGATACCCGATAATCCAGCCGCAGTAATCGCTCGTGCAGTACCATGTAGCGTGCGGGTGGTACTGGAAGCTTCCATTAAACAGCCAGAACCACTGGTTGCCGCTTTCATTGTACGGTATTGGCTGGCTGGGGTCTATTGGTATGAACGTGTAGAGCACTATTCTATCTCTAGAGCCTCCGCCAATAGTTGCACTATACTGCGTCCACGCCACGAGAAACCCTGTGTTATTGGCCGCGATAGTCAGCATTCCGCGCCAGACGTTGGGCTTTGCCACAGGCAGGTTGTTGTCTTCAACGTACTGGGTTAGGTTGACCGCCCTGACAATGTTTCCCTCTCTGTCAAGTATAGTCACTATTAGACTGTACGTGCCGGTCTCTGAGAACGCTACTCCGATGTGTTCTCCGTCCGGCGTCACTGCTATTTTAACGCCCCAGGATGTCGAGTTGATTATGCCCCGCGGGCTCGCTATGGCTACCCTTTTGATTTGCGGCAGTCTCTCTTTCACCGAGTCGTAGCCCACGTATAGGCTCCACTTCGACGGGTCGAAGTCGTTGTCTGTATAGTCTTCTACGCTAGCGTAGCCGTTGTCCACCATCCACTTGTTTACGTTGAGTAGTGTTGACTCGTTTACTCTGACATATACTACTGCTATCACTCTACCATAGGGGTCTACGCCCCCCGCCTTGTCTATGTCAATGTAGACTACCCCGGCGTGCTGGGCTAGGAGGTTCTTCAGGGCATCCTTGGCTACATCGCCCTCTGGCGCGTTGATGTCCGCGAGCCTCACAACCATCCTATATTCTCCGTCCACGAGTACAGGGGGTGATATGCGTATGGTGTCTCCGTCGACGACCTCGGTCACCACTACTCTTGCGTGCGGGAAGTCGTCGTGTATTCCTATGCCCCCGGTGTTCGAGGAGGCTGTTGTCATAGGCGTTATGAAGGCCGCCGCTACTAGTAAGAGTAGGAGGGCTTCAACAACACGTAGAGTTTTCAATGAATTCACACCCCTCCAACAATATGTTATTCGCGGGTTTTGTTATAAAATTTTTAAACAATCATTTTCGAAATGGTGTTAGCAGTTTAAATAGTGTTTCTCGCTCGCCGCTTTCCTCAGCCTGTTCATAATGGTTAGCCCCACCCCCTGTTCGGGAAAGCCCTCCACGTAAGCGATTCTGCAATCTTCTTCGTCTACTTTCCTAAGAATGGGGAAAAGATTCCTGGCAATCTCGAACAAATCCCTCCTGCTCCCCAAGCTGAGCGTTTTCAACCCGCTACCCGAGTAGTATTGAAGGGTCTCATCCGTTGCCACCACGCACAACTTCCCATCACTGTTCAACAAAGCCTGCCTTCTAATGTAGCCTGCTAACTCCTTAAGGCACTCCAAAGTATAAATTGAGGCCTCGACGAGGATCAGCTTCGCGCTCGGAGCGTAGTGCCTGTACTTCATGCCCGGTGCCAGCGGCTTCTCAGCCTGCTCCAAGCCTTTCGCGAACCCTGGGATGAGAATTCTCCTCCCCAGTATCCTCTCAACATCCTCTACAGGCATGGCTCCCGGCCTCAAAAGCACCGGGGGGTCTGTGAGAATATTCACCACTGTCGACTCAACACCTTGAAGCGTTGCCCCGGCGTCAAGGATTACTTCAACCCTACCCATCAAATCCCTGATGACATGGTACCCGGTGGTCGGGCTGGGCCTTCCAGAGAGGTTCGCGCTCGGGGCCGCAACAGGCTCCCCGGTCTCCCTTATAAGCGATAAGGCCACGGGGTGTGAGGGCATTCTAACGGCGACGGTGTCAAGCCCTGCTGTAACAGTCCTGGGGACTCTTTCGCTCCGGGGTAGGACTATTGTGAGGGGGCCGGGCCAGGCCTTCTCCATCAACTTGTAGGCGTCCTCCGGTATTCGAGAAGCAACCTTCTCAACCATTTCAACGGAGGATACGTGAACTATTAACGGGTTATCACTAGGCCTTCCTTTGACTTGGAAGATCCTGGCGACAGCCCTCTCATCCCAGACAATTGCCCCAAGCCCGTAAACAGTCTCGGTGGGGAAGGCGACAAGCCCGCCCCTCCTCAACACTCCCGCCGCGTACTGTATCTCGAAACCCTCCTGCTCAAAACCCTTCAGCCTGAAAACAATCGTCAACCCGTGCCACCTTTTCCAGTGCCTAAACAATAATAATGTGATTACAAGAAAATATTAACTGGGAGAGCTGTTGGAGAGGCTTCCAACAGGGGTTAAAGGGCTTGACGAGCTCATAGAGGGTGGAATACCTAAAGGGTTCACGGTCGCGGCTGTCGGCGAGCCGGGAACCGGTAAAACAGTTTTCTCAATACAGTTCACAGCAACCGGGTTGGCGAGAGGGGAGAAGTGTATATACGTCACAACTGAGGAGTCGAGGGAGAGCATTATCAATCAGGCCGCAAGGCTTGGATTCGACTTCGAAGAAGCGTTGAGGAAGGGAAGCCTCGTCATTATAGACGCGTTGATGTGGGAGTACGGTGATGTCTGGAGCATCAAGGAGCTCGATGTAGAGGAGCTTATCTCCAAGGTGATGGAAGCTAAGAAATACTTAGGCCACGGACACACAAGGCTCGTCGTGGACTCCATGAGTGCCTTCTGGCTTGACAAGCCCGTGATGGCTAGAAAATACAGCTACATGTTGAAAAGGAGTTTGGCGAGATGGGATGTGACAATAGTGGCAACAGCTCAATACGCTGTAACATCAGCCCTTGGATTCGGCTTCGGAATAGAGCACGTAGCCGATGGAATATTAAGGTTGAGAAAGGCAATTATCTCGGGAGTCCTCAAGAGACTCTTAATAATCGAGAAGATGAGGCAGACGAACCATGATAGAAGGGTCTTTGAGGTAGAGGTAAGAAATGGGGAGGGGTTGGTAATAGTAAAGCCAGTTGAGATATCGGGAGATGCTCTGCGAAGACTTAGCCCCTCACCCTACTTCGAAGAAGGCGAGCTCAGGTTTTAACGTCACTGATGAATAGTCCAGGTTGAGTTAGTAAGCCATCCGCAGAAGGTTTAAATCCATGACCAGTACGGGGCTCCTCCTATATGGATTCATCCCGGCAACCCGGAAGCCTTTGCTTATGAGCATCTTCATCAAGGCTTGGTTTTCACACCAAACCATCCGGTAGTCTCCTATTCCAAGAGCGTTAGCCATCGCAAGATACGCTAACGATTTCTCCAGG
>Ga0272449_1001964_pt1 | contig 19893 bp, 15 predicted proteins | sample YNPCB0241_FD_198679 | JGI IMG/M metagenome (GOLD analysis project Ga0272449, IMG submission 198679) | Hot spring sediment microbial communities from Yellowstone National Park, WY, United States - YNP-CB-024-1 | ecosystem: Environmental > Aquatic > Thermal springs > Hot (42-90C) > Sediment... | reverse complement strand
TGGGCTTCATCCCATCCATGCTGTTCGCATTGGTCGTGTTAGTCGGTTGCACCAATGCGGTGAACCTGACCGACGGACTGGATGGACTCGCCGTCGGCTGTACCGGTTCAGTGGCTATGTCGTACTTGGTGCTGTCCTACTGCACCGGCCACGCGGTCTTCGCACGATATCTTCAAATCCCCTACGTCCCCGGCGCCGCGGAACTCGCGGTATTTTGCGGATGCCTGTTGGGAGCGTGCCTGGGATTTCTTTGGTGGAACTGCCAACCTGCGCGCGTATTCATGGGCGATACTGGCAGCCTCGCGCTCGGCGGAGCAATCGCCACCGTCGCGATTTTGATCAATCAGGAAATTACGTTGGTCTTGGTCGGTGGAATCTTTGTCGTGGAAGCACTCAGCGTGATTCTCCAAGTGGCGTACTTCAAGTGGACCGGTGGGCGCCGGCTGTTCCGTTGTGCCCCGATCCATCACCACTTCGAACTGATTGCCCAAGAACAGCTTCGGCAAGAAGGGCGGATTGCGGAGCTCGCAGAAGCGAGGGTCACTACGCGCTTATGGATCGTCTCGCTCATTCTGGCGCTGGCCGGCGTGGCCACATTGAAGATTCGATGAACCGCGGATGCAAATGAACGGCACAAGTCTCCATGGCCCAGCACGCATCCCGTCCCGGCTGGCCGGCCGACGGGTATTGGTGTTGGGTCTGGGCCGCAGCGGCGTGGCCGCGGCCGAACTGTTGAACGACGAAGGAGTGGCTGTTACGGTGCTGGACTCCGCCCAGGGGCCCGCGCAGCAAGAAGCGGCCGAACGCTTGGCCCGCCGAGGAATCGATGTACGACTCGGTTGGCCCTCGGAACATCCGGCGCCGGACGAACCCTGGGAGTTTGCGGTCACGGTGCCGGGGATCCCGATCACCTCCGTGTGGATTTCCGAGTTACTACGACGCGGCGTGCGTGTAGTGTCGGAACTGGAATATGGATGGTCCCGTCGCGGTTCTGTCCACGTGGCGGCGATCACCGGATCCAACGGGAAAAGCACCGCGGTGAAACTTCTCGCGGAGTGCATTCGCGCGGCGGGCGCTCGCTCGGTTCCTGCCGGCAACTACGGCGTGCCCGTGTGCGAAGTGGTCCGAACCCATGGAACGCTCGACTGGTGGGTTCTGGAGGTCAGTTCATTCCAGCTGGAAACTTGCTGGGAGTTTCGTCCCGATGTCGGAGTGGTGCTGAACGTGCAACCCAACCACCTGGATCGCCATGGGGACATGGCGACCTACCGAGCGTTGAAGATGCGTCTGTTCGTGTACCAGCGCCCCTCCGACGCCGCGATTCTTCCGCAAGATCAACTGCACGAGTTGTTGTCCACTTCGCTTGTGCGGGGACGACGCTCCACGTTCGGCATCACTCCCGCGGCCGACTGGTGGTACTCGGCGGATCGTATCGTGCACCGTGGTACTGTACGAGCGAACATTCGCGGAACCTGGATGGGGAACGAGGTACTGGGGCCCGCCGCGGCGGCCGTGGCGGCAAGTTTGGATGCCATGGGATTGCCGCCCGAAGTTCTCGAGCTCACCGCACACCGCTTTGAACCTTTGCCCCACCGCTGCAGCCGCATAGCGGAACTGGACGGCGTGCTGTATATCAACGATTCCAAGTCCACGACTGTCGCGGCGATCATTGCGGCGCTGCGCCAGGTGGATCGTCCGGTGCGGCTCATCGCGGGCGGCCGGAGCAAAGAGCGGGACTTCACCGCCGCCATCCCATGGTTGGCCCAGCAGGTGCGGGCGGTATATTTGATCGGCGAGGCGGCCGCAGAACTTGCATCGGCATGGTCCAGTGTAGTACCATGCATCCTGTGCGGCACGTTGAGCGCCGCTGTCGAGCGTGCCCGGCGCGAGGCGCGGACCGGGGAGGCAGTGGTGCTGTCACCCGGCTGCACAAGTTTCGATCAGTTTCGAGACTTCGAGGAACGCGGGGAAACATTTGAGCGATTGGTTCGAGAGTGGGTTTAAAACGGGGAACCAACGCGACAGAGGAGTAAGTGACATGAAACGGTTGGATTGCCGGAATCTTTCCATCGCGGGTGCGATTGGATTGGCTCATGTGGTGGTTGTGGGTCTGCTGGTGTCCAGTCAAGGTTGTCGAACTCCAGCTCCAACGCCGTCGGTCGTGGAACCGCCGCCGGCGCCCGTGATGCCTCCGCCGGCAGTGCCGGAGGCGACGCCGGCCCCTGCACCTGCGTTGCCGCCTCCCGTGGTCGAAGCGCCCGCACCTCAGCGGCCCTCGTTGCCTCCCCCGCGCGAGTATACGGTTCAAGCCGGTGACTCGCTCTCGAAAATCGCCGTGAAGTTCGGTGTCACCACACGAGAACTGATGGAACTGAACAGCCTCAAAGACCCGAACAAGATTCGTGTGGGACAAAAATTGATCCTCCCCTCTTATGCGGCAGAAACGCCTAGACCTGTGAAAGCATCTCACCCGAAACCGGCTTCCACACCGGCGGGCGCGGGTGAGTACGTGGTTCAGAAGGGCGACACGCTCTCCGGGATCGCGCAAAAGTTGGGAACCACCACCCGCGCGCTGATCGAAGCCAACCATATCGAAAATCCCAACAGCATCCGGGTCGGTCAGAAATTGGTAGTGCCGGCTGGGGCGACTAAGAAAGAAGTTGCCCAGCCTGCGAAAACCGAAGCCAGCGCACCCCCGGCCCCTCCGGCACCACCTGCAGCGCCAGAAATGCCTCCGGTGCCGCCGTCGCCAGCGCCACCGATCACTTCTCCCGCACCTGCCCTGCAGCCGTCCGCGCCGGCTTCGACGCCCTCCCTCGGTGCCGGCCAAACCATCCGATATCCGGTGGGCCCAGGGGAGACACTGGACTCCATCGCCAAAACGTTTTTGGTCACGCCGGAGGCCATTTTGAAAGCCAATAATCTCCCAGACGCCTCGGCGATCAAACCGGGAATGACCATCCAGATCCCGCTGGGGCCTTGACCGCTCCGCCCCGGCTCGCAGCACGGACATGCGGCTGGTCATTCATTTATTGATCGGCTTCGTGTCCGTGCTCGTGTTTTTAGGCCTCGTCGCGTTGGCGAGCATTAGTGGATCGTCCAAAGCAGATCTCTTTAGCGCGGACTCGTACTTTTTCCGCCAGTTGATTTGGGCCGCCGCCGGAGCCGTCGTGCTGGCGACCGCCTCGCGGGTGGATTACCACGAATGGCGGTCCTGGGCTGTCCCCTTGCTCGTGCTCGTCACCTTGCTCCTCATCTTGTGCTTTGTTCCCCCAATCGGGTTGAACATCAAAGGGAGTCGACGCTGGTTGAACCTTGGACCGTTGAGATTCCAACCGTCCGAGCTTGCCAAGCCTGCCGTGGTGCTCTTTCTCGCTTGGTGGATCAAACGCAACGAACGCAAGGTGGTGACCCTGCGGGACGGCGTCCTAATTCCCATGACCGCGCTGGGCGTGGTCCTACTGCTGATTTTTGTCGAACCCGACTTCGGCACCACGGCATTGCTGACCGCTCTCGCGCTTTCCCTACTTCTTCTCGGTGGCACTCGCTTGAGCTACGTGGTCGCCCTGGCGGTCCTGCTGGGTTGTGGATTTGCGGTGGCGGTGTCCTTGGACCCGGAACGTTTACGACGGATTTTGGCCTTTCGAGATCCGGAGCGATATGCGGCCGACGAAGCCTATCAACTTCTGCAGGCGCTCCGTGCCTTCCGGATGGGCGGACTGTGGGGAGTCGGCCTGGGCCGCAGCATCCAAAAAATGTACTACCTACCGGAAGCCCACACCGATTTCATTCTGCCAATCATTGGCGAAGAGTTGGGCCTGGCGGCGTCGCTCGGGATCCTGGCGATGTACATAGGCATTTTTGCGCTCGGACTATTCATCGCCTGGCGCGCTCCAGACCTCTTCGGCAGCTTGTTGGCCTACGGGTGCACGATGACGGTTGCCGGGCAAGCCGCCATGAACATCGCCGTGGTCACCGGCAGCATTCCCACGAAAGGGATCGGCCTACCCTTCGTGAGTTACGGTGGATCGAGCCTCATTGTCCTTGGGCTCATGATGGGCATGTTGATCAACGTCGCCCGACACGCGGGCGGCATGGTCGTGGACACCCACACTCAACCGATCAAGGACCGTCTCCAGAGAGTCTAACTATGCACGAGCCCCCCACCACGCCACCCTGGCGCCCAACCCAATGGCGGGATCCATGGCGGGACGCCATAGAGATCACGTTGCCGCTCGACCCGTATGTGGCGGATCAACTTCGTTCAGGCCAGCCAGTTCGGCTCACCGGACCCGTGCTTGCCGCACGCGACGCCGCCCATGCGCGCCTCGTCGCAGCGCTGCGGCGAGGCGATACGTTGCCCTTCGAACTTGCCGGTGCCACCATCTACTACGTGGGGCCAACGCCAGGAACCAGCGAGCACTCCGTCGGCTCGGCAGGCCCGACCACCAGCAGCCGAATGGACCCGTACACCCCTCTGCTTCTGGAGCGGGGTTTGCGCGGAATGATTGGCAAAGGCGGACGCAGCCCCGAGGTGGTTGAAGCCATTCGCCGGTTTGGAGCGGTGTACTTCCTCGCAGTCGGAGGAGCCGGGGCGCTTCTCGGGCGCCACATCACCCGCGCTGAACTTATCGCATATCCCGACCTGGGGCCCGAAGCAGTGCGCATGCTCTGGCTGGACCGGTTTCCCGTGTTCGTGGCGATCGCTCGCCACGGCGACCCCATGGTTCCGCCGTACTTGGGATGAACCACCCCTTCCGAGCTCTCCGATCGCGTCTCGAGCAAGTCGCTCGCGAGGAAGTCGAGCGGCTGACACATTCCTTGCCCCACCATCTCTACGAAAAATGCCGGCGCGTGCCAGTGATCTTGGAGTGGCGGCCCTCCATGGAGTTAGTTCAAGAGGGGCTCGCGTCCGATACACTCGGGCTGTTCGTGGGACAAGACTTGCTCGAATCCGAAGATCCCCTTCCGCCGCACATCCTGTTGTTCTTGGCCAACCTCTGGGACGAAGCCGGGAAGTCCCTGCCTCGGTTCCGCCAGGAGGTCCGGAAAACGTTTCTCCACGAGTTGGGCCACTACCTTGGGTTGAACGAAAACGACCTCGCGCAACGCGATCTGGATTGACCCCTTGCCTCCGACGCCATCCGCCGTCCTCGCGTACCCCAGCCGATAAGGCACACGGAGCCCGCGCCACGAACCACGGCCCGTCGTCAGATCGTTGTGGATTCGCAAGAGTTCAGAACCCGTAGACCTTGCGCAGTTGCTCCTCGGTGGGCATCGCGGAATAATACTCACCACGAGGTCCGATATATTGGCCGCCCTCGACCTGGCGCAAGGTCACCGGTGTGCGAGAACCATTTGAGTTTTGAATCCACACCGTCGTGTAGAATTGCTGTTGTTGAACATGTTGGATCTGCTGTTCCAGTTCTCGCTGACGCGCGTACTGATTGGCCAAGGCACCCCCCAACAACGCACCGGCAGCCGCGCCCAACGCGCGGTCGTTCCCACCACCGCCAAAGTTGTGGCCGAGAATCGCTCCCAGCCCTGCGCCGATCCCCGCGCCCAACGCCGTGGCTTGGTCCCTCGAAGGGGAACCCGTCGTGAGACACCCACTGAAGATCATGGCGACCATGGCCATTGCGGCAATGTTTCTCGCGTTCATATTTCGATCTCCCTTCTTTCGATCGCACCTCACGCCTCCATGGAATTCGACGCGGTACGGCCGAAAATATTCATGGACCCCACTGGGACGTCATGGATCCATGCGGCCGGGTGGGACCAGACAGAGCAAGGGCAAGGCTTACAAGGGTAACGCCGGTGAATTGGCTCGTGTTCCAGCCGCACGAACTGGATGCCAATGGCACCCTGCTGTTGACCGACCGCCGCGCCCGACACCTGTGCCGCGCGGTCCGCGTGAAATGCGGAGATGTCATCCATGTAGCGCAACTGGATGGGCGGCGTGGTCGTGGGGAAGTCCTCGAAGTCGGCCACGACCGCGTGCGCATACGTTGTCAAATGGACGAGCTCCCTTTCCCGGCCTGGCCCGTGGTGGTGTGGGTGGCCATGCCTCGACCCAAGGTCGCTCGGAGGTTGTGGATGCACCTGGCCGCCTTGGGCGTGGAAGAAATCTGGGTCACCGGAGGCGACGGTGTAGAGGCCAGCTACCTCGACAGTGGAGCACTATCGTCCGACGAGTTCAGCCGTTGTTTGCTGGAAGGCCTGGAGCAAAGTGGGGGTACGCACATGCCACGAGTCGTGATCGAACGTCGCTGGTCTCGCGAGTGGTTGCACGCCCAACTGGCCCAGCGGGCTGCCTATGACCGATGGGTGGCCGATACCGACGGCAAGGGCTCGTCGCTGTGTGCGCCACAGCACGGGCTGATTCTCGCGGTCGGTCCCGAGCGTGGGTGGAGCGAGCGGGAACGACACTGGCTTCGCGACCTTGGCTTCCGAACGTTGTGCTTGGGGCCTCGGGTGTTGCGGACGGACGCAGCGTGTTTGATGGCGCTCGGGCTCGTGTCATCGATCTGGCCAGTTCCTAGTGCGGTTGCCTCCACTTCCCAGCTGTAGGAAACTACCCCTTTGAGCATGGCGACATGAACTGGATTCTTCGAAAGATCATCGGCACAAAAAACGAGCGCGATCTCCGAAAACTGCGGCCGCTGGTGCAGCGTATCAACGAAATCGAGCGCTCCTACCAGTCGCTGTCGGAGGAACTGCTGCGAGCGAAAACGGACGAATTTCGCCAGCGGTTGGCCCGCGGCGAAACGCTGGATGACCTTTTGTGCGAAGCGTTTGCGGTCGTGAAGAATGCCTGCCGCCGCTTGTGCGGACGCACCATCGAGGTGTGCGGTCATCCCGTGGTCTGGGACATGGTGCCGTTCGATGTTCAGTTGATCGGCGGCATCGTGTTGCACCAAGGCAAGATCGCGGAGATGGCCACGGGCGAAGGCAAAACACTGGTCGCCACCATGCCGGCCTACCTGAACGCGCTGACCGGCCGCGGCGTGCACATCGTCACGGTGAACGACTATCTCGCCCGGCGCGATGCGCAATGGATGGGAGCCCTCTACAGCTACCTCGGTCTCACCGTGGGGTGTATTCAGAACTCGATGGGACCGGGCGAACGCCGCCACGCCTACCAGTGCGACATCACCTACGGCACGAATTCCGAGTTCGGCTTCGATTACCTCCGCGACAACATGGCGATCCGCGCGGAGGACCAGGTCCAGCGCGGCCATGAATATGCGATCATCGACGAGGTCGACAGCATCCTGATCGACGAGGCGCGCACCCCGTTGATTATCTCCGGCCCAGCCCCCTACTCCACCGAGCAGTACGTCGTTCTGCGGCCCGCGGTGGAACGATTGGTCCGGCGGCAGCGGGAACTGTGCAATCATCTGATCGAAGAAGCCAAACGGCTGTTGGAGAAGCCCAATCGCACCCGCGAGGACGAAGAAGAAGCCGGGCGCAAACTGTACCAAGTCGGCCAAGGCATGCCGAAGCACAAACAGCTGCTACACTTGTTGGAGGACCCCGCGATCCGACGCATCTACGAGAAAGTAGATGCCATGATGCTGACTGACATGTACAAGGACGAAGCGCGGGCCTTGCGCGAAGAGCTGTTCTTCACAATCGACGAAAAAGGAAACGACGCAAGCCTGACCGAAAAGGGTTGCCGGGAATTGAACCCCGACGATCCTGAAATGTACGTGCTACCGGACTTGGCCACGGAACTCTCCTTGCTGGAAGGGAATCCTTCGCTCTCACCGGAAGAAAAGATCGCCCGCCGGCAACGGCTCCAGGATCTGTTCGCGGAACGCAACGAGCGGATTCATGCCGTGGATCAACTCATCCGCGCCTACACCGTATACGAACGCGATGTCCAGTACGTGGTGCAGAATGGCCAGGTCATCATCGTGGATGAGTTCACCGGGCGCTTGATGCCGGGTCGGCGATGGAGCGATGGGTTGCACCAGGCCATCGAAGCCAAAGAAGGCGTGCGTGTCGAGCGCGAGACACAGACGCTGGCCACGATCACGATCCAAAACTACTTCCGCATGTATAAAAAGCTCGCCGGCATGACTGGCACGGCGGAAACGGAAGCGGACGAGTTCGCGCAGATCTACAAGCTGGACGTGGTGGTGATTCCCACCAACCGCCCGGTGCGGCGCATTGACTACAACGATCGCGTGTATAAGACCCAGCGGGAAAAGTACAACGCCATCATCGAGCAGATCGTTGAATGCCACCAGCGAGGCCAACCCGTCCTCGTCGGCACCGCGACAGTCGAGCATTCCGAAATCATTAGCCGGATGCTCCGCCGGCGTGGCATCCCGCACAACGTGCTCAACGCCAAGAACCATGAGCGCGAAGCGGAAATCGTCGCCCTGGCCGGTCAAAAGGGCGCGGTGACCATCGCGACCAACATGGCGGGGCGTGGCACCGACATCAAACTGGGCGACGGCGTGGTGTGGCTTCCGCGCGAAGTCGTGGAGTCGCAGATCCGACTGGACGACCCCTACGATGGATCCACGCTCCGCCAAAAACTCATGGAACGGCCGTGCGGACTGTTCGTGATCGGCTCCGAGCGGCACGAAGCGCGCCGCATCGACCGTCAATTGCGCGGACGCTGTGCCCGACAGGGCGACCCGGGGTTCTCGGTCTTCTACGTGTCGCTGGAAGATGACCTCATGCGGTTGTTCGGATCCGATCGGATCTCGCGCATCATGGACCGACTCGGCTTGCAGGAGGGCGAGGTGCTGGAGCACCGCATGCTGAATCGCTCCATCGAGACCGCTCAGCGGCGCGTCGAGCAACATAACTTTGCGATTCGGAAACGGACGCTGGAGTACGACGACGTCATGAATACCCAGCGTCAGATCATCTACGGGTTCCGCAACGAAGTCCTCCACGCCGCGGACGTGCGCGAGTATTTGATGGGGATCGTCGAGGACGTGGTCAGCGCACGCGCCGAAGTCGCGGCGGACAACCGCGAGGAGGGAATTCGTCAGTTCGTCCAGTGGGCCAACCTGACGTTTCCAATCGGCCTGTCGTCAGACCAGATCCCGGCGGATGCCGACACGGAGACGTTGACGCGTGTGGTAGTGGAGCGCGTGCGGACCGCGTACGACGTCAAAGCGCGCATGGAGGACCCTGCCGCACTGGCCGAGCTGGAACGGCAGATGATTCTGTTTGCCATCGACGAGCATTGGCAGGAGTATCTGCGCAACCTAGATGCGCTCCGGCAAGGTGTGGGCTTGCGAGCCTATGGTCAACGGGATCCGTTAGTGGAGTACAAGCGGGAGGCCTATGACCTCTTCTCGGATCTGGTGGACCGGATCAAAAATGACGTAGTGTCCCGCATGTTCCGCTCCGCTACCTCGCTTGAAGTGTTCGAGCGGATGTTGCGGGCCCTTCCGCGAGCCTTGGTTCACGGAGAACTTCCGCCGCTGGCGGCCGCTGTATCGGGGAGCTCGGAACAAGGAACCCTCGTAGATGAAGTTCTCGGCGCCGTACCCGCCGCGCCAGATGAAACGCCGCCTCAGCCGGTCCGGTTCGCAGGCCCGAAAGTCGGCCGCAATGACCCTTGTCCCTGTGGGAGCGGAAAAAAGTACAAGAAGTGTTGCGGGGCCGCTCAAGCGCCTGGCCGCCGTCCCACGTAAGCCCTCCCTCGTATGCCCGCGACCTGGGAACTGCACGCGGCCACCAAAGTGCGAACGCCTCCGCGCCCAGTGGCGATCGCGCTGGCGACGTGCACCGGCATTCTTTTGTTCAGCGCTTTTCCACCCTTGGAGTGGGCCTGGGCCGCCTGGGTGGCCCTAGTGCCGCTCGGGTTGGCCGTGGCTGGCCGCCGCCTGGGAGAGACCTCCGCCCTTTCGGTTTGGGCCGGTCTAGTATTCTGGATCCCTTCGCTGTGGTGGATTCACCGCGTGACGATCCCAGGTTGGATGGCGCTGTCCGCCTATTGCGCGCTGTACATGATTCCTCCCGCATGGGTCTTCGCCGAACTGGGCCGGCGTTCGGTCCCTTCACGCGCGGGCGGATCTCTGGGGTCCGCTCTTGCGATCGCCGCCACGTGGGTGGGCTGGGAGGTGGTGCGGGGCCACCTGGCCACCGGCTTTCCATGGAATGACCTCGGGGTCAGTCAATATCGCCACTGGGGCTGGATTCAACACGCCGCATGGGGTGGCGTGCCAGCCGTTTCGGTCGCTGTGGCGTTCTTCAACGGATTGGCGTGGTCCTGGGCGTGGGCACGAATGGAACGCGTACGTCCACCGACTGCACGCGCCGAACACCTCTTAGGCGGATGCCTCCTCGTAGTGGCCTGGCTCTCGGGCCTGGCCCAGCTCGCCACACCAGTCGCCTCGGACGTCGAGCTGCGCGTGGCACTCGTTCAACCGGCCGTGCCTCAATACGAAAAGTGGACCCCCGAGTCCTACACGCGCATGTACCAAGACTTGCAACGACTCTCGCTCGCCGCTCTGACCATGCAACCCGGCCTGCTCGTCTGGCCTGAAACCGCTCTCCCAGAAAATGTGCGCGAGAGCCGCGAAGCGTTGGCCCTCGTCCGCTCTGTGACGTCTCATGGTGTCCCACTGGTGTTCGGGGCCCTCGACGCCGAGCGAGATAACGATGGAAATGTCCGGTACTACAACGCGGCCATTCTGATGAAGCCCGAGCCTGCGCTCGAAGTCTACCGAAAACAACACCTCGTGCTGTTCGGCGAATACGTACCGTTCCGCAGCGTGCTGCCCGTGTTGGGCCGGCTCGTGCCTATGGATTTCGATCTCACACCAGGTCACACGCCGACCGTATTTCGGATCCAACAACCGGCGGAGATTCCTTTCTCGACGATGATTTGCTTCGAAGACACCATGGCGCCCCTGGCACGCCGCTTTGTTCAACGAGGCGCGCGGTGGTTGTTGGTTCTGACCAACGATGCATGGTTTGATGGAACGTGGGGGCACCGGCAGCACTTCGTCCAGAGTATTTTCCGCGCGGTGGAGTGCGGCGTTCCTCTCGTGCGGTGCGCGAACTCAGGAGTGACCGGTTGGGTGGATCCGAAGGGACGGATCGGGGGCCGGCAAGGCGAAGCTGCAGGCACCCTGCCGATCACTGACGCTCATGGGCGACCGGCGGCGGGATTCCTGACCGTGCAGGTTCCCATTGCGCTCGCCGGGTGGAACCCCACACCGTGGGTCCGCCACGGCCCGTGGTTTCCGTGGACCCTCGTCTGCATCGGTGTCACTCTCACCCTTGTGGTCGCCGTGATAGCCTACAAAACGTGAGCCACGAACGCGGCGCAGCGCTGGAGCCACGGCCGGTTGCGCGATTTCGAGCGATCCGAAATGACCTGCGGAAATCTTGGCTCGTCGGCCGCAGCACACACCGGCCAACGATTCGTGACCGTGATCCATCTCTTCAGCTCGCGATGCCGGTCTGTGACTGATCCCCGGCCGTCGGGCGAATTGGACAATGTGACATAGTCATCTAACACTAGGGTAATTGATTCACTTGTACAAGCGCACTGGACTGCAAGGGGCGGAACTCAGGACACGCACAGTATTGGGGACCTCAACTAGCGCGGAGTCTGCGAAGGACAACGGAGCGAGTCTGGAGGTTGGCAAAACTCTAAGTTTGTAGTATTATCAAATTATGCGACGTCCCTTTCTATCTTTGAAGCACGGGCCACTGAAGCTTGCCGGCATGATCGCCGTCACGTACGCCGGCTTTACGTTGGCGGCCATGTTCGTGGGCAGCTATCTGATTACGAACATCGCCACTTCCAAGCTCCAAATGACCGAGCTCGAGCTTTGGAAAGGGATTGCCTTCGTCGCCAGCACCGCTGGCGTTGTGTTTTACTTGAGTTTCGTCTTTCTACATTGGCTCTCGGAGCGGGAAAAGGAACTCTCGAGCCACCGCCAAGCGTTGATCCGATCTGAACAACGGGGCATGGTGGGATTGCTGGCGGCCGCGGTGGCCCACAACCTGAAGAACCAACTTTGTGTACTGATCGAAACTGTAGAGGAGCTGGACCGCACGCACATGTTCGCCGACGAGGTTCAACGGCTTCATGAGCAAGTAGACTCCATCTATCAAATGGTTCAGGAGCTTCAACAGATCGGGCGCGAACGGCAGGGTGAACCCGCTAGCGTGTTCGATTTCGCGCGCATAGTCAAAGAGAGTGTTCGAATGGCACGGCTACATCCGAAGGTTCGAGCCTGTGCAGTCACCGTCGACACTCCACAACAATTACTTTGCCGAGGCTGTCCGGCAGGGATCCGGCAGATGCTACTCAATTTCCTACTCAACGCCGCCGAAGCCATGGGAGGCCGAGGTTCTGTGCGGGTGTCTCTGCGAGAAGACGAGGACGGCATTTGGCTGACCGTTTCGGACACTGGCCCGGGCGTGCCCCCCGACGAGATCCCCAACCTGTTCCAACCATTCTTCACCACCAAGGAGTGGGGTACTGGCTTGGGCTTGTTTTCCATCCGTGCGGCGGCCGAGGCACACGGAGGGCGCGTGTCGTATCGCCCAGGTGCGCTGGGAGGCGCAGAGTTCCAGGTCTGGTTCCCACCGCGGATGCGCGAAGAGGCCGCTTCACACAAGCTGAACGGTTTCGCAGAGCCGCCGCCGACGGACCCGCATCCATAAGCCAACCGCCGCAACAACTTCTGCAACCGACGCTGTCACCCATCCGGCGAACGTACCCTGGGAAAATCCGTAGGAGTGCAGGCCGATGCCGAGCAGGTTGATGGCCAACCACGCGGTAAGGACCACAGGTACCGTCAAAATCGCGCCGGCCGCCAATCCCGCCTCGTCAATCAGATTCCCCGCCCGCGCATGGAACACCGCGGCGGTCCACAAGACGATCAACAGCGCGCCATTCTCCTTGGGATCCCATCCCCAAAAACGTCCCCATGACTGATCGGCCCATACGCCGCCGAGCGCTGTACCAAGGAAGGTCAGCGTCAGTCCAAATGCCAGGTAGCCACGTACGGTGTGGAACCATGGACTCGCATCCGCTGAGCCGCGACTTCCCGCCACCCATAGGGCCCAATGTGCCAGCGCGCCCGCCAGCAAACAGCCTGCGTACCCCAAGGTGATCGTCAAGACATGCGCAGTAAGCCAGAAATTGGAATCCAAGACGGCAACGACTTTGGCCATCACGTCCCCTTCGGCCTCGTACCTCGCCGCGACCGCCAACAAGGCTGCGGCGAGCGCTGCAACCACAATGCCTACAGGCCGGCGAACCTCGAGTCGGCGCGGCCATAACGCGGCAAGAGCCACGACCCAACCAACGAACACAAAGGTAGAGTACAGGTTCGTCACCGGCGGCCGTTCCATGATGAACGTTCTGGCAACTAGCCCGACGGTATGAGCCAGCCAACCCGCCCACATCATTCCACTTCCGACCGTCCGCCGGCCCCATTGATCCGACGGCGCACCCAGCGCCACCCAAGCCAGAGCCGCCAGTACATAGGCTGCGGTGGCCCACGAGAACGGCCTCCATCGATTCAGCCACGCTTCCACGTTCAACCGCACGTCCAAGTGCGCGATGGAACTACATTGGGCCAGCGTACGGCGGCGGATGTCGGATACCAGCTGCACTACGCGCTCGCGATCCTGCTCGCGCCAGGCTTTTGCCAATGCACGCCAGAGGTTCGCAACCTCCAGCGCAGCCGGTCCCACTTCTCCAAGCTCCGAAAGGGGCAGCCAAGGCGAATGTTCAGCGTTTTCCTGCGGCCACACCGCAGGAAGGTCATTGCGAGACAATCCGGCGTATAGTTCCAGGGCGGCGCCCAACCTCAAGAACTCACGATCCACCACGGTGCGCTCGTTCGAGGGTCGCTCCGCGGCCCCGCGGTACAGTCTCGCCAACGTGGGGAGACTCCGTTGCAGTTCCAAATACGACACTCGACGCCGAGGAAGATCCGATGGCAAACCCAACGCGTCTAACACGTCGGGGTGATTAACCAAAATCCACGCTTGACCGTGCACCTTCTCGGGATCGAACATCAGATCTGCAATCCACGCAGCCGCACTTCGTCCATTCCACGACGGCCGGCCGCAGATCTGCCACATGGCCAGCCGAGCGTACGTGTTCATCGGCATGGGCCGCCCGCCTTCCAAGACCACCAAGTCTTCGAAAGCCTGCAGCATTCGGCGGTCCACACCCGCCCCCCACGCCACCGTCATCACCGCCCAAACTGCAAAGACCGTGGAACGAACACGGCTTCGTTTCATCGGCGTCTCCTCGGACTCAGATAATGCAGCACCATGCCAGCACACATCAGCGCGCACGACACGTAGGGCCACCAGCGCACATGGTTTTCGCTCACCGCCAGCACCGAGATTTCGGGACCATCGGGATGGTCGATATAGGAGGATTGGTAGAACGTGAACGGCCCGTAGCGGAATGGTCGGTTCATTGAAATCACCACGGGACGCTGGCTCCGTCCGTCGAAGACTTCGATGCGACTTTGGAAGCTCCGAGGAATCCGCGAGTTCGGATAAAACTCTTTCCGAAAATCCACCAAACGAATCGTGATCGGCAGTGGATGTCGGGCCCGTCGTAGATGCACGTACACTTCGTCCGACGTCTCCCTGCGAGGGATCCTCAGCGCGTCGCCTTCTCCCACGAGCGCGAACCGGTCCGATCCCACCCGAAGCACGACCGCGGGGATCGCGCGTTGGGGATCCACGTGCCGGGCCGACCGCAGCGCCTCGGGCGAGGGAGGCTGTGACCCACTCCACTCGACCGAAGACCACACTTGGTGAACCATGGCGCCGTAGGGCATGCCCGGTAACGGCAAGATCTGACCCGGCCGAAGGCTTCGCAAATCCCATGCGTGGACCCGTCGGTGAGCCTCGCCCACTAGCTCAATGATCGCGAGTTCCCACTCATCGCTTGACACTCCGACCGAAGTGCTCTGGCCTTCCGCCAGCGTCACACTACTTTCGCGCGCGTGGTTTAAACCGACCCAGCTTCCCACCAGCAGCAGGCCCAGACCCAAGTGCAACACCCACAACCCCACATAGGATCGGATCGGTTGGAATCGCTGGAACAACGATGCCAGCAGGTTCACAAAGAACACGGCCAACGTTCCCACCATGCCCGGCAGTGGCAAGCCCCCGGGTCCCCGAAACCACCACGAGTGGAAGAACCGTTGTAGCGCGCCGTATAGACCCACTTCGGGGTTCACCTGTGCCACGGTGCCCCAAACGGTCAATACGCACATCCACAACAGGCATGCCACCGTCCACCGCAGGGAGCCCAGATATTGCCACAGGGTGCACCAATACGGAAACCAGGATCGGATCGAACCCATGGCTGACATGATGAAGTACTTTACGCCATGACACGCGTTCAGCAAACGAGCAGGTGGACCATCTTCGTCGGTTGTGCTCTCGCCGAGACGCGGCTCTGAACCTATATCACCAAGGAATCTGCCCGCTCCATCAACCCCCCCGCATGCCCAATGGCCACAAGCGGCCACCGGGCCCGCGTGTCGCTTCCCGCCGCCTCCACCGGCACAATCCAGCCGATAATTTGCCCTGAAACGGTACCGTCGATGGTGACCTGCGCCTACCGGCTCAAGAGCGGAACCACACTATCGGTGTCCGCGCGCACACCAGTCACCCTTCACCTTGGTTCAGAGCACTTCGAGTCGCTACGTTTACTTCAACGTCATGAGGTACTTTACCATGTTCGCGATGTAGCCAGCTCCGCGTCCTGGTGCGCTGGAGTCGCGACGTGGCAAAATAGCGATTTCATTCCGCAATCTTGCTGCCATTTCAGGGACGGCCGCCAGGGCGTTGAGCGCCTCCAAGGACACGTACGCCCCAGTCCGCTCGGGCGACATGAGTTCGCAAAGAGTCCGTTGCGCCATGATTCGCAACTCCTCCGATCCGTACCGACCCAAAGCCTCCGCCGCCACGATGCGGACGCTGGGAGACTCGTCGTTCAACAGTGCGCGAAGCTCCTCTTGGGCCGTGGTCACCGCCGAAGCTCCCCGAATCAGCAGGCCCATGGCCGCCCAATACCGGACTGCGCCCTCGGTGTCTTTGGCGGCCGAACGTAGCCAGGGGACTATTTCGGAGTCCCGTCGTGCGGCACGATCGGCGGCGTCCAGGATCCGCTCCAAGGGATACCAACGGTCGTCCTGCGCGAGCTCTCCCAGGGTCATGCCTGCCAGCCGCGCTCGGCGATACCGTTCGGCCTCAGGAAGAAAACCCAAGTCACGGACCTGCAGCAGGTGTTCACGCAACGCGGCTCGAAACTCTGCCAACTGCGCCGCCATTTCGGGCCGCTCCGCCAAGTTCCGCGTTTCATAGGGATCGTCCGCCAAATCGTAGAGCTCCTCGATCGGCTTCTCTTCCCAAAATCGCTTTTGCGCCTCCTGAATCAATTGTCCTCGATCGTATAGCTCTTTCCAAACGCGCGTGGTGGGAGTTTGGAACATGTAGTCGATATATTGCCCGTAGATGCGGTGCGGCATATAGTGCCGCAAGTACACAAATCGCGCGGACCGCACCGACCGCACCAGATCGTAGCGCTCGTCCATTCGGCCTCGCTGCCCAAACAGATACTTCGGTGCAGGCCCCGAATAAGGACCCAAAAAGGCCGTGCCCTGCATCCACGATGGTGGCTCGATGCCCGCCAGGCTCAACACCGTGGGAGCCAGATCCACAAAGCCCACCATCCGTTCGACCACCCCTCCCGGCCGGTAGTCCGGCCCGGCCAAATGTCGGAACTTGGGCGGCACGTACACGATCAAACCCACCTGCAACCCCGAGTTGTAGGGCCACCGCTTACACCGAGGCATGCCCGGGCCATGATCGCCATAGAAGAACACGATCGTGTCCTCGGCCAAACCGTCCTGATCGAGCTCCTTCAAAATCGCTCCGGCTTGCTGATCCATCACCTGGATCTGGTCATAGTACTGCGCCCAGTCTTGGCGAACCTCCGGCGTGTCCGGGTGGTACGGAGGTACGAGAACTTTCGCCGGATCGTGCACCCACGTATGCGGCCGCTTCCGTACCTGGCTTTCATGCGTAACGGTGAGATTGAAAATCGAGAAAAAGGGCTGGCCCGGTTGGCGGTTCCGCCAGTGCGCCTTCGGCGACGAGTCATCCCATACCACGCCGGGTTTGGTCAGGTTGTAATCCTCTTTGGAGTTGTTGGAGCAGTAGTAACCCGCCTCGCGGAGCAACTGAGGGTACATTTTCAGAAAGGGCGGCGGCGCCACTTCGCTCCGCATGTGCTCCGCACCCAACGAAGCTGGATACATTCCCGCAATGATCGCCGTTCGCGCCGGCGCACATACTGGCGCCGTGGACCACACCGTGCGATAAATGCCCCCCCGCCGAGCCAGAGCATCCAAGTTCGGCGTGGTGGCAAACGGGTCGCCGTACACGCCGAGATGGGGGCCCATATCTTCACACGTAATCCACAAGATGTTCGGTCGAGGGGTTGGCTCCGCTGCTACCAACGCGCCGACCCACCCAATCGCAAAGCAAGTCAATAGAGATCTGCACTGCCCATGTCTCATGGCACCATCCTCCGGTTCAACTCTCTCAGAAAACGCCGCTTTATTGTCCCAGCAACGCACGCGCGTCCTGCTGCCGCTCAGGCGAACTGCCCTCCTGAGCGATCCGCTCGAGCACCGGGCGCAACTCCGCGGGGAGCGGTCGAAGACCGCGCGCCACACGCAGGACGGATTCTTCCGCCTCCGGACGGATGTCCGCGCGATCGAGCCACTGCGCCGCCAACTGAGCTGCCCCGGCTAGCGGGAGATCGGCCAGAATGGCCAAGCACGCCTTCTGTTCCTCCGGAAACTCCAACAGAGGCGCGATTCGTCGGACCGTTTCCAGCCGCTCTGCCGGCTCCATGGCGCAACGGCGCAACACCGTGACCAACCCTCGCTGAGCTAGCCGTCGGAGTTGAGCATCCTCTTGCTGCGCCGCTTCCATCAGCGCGGGCAGGGCCTCCGCTGTCTTCCAGTTGCTCAACGCACGCACAGCTTCGCGCCGTTCCGCGGCATCGGCCGAACGGATGGCATCGGCCACGACCGTCAGAACCTCCCTGCCCTGAATCCGTCCCGCCAACCCAAGCAAGGCCACGCGGGAGACCGACCCCGACGCCGCGCGTTGCCAAGCCGGCAGCCACCGTTCCCGCAGTTTTGGGTGGCGAAGAGCCAGCGCCTCACCCGCAGCCCACCAGGTAGCAAGATCGGACTCTTGGGCTGACAACAACCCCGCTAAAAACCGGTCCAAATCCCCTGGACCCGACAAGACTGCCAACTGACGGATCGCTTCCGTGCGCACCGAAGGATTCGAGTGCGCCGTAAGTCGCTCTGCCCATGGCAAGGCCGCCGTAGTCCCGCGCTCCCCGGCCGCGCGAAGCAACTCGATCAGCACCGGATCCGACGCGTTGGGAAACATGGCCACGAGCGAATCGTCCGCGCCCTTGGCATGGAGCCTCGCCAAGGCCTTCCGCGCGGCCACGCGTTCAACGTCGGTCCCTTTCTCCGATGCCGCCACTTGAACCAGCACCCGTACGCTATCCGCATTCCCAGCTGTCGCCAATGCACGCAGCGCCGCCAACCGGACCGCCGGTTCGCCGGTTTGTCGAAGCAGATGATGAATGCCGGGGGCTGCTCCGCTCACGCGCCGGTCCTCAATCAGCCCGAGCAAACCAATTTGCGCGGAGGGCGGCAGCAGCGAAATGGTACCGGCCAAGGAGACCAGCACCGAGTCCGGTGCCCGCGCACGGAGCAACTGCAAACCGACCAGTTGGTACGCCGCGTTCGTCGAGGCCAGCAACGCACTCGCGTGGACTGGAGCCTGTGCAGACGCGGATGCGCGTTGAACGATCATCAACGCGGCTGCGCGCACAGTGTCGGGCGGCGACAGCGCATCCAGCGCCAACAACGCATGGTCTGCACATGCCGCATCTCCGCGCGAGAGCGCGGCATCGAGAACCGACAGTAAGGCCTCCCACGCCGCCGGGCCGGCTCCGCGCAACCGATCGGGAGGAGTTCCGATCAAAGCCTCGCATGCCTCGGGTGTCGCAATCCGGCCCAAGGCCCACACCACGCGCGCCACGACCCCGGACTCGTTGGACTCCAGCCCTTGGCGCAAGCACGCCACGGCCTCGGGCACACGCTGCAAGCCTACCACATGACACAACCGAGCTTGTGCCGCCGGACTGACCGCAGGCAAGGCCGCAACCATTCGACGCACCACCGCTGGATCCCGCATCCGTTGCATCGCCATCCCGGCGTCGCCCCCCAAGGCCGGATCGTCCAACAACTTCAGCAACAAGTCCGCCGCCTGCTCTCCCCCGAACCGGCCAAGTTGCGCGATAGCAAACTGGCGGACTTCGCGCTTCGCTTGGGGGTCCGCCGCCAGACGTAGCAGTTCCTGTTCAGCAATGCGACGGCTTCGATCCGTGCTACAACGGTTGAGCACCTGTTCCGCTTCGATCAGCGGCGCCCGATCCTCGCCGTACGACCAGCCCCGGACTCGATCCAAGGCCGTCCGCACATCCCCCTCCGCCGCGCTCGGTAATGACACCGTCGAACACGAGAGCCCACCCAAAACAAAGCAAACTCCTAGCGCCGCCCCACCCCCGACCCGTGCAATCCAATCTCCTCGTTTCATGGCTGCCTCCTTCAAATCGTCCACGGCGCCCGCAAGGGTCGCCGAATCCATCGGTCGGCTTCCGGGTCATCGACGATCCGTTCATGTTCTGCGTCCCATCGCAGCGGCCGGCCGCCGAGCTCCATACTCGCATTGAGCAAGTGGCAAATCGTCGCCGTGCGGTACCCGATCCATTCGTGCGCCACCGGTTTCCGCCGCGAGCGGACGCAGTCCAAAACGTTC
>Ga0272449_1001963_pt1 | contig 19896 bp, 23 predicted proteins | sample YNPCB0241_FD_198679 | JGI IMG/M metagenome (GOLD analysis project Ga0272449, IMG submission 198679) | Hot spring sediment microbial communities from Yellowstone National Park, WY, United States - YNP-CB-024-1 | ecosystem: Environmental > Aquatic > Thermal springs > Hot (42-90C) > Sediment... | reverse complement strand
AATAAAGAAGATCGGCGCCGTACCTGATATCATCTTCCATAGGGGAGATTGGGGGAAGGAGGCCATGATAGTTATATTAGGTAAAGATGCTGTGGATGCTGTGAAAAAAGCTCTGAAGATAATAGAAGTTCATAATCAAGAGAAGCCTTGAGGTTTCATATACCCATTTTTTAGCTGTGTAGCTCCCTCTACAATTAGTTCGCTCTAGTTAAATCTGTAAGCCGTTTTATTTTTCATTTAGCTTTATTACGCCGCACCGGTTCATAATACTGCTTCTAATAATCGCAGCCAGCACCCTCTATGACATATAAAGTCATTTTTATGATAAATTGGGTGTATGAACAAGCATCAAAGTCCTTTCTGTTATTGTCTTGGCGCTAAGCATCGATACCAATTAATGATTTTGCGTGGTTGAGGATTGTTGACTAACTATTCTTGAGTTTTATGGCTTTTCCCGTTTTACCGCAGATGCAAGTCACATTCCTTTATTGCTTATCCGCCACATAACCTTTCATCCCAACCCGTGGGTTTAGCGCATAATGAGGATAAGGTTTACTTTGTTCGATTGGGGTGGTTTTGTGCATGGTTTAGGCGAAAAGAGTGTTTAATTGGGCTTTGTATGAGGATCTACGTAGGATTGAGCGTAAGGAGGCTCGATCTTTTGATGCGGGCTGTGTATTCGCTCCCACTGCCTTGGGATAGTGGGTGGAAGGGTGTTGGGCGTAAGCTTTATTATTCTAGACTGTTGGCTGTGCTTACGATCTGGCAGGAGATTGAGGGGAAGTCTGAGAGGGCTTACACAGCAGATCTTGAAAGGGATAAGGAACTCCTACAGAAGCTTGGTTTGGAGCATGCTCCACACAGAGCAACCCTATAGAGCTAGGAAGAGGCTTTCTGAAGAGTATATGGGGGAGCTGAATAGGCTGATTCTTGATAGGCTTAATCCTTCAAGAAAGGTGAATGCGGATGCCATGGTATGCGCCAATCCAGGCGAGACTGCGCATGGTCTTCAGCCAGCAGAGATGGTAGAAGGGATACACAAAGATACACGCATTATTCAACCTCGAAACAGGAACCATAGAAGCATTCGAAGCAATAGAAGCTGCTGAACACGGATCCAAACACCTACCCGACCTACTCAAAAACATAGATGATATCGAATGCTTCGTAGCAGATTCACCCTACCTCTCAAGAAGAAAACGCTAGCTAGTAGCCGAAAAAGAACAGCACAACAAAGGCTGCTGGATATGGAGGAGCATGGTGACTCTATTTAGGGAGCACACACGCATATTCAACTGCATCTACAAACTACACCAAAGAATAGAAGCAGCTTGGCACTCATTCAAAACCATCACAACCGACACAATAAAAACAAAACAGCCCAAACCATAAAAACCGAAATCTGGTCAAAATAATCTGCCACAACCTCATCTAGACAATAAGAGAAAGCCACGGATTTTGAGCCAAACCCGGGTTGCCTATTACAGTCGTAACGTTTTATGCTTTTAATGATATACACAGTTACATGCTAGAATACCAACATCATACTTCAGATGACGTTTTTGTGTATCTCAAGCCTTACTAAAATGGGCAAAATTAATGGGTTATTGCTGAGAAGTAGACTACTACTCTAAGTTTTTTACTCTTAAAGGACACGTTGGCCATGCGCAACTGATGCAATTTGGTAAAGATAATGAAGGAATAATAGTCCCTTTAATTGATTTAATTATATTAATTGCTTCCTCAACTTCACTGTCCTTCCCTTCAATCACAATTGTTGTTGCACCTTCTGCTCCTAAGATACCACCAGCTCCGATCTGAACAGCATCGGCTCCTGATAGGATTTTTATAGCGTCCAATTCCGTTACTACAACCCCGGTTATAGGAAGCAGACCAACAGGCATTCCCATGGAGTAGTTCATCCTTTGTATTCCTGCTTTTCTCGAAGCCTCTTTAATAGGTGTTAATATAAGCTTTTCTAAATTGATTGGAATGACCAGGTTAATTCCTCGAGCTGCGCATATGGAAAAAGCTAAACCAATCGTTCCACCAAGAGGGTGACCGACAAAGACTCCAACGTTCCCTTCTGAATCAATTGCATTTCCGCTCTTTATGTAAACATCATCAGGTCCCATTTCTTTTAATATTTGCGCAAGTTTGATTTTTTCAACTAGCTTTCCTCGTTTTATCACCCAGGGGCGAAACTCTTCTGGCCTTAATACACCTCTTTCTTCAACGAAAACCTTTCGCATTGCCTCAGATATGCACGTTCCTTTGGGGGTCACAACACCGCAGGCAAAGCCTTCTGTAGGAAACTTTCCGAAAAGCTCTTCGAATATAAAAGAAGTGGTCGTGCTTGGATGAATAACTATGGTGCCGTAGTTTAAAGCCTTCTTCATAACATTTAGCTTTGCAACTGCTTTAGCAATAAGCTTTTTAGCTTCGGCTGGTGTTAGTGTTATCTGTGCACGAATCATCGCTCATCTTATCCTGAGCGCGTTTAAAAAGATAACTATGTGGTTGCTATAATGACCAAGAAGATGAGAAGTAAAGGAAGCTACTTGCGAAGAACGCTGAGTACTATCGGTCAACAGTGGCATCAACTCTTTATACAAGCTTATTCAGAGGAAGAAGCATTTAAGCCTAAACGCTTGTATGCTTCTAACATCGTTCTATCAATCTCCTTCCATCTCTCTTCATATAGACTTCGACCGTGAATATCTGTCTCCACCATAAATGGCCCCATATTCTCTGCCTTAAATATCCACACGGCGTCAACGAGACCGAGATCTAACCATTCGACGGACATTTCTGTTATAAAGGACGAATAATCGTACCAGTGCCCCACCCTAACACAGTAGATGATCAGCATTACAACTTGCTAAAGCAGTCGGTGCTAGTAAGATCTTTATCGCTGGCTTGAAAGACGAGAAGCGCTTAGAAATAGCAAGGAAACTAGGTTGAGATCCGATAAACGTTGAAGAAGAGGACCTTGCCCAAAAAGTTAAAGAATTTGCTGGTAGGGAAGGCGTGGACGTAGTGATTGAAGCAAGTGGAAGCCCGAAAGCAGCTGCTCAGTCTTTTGAAATGGTGAGAGCGCGCGGCTCTATTAATTTAAAAGGGCTAGCCCATGAGCCTGTGAATGTCAATTTAGAAAAGCTTGTTTTAAGGGAAATTCGAATATTTGGTATAAGAAGCCGCGGAAACTTTCAAGATAACTGGCGACGAGCCATTAACTTAGTAGCCACTGGTAGCGTTAACCTTGACTGCCTTATTGACCATACAGTACCTATTGAGAGAGCGCTCGAAGGTTTCGAACTTTTAATCGAAGAAAAGGCAGTTGGGGTGGCAATAACGCCTTAAAACACCTTTATCATAACATCATCCCTTCATGGTAACGGGGTCGTTGCCGATTTATAGGGCGAAGCTACCGGAGAATGTGGATGTGCATACCGTCGCATTCCCTCTTTTGAAGCCATCGCAGATGCTACATACAGAATCTACGACGCTAAAATAGGATACATATGGCACAGACAATTCAACTTCTTCGGTGAGAATCTACAAGCAGCCATACTTAAAATACTACTGGATCCAGAAAAGACCATATGCCACCTGGAGGATATGCTAAAAGACCCAGCGGTTCAAAACCTTACGGAAAAAATGAGAAAATCCTTCCAAATAATATTGGTAGGCAACTCAAAGAAACATCTAGAGTGGCAGGAGAAAGCGTTGAGAAGAATACTGGACGAAACAGGGGGGAGAATAGTTGAGGAATGCGAAGACCTGGCAATAAAAGAACTGACTTTTATGTGGCTTATGCTACAAGAATTGGAACTTTTTTGCTGGGGGCTTTCTGAGCGGGTACGCTTCCATCGGCTCCCCCAGAGCTTTGATACCGCTTTGGAAGAGAAGCATCGAAGATAAAAGAGAATTTATTGAAAAGAAGTTGGTGGTTGATGATGGTGGAGATGCGTTGATGGGGACATTTGCTCACCGAGGAGGGGGAGGCGCTATGTACTGGGAGAACTTCTGCCTATATGATACTGCTGACCCTGAGTCAAAGGAAGGGGCTAGGCTCTATCGTCTTAAAGGTGAGGAAGTTGGGACGAAGTTAGGATATATAGGATCGTACGGCGGACCGACTGCAGCATTCTATGTCCGCGATAAAGATAAGGTTATGGAAATACTGAAGTCTTGCACACACCCCGACGCCTGGCGCTGGCAAGCCAGATTTAAGAAAGCATTCGATTCGAATAACGTTGCTTCAGACGAATACTTAACCTTAGAAGAATGAAGATTCAATCATGCGTTAGAAGGCGCGTACACCTTGAAAGAAATCATGGTTCTCGTAGAAATGGGTGAAGAAGCCGATAAGATAACCCCTGTATCTCTAGAGTTACTCAGCTACGCAAGGAAGGTTTCTCTTGAGACTGGTGGGGTAATTTTAGCTGTAATGATGGGATGTAATTTAAATAGAGAGGTGGAGGAGATAGCTTGGCACACTCATAAACTCTACGTGCTCGACCACCCTCTCTTAAGAGAATTTAACCCAGACATACATGTATATGCGCTCGAGAAAATATGTGCTCGGTTAAACCCAACCTACATACTGATAGGTCATACTTACAGGGGCGCAGAAGTTGCTCCTAGGCTTGCAGCCAGACTTAAAGTTCCATTGACCACCGATTGTGTAGGATTAGAGGCGGATGCCGAGACAGGTTTGCTGAAGAGGAAGAAACAGGTCTTCTGCGGAAGTGTGGTAGCAACGTATGTCTTTGAAGGCTTCCCCCAGCTCGTCACTGTAAGACCGAAAACCTTCGAGGCGGTGAAGGAGGGGCTTGAGAAAAGAGGCGAGGTCTTTTGGCTAAATCTTGAAATCGACGAATCTGTTTCTAAGACGAAGATAGTTGAAAAGATTCGAGAGGAGAGGGTTGTGCTCGACGACGCTGAGGTGATCATTGCCGGTGGGAGGGGGCTAGGCGGACCAGAAGGCTTCAAGGAGCTAGAGAAGCTTAAGACTGTTCTAGAAAGGTTCTTTAGAAGAGTGGAGGTAGGTTCCAGCAGGCCACCGGTTGAAAAGGGGTGGGTCTCGCCGTCTAGGCAGATAGGTTTAACGGGTGAGAAGGTTTCTCCGCAAATATATGTAGCTGTTGGGATATCCGGGGCGGTTCAACACGCAGTAGGGATGGAGAATTCCAAGATCATCATATCTATAAATAAAGACCCGAATGCCCAAATATTTTCGATTTCGAACTACGGGGTTGTAGGCGACTATAAGGAGATTCTTCCCGCATTCAGGAGAGGATTGGAGGAACTTTTATGACGAAGGAGCTAAAGATGATTGTCTGTATAAAGCAGGTTCCTGACCCTGAGGCACCCGCCTCTACCATAGAAGTAGACTCTAAACAGATGCAGATTAGAGTAAGAGGAGTGCCGCCAGTAATGAACCCACCAGATGAGGCAGCATTAGAAGCAGCCTTGCAGTTGAAAGAAAAATATGGAGGGAGGATCACGGTGTTGAGCGTGGGTGAAAACTTATCTGTACCGACTCTGCGCAAAGCCTTGGCAGCAGGGGCTGACGAGCTTACTCTAGTCCAAGATCCTGGGCTTAGCGACGTCGACAGCCTCTCCACAGCTTTCGTACTATATAAGGCGATTAAGAGGATCGGTGAATACGATCTTGTTTTAACTGGCAGGCAAGCGGGCGACTGGAACGAAGGTCAAGTAGGATTGATTCTTTCAGAACTTCTAAAAGTACCAGCGATAAATCTTGTGAAAAAATTAGCGATTGAAGGAAGCGAGATAACCGCATATAAAGTTACGCCATTCGGATACGAGGTCGTTAAAACCGTAATCCCCGCGGTCCTCATCGTGACCCACGAGTTTGGCGAGTTAAGATACGTACCATTCATAGCCCTCCAAAAAGCACGCGAAAAACCAGTAAAGATCTGGGATGCAAAAGACTTGAGCATCGACCCTTCTAATCTAACGAAAAGAAGAATCGTGATCCTATATGAGCCTTCTCGGGAGAGAAGCTGTTTCTTCGTAGAAGGGGAAACTTTAGAAGAAAAGGGTAAAAATCTAGCCTTACTAATTAAAGAAATACAAAAAAGTGAGTCCTATCTTTCTCTTCAAAAAGTTGGTTGAGGCGAAGCCATCTTCACCAACTACCGCATAAAGCAGACGGAGAACTTCATCAGCTCACGAACAACACCACCCGCCACGTAACAGCCATACTTATGACGACTTTCTATGGGTCGGAATTGTTTGTCTCAGGCATCGGCTCCATATATAGCATCATAAGTCTCTGACATTTTGGGGATCTCGAAGATGGACATCTTACGCTGAGGCGTCAAAGCCCAAGAACCGCGCCTTGAGGGTGCGGAGGCCCTCAAAGAGTGTATTGTCGTATCGTTGTAGGTGCTTACCTCTTCTTCTTTATCCCTATATACGCATTAAACGAGTTAGTTCCCTGACATCCTTTAATTCATCTGGGGTATGGATGAGCTTAACGATACTCCTTGCCTTTTCATTAGACAAGACCCCGGAAACGTTCGCATAGAACTTATCCTCAAGCCCCTCGGATACTTCACCTCAAGCTCGTAGATTCTTCCCTTCGCAACGACCTGCGCATAACCAGCACAACCCGTTACAATCAGCATCCCATATCTTCTTTTTTGCAGTTTTCACCACAGCTTCCGCCGCTCTTTCAACGAAGCAGCCGAACACTCCACCCCTCCAGTGCGTGTTGTAGATAAACATCAATTAACAAGTACAGTGCTCAAATGCTTATTTTGCTGATCAGAAGCCTCCTCAAACCACTCAAACATCCTTTAAGCAAATAACATATAGTGATTCCGAAGCTATCCCTTTATGCCACCCACATAATAGTCTATGGGAGGTTGTGAAGAATTTATGTGGTTCTGACAACGGTGAAAAATGAGTTAGAGAAGGGGGCTACGCTGAAACATTCCTATCTACTTTAAGCTCGCTTGCTTCTTTCGAAGATATTCTAACCTACTGTTATCAAATTTCGGTGCGGGGCAAAGAAACAAACAAGCTCCGCAAGATGGTACAAAAGTTTGCCTACTCAGCTCCATATCAGCTGGGTCTACTTTTCCTGCTACAAGCCTTAGTAAGTCATTAACTGTAGGTTCCTCTGGCATAGGTATTCGGGTCCTTAAAAAGCCCTTCTCGTGATAAGCTGCCCACCGGCACTTTACAGGGTGTACGCGACTATATTCATAAACAGCGCCTCCAATCTCACAAGATTCCTTGCCGAAGAGCGCTCCTGTCGGGCAAAAACGTGTGCACGCCCTACGACAAAGCTCAGGCTTACAAAGCTTTGAACCTCTGTAAAGTGGATCCGGCGCTAATGGTGCGTTCGTAATTATCGATACAAATCTCTGTCTTGCACCGAACTCAGGAGTCAAAACTAACCTGTTCCATCCGAACTCTCCTAAGCCAGCCGCTACCGCCGCGTGCCGGTGTGAAAAATCCGCTTTCTCCACATATTTGTACATTAATCCTGTAGGAGGGAAAGGTATCGCTTTGTAACCTTTAGAGTCAAGAAACTTCGTAACTTCGTAGGCTATTTGAGAAAGTGTCCAGTTCAGAACTGGGTAACCGTACCACATATATGGTCCTAGGGTCTTCCCTTCCTCTCGATAATGCCCTGCCAACTCAATAACTCCTCTCGGAATCTGGAGAGCAAGTACCACAACAGAAGCAGCGTCAGGAAGATAATAGAGGGGGTTCGTCTCTCTAGGCCCTTTCTCAAAGCGATCCACCGAAGCTACACCCGTTAAATCAGCGCCTAACAACTTCGCCTTATCCTTTAAATTCCTAGTCAGCGCGTGCTCTTGCATTCTATTTTTATGCTGAAGACCCTCTTAATATATTTGTCGAATTTAGTGCTGTGATGCGTGCTTTGAGCGTGTTGTCTGAGGTTTTTGGTTCAAGTCTTCTTGTGTTTTGGTTTTGTTGTATGGCTTCGGATGGTAGGGATTGGGGTAGGTATAATGATGTTCTTGTTAGGAGGGGGGATCCTCCTCGACTTCTCGGCTATTGGTGAGTGGGAGGGTGAGCCTGAGGTTATGAATGGTGGTAAGGTTGGTGAGCCCTACCACTACCCAGAATCGTTCACCAGGCTTCTGTGCTTCATAAGGCTCCTCTTCCATCTGCCTTATCGGCAGTGTGAGGGCTTCGTAAGGGCGCTTGCGAGGTATGTTGAGGGGGCTGCAGGCACCAGACTACACCACGATATGTAGGAGGGTGAATAGGCTTAACCTGAGCCTTGATGAGAGCCTACTCAAATCCCCTGCTCCTATTACTATAGCTGTTAATGCTTCTAGTGTGAAGGTGCATAACTCTGGAGACTGGATAAGAAGGGTGTGGAGGGTGAAGAAGGGTTATCTGAAGATTCACTTTGCCGTCAACATCAAGACCAAGCAGGTGGTATCTATGGATGTATCCTCTGGGAAGGTTCTTGACGGTAGGCTTCTGAAGAGGCCGGTGAAAAAGGCATCCAAGAACTTCAGAGTGGAGAGGGTTCTTGCAGACGGAGAGTATGATTCTAAATAGAACTTCACCTTCCTCTCCCCACAGCAACATCAAGCCAGTAATCAGGGTGAGAGCAACTCTGCTGCCAAGAGCAGAAAATGCCTGCCGAAAAAGTATGCGCTCATAGAGCAGAAGACGTTCAAACCCAAAGCGTGGAGCGGAATACACAGGTTCGGCTGCAGATGGAGGGTTGAAGGAGCCTTCTCAACCATAAAACGCAACTTCGGAGAATACGTCACAGCAAAGAAGTTCGCCAACATGGCCAAAGAGATGGCTATGAAAGCACACCTATGCAACATCTTCATAACCACAGTATAGGTCAGCAAGACCTGCCCCAGCGGAGCTAGTCCCCCACCATAGAGTCATGCAACACAGCTACAAGATCACCCCCACCCTATGGGAGGTTGTCGCCTAAATTATCTTTCACGATCGTGTTGCAGGATTCTTTTTGAGTATCTATTATTCGGAGAAGCTTAGCTCACTTCTCAAAACTACGCGGAGAATGACGAATCCTCTAACCCCAATTAGCCAAATAAAAGCAGAGTATTAGAGCTCAACTCGTCAAACTATAGCCAAACAGGTAACACATATAGCCTTCTAATTACGCGACAACCTCCATGGTAAAAAAAGAATTATATACTGCATATTATGTCGTAGTGGTTGGTGGAACTACAATGGGACCATATGCGGAGGTTCTATCCGAATTCGCTGAAAACTTGAAATTTGAAGATATTCCTGGAAAAGTGGTTGAAAAAGCGAAAGACCATGTTATCGACACGCTTGGCATCTGCCTTGCCTGCACAAAACACAAGTATTTGCAGATTGTTGTTGATGTGGTGAAGGGGTGGGGTGGAAAGGCTGAGAGCACCATCTTGGGATTCGGAGATAAAGTACCTTGCGCCAATGCAGCGCTTGCTAATGGTAGCATGGCTCACGCTGTAGACTACGATGATACACATTTAGAATCAGTTGCTCATCTAAGTGCTCCTATAGTCCCAACAGCCCTTGCTGTAGGAGAGGCGCAAGAGTCAAGTGGAAAAGAGATTCTTACTGCCATAATTGCAGGCTATGAAATTATGGCAAGAATAGGTAACGCCGTACCAGGACAGTTTCATAATAAAGGATTTCATTCTACATCGATCTGTGGCACCTTTGCTACCTCAATAGTAGCTGGAAAACTCCTAGGTTTAAATTCGACCCAAATGGCAAACGCAATGGGGATTTGTGGAAGCCTTGCCTCTGGCATCTTCGAGTTTTTAACTGACGGTTCTTGGGTGAAACCCATTCACGCAGGTTGGGCTGCTCACGCAGGTATAGTTGCGGCGCAGATGGCCAAGAAAGGTCTCACGGGCCCTCACACTGTCCTAGAGGGAAGGTTTGGGCTCTATAATACTCACGTCGGACTTGAAAACTTTAAGAAAGACAAGCTTATCGAAGGTTTGGGAAAGGTCTGGGAGACCCTAAGGATTTCGATAAAACCTTACCCAAGCTGTCATTTTACACACAGTTCCATGGATGCCGCTCTTACTATCAAAAGAAAGTACGGCATCGATCCTAAAGACATCTCAGAGATTATATGCTTGGTCCCACAGGTGAGTGTCAATATAGTTTGCGAGCCGATCGATACAAAGCTGAATCCGCAGACAGACTATGATGCAAAGTTCAGCATACCTTTCACCGTTGCGACAATTTTGCTCAAGGGTAAGGCTGGGCTTGATGAATTCGACGAGAAGGCGATCAAGGACCCTGAGATCCTCTCTCTAGCCCGCAAGGTAAAGTGTGGAGTATACCCAAATTGTGAATTTCCTGGTGTATCGTACATACCAGGCTGGGTTAAGATAGTAATGAAAGACGGGAAGATATATGAGGAGAAGATGAGGTTTAACAGGGGCAGTCCTGAAAATCCACTAAGTGCTGATGAGCTAGCTTCAAAGTTTTTCGCGAATACCGCAACCCTCCTATCAAAAGAGCAAGCAAAGAAAATAATCGACGCCGTTAGAGAAATAGAGAAGCTGAAAAGCATTAAGGAACTTATTGATCTCTGCACAATTTCGCAAGAAGCATTTCTGTAAAAATATATAGGTGGCAATGCGGATAGTTACGTAGGGGTTGGATTCAGTGAAGCTTGAGGGAAAGGTTGCGGTTATAACTGGTGCTGGTTCAGGAATCGGTAGAGCTATAGCGTTACTATTTGCAAAAGAAGGAGCAGATATTGTTATCTTGGATGTGGATCTTGAAGCTGCTGAAAAAGTAGCAAGTGAAATTAAGGCTCTTGGTAGGGAAGCAATGACGTTAAAAGTTGATGTCTCCAATTATTATGAAGTGAATGAGGCGGCCAAAAGAGTTATAGAAAAATTTGGGAAAGTAGATATTCTTGTGAATAACGCGGGGGTTAACAAAGAGAATCGAGGCCGAAAAGATCACTCTTGAAGAGTGGAACAGAGTCATCGGCGTTGATTTAAATGGTACGTTCTTCTGCTTCCAAGCCTTTGGTAGAGAGATGATAAAACGTAGAAGCGGTAAGATTATCAATATATCATCACAAGCAGCAATTGGAGCAACACCTTTTGAAGCCCATTATGTGGCAGCTAAAAGTGGGATCATAGGGCTTACAAAAGCTTTGGCTGTAGAGTGAGCGAGATATGGTATTAACGTGAACTGTATATGCCCCGGCTTTACAGAAACACCATTAACTAAAAGACTGATGAGTCAACTACCTCCCTAGGTGTTCGCAGAAAGGATAAGGAGAATACCTCTTGGAAGGCCGGCGCAGCCTGAAGATCAAGCAAAAGTCGCTCACTACTGGCTGTAGGTGGATGGATATGCCTCTAAGGTATGGCTCGTATAAGACTGCTTGGAAGAGGCTTCCCTTGTGTGTTGATACGGATATCTAGAGGATCTTTAGCATCGGTTACCGTACAGTTGCCATAGGTCTCCGTTGATCCATATACGTTGCATATCTCCCTTATCCCAAATTCAATTGTCATATTTATTACCTCAGGCGGTCCAATTGTGAGACCAGTTCGGAGAGAACTTAAATCACGCAGCTTTCTATCAGGATGATTGAACATAGCCTGTGTGATAGTGGGCAGAGTATAGCAAACTGCGCATCTTTCCCTCTCCAGAATCTCCAAGGCTTTTGCAGGTTCAAAAAAACTCCTGCAGAAACGCGCATGCGCCATGTGTAATAGTAGCCATCATTGAATTGGCTGCGCCATACGCCCAGAAGAGGGGAACCGGTATCCACACTCGATCCTGCTCTGTAAGATGCTGACGTTCACCGATGTTGAAGGGATTCTCCACCAGACCACGGTGAGTAAGCATAACCGCTTTTGGTGTGGCAGTACTTTCGGATGTATATAGAATATAGGCTATATCCTGAGGCTTCACTTCTTCCTGCGCATTCTTAAGCTGCTCATCTGATATCTCCTCTGCTAGCGTATAGAGCTGTTCAAAATCATAAATTCCTGGATACTGATACTTTGTACTTGAATAACAGATAACCCGTCTGAGGAAAGGAAATTTCGCTGAATGCAACTCCCCTGCCTTACTTCCACGCAGTTCAGGACAGAGCTCGTACAACATTGATATATAATCATTCTTGAGAAAACGGTCCATCATAATTAATGTGGAAGCATCTGAGTGCCGAAGAACGTAGTTTAGTTCGCGGATCTTAGACCAAGTGCTTACACCAACAAAAATCGCCCCTATCTTAGCAAGCCCAAACAGGATAAACAGAAATTCAGGTCTATTACTCATTAGAAGAGCAACCCTGTCCCCTTTGCCAACACCTATCTTAAGAAAACCCTTTGCCAAAGCTTCAGCTTTTTATCGAAACTCTTTGTATGTTATCCTCTGACCTTCAAATATAATCGCCTCTCTTGTGGGATATTTAGCTGCTATTTCATCAAGTAGCTTACCTAAAGTCCTACTGCGTGGAGGCTCCACCATACGATAAATTCTAATACTTGCTACTGGTTAATAAGTCTTCTCGGCATCACGGCTGCTGGTTCGTTTGAGGTATGATGAGACGATTTTTGATAATCCATTTTTCACCTTCAACAGCGCATAGAAAACAACCCTCTAGCGTCGTAAGCAAGTCTACCACCATTCGCAATCCAAGTCAGATCGATACTTCAAACAACGCCCTAGCCTTTTCCTGAACCTCTAATAAGCTCTCTAGTTCAAGCTTCACACCTCTTCCAACACCTCTTTCTAGCCAATAATAGCCCTGCACTTCAATAGCAGACAAAAGGTTCTTGACAAACCTAGATCACGGAACAGATTGTTAAAAGCTCATATATAACCTAGCCTATTATCAATATTAATGTCTGCTGTAAGATCCGATATAAAAGGTATAGTGGTACCACTTCTCATCCCATACTCGGAAAACGGTGATATCATTCTCGATGTTTTGAAGCAAGAAATCGACTACGTTATCACGAGAGAAAAGGCGCACGCTGTAGTGGCGGGAGGCACTAGTATTCAAGAAGTACCTCTACTAACTCCAAGTGAGAGGAAGTTGATCATAGAAGCAACAGTAGAGTATGTAAAAGGGCGAGTTCCGGTTCTTGCCGGCATCTCGGATAACACTCTTTCGGGAGCTCTAGGCTACGCAAAGATAGCTCAAGATGCTGGTACAGACGTCCTTCTAGCGATGCCCCCCTTTTCAGCACCACCTGGTCCCCCTACTCGTGATGAAATATTCGCTTACTATCAAGGCTTGTCTGAAAAAGTTGAACCACCTATCCTCGTCTACAATCCAGCCACCGTAATTGTAGACATGCCTGTGGATTTGTTGAAAAAGATTGCAGAGCTGAAGATGGTAAAGTATATCAAGGAGACATCAAGAAACATGAATAAACTCACAAGACTCATCGTAAGTTTAAAAGATAAAGTCGGAATCTTCACAACCATGGATGTACTCCTACCAACCCTACAACTTGGAGCGATTGGTGCTGTAATACCGCCACCTGCAAGCAAACTTGGTGTTCAAATTTATGAGGCTTTCATCAAGGGAGACCTATCAAAGGCAGCTGAGATTCAGAGCAAATTCGCTATTTTCCCGCCAGATCTAGGCAAAGGTTTTGCTCCAATCTTTAAAGAGGCGATGAACCTCTTAGGAGTAAAAGTCGGTCGACCGAGGGCTCCCTTTCTTGGTCTCAGTGACGCAGAAAGAGAAAATGTCAGACAATCGCTAAAAGCTTCTGGTATACTTTAGTAGTTAATAAGATGTGTACATAGAAGAGGGTGGTGAATCTGAAGTTAGGTTTTATTGGGCTAGGCAAGATGGGAGCACCTATGTCTCGTAACCTCTTGAAGAAGGGGTTTGAGCTGACTGTTTACGATATCAGAAAAGAGGCTGTTGACCAAATCGTTTCAGCCGGGGCAAGGGCTGCATCAAGTATAAAGGAAGTAGCTGAAGTCTCCGAAGTAATACTAACTTCACTTCCTGCCCCTTCTATCGTAGAGAAGGTGATCTTAGGAACTGGAGGAGTGCTAGATGAAGCTAGAAAAGGTAGTGTAATTATTGATACAAGCACAGTTTCACCGTCTACAAGCAGGAAGATTGCCGTTGCAGCGGAGAAGAAAGGTGTCGAAGCTCTCGACGCGCCTGTCAGTGGAGGACCCTACAGAGCCGCTGAGGGAACCTTAACAGTGATGGTAGGTGGAAAAAAAGAGGTATATGAGAGATGCTTGGATATATTTCGTGCTATCGGCACGAACATATTCTACACCGGTCCAGCCGGATCCGGGACTGTCACGAAGCTTATCAATAACCTCATGTCCCTCGGAAATGTTATTGTGGTGTGTGAGGCTATTATCTTGGGTATAAAAGCAGGGGTTCCCTGGAAAATTCTTCATCAAGTCATAAGCACAGGAACTGGAAGAAGCTACGCTCTAGAATGGAAGCTTCCGAATTTAATTGCTCCAAGAAAGTTTGAGGGGGGTTTTCCCATCGATCTTGCCTGTAAAGATCTGTCATTAATTACAGAGTTGGCAAAAGAATTAGACAGCCCCCTATTTGTAGGTAGCATCGTTGAGCAATTATATCGCCTTGCAAAGAATAAAAAGTTAGGAGACAAGGACCATACCGCTGTATCTATTATTCTGCAGGAAATCGCAGGTGTAGAGATCAAGACTTAAACTCGAACTCAATTATTGTCTTCTAACGAAGATAAAAAAATAACACCATCAGAAATCTTTTGAAAAAGGGGAAATTTAGGGGCTTAGCTAACAACGTCTTCACAAAAAGAGCACTTTAGATGAGTCTTAGTAAATGATGTTACTTGCGTCTAAATAACTCAAGTATACTAATGTAGGGTTCCCTCGATCGCTTGGTTTTTTCTTCTATAAGTTCAGCTAAGCTAAGCCTCTGTTTAGCTTGTTGATACGACATCTCATCTATCATCCTACCTTCAAAAGATATGGCACCTATTCCTCTGGATTTTGCTTCTTCAAAGGCTTGTACAAGCCTTTTTGCCTGTTCGATCTCAGAAGAGGAGGGTGTAAAAGCAGTATTGATAGGTTCAATTTGAGAAGGGTGGATACACTGTTTCCCATTAAAGCCTAGCATGGATGCTAATCTAACCTCCTCGAGGAACCTTACCCTGTCGGTGAGTAGCCCTAAGAAGGGTGTGTCAATCGCTAGTACCCCTGTAGCCTTACTTACATTGACAATATGTGAGCGAGCATACAATAACTCCACCTCCTCACGTGAAACATGAGCGACGTCGAGACCAAGATCCCTACAATAATCACCAGCCCCGAAAGCTAATGCTATTATTCTTTTGCTTGATTTTGCTATTTGAATAAGATTTATTATGCCTTTGGCTGACTCAATGAGAGGAATAATTTTTACTAAATTTGGAGGTATCTTCGCCCTTCTTTCAGCAGCAAAGAGCAACGTATCAAGTTTCAAAAGATCTTGCTCATCTTCGGACTTAGGTAACACAACCCCGTCTAAGCCCTTGCTAACTATAGCCTCTAGGTCCTCTTCAGTTAAAGAGGTGGTTAGTGCATTAACCCGTACAAACGCATTTATCCCTTGTCGCTTAATTAAAGGAATAAACTCTTTTACGAGATATCTAGAGGTCTCCTTTTCCGCAAGTGGCACAGCATCCTCTAAATCAAATATCACCGCATCAACAGGAAGAGTGGCGGCCCTTACCGCCATTCTAACACTATTACCTGGCACATATAGCATAGATCTTAGTAGCATATCATCACCTCCTCAGAACCCTCCAAACAATTTCAGCTATCTCACTCGGCTTAGTAGCTATGTGAGCTCCGCACTCCGATAGAGCCTTCAACTTGCTTTCAGCAGTCCCGCGTCCTCGTTCAATAATGGCGCTGGCGTGAGAAAAACGCATACCAGCTGGTAGAGTGCGACCTGCTATATACGCGACCAAAGGCTTAGTGAAGTTACCTTCTTTAATAACTTCAGCCGCTTCTTCTTCAGCTACGGTCCCGATCTCTCCAAACATAACTACAGCTTGGGTTTCAGGATCCTTTTCAAATAACGGAAGGAGCTCAGCAAAAGTTAACCCAACTATAGGTTCAGCGCCAACATGGATAGCAGTTGTAATACCTAAACCCCTTTGACATATACTCCAAGATACTGTTGTTGTTTGACCCCCGCTTCGTGAAATAACGCCTACTGGTCCTGGTTTAAATATTTCACGAGCATATTCTTCAGCCCCTCCTATCCACCCCAACAAAGCTTTATCGACACTAATTAAACCCAAAGAACCTGGTCCGAGAATCTTTGCTCCTTTTTGACGGGCAAACGCTATCATTTCTAGACTATCATGAAGTGGAACCCTCTCCGCCGGAACCACTATAAATTTTATACCTGCTTCTATCGCTTCGCATACGGCTGCTTTAACTTGTGGTCCGGGAACGAATGTGACACTTGCGTCAATAGGTCCGTGTACTTTAATAGCTTTCTTTACGTCGTTGTAGACTGGTAGGTCCCATACTTTACTTCCTTCGCGACCTGGTGTAACACCGCAGATAACTTTTGTTCCGTAGTCCAGCATCGTCCTAGTTCGTGCTGTCCCCTCTCTTCCAGTTATACCTTGAACCAAAACTGAGGTATTTTCGTCTATTAAGATAGCCAAATCAGCTCACCTATCTCAGCTCCTCTTTAATTTTATCAAGACCGAAGCTGTCCAAATTGATTATTAAACCTTTATTTCCGTAGAGCTGGCAGTAAATCTCACAAGCTAAGCATTCATTACACGTTCTTTTGAAATCCTCTGAACCGACAACAGCGATTGGTCTGCCATCTTGAAGCCTTAACACATTGGTTCCAAAGAGTCTATCCGCTTTTATGCAAGCGTAATTCTCGCAACCTTTGCACGTTTCATGGTTTATCACTATTTCGCCTGTTCTAAAACGTATTCTGTAGTAATCTGCTTTGCTCATTTAATCCCCCCTGTTTTTTTAGCTCTATGCTCCTCAACCAAATCTTTCATCCTCGCTGCTATCTCATCTACTCTATATACGTATTCACGCCCATAGATCTCTATTCTAGCAGGAAGATCTTTGAGACCCTCTCTGAGTATGTCTAATGCTTCAGCTTCTTTATTTCCTGCTAATAAAAGTACAACAGGAAAGCCTGGCTTATCTTGCAATTCTTCACGCAAAGCTTTAACAAGGGCGTTTGCGTGATGCCATTGTTCTTGATTTGCCATCACAGCTCCCATTAAAATGTATCCTTCTATATTGGGTTGCGAAAATATTGTTTTAACAATACGATAAACTTTTGAAGCGGTAGGGTTGCCGCTTGTGTCAGCATAATTTGCTAATTTCAGACCTTGACGTATGAGTGCGTCTGCCCCAAGCATCGCAGCCCCCCCGCCGATACCATGGAAGCCGATATACCCTTCCTCGGGTTTAATCTCAGTACTCATCTGCGCAAAGTAAGCTATACCACGATAATCATTTTCTTCAATCTTCCAAGCAACTTCCTCGAGAGGTGTGGGCGGCCTGCCTAGGTCACGGGGGAAAGTGATACCGAGTTCAGGATGTCTAAATATCGCGGCTTCATCTAAAACGATTCTACAGTCAGCCGCGACCACCTTACCACCTCGTGTTAAAGCCAAGGGATTGATTTCTACACTTCTGGCTTCATACTCCCTAAATACCGTATAAAGCTTGAATAGGATATCTCTAAGCTGCTCACAAATTTCTGGCTGCGAATTTAAGAAGCTAGCAGCTTTATCGATATCTTCTTTACTAATGCCGGCCAAAATGTCTATGTTAAGCTGAAGAATCCTCTCAGGGCTTTTGGCAGCTACCTCTTCTATGTCCACACCGCCACTACTACTTACCATCAATATCGGACTTTTAACTTTATATGAATCATCTACTATTATGCCAACATAGAACTCCTGTTCGATATCAAGTTTTTCTTCAACCAAAACCTCTCTAACTTGATATCCCTTAATGCTTCTTCCTAAGATTTCTTTAGAGAAGCATTCTGCTTCGTCAGGAGTCGCTGCGTATCTTATGCCTCCCGCTTTGAAGCGCCCAGTAACACCTACCTGCGCCTTAATAACAACAGGTTTTGCTAGTCTTTCGGCTATACGTCGAGCGTCTAGAGGTGTTCTGGCAACATCACCAAGAGGAATAGGAATATTCTTGTTTTTAAGCAATAATTTGCTTTGATATTCGACTAATCTCGTCAATTTACCAACCCACTAATTTCTCTAGTTACTATTATTTAACTTTTGCTCAGCAGAATGAGTGTTCAGAAAGAAGGCAAAACAGTTTTTACTTCTCTGTAGCGAATCTTTTGAGAGGAAGATGTTTATCCTAACATTTCATTTAACCAACCTAAAATTGTAAAACGTCAAAAGCAAAACCTACCTTAGTAAAAATAGCAGGGTAGGTTAGCGTACTCGAGTAATATTGTTAGTGTTTTTCCGGAAATAATTTCGCATCTATTCCTCACTCCATATCAATGAAGGATCCGTAAGCATTTCTCTTCTTGGCATCTTCTCATAGTAAGCTCTTATAGGTGTTCTAAGGTCACTCGCACCGTGAGGCCTTATGCAATTGTACCATGTCATGAATTCATCTATGGATGCGAAGTATCTTATCTTACTTTCAAATATATCGAAGAACTTCTCCAAAAATCACTCAACATATTTCTGTGCGCTGTAGTGCGAAATATTTTCTGGAAAATATAGTGTAAAATTGATAGGAAAACCTTATATATAACCTCTAGAGAGCTAAGTAGTGAAAAATCTTGGAAGTTCACACCCATGACCTAGTGATCGTAGGTGCTGGTATTGCTGGCTTGAGAGCAGCAATCGCTGCGGCTGAAAAAAGTAAAGGCATCGATATAGCTGTTATTTCAAAGGTGTATCCTACGAGGTCACATTCCGTTTGTGCACAAGGAGGGACTGCGGCGGTTATGAGGGAGGGAGATAGCCTTGAGATGCACGCTTGGGACACTGTTAAGGGGAGTGATTTTTTGGCTGATCAAGATGTTGTCGAATTTTTTGTAAAGAAGAATGCTGAGGAGATCGTTAGGCTTGAGCATTGGGGTATGCCTTGGAGTAGAACACCTGATGGCAAGCTAGCTCAGCGACCTTTTGGGGGGCATAGCTTTCCTCGATCTTGCTTTTCAGCAGACTTGGTAGGCTTCCAAGAGATGCACACACTATATGGGCGCGCTTTGGCATACGATAACATAAAATTTTATGACGAGTGGTACGTAACATCCCTTATAGCTGAAGAGGGACGTGCAAAAGGCCTCACAGCAATCGATCTTAAAACAGGCACCATGAGCGCTTTCCGCGCTAAAGCGATAATAATGGCTACTGGAGGGGCCTGCAGAATCTACCGCTTCACAACCTACTCCCACACCGCCACAGGCGACGGCATGGTATTAGCCTATAGAGCTGGTGTACCTTTAGAGGATATGGAGTTCGTCCAATTCCACCCCACTGGTCTTGTGCCTAGTGGGGTGTTGATAAGCGAGGCGGCACGTGGAGAAGGTGGCTACCTCAAAAATAGAAACGGTGAGAGGTTTATGGAGAGGTATGCGAAAAAGATGATGGAACTCGCTCCACGTGATATAGTCGCTAGAGCCGAGATGACTGAAATAATGGAGGGTAGGGCTTTTGAAGGACCAGACGGACCATACATAGCCCTTGATCTCACACATTTAGGCGAGGAGAAGATTAATGAGCGCCTACCTTACATACGTGAAGTAACACAAAGACTTGTGGGCATAGATCCAGTACACGAACCCATACCTATAGCGCCAGCTGCCCACTACTCTATGGGTGGTATAAGAGCGACTATGACAGAAACACC
>Ga0272449_1001961_pt1 | contig 19902 bp, 26 predicted proteins | sample YNPCB0241_FD_198679 | JGI IMG/M metagenome (GOLD analysis project Ga0272449, IMG submission 198679) | Hot spring sediment microbial communities from Yellowstone National Park, WY, United States - YNP-CB-024-1 | ecosystem: Environmental > Aquatic > Thermal springs > Hot (42-90C) > Sediment... | reverse complement strand
TAAGGCTCAACCCCACATTCTTTCATTAAATCGGATGTTAGTTGATTAGCAATATTAATCATACGTATTTCTTTTGGAGATTTCGGATATTCTAATGCGATTATTTCTTCTATTTTTTCTGGAGGAAATAATTTAAAAACATTTTCGAGATGGTTAAAATAAAATTCTTGTATTTTTTCAATTTCTATTTTTTTGGTTTCATCTTTAGCTTTTCCAAATGCTCTAATTTCTTTTTTCATATTTTTTAATATATTTTAAAAAATATTGACCTATTTTAATTTTTGTAGCCCCGACGGGATTTGAACCCGTGTTACCGGCTTGAAAAGCCGATGTCCTAGACCAGGCTAGACGACGGGGCCTTATCAATTTTTTCAAATATTTCCTCTCTTGCCTTGGCTGTTTTCTTTAAAAATATTTCTCTTTTTCTTGCATCTTTTTTGTTATCAAATTTTTCAAAGTAAACAAGCTTCCACGGACCATAAAACTTGGTTGATTTCACATCACCTTTATTATGGCGCCTCAATCTTTCATTTAAATTTTCGGTAAAACCTATATAATGCCTATTATATTTTAAACTTTTTATAATATAAACAAAATACATCTCTCATTACAAATTTTAACATATTTTGAACCCGTGTTACCGGCTTGTCCTCCGAAGGAGGATCCTCCTCTGGAGGAAAAAGCCGATGTCCTAGACCAGGCTAGACGACGGGGCCTTATTAATTTTTTCAAATATTTCCTCTCTTGCCTTGGCTGTTTTCTTTAAAAATATTTCTCTTTTTCTTGCATCTTTTTTGTTATCAAATTTTTCAAAGTAAACAAGCTTCGCTTTTGTTTGCATCCCTTATTTTATTTTCAAATACTAAATTAAAAATTTGCTTTGACTTTAAAATCATAAAAAGTATATAATATAAAAAGAATTTTTGCAAATTTTAATAAAGGTCGTTTTAAGATATAAAAAAATGTTTTCTTTAATTTTAATTTGGAATGAATGGTCGTTTTTTATTTTAAGATTAATTTTAGGCCTTTTAATGATTGTTCATGGTTGGCCTAAGATTAAAAATATTAAAGGAACAGCTGAATGGATGTCTTCTAACGGATTTAAACCGGGAATTTTTTGGGCAATCGTAGTCGCTTTAGTTGAATTTATTGGCGGAATATTTTTAATTTTTGGATTTTTAACTCAAATTGTTGCTTTACTTTTAACCATACAGTTTTTGGTTATTGTTCTTTGGAGAATTAAAAAACACGAAGGGTTAATTGGCGAGTTTGAATTAGATCTTATTATTTTAGCAGCATCGATTGTTCTTCTTTTAAACGGCGCTGGCGCTTTATCTTTGGATAAATTTTTTGGAATCTTTTAAAATAATTTATGAAAAAACTTTTAGAGATTTTGCCCGGTTTTCTTTCTTTAACTACGCTTTTTCTAATAGTTTTAATTTCTTGGAAAATACCTGTAATTTCGGCTATTTTTATTATTTTATTTGATACTTATTGGCTATTAAAAACTATTTATCTTTACTTTCATTTAAGAATTACTTTTGTTGAAATGAAAAAAAATTTAAAAATTAATTGGATAGAAAAATTAAACAACGAAAACAAAAACTGGAAAGATATTTATCACTTAATTATTTTTCCAATGTATAAAGAACCATATGAAGTTGTTGCGGAAAGTTTTGAAAGTTTACTTAAAACCAATTATCCAAAAGATAAATTCATTGTTGTATTAGCAACAGAAGAAAGAGCGGGAGAAGAAGCAAAAAAAACAGCATTAAAAATTGAAAAAAACTTTGGCAATTCATTTTTTAAATTTTTAATTACTAATCATCCTGCTAATTTAGAAGGCGAAATTCCAGGAAAAGGCTCAAACGAAACTTGGGCGGGCAAACAAGCCAAAAAAATAATAATTGATCCATTAAAAATTCCATATGAAAAAATTTTAGTTTCTGTTTTTGATATTGATACGCAAGTTTTTCCAGAATATTTTGGAAGATTAACTTATGTTTTTTTAAACACTGAAAATAATTTAAGAGCTATTTATCAACCCATTCCTCTTTTTACAAATAATATTTATGAAGCTCCTGCTCTTGCCAGGGTTATTGCTTTCTCTTCAACTTTTTGGCAAATGATGCAACAATCAAGGCCACATAAGTTAACTTCTTTTTCTTCACAATCAATTCCTTTTAAAACATTAGTTGAGATTGGATTTTGGCATACAAATATTGTTCAAGAAGATTCAAGAATTTTTTGGCAATGTTATTTACATTACAATGGAGACTTTAAAGTTGTGCCATTAATTTATCCTGTTTCAATGGACGCAAACGCTTCTCCTTCTTTTTGGAAAACAATGAAAAATTTATATTTACAGCAAAGACGTTGGGCTTGGGGCGTAGACGACATTCCTTATTTAATTTATGGATTTATTAAAAATAAATTGATTCCTTTAAGAAAGAAAATATATTGGTCATTGCATATTATTGAAGGCTTTTGGTCTTGGGCAACAAATTCTATTATTATATTTTCTTTAGGATGGCTACCATTAGTTTTGGGCGGAAAAAATTTTAATTACACTATTTTGTCTTATAATCTTCCTAAAATAACGGGTTTAATTCTTCAAATTTCAACAATTGGTGTAATAACATCAGCTTTTTTAGCTATTATTCTTTTACCACCAAAACCGCCTTGGTTTGGTAAACATCATTATTTAATTTATATAGTTCAATGGTTCCTCTTACCTTTTGTTTTAATTGTTTTTGGTTCTATTCCAGCATTAGAAGCACAAATACGTTTAATGCTCGGAGGAAGATTCCGTTTAGGCTTTTGGGTCACACCAAAACAAAGAATTAAAAAAGAAATTGTTGAACAAAAAATTTAAAGAATTATGAAGTATGAATTAGGAGTTAGGAATAATTTTGAATTTTGAATTTTGAATTTTGAATAAAATTCTAATTTTTAATTTTGAAACGTTTATAATTTAAATCATTCAAAATTTATTCAAAATTCATAATTAAAAATTCTCCTCCGAATGAACCTGCCTACCCTGCCTACCGGCAGGCAGGCGGTAGGCAGGCCTGCCCTCCTCAGGAGGGGATCCGCCTTCGGCGGAAAAATGATTGTAGCTCAGCAAAAATTTCTTTCAGAAATTTTTGCTGAGCATCCTAAATTTTGAATTTTGAATTTTGAATTTTTCCTCCGAAGGAGGATCCGCCTCTGGCGGAGAATTTTTATCATGCTTTCCTTTTTTTAAAAAATAAATAAAAGCGTAAATAATTAAAAGACTGCTGTAATTTAAAATCATAAACCAGGGTTCTGCCCAAGAAATTCCTCCAAATTTAAAATTAGAAATAGGCCATAAAAATGGAGTCGGATAAAATTTATAAGAATGCGTTGGAATATCAATTAAAATATGCAAAGGCCATCCAAATAAGGTAAAATAAATCCTTTTTTTAAATAAATAAATTAATCCAAAAACCAAAACAAAAATAATAAAGCTATGACTAATGCTATAAAGCACACTTGTTAAATGACTTATTGACAAAGAATTAAAACTAACTGGTTCAAGTTTTTCCGGCGAAGGCGGAATAATTTGCCTACCTAAAATTAAATTAAAAAATCCCCATAAAAATAAAGGAGTAAAAGCAAATAAATCCGGAAAAATTCCCCAAAAAATTGACCAAAAAGTTTTAATTTCTTTTTTAAATTTTAAATTAAAACCTTCTTTTGCTAAATTTGTCCAAAGACCATGAGCTAAAATATCCATAAACTTATTCTACCACATATTTTCCTTTTGAGTAGTATCCTAAAACTTTTAATTTTGTTGTTTGTTTTTTAAAAATATTTAAAATTTCTTCAAGTTTATTTTTAATTTTGCTGTTAAATTCAAAGTCAACGTAAAATTTATACTCAAAAGGTTTTCCAATTATTGGCCTGGATTCAATTTTTGTAAGATTAACTTGAAATTGGGCTAAAACAGCAAGGGCTTTATACAAAGTTCCTGGTTTATGCTTTAATGAAAAAATTAAAGAACACTTATTTGCTTTTGAAGGAATAGTTAAATTTTTATTTTTTCTTTTTTGAACAATTAAAAATCGCGTATAATTATTTTTATCATCTTCAATTCCAGATAAAATAACATCTAAATTATAAATTTTACCCGCTAATTTGCTTGCAATTGCTCCCAAAGAAATATTTTCGGACTTTTTTACAAATTCCGCAGAAGTTGCTGTATCATAAAAATTTACCTTTTCTATCCAAGGATAATTTTCAAAAAATTTTTGGCATTGCTCTAATGCTTTTGGATGCGAATAAACTTTTTGAATTAATTTTAATCTTTGGTTTAATGGTAAATTTTTAATTTTTATACCCAATAAATTATGTTTTATTCTTAAATAAATTTCTCCAACAACTTCAACATTATATTTATCTAAATAATCATAATTTTCATAAACTGATCCTGCCAAAGAATTTTCAATTGGAACAATTGCAAAATACGCCTTGTTTTTATCAATATCTTCAAAAATCTCTTTAAAATCTTTTTTGCCAAAAAATAAATTATTTTTGCCAAAAAATTTTAAGCCAACAATATGGCTATATGCTCCCGATGTGCCTTGATAAACTATTTTTTTCATTTTATGGCTATAGCTTCAATTTCAATTAAAGCGCCTTTTGGCAAATTAGAAACTTCGATGGTTGCTCTGGCTGGTTTATTTTTATTAAAAAATTTTTCATAAATCTCATTCATTAACTGAAAATCAGAAATGTTTTTTAAATAAACTGTTGTTTTTATAACTTTTTCCAAAGAAGAACCGCCAGCTTCTAAAATTGCTTTTAAATTTATTATGGCTTGCTTTGTTTGGCTTTGAATATCTTTTTCTAAATCGCCTGTTTTAGGATTAATGCCAATTTGTCCAGAACAAAAAATAAATTTATCAAAAATAATTCCCTGTGAATAAGGACCTAAAGCTTTTGGTGCTTTTTGAGTATGAATATATTTTATTTTAGATTTAGAACGCATTTTATTTTATTAAATAACTATACAATGGATCATCCGCGCTAATTTTTTTGTAAGTAAATCCAAATTTTTTTAATTTTTCTAAAAGAGGTTTTAAATCTTTTGGATTTTGTAATTCAATTCCAACTAAAGCGGGTCCTTTTTCTTTGTTGTTTTTCTTAATGTATTCAAATAAAACAATATCATCTTGTGGCCCCAAAACATTATTAACAAAATTTTTTAATTGTCCTGGTTTTTGAGCAAATTCAATTAAAAAATAATGCTTTTTACCTTGATAAACCAAACTTCTTTCTAAAATTTCGGGATAACGCAAAATATCATTATTTCCTCCGGAAATAACACAAACAACTGTTTTATTTTTAATTTCATTTTTAATAAATTCTAAAGCTGAAGGCGCTAAAGCTCCTGCGGGTTCGGTAATAATTCCTTCATTTTGATATAAATCAATCATTGTTTGAGCGACTGCTCCTTCAGGAACAACCAAAACTTTATCTACATATTTTTTACATAAATTAAATGTTATTTTGCCGGGTTTTCTAACCGCAGCGCCATCAACAAAAGTATCTACATTTTTTAATTCTATAATTTTATTAGCTTTTAATGATTGATACATTGCTGATGCTCCAAGCGGTTCTACACCAAAAACTTTAATTTTTTTATCCTTTGATTTTAAATAAGCGCCTATACCTGAAATTAATCCACCACCGCCAACTCCTGCTAAAACATAATCAATATTTGGCAAACTTTTATAAATTTCAAAAGCAATTGTCCCTTGTCCAGCAATAACATCTAAATCATCAAAAGGATGGATATATACCGCATTTTTTTCTTTTGCAAATTTTTGAGCTTGCTTTTGCGCCTCATCAAAATTAGAACCAATAAGCTTGCACTCAACAAAATCGTCTCCAAAATATTTAACTCTTTGAACTTTTTGAAGCGGAGTAACCTGTGGCATAAAAATAACGCCTTTAATTTTTAATTTAAAACAAGCTAAAGCGACTCCTTGGGCATGATTTCCCGCAGAAGCGGTCACAACACCATTTTTTAATTGATTTTTATTTAAAGAAAGAATTTTATTAAAAGCTCCGCGAATTTTAAAAGAACGCGTTTCATTTAAATCTTCTCTTTTAAAATAAATTTTAGCTTTATATTTGCGCGAAAGCCTTTGTGAAAACTCAAGCGGAGTTTCTAAAATAATATTTTTTAATTTTTCATAAGCTAAATTAATTTTGTTTTCCAAATGCATAATTAAAAATTATAAAAATTTAATAAAGAAGTCAAATTTATTATAAATCTTTATTTTTTAAATGCGCGCTTATAGCAAAAGCCAAAGAAATAATTACCAAATTTTTAATAATATATTGACCTTCAAGAGTTGGTACCAAAAAACCAATCCAAGTTACTTTAGGAAGTAAAATCAATGGCAAAAAAGTTGTAATCATATGCAATCCCAAAAGAAAAACAGCTAATCTTTCTAATTTTGGGATAACAAAAGCTAAACCAATCATCATTTCAAAAAATCCAAAAAATATAATAAAAAAATTAAAATCTAAAAAAGAAATAGTTTTTGAAGCCAAAGCTTCCACAAGCGGAGTTGCAGGACTTAAATTTAAAACTTTTAACAAACCAAAATAAAAAAAGACAATAAATAAAGAAATTCTGCTTATTGGCTCCCATATTTTTTTAAAAAAACTAATTATTTTTTCATCAATAAAATTAAACATTTTAATTAATTAAAAATAAATTTGTTTCTTTATTATATTTCCTTTTGATTTTTTTATCAAAAGACCAAAAAATAATTTCACATGTTGGATAAATCACTAATTCTTTAATATGTCCAACTAATGCTTTAAAATTTTTATCTCCTAAAACAATATGGCTATGAATAAATAATTCATTATCTTTTATGGTTAAATTCCCAACTAAACTTCCTATTTCAAACTCTCCGCTAAATTTTTTCCATTTATAATTTTTATTTGTATATCTTCCAATAATTCCTGACCGCACCGCTCCAAAACCAATAAAAAATCCTGAATTAATTTTTTGTTTCTTACAAAACATTAATAATTGAGAAATCAATTCTTCTTTTGGCTCTATACTTAAAACAAATAAATCTTTTTTTATTTTATGAATAATCATTTTAAATTTCAGTAATATCGCGCTCTAAAAATAAATTAACAATCCAATCAATTAAAGTTTTAATTTTATCGCGAGTTGAAATCATTTTAGATAAATAAACGCTCTTCCACAAAATCCAAACCCAAAATCCTGAAATAAAAATATTTTTAACTTCACCTATAGCATTAAATCTTCCAAGCGACAATAAATATCCTGACGACTTAAAAATAAATTTTTTAAGTGGTTTATTTTTAATTAAATTATAAATATTTAAAGCAACAACTTTAGCTTCTTTTGTAGCTGCCTGAGCCAATTCCGGCAAATTACTTTCTTTAAAAACAGCAATATCTCCTAAAGCAAAAACTTCTTTATAGTTTTCAACTTGCAAAAATTCATTAACTATAATTTTATTTTTTAATCCATATAAAATATTGCCTTTAATATCAATTAAATTTGGTTTTACTCCTGCAGTCCAAATAACTGTTTTTGTTTTAATAATTTGCCCATCGCTTAATTTTACAAAGTTCTCTCCAACTTCTTCAATTGATTTTTCTAAAATAATTTCAATTCCTAATTTTTTTAAAATTTCATAAGCTTTTTGTCTTAATTTAAAACTAAATTGCGGCAAAAGTTCTTTTTCTCTTTGAATTAAAATTATTTTTATATTTTGAATTAAATTTTTAGAATAAAATTTAGAAAATGTTTTATAAAAATAAGAAGCTAAATCAGCAGAAAGTTCAACGCCCGTTGCTCCACCACCAGAAACAACAAAAGTTAAATTTTCTGAAATATCACCGCATCCTAAATTAGATCTTTCAAATAAATGAATAATATGATTTTTTAATTTAATAGCGTCGTCTATACTTTTTAAAGTAAAAGTGTATTTTTCTGCGCCTTTTATATTATAAAAATTAGAAGAACTCCCTAAAGCTATAACTAAATAATCATAATTTAATTCATTAACATTTGTTTTAATTAATTTTTTTCCCAAATCAATACTTAAAACTTTTGAATGTATAAATTCAAAATCACAACAACGAATAATTTCTCTTATCGGCTCAATGGCATTATCTAAAGAAATACTTCCTGTTGCAACTTCATGAAGTAATGGTGTGAATAAAAAATAATTTTTGTCATTAATTAAAATAAGTTTAATATCCCCATTTTTATGAAAAAGTTTATGTAAATATTTTAAAGTATATATTCCGCCAAATCCGCCTCCTAAAATAACTATTTTTTTCATATAAACTATTTTAATTTAAATAAATTCCTTTCAAAATAAAAGAAAAATAAAGACAACATTGCAAATGCTAAACCAATATCGCGAGCGCCGGATGGACTAAAAACACCTAAAGAAAATAAAGATATTCCCAAAAGATGTAAAAATCCCAAAATTGAAAATAATTTCAAAAACAAATCAAAAAACAAAGAAAGCGCAACTAAAATATCAAAAGTAGCATTTAAATAAATAAAATATTTGACGTTTCCTAAATTACTTAAAAAATCAGGCAATAATGCTATCCATTTTTCTGGAGATAAAAGTTGACCCACTCCAAAATAAAGAAAAACCATTCCTAATCCAAATCTTAAAATTAATTTTGCATATTTTTCCATTTTTTTTAATTTATTTTTTTAAAATCACTTAATACTTCGTTTGCATGAATGTCTGGCCTAACTTCTTCATAAATTTTTACAACCCTGCCCTCTGGATTTATTAAAAATGAAGTTCGCAAAATGCCTTCATATTCTTTTCCCATAAATTTTTTCTTGCCCCAAACTCCATATTTTTTTAAAACTTTTTTTGATTCGTCTGAAAGCAAAGTAAACGGTAATTTATATTTTTGAATGAATTTTTTATGACTTTCGGGCGAATCAGCGCTTACTCCTAAAACAACTATATTTAAATTTTTAAAATTTTTAAATTCATCTCTAATACCGCAAGCTTCTTTTGTACATCCTGGCGTATCGTCTTTTGGATAAAAATAAAGCAAAACCCACCTTCCTTTATAATCTGAAAGTTTATGTAATTTGCCATCCTGATCCGGCAAATTAAAATCAGGAGCTTTTGTATTTAATTTTATTTTTTTCATTTTTTTGTTAATTTAATTAAATAATTTGAAATTAAAACAACACCTAATGTAATTAAAATAGCATAAATAAATTTCAAAAGCAATGTATTGGGGCTTAAGGGGAAAATATATTCAATTAAAGATTTTATAGCATCATTCCAAGCTAAACCAGCAATCAACCCAAAAGCAGTTAAAATATACCCTATTGTTTTTTCTTTAGTCGCTTCTGCAATTTCTTCTTTAACTTTTTTAATTTTTTCTAAATTATCTTTTTCTAACAAATTGTCTGGCATAAAAAAATTATAAAAAATAAAAATTCAAAATGCAAAAATTAAAATTCTCCTCCAGAGGAGGATCCTCCTTTGGAGGAAAAATGACAATGCAAAATTAAAAATTAGCAAATTCAAAATATTTTAAAAATTTAATTTTTTCGCCGAAGGCGCCTGCCTACCCTGTCTGCCGACAGGCAGGCGGAGGCGGGCAGACAGGCTCCTCTGGAGAAAAAACTGCAAGTTAAAAATCAAAATTTCAACCTGTGGACATCGCCCCGATACTTCGGGACGATGTCCAGATTTTGTCCATTTCGAGACGATTTCCAAATTTTTCTTATGAAATATATCTAAAACGATAGATGCAATAAATTGATTAATTTTAAAATTCAATTAAAATTTAACTATGAATAAAAAAATGGTAGTTTTAATTATTTTAGATGGCCTTGGTATTGGCCCAGAAAAAGAAACAAATCCGTTTTATGTGGCAAAACCACAAAATTTAATAAATTTAAGCAATGAATATCCTATAACCAGTTTAAGCGCTTCTGGGATTAGTGTTGGTTTGCCTTGGGGAGAGGTTGGAAATTGCGAGGTTGGACATTTAACTTTAGGTGCGGGCAAAATTATTTATCAAAACTATCCATTAATTACGATGGCTATTCGCGATAAATCTTTTTTTAAAAATCCCGCCCTAAAACAAGCCTTTGAATTTTCGCAAAAAAATAAAACGCCTATAAATTTTATAGGAACATTAAGTCAAGGAATAGCAGAATCCGCAGAAGAACATATAAAAGCCTTAATTTCTATGGCAGAAAATTATAATGTTGATTTTAAACTTCACTTTTTTGCTGATGGCAAAGATAGCCCGCCCCGTTCTTTTTTAAAATTATTAGAAAAATTTCCAAAAGAAAAATTAGCAACAATTATTGGAAGATATTATGCTTTAGACCATAAAAATAATTGGAATTTAGTTAAAAGAGCTTATGATTGTTTAGTTGGCGAAACTCCTGAAATAAAAAATTTCGAGACCGCTATTAAAAATTTTTATGAAAGAGGGTTAAATGATGATGCTATTCCTCCAATTTTAGTTGAAAAAAATAAAGCTATTCAAAATAATGAAGCTATTATTTTCTTTAATTTTAGAGAAGACAATATTCGTTCTTTAGCAGAAGTATTTATTAATCCTAACTTTGATCAATTTCAAAAGAAAAATTTAGAAAATGTTTTTATTGTTACAATGACTGCATATTCAGAAAAATTTAATGTTCCAATTGCTTTTCCTCCACAAAAAGTTACAAAACCACTTTCTTTAGTTTTATCAGAAAATAATAAAACTCAGCTTAAAATTTCTGAAAGCGCAAGATATCCTCTTATTACTTTATTTTTTAATGGTTTAAATGAAGCGCCTTATGAAAATGAATTTAGAGTTTCTGTTCCTGTTGATTCTTCTTTAAACCCAATTAATCATCCAGAATTAATGTCTCAAACTATCACAGATAGAATTATTGAAGCTATTGAAAATCAAGGTTTTGATTTTGTTTTAGCTAATTATAGCAATTTAGATGTTTTGGCGCATACTGGAAATTTTTCTGCTTGCGTTCAAGCAATTCAAATTTTAGACTCTCAAATTAAAAAAATTATAAATTCAGCGCTAAAAAATAATGCTATAGTTTTAATAACTTCGGATCATGGAAATGTAGAAGAATTAATTAATCCCCAAACAGGGGAAATAGACACCGAACATAATTTAAATCCAGTGCCATTTTATTTAATTGGTAAAGAATTTTATGACAGAAAATTTCCAAATTATAAAAATTTAAGAAATGAAACTTTAGGACTTTTATCTGATGTTGCACCAACAATTTTAGAGCTTTTTAATATACCAAAACCAGAAGAAATGAGTGGCGAATCTTTGCTTTCAAGTTTATTTTAAATTTTTATTAATTATGCTAAAATAAAAATATGAAATTTGCTCGTTTTATTTTAGCTATTGTTTTAAATACTTTTATTTTGTGGTTTTGTAGTCAAATTATTTCAGGATTTATTATTAATCAAAATCCATTAAATATTTTATTTTTGGCTTTAATTTTAACCATTTTAAATTTCATTATTAGTCCTCTGCTTAAACTTATTTTTTCACCTTTAATTGTTTTAACTTTAGGTTTAGGAATTTTAATTGTTAATGGAATAATTTTATATCTCCTTGACTTTTTGTTTAAAAGTATTACCATTCAATCTATTAGTGCTTTATTTTATTCAACATTAATTTTTAGCGGATTAAATTTTATTTTACATAAAGCAATTCAATCAAAAAAATGATTATTAAAATTTTACAAGCAATTATAGGGGTTTTAATTATTGTTTTAATTTTATTACAGCAACGTTCAATTGGTCTTTCTGCTATTTTTGGCGGAGAAGGCGGATTTTATCAAACAAGAAGAGGTTTAGAAAAATTAATTTTTGGCGCCACTATTGTTTTAATTGTTGTTTTTATATCTTTATCTCTTTATGTTTTAATTAAATAGTTTATGAATATCATAAAACAAGTTTATAAACATTTAACGCCTAAAGAAAGAAAAATAATTATTTTATTTACTTTTATAGTCTTAGCTTCGCTTTTTTCTCTTTTTTTAATTTTTTTAAAAAATTCCACTAAAGAGGTACCAAAAAATGGTGGTGAAATTAAAATAGGTTTTGTTGGTCAGCCAACAAACATTAATCCAGTTTTAATTCAAAATGAGATAGATAATTATTTAGTAAGATTATTATTTTCGGATTTAAATACTTTATCATCAAATATTGAACCAGAAGAAAACGGAAAAGTTTGGCGTGTTCGTCTTAAAGAAAATATTTTTTGGTCTGATAATAAAAAAATAACAAGTGATGATGTTATATTTACTTTAGAAAAAATAAAAGAGTCTCAAAATAATCTTGCTTTTTATTCTTTTTGGAAAAATGTTTTAATTCAAAGATCAAGCGAGCTTGAGGTTAGGTTTATTTTAGATAAACCCTATAGTTTTTTTCCTGAAGTTTTAAATAATTTTTTTGTTATTCCTAAACATATTTTTGCAGATATACCAATTCAAAATTGGAGACTTTCCGAATATAATTTAAAACCAATTTCAAATGGGCCCTATATTTTAGATAAAATAAATATTGAAAAAAATGGATTTATTTCTTTTGCTCTTTTAAAAACTAATTCATATTATCCTACTCAAAAACCATTTATTTCTCGAATTATTTTACAATTTTATCCAAATTCTCAAGAGCTTTTAAAAAATTTTAATTTAGGCAAAGTGGATGTTTTTCCAGAAAATAACATTAAAAATTTAGAAAACATAAAAAGACCTTATAATTTTTATAATTTTCTTCTTTCAAGTTATTATGCCATTTTTATAAATCAAACCCAAAATTTAGCTCTTAAAGAAATAAATGTAAGAAAAGCAATGTCTCTTGCTATAAACAAAAATGAAATTGTTGAAAGTATTTTTAAAAATAATTATTTGCCAATTTCAAATCCATTACCTTGGTTTAGTTTAGAACCAAAAGATGAATATAATCTAGAGTTAGCTAATAAAATTTTAAATGATAATGGTTGGGAATTAAATTCTTTAGGTATAAGAGAAAAAAAGATTGGCAAAGATACAATTCAATTAAAATTTGAAATGATTGTGCCCGATATTGAATCCCTTAAAGAAAACGCTCAAAAAATTAAAAACTATTGGTCGCAAATTGGCATTGAAACCGAAATTAATTTTATAGATCCTCAATCTTTAGCTTTAAATAATTTAAAAAATAGAAACTATGAATTAATTCTTTTTGGAAATACTATTTATCCTCCATTAGATTTATATCCCTTTTGGCATTCAGGGTTTATTTTTTGGCCAGGAGGTAATTTAGCTTTATACAATAATTCTTCTGCAGATAAATTAATGGAAGCAATTCATAAAGATGTTAACAAAAAAGATTTAAATCAAAATATTCAAAATCTTTTACAAATAATTCACGATGATTATCCTGCAATATTTTTATATTCTCCATCATACTTTTTAATCACTACCAAAAATATTTATGGCATTGAAAAATTCCTTATTTCAAACCAAAACGAATTATTTAAAAACATTTATCAATGGTATACCAAAACAAAAAGAGTTTTTAAATAGATTTGTTTTTTAAATTTTCATAAATATTTAAAACCGCTGAAATAGCATTGCCAACTGCAATATTATTTTGTTTATAAGGAAAATCTGTAACATCGCCTGCGGACCAAATACCAAAAAGAGAAGTTTGTTGAGTTTTAGGATCAACAATAATTTCGCCACGATTATTTAATTTAACTAAATCCTTTACTAAATAAGAATTTGGCTCCATACCAATAGCAACAAAAACACCATCAGTTTTTAGCTCTTTAACTTCGTTTGTAATTCTATCTTTATATTTTAAACCTGAAACAAAATTTTGCCCAAAAATTTCAATCACTTCTGCAGAAGTAATAATATGAATTTTATCGTAAGATTTTATTTTTTCTTGAGTTATATCATCACCTTTTAATTTATCAGTATATTCTAAAATATAAATTAAAGAAGCGTAAGGAACCAAATCTAAGGCTGATTCTAATCCACTATTTCCTCCGCCAATAACACAAGCAATTTTATTTTTTAAAAGAGGGGCATCGCAAGTAGCACAATAAAAAACTCCCCTACCTTCAAATTCTTTTTCTCCTGGAACATTTAAACGACGATGTCTGCTTCCAGTTGCTATTAAAAGATATTTTGTTTTGAAAGTTTTTCCTTCTTTAGTTTTAACCTCAAAACCATTATCTATTTTTTTTATTTCTATAACTAAATCGTTTTCTAAAATTTCAATACCTTCTTGAGATTTTAGGTGATTTTCTAATTTTTTAGCTAAATCATATCCAGAAATTTCTTTTTCACCAATCCAATTTTCAATTTTATCAGAAACAATTGATTGACCACCAAATGTGTCTGTAATTAAAAGTGTTTTTATTTTTTTGCGTGAAGCATAAATTCCTGCTGAAATTCCAGCAGGTCCTCCGCCAACAATAATTAAGTCGTACATTTTAAACTAAATTTAACGCCCTTAAAATTTTATTTTTATCAAAACCCACAATTATTTCGTTATTAATTTCAATTACAGGAACAGCTATTTGACCAGTTTTAGAAACAATATAATTTAAAGCTTTTTCATCTTGACTAACATCAATTTCTAAATAATCTAAGTTGTTTTTGCTTAAAAATTCTTTTACTTCTTTGCAATAAACACAAAATGGTGTTGTATAAATTTTAATTTTTGGCATATTTTTTTTAAAATTTTTTAAAAAATCTAAAATCAACAAAGAAATATAGACTAAAATAAATAAAAAGTCAAGTTAAATTATTACAAAAATTCAAAAATTTAAGAAATTAATTATTTTTTAGTCAATTTATAAGCTTTAATAGCCCAATTTTAATCGTATTGAACCAGTAGTGGTTGAAACATCAATATTTGGAGTTGATGTATCAAATTTATTATTAGTTGAAGTTATTGGACCTAATTGTCCACCTCCACCGCTCCAATCCGTTTGTAAAAAAATGTTATTTTTAGAACGAGTTATATAAGTTATAAAAAAACGGTCTTGGGCACCAGACCAACCAACTCCAATAGTAATTTTTTTAGTAGAAGGGTCAAAATTTCCTGTGGGCGAAATTTTTCCTCCTGAATCGCGATAAACATCATCAACATAAAAATATCTTTTATAAGTAGTTGTACCAATAGTAATTGTTTCATCACCAGATGTAGCGGTAAATCCTATTAAATAATAATGATTAGCAGAAGTAGTAGCTAAATTCGAAATATTATGCCAATCGGAATCAGCAAAAACCTTTATTTTGTCTAAAAGTTCACGCGCTAAAAATGCTGAAGTTTGAATTTTTTCGGTATCTTTACCCATTTTTAAAGAAGACTGCGCAACAATCATGGCTCCTAAAACAAAAATTATTCCAACCGCTAAGGATACCAAAATTTCTGCTAAAGATTGACCCCTATTATTTAATTTTATTTTTTTTAAATAAAACATTAAATTAATATTGTACCAAAATTTATAAAATTTTCATTAATAACTTATTAACCCCGACGAATTAACTCTAATTGTAGAAGAAGACAAAACTTGTCCAGATACATAAAGTTCTAAAACAATAGAAGTTGAAGTCGATGGCAATCCTGTGCCTTTATTAAAATAAACCATTAAATTACCGCCCAAAGGAATTATCGATGGCGAATAACGAACACTTGAAGGCAAAGAATATCTTTTTACAGAGGTGGTAGTACTATAAGATGTTGTATTAAAAAGAGCGTAAAAAGGAGTAGAAGTATTTTCAAAATAAACACCCCATTCTAAATCTTTATTTTGAGCCATAGCATTACTTTGAGCTTCGCGTAATAAAGCAACTATTTGTTTTGTCGTAGAATCTAATTCAGAATATCCTTTTCTTTTATAAAAATTAGAATAAATTACTAACAATACTATAATAATAATTGCAATAACCACTAATAATTCTGCTAATGTAAATCCTTTTTTCATATTAAAATTTAGTAGCCACCTGATAAATAGGAATAATGATAGATAAAGCAATAACTCCAACTATTCCACCCATTAAAATAAGTAAAACTGGTTCGACAACCGAAACAACTGATTTTATTGTTGCATCAATATTTGAAGCATAAAAATTAGACAAAGAATCTAAAACTTCATCTAAATGCCCTGCTTTTTCTGAAATAGCTATTAAATTTGTAATAACGCTTGGGAAAACGTATTGTCTTCTAAAAGCTTCGCTTACAGTTAAACCTCGCGCTAACCCCTCATCTGCAATTTGAATAAGTGCGGTTCTTAATTCTTCATAACCAACAACGTCTGCTGTAATTTTTAAAGCTTCAATAATAGGCAAACCCGCTTTTAATAATGAACTAAAAGTAGAAGTAAATCTTTGAATGGCAATATCTTTATAAATTTTTTTAATAAGGGGTAAACGTGCTAAAAATTCACGCGTAAACTTTTTACCAAAGGTATTAAAGAAAACAAAATAAATAAACAATACAGTTACAGTAACAATTGATGAAATAACCCAAACTAAATGATCATTTATAAAAAGACCAATAGCAAAAACAACTCTTGAAAAAGGTGGTGGATTAATTCCAGTGTCTTTAAAAACTTTAGCGATTTTAGGCAAAGCAAATGTTGATAAAAATAAAAATATACCCAAAGACATTACAAGTAAAATTATAGGATAAATTAAGGCGGATTTTATTTTATTTCTTACCTCCATATCTCTTTCTAAAGACTTGCTTAAATCTTCAAGGGTTTTTTGTAAATTACCAGATGCTTCAGCGGCACGAATAATATTTGTTTCAACAACAGAAAAAGACTTAGGATTATTAGCAAAAGCTTCATAAAATGGCTTGCCTTTTGTTAAGTTGTCTCTAATTTCCATTAAAAAATTATTAATACCTGGTTTTTGCAAATCTAAAATTAAAATGTTTATAGCTGAAAGTAGGTCAGTTCCTACTTTTAACATTAAAGATAAATATTTCATTAAAAATATTTTGTCAGCTAAATTAATATTTTTTTTCCAAAAAAATAAAAGTGCGGTTTTCTTTTTTAAGGGCTTAATATTTATAGGCCTTAAAGATTTACCAGCAAGATATTGTAAAACCTCTTCTAAACTTTCAGCATCATAATTTCCTTCAAAAATTTTCCCTTTTTCATCTGTAGCTAAATAATAGTAAAGCATATTTAATTATAAAAAAATTAAATTTTAAATGCAAATAAAAACTATTTAACATTTTGGGTTTTAAATACTAAAAATTTATAGCCCAAAAAATTCCAAATAAGAGCGGATAAAATTCCTCCTAAAGCTGAAATATTTGCCCATAAATTTACTGAAATAAATTCTGGACGATTAACCCCAGAAAAAATAAATGAAGCAACAGAAACATTTAAAAATCCTCCTATAATAGCAATAGTATAAAATTTAACTGCTTCAGAAACTTTAGGTTTTTCTTGAGATTCAAATGTCCAATATTTATTCCAAAAATAACTATTTGTTGTTGCGCACAAAAATGAAATGGTTTTAAAAATTGAAAACCATAAACCACTTTTAATACTAAATAAAAATATAAGCAAATTTAAAACGCCAAAATCAATGAAACTATTTAATGTGCCAACTGCGCTAAATTTAGCAAACTGATAAAGCACTGGCAAAATTTTAGAAAGAAAATAAGCTATTGTTAAAGCTAATGGTGCTAAAATTAAAAATCCTAAAAAAGCTCCGACTCTTATAAAAAAAGTTGGCGATATAACTAAATTTTGAATCATTGGCTGAACTAAAATTCCAACAACTCCACCAATAATTGTTACTAATAATAAATCTTTTTTATTCATTTTTTATTTGTTTTTTAGACCTTTGTTTAAAATTTGAATCATTTTTGAAAATTCATCAGGATTTACGCTTGCACTTCCAACCAATCCTCCATCAATTTCTTTTTGAGAGAAAAAATTTAAAACATTAGAAGAATTTAAAGATCCGCCATATAAAACTAAAAATTTTTTAAATCCATTTTTAAAAAGAAAATTTTTAATTAAAAAAATCATATTTTTTGCGTTTTCTGGAGTATCAGCAATTCCTAATCCACTTCCAGAAATTGCCCAAACAGGTTCATAAGCTATAATAATTTCTTTACTAAAAATTTTATTTTGAATTAATTTGCCTAAACTAGATTCTAATTGATTTAAAACAAATTTTTCAAAAATTTTTTTGCCTTTTTTTCTTATGTTTAAATTTTCGCCAACACATAAAATTGGAACTAAATTATTTGAAACAGCAACGAAAACTTTTTTACTAATCATTTCGTTTGTTTCTCCAAAAATATTTCTTCTTTCAGAATGCCCTAAAATAACATATTTTACTCCAATATTTTTTAACATTTTATAAGATATTTCGCCTGTAAAAGCGCCTTTTTCTTCAAAAAACATATTTTGTGCTCCAAATTCAATTTTATTTTTAGATTTAAAAATTAAATCTCTTAACCAAACAAAAGGAGGACATAAAACAATTTTTATATTTGAAGCTTTAAATTTTAAAGCTGATTTTAACAATTCTTCTGCTTCAGAAAAACTTTGCGGATTCATTTTCCAATTAGAAATAAATATTTTTGACATAAATTTATTATAGCTAATAAAATAATTAAATTCTAATTTTTGGACCTAATTTATAAATAACATCTTTACGCTCAACGACAATACTCCAATTATGCTTTTGAGCGTATTTATAAAGTAAAATATTTGGATTAAAACAAATCGGACGCTCAACCATTTTTAAAAATGGAATATCAGATTCAGTGTCGCCTACTCCAATTGAGCCTTTTAAAGTTAAATTTTCTTTTTCAATTGCTCTTTTTAAAATCTTGGATTTATCAAAAATTAATTCCTCATATAAAGTTTTGCCAGTAAATTTATAATTTTTTGTTTCAAGCAATCTTCCATAAACTTTATTAAAACCAATACTTTTAGCAAATCTTCCAACAACATACATTGGAGAATGCGAAATAGCCAAAAGATAATATTTTTTCTTTTTTAATTTTTTAATTAAATCGCGTGTAAAGCGATAAAGCCTATTTTTATGAAAAGCAATAACCTTTTCTGCAATTTTATTAAACCTTCTTTCATCAACGCCTTTAATATTACTTTCAAAAGCCAAAATAACCGCTTTTATATATTTTTCATAACTATCTTTGCGATCAAGCCACCTTTGGTATTGTCTGGCATAAATTTTTCGCGTTTTTTTAGGAAAAATTCCTTCCATAATTAAAGCATCAACAAGCTCAATTAAAAGACTTGAACGAAAAACAGTTCCGTCAATATCAAAAACAGCAACTTTACGCAATTGTTTCATAATTTTATTTTAGCACAAATATTTATAAATTTAAGGTGTTTTTGTTATTAATTTTGAGGCCACGGTGGGAATCGAACCCACGCATTGCGGTTTTGCAGACCGCTGCCTTACCACTTGGCTACGTGGCCACAAATTAATTATATAACTTTTATCCTTCAATTTCAAATACAATCTTTGGCATAGGCTTCAAATTTAATTTTTTAAATAAAATTTTAAATAATTTTTCTTTATTTTCATTTAATTCTTTTAAAATTTTTGCTTCTAATTTTTTTTGCTCAATTAAATTTATTTTTAAATCTTTGGGCGTAATTTTAATTTTTACTTTTGCTAATTTAAAATCAGAATCCACATTTACATTTATTATAGTAACTAAAGCGGGGAATTCAAACTCTTTTAAAAGGATTAAACTTAATTCGTCACGAATTAAACTTGCCATTTTTAAATTGCGATATTTTCTCATTTTTTAATAATTAATTTGTCACCAA
>Ga0272449_1001959_pt1 | contig 19909 bp, 20 predicted proteins | sample YNPCB0241_FD_198679 | JGI IMG/M metagenome (GOLD analysis project Ga0272449, IMG submission 198679) | Hot spring sediment microbial communities from Yellowstone National Park, WY, United States - YNP-CB-024-1 | ecosystem: Environmental > Aquatic > Thermal springs > Hot (42-90C) > Sediment... | reverse complement strand
TCAGGTCTTCAATGGTTTCATCTTCTTCATCATTCTCTTCACCAGTAGTGTATTTTATCCGACGGAGTATGCGCCTCAGCCAATATATTTAATATCATTGGCGAATCCACTAACATACATAGCAGACATATTTAGAGCTGGTCTGCTGGGCTTGGCTGACCCTATGCTCTTTCTCAAGGTATTCGTCCTCACTGCTGAGAGCTTGATACTCCTCATCTTGGCTGTGGTCATGTTCAACCAGATAAGAGTTTAGAATGCTTTTATGGGAGCGAATATCATTAGAAAGTGTTGTGGAGAGAAGCTAAGGTCAGGGACGTGGTGAGGAAGCCCATAATCACAGTTAATGCTTCAGACAGTGTCAAATATGTCGCCAAACTTATGGTTGAGAAGAATATTAGCGGTGTTGTCGTCCTAGATAATGGTAAGCCTGTGGGCTTGGTTACTGAGCGGGATCTGGTCTCAAAGGTGTTGGCAAAGGATAGGGAGGCCGGTGATCTCAGGGCTGGAGACATCATGAGCAGCCCCCTCATAACAGTGGATGTGGATACTAGCCTCAGCGAGGCGGTGGATCTCATGAATAGACATAGAATAAGGAGGCTGGTGGTCAGCGAGGGCGGAAATATAGTGGGCATATTTACTCAGCGGGATATTCTAGGGCTGGAGCGTATCTGTGGCTACTGTACCAAGTCCATCAAACCCAGCTTAGTCACAAAGCCTGGTGAAGGGGATGTGATAGTCACCTGCTCATGCGGTGTCGCATATCATCTTGACTGCGCTAAAACCGTGGTATACTGTCTTAACTGCTCTAGGATGATCGTCACAGAGGTTATCTACCCCAGGCCGGAGGACACCAGTAGCGGGTAAAGGTTTTTGAGGGCGGGATCACCTAGGCCGAATCATGGATAGGCCTGCTGTTCTCTCCTACTACCATCTAGATGCTGATGCTGAGATCGTTCTCAAGGAGTTGGCAGATGTCTATTATGCCAGCCAGCCCAGCTTCGAGGAGATATTACCACGTGTAACCGCAGTTATCTGCATAGATCTTCCACTTGAACACCTCATCAAGATGAAGAGTCTGAAGATGATTCAGTCCCTCTCCGCTGGTGTTGATACTCTTCCATGGCACTCGATACCCGCTGACGTGACTGTCTGCGGTAACATGGGATCTAACGCCGAGTCGGTGGCTGAGCATACATGGGCTCTCGTACTAGCCCTCTCTAGACGTCTACACCAATACCTGCCGAAGGTGAGGGCTGGCGACTTCAGCAAAAGCGGTGAGAATATCATGCTCTGGGGTAGGACGCTCGGCGTGGTCGGCATGGGCTCTATCGGCAGGCTTGTAGCCTCTATTGGGAAGGCTTTTGGGATGAGGGTGTTGGGTGTTACACGGTCTGGGAAGAGCGCTGCTCCATGTGACTTTGTCGGCGGTGAGGAGAGCCTAGAATATGTCATTAGGGAGAGTGATGTAGTGGTTATCGCATCACCCCTCACCAAGAGAACCAGGGGGATGATCAATCTTGACAGGCTGAGAATGTTGAAGCCCAACGCAATATTGGTGAATGTCGGAAGGGCTGAGATAATCAATAGAGAGGATCTCCTAGCGTATCTCAAGGAGAATCCAGAGGCCAATATAGCGACGGATGTATGGTGGAAGTTTGAAGATGGCAGGCCTGTGGAGAGGGAGCTTATCCACTATCCCAACTTCATAGGTACACCATGGGTGGCTGGTGCCTTCGGCTCCTCCGAGGTTCTAAGACGTATGAAGATGCTAGCCGCTGAGAATGTCACCAAGTTTCTCAAGGGTGAAAAGCCCGATAACATCATAGATAGATCGGATTATCATAGATAGACTTCACCACCAAGCCGATAATCAGCGACTTTTCAGATATGGAGAGGGTGATGAGGGGGATGAAGGAGACGATGGATTTGGGAGTCCCAGGCTTCAAGGTCTTCATGATATATAGGCATCAGGGATGGATGGCTGATGACTGGAGCCTCTTCCAGGTGATGAGACGTGCTAGAGAGCTTGGTGGAATCGTCACCATACACGCTGAGAACGGATTCATAGGAGAGGGGTTGCAGGAGGAATTTGTCAGAATGTATGATGGTGTGGTGATCGAGGGCACGGGCTTAGGCCATATAAGGACCGATGACAAATTCATCAACATTGTTGAAAGCTACGGTCGGCCAGTCGTCATAACCACACAGTGTCTCCACGGCGGTGAGAAGCTGGGCATATACGCTTTGGACAAGAAGATATTGGGCATCAAGAACATTATCCCGACGGGTGACATGCTCCCTGAGACTGCTCTCGTTAAGCTGATGTGGTCTATGGCTCAAGGTGGCGATGTGAGAAGCCTCATGCTCTCCAACATAGCGGGTGAGATCTCCCGGACATGATCCCATATACCCCCATATGGGTTAAATATTTCCACGTCATGGGCGAGAAAGGATGACCAGATCGATTAAGATAGGCCTCATCCAGATGACAGCCTCCCAAGACAAGGAGAAGAACGTTGAGAAAGCTATACACCTGATAGGTGAGGCGGCGTCTAAGGGCGCCAATATAATATGTCTCCAAGAGGTGTTCTTCGCACCCTATTTCTGCGTGCAACAGAGGATAGAGTTTTTCTCCTTAGCGGAGCCGATACCAGGTCCTACCACTGGGAAGATAGCTGAAGCCGCTAAGAGATATGGTGTTGCAGTAGTGGCGCCGATCTTCGAAGAGGATACTACAGTGCAGGGAACATATTACAACACCGCCGCCATCATAAACCATAGGGGGGAGTTCATTGGGAAGTATAGAAAGACTCACATCCCCCAACTGATCGGCTATAATGAGAAGTTCTACTTCAAGGTGGGAAACCTGGGATACCCAGTGTTTGAGGACTTTGGAGTTAAATTCGGGGTCATAATCTGTTATGACAGGCATTTCCCCGAAGGCCCCAGGATAATGGCCCTCAAGGGCGCCGACCTAGTTTTCGTACCAACATGCACCGGCCTATACCCCGAGCTATGGGAGCTGGAGCTGGCAGCCCACGCAGCATTCAACACCATATACGTAGCAGGCGTCAACAGATGTGGCAGAGAGTATCCGGAGCAGCCTGCAACCTACTTTGGCAAGAGCTGTGTATTCAATCCCAGGGGTGAAAAGCTGGCTGGAGCTCCTAGTGATGAGTATGTTCTAGTGCAGGAGATAGACTTGGATTCTGTGAGGGAGAGGCGGAAGTATGCTCCATTCCTCCGTGATAGGGCTCCCTGGCTGTATCGTGAGCTTGCTGAGCAAATATAAAAAAATGGAGAATACTACTTACGTGGGTGCCTCTTCCTAAAGTCCTCAGCTATCTCCTCCATAGTGGCCCATATGATGCCACGGTGTCTGTTTATGTATCTGATCATCCTCTCCAGCATCAGTAGAACCTGAGGTCTCCCGCTCACATCAGGATGTATTGTGAAGCAGTAGGCGGCATAGTCGTACTCCCTGTAGACCCAGTCAAACTGGTCCTTCCACAGCTGTTCAATATCCCTTGGGCTGACCCATCCGTGGCTGTTGGGGGCTTTCTTTATGAACATCATTGGCGGCAGATCGTCCATATACCAGTTGCCGGGTATCTCAACCAGGTCTGTTTCCTCACCCTTGACCAAGGGCTTCATCCATGTGCTTGGGTGTTTGGAATAGTCTATCTTAACCCAGGAATCCCGCCTCCGCGCATAGTAGGGCTGGAAGTCATGGTGATGCTGGCTGTGGTCATACTTGAAGCCATATTTGAGAAGCAGGTCTATAGTGACGTTGGACATCTCCCACCAGGGGGCCACATATCCACGGGGGCTCTTGCCGGTTTTCTCCTTGATCAGCGAGACACATTTGGAGAGTATTGCCTCCTCCTGCTCAGGGGTCATGGCTATAGGGTTCTCATGGGTGTATCCGTGGGCGCCTATCTCATGTCCCTCATCCACACACATCTTAAACTGCTCTGGGAAGGTCTCTATCGAGTGGCCTGGCCAGAACCACGTTGTAGTCAGCTTAAACTTCTTGAAGAGTTTGAGGAGCCTCGGCGTACCTACCTCGCCAGCGAAGATGCCACGCTGTATGTCGGAGGGCGAGTCCTCACCGCCGTAGGATCCTATCCAACCTGCAACAGCATCAACATCTACGCCAAAACCTACAAATATCTCCTTTTTCGGCATAGTTCCTCAAGCGAGGTCTGCGCCAGGCATATTTAAGCATTATCAAATTTAGTACTGTTTCTCCTCAACCCAATCTCCTGGACGCTTACCCTTCCTCCTCCTTTCAGCCTTCCTCTTCTCCATCAACTCCCGCCTCGTCCTAGGAATGTAGAAGATGCTGTCTATCTTCAAAATGAGTTCAGCATAAGCCACTGCAGAGATAAGGGCTTGCCTCACTACATAGAGTGGGTCTAGTATCCCAGCCTTGATGAATTGTTTGTACTCGCCGGCGTATACGTCGTAGCCGTAGTCACGCATGCCTCTGTAATGCATACGTCTCACCTCCGCAACGACGTCAAGCTGGTCATAACCGGCGTTCGCCACAATAGCCCTGTGAACATCCTCAAGAGCGTCTGCAAATCTCTCCATAGCAAGTGAGGCTTTTGAGCCGACACGCCAAGCCTCATCCCTGACCGTCAACGCCGCATCTAGGAGGGCGACCCCACCGCCCGGTATGATACGTGGATCCCATTCCAAGGCCGCAAGGGTTCTCAGAGAGTTGAGAATGAGATGCTCGGCATCTCTGGCAAACTCGTCATATGGTGCTGTGACAAGTATTGACTGTGGGCCTCCATCCATAGAGCCTTCCACAATCACCCACTCACTATCACCGATCTTTCTCTCCTCCACGAGACGCGCCATGCCGAGATGCTCACTATGGAGAAGATCTGGTGTTGTTACTATGGTGCCACCTGTGGCGGCGGCCAGTCTCTCCATATCCTCGGGAACGATTCTCCTAACAGCTAGGATGTTATTCTTACGCAGTATGTTGATGGCTATCTCATCTATCCCCTTGGTGAGAAAGAGGATATTGGCGCCGGTGGCTACTATACGGTTTGCCGCCTCAACAAGGACCTTCTCCCTATATCCCGAGTACCTCCTATAAGCTGTGGGATCCTCGAACTCTAAGACAACCTCATCATAGCCTACCGGCTTGTCGAAATCTCTGGTCACCACAGGCTTGGATATGAGGGCGACCCGTCCATTGACAACCTTCTTAGGCATCTCATCATGTATAACTTCATTCCGCAGAATGACGCCGTTGATATACAATGTATTGTCAAGGGATGGGCCTATCGTCCTCTCAATCTTGATCTTGGACATGTCAAGATAGTTGTTAGGTATTCGACGGAGCCGCTGGAAAATGCCCGCAACAGTTCTCGCCACAACAGGTTCAATATTTTGTACGGCCTTATTCCTGATAGCTGATAGGGCCACAGCCTCCAGAATCGAGGTATCTTCCAACCTAATTGGGATAGCTATCTCCTCCAAACGATACAAACATGTTCTTAGCCCCATCTCAAAGCCTTCCACAATTGTTGTGGGATGCAAGCCCATTCTGAGCAGATCACACCCATGGAGCACTAGGGAGCAGCCGAGGACGGCGGCGGCCGCCACACCATCACCCACCTCAGAGTCAACTGTCTTGGCCATGTCAACGAGTATCTTGGCAACGGGATGCTTAAACTCGAGGAGATTGAGAAACTCATAGATATCGTTCGTGACGAAAACATGTCTGGTGGGCGGTGCTGCTCCAAGGTCTTTGGAAACCATCTTGTCCTGCCCAAAGGGTCCTAGGACTGTCTTGACCATATCATACATGTATTTGACAACAGCTCCATGCTCGAAAAAGATGGACTCCCGATCCCTGACACGGGCGTAGTCCTTGAGTATAGTTCCCCTCTCCAGACCCGTGTATCTTATTATCTCCTGCTCCATCTCCTCTTTCATGAGGGATGATGTTATCATCTGCCCCTGCGATGGTATATCGGCCGGCGTGACTCTCCCCATCCCAGACTCCTCCCATCCAGCTTAACGAGCCAGGCTATATCTGAAGCTTCTCAAACACGCCCCTCAGCAGGAAGCCGGAGAGGAGTAGGAGGGCTAGGGAGATGAGTACTATGAGGCTTCCTATGGCGAATATATAGGGTGAAACACCCCATACAGTGACCTCCGCTAGGACTTGGAGTGGTAGGGTGTTGGGTGAGACTATGAAGATGCTTCGGATGAGTTCGGTGAATGATAGGGTGAAGGCGAATAGGGCTCCGCCAAGTATGGCGGGCATGAAGAGCGGGAGTGTGACTCTCCTGAATGTCTGCCAGTCACTGGCGCCCAGTGTCTTCGCAGCCTCCTCATAGTAGATTATGTTGGGATCTATCATGGCCCTCATCAGGATAAGCCCCCATGGAACGGACCAGACGAGGTGGACTGGTAGGCCTGTCCAGAGGGATGTTTTTATCCCAAGCGTGTTATAGAATATTAGGACGCCTAGGCTGTAGGTTATTCCAGGCATGATAATCCCTATTGTCACTAGATAGAAGGCGAACTCATCGCCTTTGAACCGCCTCCTATATGCGAGTCCAGCGATTGTGAAGAGGGGCGTGGCTATGAGCATGGTCAAGATGGCTAGAAATATTGAACGTGTGAAGGCTTCAAGGAGTATGGCCTTCTGTCCGAAGAGTACTTCATACCATCTTAGACTGGGCCCGTCGAACGGTGGCACAGTCCTGGGAGAGCTGTTAAAGGAGAAGAGGACCATAGTGATTATCGGAGCGTATATGAAGAATACCATTCCCGCCGTGTATAGGGCCAGTATTATTTTGGTGATGTCCCTCGCCAACTACACCACCTCCTACTCGAACACCTGCCTGATATTCATCAGCTTGAAGACGGTCATGACGATGGCTAACGCGATCAGTGTTAGGATGACGGAGATGGCTGAGGCCAGCGGTAGGTTGAGAAAGACGACCTGATCCCGTATAACCTGTCCAATGCTTGTGACAAGACCTCCAATTAGACGTGGTGTGGCGAAATCGGCAACAGATGAGAGGAAGACGAAGACTGTTCCAACACCAATACCAGGCATTGTGAGCTTAAGGTTGATATGGTAGAAGGTTTTAAGCGGCGAAGCGCCCAGAGCTTTGGCGGCCTCATAGAGGGTTGGGTCTATCTTGCTCATCACTATGAAGATAGGCGCTATCATGAAGAGGGTGTAGCCCTGAATCATAACAAGGAGCATGGCGAAGGGTGAAAAGAGGAATATTGGGGATGGCTCACGGAGTATCCCCAGACCTGTAAGCACCTGATTAAGTATACCCTGTATTCCCAGCCATGGTATCCATGAAAGAGCCCGGGTGGTAAAGTCAATCCAAAATGGTATCAGCATCGCTATCAAGAGTATTGTCTTAGCTCTGAACGTTCTGATCTTCATAGTGAGGAAATATGCGACAGGGTATGCTAGGATGAAGGCCATGACAGTTACAATGGCTGAGTTTGCCAGTGTACTGAGTAGGATGCCGTAGATGTTGGGATCTGTGAAAAATCTCACATAGCTGCTCAAATTAAGCTCGAGAACATAGCCTGTGCCCGTAGGCCTATAGAGGCTTACAATACCCACCATTATCAAGGGCACTATTAAGAAGGCGATGATGACACCCAGCATTGGCGCCAGCAATAGATAGCTGGACACAAGCCTTTGGGGTGCGGCGGCCTCCCCCATCCCTCACTCCCCTAGTATTATCCTCTCCACATCGGCCAACCCGCTGGAACTGGCCTTCGTGATCAGCTTGAGGCCGGATTTCTTGCATCCCAAAGTGATCTTTGACCCGGACTCCACACCATCCATCGGCAGTCCCTTCACTGTAGCCTTAAGCAACTGACCGCCAACCGAGACCTTATAATTTGTTACGGAGCCGGCTGTGGTGATATCGAGAACCTCTCCATTAAACCGGTAGTCGGCGTCCATGGCGTCCCTTCCGATATATGTGTCCTCAGGCCTCCAGAAAACCCAGACCCTATCTCCAGCCCTGACGTTCTTATCCTGGAGCTGAAAGTCACCTAGATGTGTCTCAACAATAGCTGTCCCACCTTCCACAGCCTTCACACTACCCTCCAGTATATTGGACTCGCCGACGAACCTTGCCACGAAGACGCTGCTGGGGCTAGAATATAATTCGATGGGGCTGCCCATCTGCTCTATGATACCCATGTTCATAACCATGATTGTGTCACCTAAAGCCATAGCCTGCCTCTGGTCATGGGTCACATAGAGGAAGGTGACTCCGGTGACCCTGTGTATCTGCTTCAACTCCTCCTGCAGCCTAAGCTGTAGCTTAAAGTCGAGGTTGCCAAGCGGCTCGTCCAGCAATAATATTTCGGGTCTGACAACAAGAGCCCTTGCTATGGCGACACGTTGCTGCTGACCGCCGCTGAGCTCTCTAGGCTTCCGATTGGCGAATTCCTCCATCTTAACCAAGCCCAGGGCCCATTTAACAGCTTCCTTCCTATCTGCTTCGCTTACATTACGCATCCTGAGACCGAACTCCACATTCTCATAGACGGTCATGTGGGGGAATAACGCCCATGTCTGGAAGACCATTGAGAGGGGGCGCTTGTGGGTTGGGATATTGGTGTAGTCTACACCGTTCATGTATATCTTTCCAGAGTCTGGTTTGATCAGCCCGGCCACAAGCCTGAGGGTCGTGGTCTTACCGCATCCGCTGGGCCCAATAATACAGAAAAACTCACCCTTCCTAATCTTGAAGGATACGTTGTTGACCGCTACAGTCTTCCCAAATCTCTTAATAAGATTTTCAGCTTCTACGCTGTAGGACATTCCATTACCCAAAAAAATGGGTGGGTTTTAAGGTTTAGGCGGCCCTCAGCCTGGTCCACTCCTGTATATAGGCGTCGGAGTCGTGGGGCCACCTCTGCCAAGTGGCCACCCTCTCATTATGCCGCTTTATATCGCCGCCGTCCCTCCTGTAACCCTTGGGATTTGGTGAGCCGGACATCTTCCACTGATAGGATACCGGATCGAACGCCGCATGCTCCTCAACAGGAACCTCGATGAATGTGGGCTCTGCCTTGTAGAACCAGCCCCAGTGCTCCGGCCCCATCGTATTCTTGACCTCGTCAGACTCCCAGTTGGGTGTGTAGTATCCCAGCCACTTCGCCTTATACTGCGCAAACCAGCCGCTATACTTCCAGTCGATATACTTCATGACCGCGTTGTAATTGGGTGTTGCTATCGTCGGCGCCACACCGTCCAGCCAGTTTCTATATCCCTCGTTGGGCTCTAGGTAGAAGCCGATGCCACCGCTATTGCGGACATACATCTCCACCGGCTGCCATCCGTCGGAGACCCATATCTCCTCCTGCACATGGAGGCTCACTATCTGGGCGAAGTCGTTCCAGAAGACCCTGAACTGCCCCGCCTTCTTATGATCTATCAGCCAGTCCACCAACTTCTTCATCTCCGCTGGTGTAAGGTCGTTGGGACCGCGCTCCAGAGGCTCAATCAGCCTATTGGCCAGCATGATTAGGATATAGTGGTTCGTGGATATTGTGGGTATGTCCTGGAAACCAACCCTACCCTTATACTGCCTATCAACTAGGACACCCCATGAGCCAGTGGATATTCCCGTGGCTGGATCATAGGGTAGGTTGATGTACTTGGGGTTCCAGAGGACCGAGTCATAGTTCCAGTCGATCGGAGATATGAAGAATAGCTTATCCTTCTGGCCGTAGTCGTCCATCTTATTGGTGGCATTTGGTGATGCGGCCCACATGTGGGGATACATCATGCTTTTGGCTATGTATTCACCCGTTGGTCCTAGGGGCGGTGGAACCTTGGTCCCGATGCTGGTCTCCGGTGATGTGAATATCGGATCTATCGGCCCTCTAACCCATCTTGGCACATCGCTGGGCGGATAGTTCCTTGTGACCCCTGCAGCTTTGAGGGCGAGGAGGCTGCTGGTGTCTATGCCGTAGATGTCATATCGCGAGGCGTTGGCGGGGTCTAGCATGATGGACCGGGCCTCGTCAATCGGCCTGATGTCGGCCTCCAGCTGTATCCCAACCTGCTCCTTGAAGGCCTTTATCTTATTCTCATCCACCATGTATGACTGCTCGTTGGTTCGGAGGACAATTCCTTCAGTTGCAGTAGCTGTTGGTGTTGTCTGTGTAGTTGGCTGAGATGGTGGACTCGTAGCTAGGAAGGCTGCTACTCCACCGGCCACTGCCACAACTGCTGCCGCTGCTCCGATGCCTATGGCTGTCCGCCTGCTTACCCTTACCATAGCTGGGTTGAGTGTATCTGGGTTTATCGGTGTTCCTGAGAGCTCAGAGCTATTTCCTACACGATATTCATATTTTCTTCTTCTCGTCATGTTGCTATTGTGGGATGTTGCAGGATATATAAACATTTTGACAACCCCATCCATGGGGATATGCTTTTAAGATCACATCCGCAACGGGTTGGCATGGGCAGGATTTCAAGAGGTTGGGAAGGCAGGTATTATGAAGACTTTGAGCCTGGCGACGTATACATCCATCCTTATGGGAGAACCGTAACGGAGAACGACAACATTTGGTTCAGCCTCCTCACGATGAACACTAATGAGATCCACTTCAACAGCGACTATTCGGCTGAGACCGAGTGGGGGAGGCCGCTTATCAACAGCGCGTTAACACTTGCCATAGTACTTGGGATGAGTGTGATGGATGTAAGCCAGAACGCCATCAACCTAGGGTGGGAGGAGATAAAGCTGCCCAACCCTGTGTTCGCAGGTGATACATTATATGCCCAGACTGAGGTTCTGGAGAAGCGTGAATCCAAGTCAAGGCCCCAGATGGGTATTGTGAAGGTGAAGACCATCGGCTACAACCAGAATAACGTACCCGTGATAGAGCTGAAGAGGACCATCATGGTTTGGAAGAAGCAGCATGCGCCCAGACACAAGACCCTTGATAAGAGGATTAAATTTGCCGAGGGAAGGTAGGTTCCAGCCGCTCACAGGGCTGCGGGCGATAGAGCTGGGCCACTTCGTTGCAGGCCCAAGCCTCGGCTCCCTCCTGACAATGTATGGTGCTGAGGTGATTAAAGTTGAGCCTCCCCAAGGCGATATAAGCCTGAAGACAGCACCATGGGCATACTATCTCTATAATATGGGGAAGAAGGATATCTGCATAGACCTGCTTAAGCCGGATGGTTTCCAAGTCTTTGAGAGACTGGTGGCCACCTCGGATATTTTGGTGGAGAACCTTTCGCCCGAGTCAGTAGTCAAGCTTGGCGTGGGCTATGACCGGTTGTCAAGGATAAATCCCAAGTTGGTTTACTGCTCCATTAAGGGTTTCGCCAGCGATAGCCCCCACCATACCAGACCAGCCTTTGATGCGGTGGCCCAGGCTGAGGGCGGTATGATGGCGACTACCGGTGTCGAGGGCGGAGGCTTCATGAGGGTTAACAATCCATCTGTTGACATGGGAGCTGCCGCATACGGTTTTTCAGCCATAATCCTAGCCCTGCTGGAGAGAAGCCGGACTGGCCGTGGATGCTATATTGAGGTACCGCTTCTAGAAGTGGCCATATACTGGAATGGATACTGGATCGCATATCATGCTCTCATGGGCAGGGAGCCGGAGAGGCTGGGAGCCGGCCACGCAGGCTACTCCCCATACGGCGTCTACAGGACGAGGGAGGGGCATATCTTCATAGGCATAATAACCGATGAGCAGTGGAGAAAGCTATGCAGTCTCCTCGGCATCCCTCCATCACCTGAGCTGGAGAGCATGCAGCAGCGTATCGGGAGACGGCATCAAGTTGATAGGCTCGTTGAAGAGGCGACCCAGAGATACACTACGGAAGAGCTCCTGTCCAAGCTTGGAGAGACCATACCAGTGGCTAGGGTGAGAAGGATAGGTGAGATCGCATCGGATGGAAATCTTATAGAGCTCGGTGTGATAAGGGAGAGGCGTATAGATGGAGCGCAGATCAAGGTGGTCACTCCGCCGATAATCATGGATGGTTCAAGAGCATTAGTTCCAGAGAGACCGTCAACAACTGGCCTCCACACCACGGAGATACTAAAGTCACTGGGATATGGTGAGAATGAGATCATCCGGCTGAAAGAGACGGGAGCTGTCCGCTAGCTACCATCTGGATAGGACGACCTTCCTATCCGTGAAAAAGTCGATGGTGTCTGACTGGGCGTGGAGCGTCCCAAAGAATGAACCACGTCTCCCGGCAAAGGGAAACTGGGCTGTAGGCGCCGCCACACCGATGTTTACCCCTATATTGCCGGCGTTCACCCTCCTCCTGAACATTCTAGCACTACCTCCGTCCGAGGTGAATATGCACGCCATATTACCATAATCTGTACCGTTGTTAATGAGTTCGACGGCCTCGTCAAGGTTCTCCGCATACATTATGCCGGCCACGGGCCCGAATATCTCTGTCCTAGCGATGCTCATGTCTGGTGTAACATCGTCTAGGATTGTCGGCCCGAGGTAGAATCCTCTCGGATACTTCTCTATCATAGTCTCACGGCCATCTAGCAGGAGGTCAGCGCCTTCCTCGATTCCCTCGGCTATATGGGATTTGACCCTTGTCTTGGCATCGGCTGTGACGAGGGGGCCCATATCCGTCCCCGCATCCAAGCCATATCCAACCCTGAGCTGGGAGGCAGCGTTGACAAACATCTTCTTAACCCTCTCACCCACATCACCAACAACTATCAGATTGGATCCCGCCAGACATCTCTGGCCAGCGTTGCCAAAGAATGAGGAGATTATAGACGGCATAAACCTGTCTAAACGGGCGTCAGGCATAACCACTATGGAGTTCTTAGCCCCACCCTGGGCTATAACACGCTTCCCATGCTCACCAGCCAATCTATAGACATTCCTAGCAGCTGCCGTCGAGCCCACGAACGTCACACCTACCACATGGCGATTCCTAATCAGAGCCTCTACTGCCTCCCTCCCTCCATGGATCATATTGAAAACTCCTGGTGGTAGCTGCACCTCTTTCTCCATCAGCCTAGCCACATACACCATCGGAAGCGGTGTTATCTCGCTGGGCTTGACAACCACCGTGTTGCCGAGCACTATAGCGTAGGGGAGGAACCAGAAGGGTATCATGATTGGGAAGTTGAAGGGGGAGATGATTGAGAAGACGCCCAAAGGCTCCTTCACCATCGACTCATCAATACCGTCTGCCACCTGATCCAGACTCTCGCCCTTGAACATCGTCTGAGCCGCAGCTATAGCCATCTCTACATTCTCCCGCGCCCTGACAAGATCGCCCTTGCTCTCCTCAAGGGTCTTCCCATGGTTTATGGTGTTGATTCTAGCCAGCTCCTCAAAATGCTCATCCAGCATATTTCTCATCCTAAACAGGTATCTGATCCTCTCGGGCAGAGGGGTTTCACACCATCTGTCAAACGCCCCGACTGCAGCGTCTACAGCCTTCTCCACCTCGGAATCCAGACTGAAGGGGACATATCCTATAACCTCGCCACGTCCAGGATCGTATATGGGCTTGAAATTCTCAGACTCGGATCTAACCCATCGTCCACCTATATAATTCTCAAGTTTATCCCAACTGGTCTTCTCCATCACCATACTCCGACCTGGAGCTTGTTGAAAAGGGTTTACCGTCCACAAGCAAACCTTAAATCATTTGGATAATTTCCGGACTTATGCCCAGCTATACATGGTCACCGCAAGTGGCCATGACCAAGGAAGAGATAGACAGCTTCCTGAACCAAAAGAACATAGCAAGAGTCGCCACGATAAGACCCGATGGAGCCATCCACATGTCACCCCTCTGGTACTACTGGGATGGAGCCAATATCTACCTATGGCTCGGCTCCGGCGAGAGGCCCAGGCAGCACATAAGGAACCTGGAGAAAAACCCCAACATAACAGTCCTGATAGACCGTGACGTAAGACCTGAGGTCGGCTCTCTAGAGCCTGGAGCCCAGGCAGTACTGATACGTGGGTATGGCAGGCTGATACGTGATCGGGATATGCAGGTGACAGTTGGTAAGAAGATATTGACGAGATTATTCGGCCCTGATGGTGAGAAGTACTTGGATGGAGCCCTTGGAGATGGCAAGCCGGGAATGAACCGGGTAGTCGTCAAAGTTGAGCCGGCCAAGATAATAGCCTGGGACTTCAGGAAGATGCCGAAAGAATGGTAGTTAGTATCAATACTAATCCAGCCTAATGTCCTACTATCCCTGCATGTATGTAGGCTTGGCTAGGGGGTAGAAGATTTATATAATCATTTGTGTGTATGTGCATATGTGAAGACAATTACGATCCGTGATGACGTATACAACCGCCTTGCCATGCTTAAGACGGAGGGGGAGGGCTTCAGCGACGTGATTGACAGACTGCTGAGACATGAAAAGTTCAACTTAAATGAATATTTCGGATGTTTGAGGGACAGTGTGGTTCTCGACGAGGTAGCTGAATATTCTAAGAGATTCCGCGAGGCTACGAAGCTGAGGACATGAAGCTGCTTGACACCTCATTTCTCATCGACTATTTCAAGGGTGTTGAAGTAGCAAGAGGTCTGGTCACAGCGGATGAACAGCATGTGACCACTGCGATAACCTATCACGAGATTATGACAGGTTTAAAGCGTGCCCATGCAAGGAAAGAGGAATCTTTCTTCAAAAGGGTATTCTCGCAGATGACTGTTTTAGAGTTTGACGAAAAGGCCGCTGAAGAATCCAGCACCATAGCTGCAAAATTAGAGGTCGTGGGAAAGAGTGTTAATGCTCTAGACATTCTCATAGCTGGGGTGGCTGTTGCAAACGGTATCAGTAAGATAGTTACTAGGGACCGTGACTTCCTGGAGATAGCCAAGGTTGCCGAGATAGATGTCTTAACCTATTGGATATCCCATATATCGTCTATGTGCTCCAAGCTGGTAAGCCGCAACATTGCACTCCCGGACATATCTGGAGATTAAATGAGCATCAAGAATTTGTATAAAAACAATTAGGATAATTGAATACCATCAGGACTTGATCTCCGATGGTGTTACTTCCAATCTAGTCACCTCGACTATACCAGATGGTCCAGGCTTCACAAAGACTCTATCGGGGAACATCACGGCTAGGTTGCTGAAGACTCGGCCAACCTGGGAGGGCGGTGCAGCCCACCCATCCTCAAGTAGACTATACGTTGTAGCCTTCTTGAGAAGCTCCAAGCTCATCGACGACTTTAGTCTACTCTGAATCTGGTTATACGTGTGTAGGAGAGCCTCCATCATCTTATTCCTATCTGGTGGGCGGGCTCCCAGGATTGTAGATGCGAGGTAGGATATGATTTTGTCACTTACCTTATCCCTTGAGCTTTCCACAACTATCTTCAGCTCTCTTGAGAGTGCCAACGCATCACGGGTGATGGTGTATCTGCCACGTCCCTCCCTCCCAAGTATCCCCAGGTCAACAAGCCATTCAAGCCTTGGGGGTAGTGTATGTCTGTAGACCGCGTATTGACGGCTCCTAACCCATTCGGTCCGGGAGCTGTACCGCATCCTGTTTTGGGCGAAGTATTCCGCAACCTCCAGCTTACGCTGTATCTTCTCCCTCGCCTTCCCACTGCTTTCTTTCACGGCCTTCTTAAGGGCTTGTGGATAAACTGTCTCCATCATCTCCTCCATAGCCTGGTTTCTCGTGAAGGTGTGGTGATCCAAAACCCATCCGATCAGGCCGGTCATCATCTCAAAATCATACCATAGCAAAACATCCAAGAAGAAGAGCTTCTCCAACGGTGTTAGATCGGTCAAGTCTATTAACCCGGCTGGGCCTCCTCTGGACACCAGCTCATGTATTGGTGTTGCTGAGCGGAGAGCCGAGTACATAATCGCAGTTTCCCCAGCTGTCCAGTCGCCTTTCCTCAATATACCCAAGTCTGTCGATAGACCGACATAGTTCATGGCGTTGGCCTTGCTTTTTATCAGGCCGGTCGCTGTTTCCCTTGGATTTCTGCCGAGACGGCTGATCTCAAGCAGTAGTGAGGACATGTAATCAGGTGTTCTGGAGACCATGTCATAGGCTATGCAGGCTATAACTCGGAGATATCCAAGCCTACATGTGTCACCGTGGGCTTCATTTATCATGTTTCTCCACACCAGCTGAGAATTACTTCCCTCCGCCTTGGTCTACCCTTATAGAGTATAAGAACCTTCTCCCTGTCAACACCCTGCTCACGGCCTAGATACATGAGATACTTGCTCTCCTTGGGGATTCTGTCACTTATCACATAGGCGGCCTCAAAACCTACAGTCGATGCCTGCTCTGCAGCCAGTTCCGCCATGTCAACCCTTCGCTTACCGAGCATCACATCACCAAGCACTAGGAGGCACGCCCTATCATCTCTAAGAACCCTATACATCTCCCTGAGGGCATCCCTTATGAACTCAACATACTTTGGGATTGAACTGGTCTCAAAGAGCTTTCTCCGCACATCCTCATGCCGGTAGCCAAGAAACCATAGTCTAAGCCAGTTGTCCCATGCATATGTCTGTAGATTGAAGTAGGGTGGTGACGTCACTATGAGATCCACAGTCTCGTCGCTGAGTGGAAGCGTTCTCGCATCCAAGCTGAAAACAGCACCCCTCCTCACCGGCACTCCACCGGCAAGGACCGTCTCAGCCTTCCTCAAGATACAGCTCAACACGTTCCTATTCGGCCTCCGTAGACCATGCCTCCTCGCATACCGCTTGATATAGTGGGGTGCCATTGAGAAGGAGTGGCTGCATGGAAGGCTGAGGCTTATCTCGGATGAGCCGTGAAGTATTCCCAGCATCAGGGCCTTGATAAAGTTTGTGAGATCATCCTCTCCATCCATCAGCATCTCCCTAACAGCCAGTATCTGTCTAAGGGTGTGGGAGCTGTAGAAAACACGCACATCCTCCTCAACATCGTATATGCTGACTGCGTCAGGCCTCATCTCCCTCGAAGCCCTGAGAACCCACTCCCTCACCTCACGTAATGTTACGGGATTCACCTTAGCCCTGCTAACCACATAAGCCTCGGGGGCGAGGTCGTTTCCGATACCAAACCTATCTGCAATGCAGGCCTCTAGTGGGAGGGTGCCCTTTCCACAGAACGGGTCCAATACTGTCTGACCCCTCTCCGAGTAGGTCTCCACAGCCCACCTAGCTAGGGATGGTGGAAATGACCCGGATCTTGACATGAGCCTGTGGAGGGGGGAGCCCCACCTCCTACCCGCCAGCTTCCATGAATTGGGTATCTCGCTGCTCAGCAGATACTGTATCTGACCCATCAAGATTCAACGGCGCCACGACGCTTGCTTTAATCCTTGACCGATGGTTGAGCAGCCCTATTCCCCAGTTAGATTCGGTCTAACCATCAGAGTATTATGTTGAAAACATGCATGCGCTAAGCAGCTAAACTAGGTTATTGGATGTGGCGGGCAGAGAAAACTAATATACGTACGAGACATCGTCCCAATCCCCGGTGAGTGTGTTGGAAGAGCTGGTGAGAGAGTATGATGGTAGGAGATATTATGAGCTGAATGTGAGGGGGTTCAACAGAAGGCTGCCCCTGATACAGGTCTCGGACGATACTTGGATAGCATATTTCGACAGCTTGGGTGACAAGGAGTTCATAGCCCACTGCGCCAAGATACTTGCCGAGAAGCTCTCCGACTGTGATATCCTTGTCACATCTGAAAGCAAGGGCATCCCATTGGTTCATGAGATCGCAGGCATCCTCGGTCACCCTCGGTACATCGTATGTAGGAAGGAGAGGAAGCCCTTCATGGACAACCCCCTAGTGGTCAAGTATAGACCAATCACATCAACAAAAGAGCTGGAACTCGTCATAGATGGAAGGTATGTTGACGTGATCAGGTCAAAGAATGTTGGGATAGTCGACGATATAGTCAGTACAAGGAACACGATGGAGGCGATGGAGAAGCTGGTCACGATGGCTGGTGGGAGAGTGGCCAAGAAGGCCACAGTATTGATAGAGGGTGAGCATCACAGCGACGTAATCTACCTCGGGGTTCTGCCAATCTTCAAGGCAAAGAGAAAGTCCTAGAAAATTTTTATACGACTCCAAGATAATACAGGTATGAAAATCCTAGGCGGCATAGGCTACATTCTCAACTTGATACCGATTGTGAATTTCATCGCACCCATACTCATCGGCATAGCATGGATACAGATGGGTGGAAAAACCCGGATAACATTATTCAAGGCAGCCGGCGCATTCTACATAGCAACATTCATTATAGCGATTGCGGTCATAGCTATCTTTTTCGGTGCTTTCCTAGATATCATGCCGATCATATCAGCAGCTATAGCGGGACAGGAATTTGATCCCAGTTTAGCCGGCATGGTCCTTGTCCGTCTATTGGGGATGGCTCTTACACTTGTGGTCCTGGGTATTGTGCTTGGAATTATCGGGCTCATCACCTTCATCCTAGAGTTGGCAGCCCACTTCAGGGCGGGATCGGTCTTCAACGTAGCCTGGTTTAAGGCGGCAGCATGGCTCCGGATACTGCTGATAATAATAGTCATCCTACTGGTGGGTGTTCTATTTTACTCCATCACCTCAACACCGCTAACAGGGCTGCCTACAATATTCTCGCAATTTACACTGGTACTCATAGCAGTGATAATTCCAGGCATTCTAGCACAGATATTCTCCGCAATAGCATTCTTCACAATACCCGAGCTACCGCCGCCACCTCAATAATGAGAAAGGCCCGCTGGCCATCGTCCCTCCACCATTCCTCCTACCTATTCCCACAGCGGTGGCATTAACCATTACGCTGCAATATTCCGCTCTTGATCAGGGAGCTTGCCAACAGGTGTGATCTCCCGTCTCACCTAAACTTCATCCTTCTAAATATTCCATTGACCGCCCGTTGACATACTGATTACTGCTCAGCTTATTAGTTCTATACGGCCTGCGGACTTAAAGGGCGTTCTTCACGTATGATGGGGCGGGGGTTCGCAGTCACCCTCTTGATGAAATAGTTCATCGCCAGCCTTCCAACAATCTCCCATACAATCTTATCCAGGAAGCTGCGCATGTTAAACGTCGGAAGCTTTCTAAGCGATAGGACCGTATCAAAGGATTTCTGAAGCCCCTTTATGACAAGCTCTCTACGAAGAGGGTCCTCCAGTATCTTCTCAACTATCGTCCAGCCGCTTCTCCTCAGCCCACCCATAGGTATGAAGGGCAGGGTCCATATGAGAGTCTTATAGGTCTTAAGCCTTTCCACCAGCTCTAGGCTCATCAACACATCCTCATCCCTTTCCCCGGGAAAGTTTATTATCATGGTACCGCAGACTATCCACCTATTGTCGTTGAGAACGCCCACTGCCTGCTCTACAATATCCGGGTATTCAGAGGATTTGAAGGGCCTCACCTTCCCGGGCATTATCAACTCGATCATCCTTGGGCTTCCAGTCTCTATGCCCATTTCTATAAAGCTATAGCTATTGCCTGGATTGATATATTCAGCGCACATCTCCACCAATTTAGGGTCGGCCGACACCGATACAGCTGTTGTGAAATCTGTCGTTATCCTAACCTCTCTATCTTTTGCATGCTCCCTAATGACTTTATGAACTCTTTCAAGCAATCCTAGAACGGGTTCTCTAGCCGGTCGGAAGAGATCCCTGCTCCCATATTTGAAGAACTCCTCGGAATGTAGGCCAATATGGTTGGAGCCGCTCTTAATGTTGAAAATCACCTCTCTCTCGATAAGCTGGATTGGCATGCTAACCCATCTAAGTAGGGTGGGTGTGCAGAACTTACACCCTCTACCACAGCCTCTACTGATTTCGACAATCCCTCCTATTGACGGTGTCCTGATAGCCGGTATCTCATCGACTGATGGT
>Ga0272449_1001958_pt1 | contig 19909 bp, 8 predicted proteins | sample YNPCB0241_FD_198679 | JGI IMG/M metagenome (GOLD analysis project Ga0272449, IMG submission 198679) | Hot spring sediment microbial communities from Yellowstone National Park, WY, United States - YNP-CB-024-1 | ecosystem: Environmental > Aquatic > Thermal springs > Hot (42-90C) > Sediment... | reverse complement strand
GGTTTCTTCAAAATACAATGTGGAACCGGAACTTATTCAGGCACTTGCGGAAGCGGAGAGTGGATATGACATTTATGCTGTTTCTGAGAAGGGTGCCATAGGAATTATGCAGTTGATGCCCGATGTCATAAAAAAATTTGGTGTAACAAATCCGTTTAATCCCCATGAGAACATTGAGGCAGGTGTGCAATATTTTAAGGTTCTTCTGGATAGGCTGGGGAGGAAAGAACTTGCGGTGGCAGCATATAATTGCGGAATAGTTAATGTCTATCTTTTCAATGGGATTCCTCCCTATGAGGAAACGAGAAATTTTGTTCAGAGGGTAATGAGAAGATATTATGCCCTGAAAATGGAGGGAGGTTATGCAAGAAAATAAAATAAAAGAATCATTAATGAAAGCAAGGGGTTTTATGGCAAATAACGATTTAATAGGGGCGAAGGAAGAGGTAGAAAGAATTCTGGAGGTTGACCCTGAAAATCAAATGGCTTTGCACATGCTTGCAACCATATACTTTAAACTCAAAGAATATAAGAAATCCCTTGAGTTCTGGAAAAAACTATTAAATGAGAACAAAGATGTTCCATCACTGCATACCAATTTGGGACTGTGTTATTTCAAAATTGGGGAATACGAAAAAGCCCTTGAGCATTTTGAAAAGTCACTTGAATTAAATCCAACTCCTACTGTTTTGAATTACAAGGGACTTACGCTTTCAAAGATGGGCGATTTTAGAGGCGCTATGGAGGCATTCCTGAAGGCAGGGTCTAAGAAAATGGCAGAGGAGATGAGAAAGAAACTGGAAGAGGAGGGGAAACCGGTTATTGAAGAGGAAAGGATGGAAGAAATTTCAGAAGTGAAAGAAGTCCCGAAAAAGATGAGGCAACCTGCAGGAGAAGGCTTTTATCATGAGGAGGGAATACTGATAATAAGAGTTGAAAAAAATCCCTTTTACTCCCGGCTTCAAAACCTTATATGTTTAATGGGAAACATATCACTTAAGCCACTTAAAAAGAGGTTCAAGGGAAGCGAGACAAAGGCATTTTTTAAATCAAAAGACTTTATGCTTTTTGAAATTACAGGTAATGGCAACATTTTTATGGGAGTAAAAGAGGAGAACCTTTACCCGTTAAAAATTGAGGACGGAAGTTGCTATATAAATGAGGACTTTATTATAGGATTTTCATCGGGTCTTATCTGGGAAAACGGAAGGATAATGGCTCCATCTGGAGAGGCTATAAATATGGCTTCCTTCACAGGAAGCGGGCACATTCTCATGGAAGTCTTTCCCGATGTAAAGACCATTGAACTGAAAGATAATTCTACGATAGAAGTTTCCTTTTCCAAACTGATAGGATGGAACGGAAAGATAGTTCCTGAAGAGATTAAAAAAATGGAGATAGGAGAGGGTGAAGGTATAATTCTTATTTCCTTGAAGGGAAATGGCGAAATTTTCGTAAAGAGTGAAGAGAGATAAAATTCCAGATATACTCACTTTTATAAGACTTGGAGGAGCGCTACCGGTAATGGCTATTTTATACCTCCAATTTTCGTACCCTGCTCTCCGCGATTTAAAATGGCTCAATATACTCCTATTTGTAATATTCTGGGCTTTTGCTTCAACTGATTTTTTTGATGGATTAATAGCAAGGAGAATAGGGGTTACATCAAGCTTCGGTATTTTATTTGACCCTGTTGCAGATAAGGTGATAATTCTGGGACCTCTTATCATTCTTTTACAGATGGACAGGGGTGTCCACCTTCTTCCGGTTTTGATTATGGTTTTGAGGGAGATAATTATAACTGGATTGAGGTCTGTAGCAGCAGTAAGAGGAATGGTCATAAAGGCATCACCGCTTGGAAAAAGCAAGATGCTCTTTCAGGAACTAAGCGTGGGTTTTTTCATAATTGAAGGAATTAGAATTTTGCCCTTTATCTCAACAAAACTCCTTGCCCAGATATTCCTCTGGACAGCAATGGCTGTTTCTGTCATTTCAGGGCTTGAATACTTTTTGGGCTTTTTGAAATTCAGGAAGGGAGAAACAAACAAAAGGCAGCTTCAGGCAAAATGAACTTACCACCTGAACCTGTAACCCATTCCGAGAGATACACTTCCGATGAAATCCCCTTCTATTTTTTCATCTTTAAAAATTTTTGATGTCAATGAAAGAAAGCGGAGGTTTAATTCACCCGGACCGAGAACAAATCCAAGAAGCACACCACCTCCAGCTCCCCATGCAGTCAAAACCTTGTTTGCTCCCTCTGCCAGTGGTGGTTCGTAGGAATATTTGAAAGTCACGGGATAAAATCCTCCGCAGGCAAATACCTCAAAGACAAAATAATCTCCCGGAAATTCCCTGTATGAAAGTCCAAAGAGAATCCTGTAAAGGTCAATCCTTTGCTTTGCAATGTATGAGTTTCTTTCGTCATCTTTGTTTTTTGTGACAAAATCAAACATAAGGTTTGTGCAGAAAATTCCCTTAAATGGGCACACGCCGACTTCAATCCCACCGGATGGATTTGATATATAACTTCCTCCTATACCAAACATATATCCTCCAAACCCTCCTGTCAGGAACAGTTTCTCTCTTATATCGTATACCTTTTCCTCCTCTTTCACGGGTTCAAGCTTTATCTTCCTCTCCCTTGCCCTTAATGAAAAGATAATACCCCATTCAGTCCCTTTTTGTGCCTCTATAAGTATTCTGTGCTCACCCTCTTCAAGGGTAAAGGATATGGATTTTGGTTCGGAAAGGATGTAAGTTGTGGTTTTTGTTTTTAACTCCCTTTCACTGCTTTCAAAGGGTAGCTGATAGGTCTTCTTTGATTTATTGTCAATTGTCACTGTAATGAAATATATTCCCCTCATCATGAGGTCTGTTTCCTTTATGAGTTTTATAAACTCTATCTCCAGCTCACAGCCTCCAGTTACATAAATTTCCGCTGTTTTTCCGTTTTGAAGGTAATAGTAATTAAGCCCGTATATATTTATCGGGGTGGCATTTTTCACATCAATACTTAGAGAATAGACTGTTAATGGAAGGATAAGGATATTAACTGCCAGTAAGTATAATTTCATCTATCTTCCAGTATTTGGATGGGATTTGACGATTTGTTACCAGTCTGAACCTTATTTTTATGCTTTCACCAATATATGAAGAAAGGTCAATCTCTGTTTTTGTCCACGATGTGTTTATTCCTCCGAACCTTGCAACTTCAACCCAGTTTGTTCCATCAAGGGATACCTCTACATATCCGTAGTCACCGCTTCTCAAGTATCTCTTCTGATAGAATGAAAGTTTCGCATAGTTTGAATAGTTTGATAAATCTATGGAGGTTTTTGAGCCAAAATAGCAATCATTATTTGTTGAATTTTGTCCAGTAGGCACATAATATGCCCAGCTGAATGGAGCTGAGTAATAATCCGTATAATCCTCAACCCACAATTCATTTCCTGGCAAGCTTCCACTTCCTGTTGGGCATATATTCTGAAATTCATAGTTTGATGGGTTATCTCCTGGTTCCCATGCAGGAGCGCTTGCTGTGAATGTCCATATATACGGAGAGGTCATTGAATTTCCCGCAGTATCCTTTACCCCGTCTATGTAGGCGGTATAGGTTGTCCATCTTCCAAGGTAGTTTGCGGGAGTGAATGTGGCTATATAATTTACCGGGTCGTATGTTATCCTTCCGGAAACCTCATTCCCATTCTGGTCAAAGAGTTTAAATGTGGTGGAATTAAGGGTTGAGGGGTCAATCGCTTCTGAGAAATAGGCATATATTGATGTCGTAGGGTCTGCTGTTGAGCCATCAGGTGGAAATACAGAAATTATCTCGGGTGGTGTTGTGTCTGGAAGCGTTCCTGTTGTGAACGACCAGGCAGGGGAGAGGGTGAGGGTGTTTCCAGCAAGGTCTTTTATTCCTGAGATATAGACATAATATGTAGTTGCAGGTGAAAAGGTAGTTGCAGGGGTGAGGAAGATTGTTTTTGATGGTATATCGTATGTAACAGTTGCAGTTATTGGTGTAGATGAGCCCTGCTGGAGGATATAAAATGTGGATTCATTCACAGTTAATGGGTCAACTATTTCGTTGAAAACTGCATAGGCACTTGCATTTATAGGAACATTTGTCCCTGCTGGAGAATAGGAGACCAAAGAAGGTGCTGATGTGTCAGAAGTGGCAGTTGAGGAGATATCAAAGGGGAATACAAAATCCTCTTTTAAAAGATTTTCATATATGCTTTTTACACCGGTAACAGGGTCTGAAAATACCCTTATTTCGTAAATCCCTCCTGCTGAAAGGGCTGATGAGGGTGTGAAGATGGCTGTTTTGGTTCTGTCATCGTATTGGACGCTTCCTGCTATTTGTGTTTCATTTTCTGTATCAGGGTTTATCTGAATGAGTTTAATACTTGTTGTGTTTATTGTTGATGAAGACATGGGCTCGCTAAAGGATACGAGTATTTTTCGGTTTGTATAATTAACGGTTGTTCCTGATTCCGGATATACATAAGTCACATAGATATAGACCTTGATTGTAACGCTGTCCGTGCCATAGCATCCGTATGGAGATGTTGCACTCAGGGTATATGTTGTTGTGGTGTAAGGACAGACTGCAGGCTGTGCCTCGTTTTCCTTTCCTGAAAGGGATGGGTCGTATGGGGAGGATGTCCATTGATAGGAGAAATTGGGCTGTGGAGGACTCCCGATGGTTAGGCACCCGGATGTATACACCCATCCATCTTCTCCCGCATTCGCGGGATTTATTATACTGATAACCGACGAATACCTGTCTTCACACATATTTATATCCCGGACAAGCAATGAAGAGATATATGTTCCTTCGGATGGGTAAAAATGGGATGGCGAAGGTTCTGTTGATGTGTATGAATCGCCGAAATCATAAAGGTATGACAGACCCGTTCCAGATGAATTGTCCGTCCATTGAACAGCAAGAGAGAGGCATTGAGGGGTGGTTGCTGAGAAGCCTGCAATTGGATTGCTGAAAACAGTAACCGGTGATGAGTATATATCATAACATCCGTAAAAGTCCCCAATCAAAAGGCTTGAGGTATAATTTCCTGGATTTGTATAGATGTAAGAGGGATTTCTTTCTGTTGATGTATCCGATGATGTAAAAGGGTCTCCGAAATCCCATAGATATGATACTATGGGAGCATAGGATGATGAGGAAAGGTCTGTGAAATTAACTGGAATTCTGTTTTTAAAGCCATCGTGAAAACATTTTGGAGAATCCGAGATAAAAAATGCATCAGGGGGAGTTCTTATAGAAACAGACGAGGTTGCTGTAAGTGGCTCAGGAGGGCAGGAGTTTGTATCCTTAACTGATAAAAGGACAGTGTATGTCCCTGATGAAGAGTAATTGTGAGAAACCGATGATGATGCATATTCAGTAAATCCATCTCCATAGTTCCAGAGGAATGAATACGGGGGTGTTCCCTCTGTTACAAATGCTGAGAGGTCAACAGGACCCGCTTCGCACCTTTCCAGATTAGAAGGAGATATAAAAAGGAAGGAGGGATTTGGATTGACATAGATAGTGACTGTGTCAGTAACTGTGTTTGGTGGAGAAGCAGAATCTGTGACTGTGAGGGTATATGTAACTGCGATGGTATATGGAGTTGTTGAGTATGGACTTGCAGTTGTTGGGGATGTGGACGGGTTTGAAAGTCCTTCTGCTGGACTCCAGGAATATGTATATGGTGGAACCCCTCCAGCCGCAGGAAATCCAATTTCAACACTTTCCCCATTGCATATTGCCCTGTCAGCGCCTGCACTGACACTTAATGCATCTGTAATAGAAACAGCCATAGAATCCATACTTATTGATGGGTCATGGCATCCTTTTGAATCGGTAACAGCCAGTGTATATGTGATTGTTTCAAGGTCAGCATTTGAAGGTATCGTTACGATGGGATATGGCTCCGTAAAGGATGATATGTAATTTCTAACTGGTGTTTCTTCCCAAGAGTATGTATATGGTGGAACCCCTCCTGATACATTTCCTCCAATTGTGGTCTGACCACCCCTTGCAACAGTTTTATCATTCCCAAGAATAACGGATGGAGGATTTGTTATATCAACAAGTTCTTCATGGGTGTCATAACATCCTGTTTCTGAGACATAGGCAGTGAGTGAAATTAAATAGGTTCCAGAATTATTGTAGGAAATTGGCGGCGGTTGACACCCTGATGATGTGAAGCCATTTCCAAAAGACCAGAGACAGTCATGAACGGGACCAACGGAGGTATCTCTTATAGTTAATGTTGTGTTTAAGCACAGATTCCCTGATAGTTCAAAATCTGCAATGGGAGATGGGTTCACAGTAACTGGCATTGAGAATGAGTCAGAGCATCCAAGGGAATTAAAGGCATTGAGCGAGACATTGTATGTTCCAGGATTTATATAGAAATGTGATGGGTCTTTTTCCGTTGAACCTCCCCCATCCCCGAAGTCCCATTGATAAAAATCTCCTCCTGTTGATTGGTTTGTGAAATTAACAGAATTCCCGAAGCATACAGGTGCATTTGAGGTAAAATGGGCAACAGGAGATGGTTTGACCCATATAGTTGTTCTCGCTTCTGAATAGCATCCATTGTTGTCAAATACAACGAAAGAGACTGAATAGGTGCCTGATGAGGAATATGTGTAATAGGTTGATGAGACCGGGAAGATGTTTCCATCTCCTGTGGATACGGAGTAATGAGTTACAGGATATGGTGATGAATAACTTCCTGAAATGTATGTTTCTGAACCGAGACATAGAGAAGATGGATTTAAAGATATGGAAACAGATGGATTTGAATAGACATTGAACGAAAGGCTTCCTTCTGATAGGCACCCGTTTGAATCAACCACCCTTGCCCGAATATTATATACTCCGGTGGATGAGTAAGTATGAACGACAGAGGAAGCTCCAGAAACGAAAATCCCGTTTCCAAAATCCCAGTAATGGCTAAATGGAGGTGTTCCCCCGGTGTATTCAAGGGTGAATTGAGAATCTCCACTTCCACAAAGGGATTGCGGATTTGATGTTAAAGAAATAGTAACAGGAGATGGGTAAATTTTTACAGGATGCGTTATAGAATCAATACATCCCGATGCCTCCTCCACAGTAAGGGTTATTATGTAATCTCCGGGATTTTCATATACATGTGATGGATTAAAGATGGTTGAGGTGCTTCCATCTCCAAAATCCCATAACACAGAAACGATATTTCCAGAAGAGGTATTGATTAGTTCAACAGGTATTATGTTTCCGTATTTATCAAGATGGCAGGTATTTCCAGCGATAAAATCTGCCATCGGGGAATTCAAAATTTCAATTGATGTTTCCGCTTTAGTCCCGCATCCATTAGTATCAAAGAGATAGAGGCGGACTGGATATGTTCCAGGGGATGAGTATGTAACTACTGGCGACGGAGATGTTGATGTTATGCCATTTCCGAAGTCCCAGAGGTAGGTATAGGGAGGGGTCCCACCACCCACAATTGCTCCAAACTGAACATTCCCTGGACCACATCTTGATTGAGGAGACATTATTGAAAAAATTGTCGGCACTGGAAGAATTTTTGCCACATTTTTATATGTTGAGGCACATCCTGCATCACTTGTAACGGAGAGAGATACTTCATAATAGCCATCGTGAGAAAAGGTATGTGATGGATTTTTCAAATCAGACACATTTCCGTCTCCAAAATCCCATAAATAGATGGAAACAGGACCCGTTGACATATCATAAAATTCCACAATGTTGAGGTTTCCGTCAATGTCCTTCAAGCATGTGGGAGGCGGTGGCACAAAATAGGCTTGCACAGAAGGATTCACATAAACTGTTACGGAATCCGAAAAAGAGCAACCTGTGTTTTTGTCCTGAACAGTCAAAGTGTATGTTGTGGTTTCTGCTGGACGGGCAATGGTAATCGGCGAATTGGGGTTATCAAGTCCTGTTTCAGGGGTCCAGAAATATAAATAATCGGGCTTTCCTTCTGTTCCTATTTCTACGCTCTCGCCACTGCATATCACCTTATCCTTTCCTGCATTTCCCGCAGGAACAGGATTCACTTTTACATCAACTTTCTTTATCAAGCTCATCCCGGTTCTTTTATCCGTAACTTTCAAATAGTATTCTCCATCCTTTTCACCCTTTATTATCTGGAACGGAGATGTGGGGTCTGAAAAGATTTCTGCTGGTAACCATTCATACGATAAATTTTCAGTATCAACAGGCTCCGGTGATATTTGAAATTCCTCCCCTTCACAGAGGGTTATATTTTCGGGCAGGTTAAAAATTGGAAGGTGAGGCGCAACTGGTGGATTGCCTTCACATCCAATGATTAAAATTCCCAATCCCACAATCCATTTTTTCATGTATAAAGTATACCATAATTTCTTAATTTTTACAAATGTCCGCATTGCTTCGTTTTTATAAGGTTAATTTATATCCTGCTTGCTCTTTTCTTCACCCACCTTTCCTTCACTTCCTCACAGAAGGCGCCCAAAAGGGATTCTGTATTTTGGTCTTTTTCATTAGAGTAAACAAGGGTAACAACCGGGATGTTATACCTTTCTTTTATCTTTTCCACTATAGCAGAAGAGGCGGAGCCCACCATGCAGTTGAAACATGTGGCATTTATTATCCCATCTACCCCCCTTTCCGCGAAGTGGACCATTTTTGCCACATTTAGATAGAAGAGTTCGTTTTCGTAGTTTTCAGTAAGTCCATCGGTCAGTTCTTCTAACTCTCCGAATGAAGAAGGTTCATCGTATTTTCCGAGAACATCTTTTACCTCTGCCCGGAATTTTCTCAATTCAAGTTCTTTTCTGAGAAGGAGGATTGAATACAAAAGGATTTTGCCTAACTTCCTGTTCTTAATGGAAAGATGAAAGTTTTTGTAAATTCCGAAATCAATTATGTCTATTTCAAAGGGAGAAGGAACACCCACAATCCCTCTTTCAGCGAGTGCGTTGAAAAGGTCAAAGTTTGCTGCACGATTTACCCTCGTATATATGTCCCCTGCCACTCCTACATGCGGCATTTCTGTTTTCTTCAGCTTTATTCCCTTTAATTCCTCCACACATTTTTTAAACCGGGGAAATATCTCTCCTCTCTCTCCTGCCATTTCCATCGCTTTCAGGCACTTTTCATACACTTTTAATACACTTCCTTTTTCAATCTCAAAAGGTCTTATGAGGCATATAAGTTTGTGGAGGAGGTCAATTGCAAAAAGGTTTCTATAGAAATTTTCTGCCTTTTTCATCCCTCCAATTAGATTTACAAACTCGTCGCCGTGAGGGGTGAAGACTACTACATCGCGGGCACCTATTTTTTTAAGGAAAAGGTTCATGCCGGTTCCATACTGATTTAAAAGGCATGGAATTCTGGTTCCCGGGAAAAAGAATACAAAAGGTTCTTTTTCTTTGTTCAGAAGATGGATGAGGTCTCCGAGGAGAATGGAGTAGGCATGACATTCCTTTCCTGACGAATTTTGTTCACCAATTGTTTTTATTCTCTGGTCTGGGGGTGGAAGAACATTTGCGTCTATTCCTGCATTTCTGAGGGCTCCGCTGAAGGCGAAGGCGTGGTCTGCAAAGTAAGGTATGTAAACCTTCATCTTTTTCATATCTTTCTGATTCAGGACCACCCTTTCTAGAATTTTTACAAACACATTTATTTTTTCCTTTTCCCTTTCTTTTAGAAGGTCGTTCAATGCTTCAAGCCTTGTGATAAGACCTGCTTCCCCTCTGTGCTCATCAAATTCAAGAAATAGATGGGGGTAATCTCCAAGAACCTCTTCAAAAACCTTATGCGCAAATGCATCAATTCCGCATCCGTAGTTGGATAGGATTATCGGATAGGCTCTTCTTTTGCTTATTGCCTCAGCAAGTGTCTTTAATCCCTCTTTTGAATACTTCCAGATGAATAGTTCGTCTTTAAATTCTGTTACGAGATAATTCATGGGAACTGGATTAAAACCGATTTTTAGAAGGTGAGAGAAAAGGTTCAGGTTGAGGTATGGGTCATAGATGTTATATGGTCTTCCAATCACCACCACAGGGATTCCTTCACGCTTGAGAAATTCTTTTCCAATTCTTACATCTCTTTCAAATTCATGCTGTGCACGCATGGCTTCCCGGTAAGCTTTTTTAATGATGTGCTGTGAAATACCGAGCTTTTCCGAATACCTGCTGAACTCTTCAATGAAATTTTTTTCGTCAAAGGATGAGAGCACAGGGGTAAGAAATTTTTGAGAGTCCTTCAACATATAGGGAAGTGACTGGGTATAGGGGCAGGTAAACTCATTTTCGCCAAAGGAATTGATTGCAGGGAGAAAGACGAAGTCCGCAGTTTCTAAGAGGCTTGCTACATGACCGGCTGTAAACTTTATGGGAAGGCATGGTATTGCCTGAAGGAGTTTACCGCTTTTGATAAGGGTTTCTCTTGAAGAGGGAGGAGATAAGACGGGGCGAAAACCGAGGGCTTTGAAAAAGGTAGCCCAGAATGGAAGCATTAACATGATGGAAGACGCCCTCGGGATTCCCACTGTTCCGTGAGAGCGAGGAGGTCTTTCTTCCTCAAAAAATTTTTCCACCTTTTTTGTCCATTCCTCTGATAAATCAAGTCCCTTAAGGGCTTTTACCTTTTTTCCCGAGGTATATCTTTCGCAGGTGTCTCCGAAAAATGCAAATTCCTTTTCCGAGATTTTTAGAACGCTTACATCACAATAGTTTGAACAGTGCTGGCATTCAAAACTCTTCATTTCTGGTATTCTTTCAGGAAATCTGAATCTGCTTCTTCCCTTTACCAGTTCCTTTGCAAGGAGCGCCGCCCCTATTGCTCCCGAAAGGCGGTTATATGGATGAACCTCAATTTCCCTTCCAAGCACTGACTCAAAAGCACTTACCACAGCATCGTTTGATGCCACACCACCCTGGAATACGATTTTTTTGCCAATTTTTCTCTTCTCAACCACCCTCTCAAGGTAGTTTTCTACAATTGCATAACCTATTCCAGCACATATATCTTCAATTTCATCTTCCCTTGCAAGGGCTGATGAAACTGCTTTTTCCATGAATACAGTGCAATGACATGAAAGGCGTGTGGGCTTTTGCGATTTAAAGGCGAAATTTGAAAAATCCCTTTTTACATCAAGGTTCATAATGGAAACCTGTTCTTCTATGAAAGAACCTGTGCCAGCAGCACATATCTTATTCATGGAAAAGTCCTTCAGAACGCCATTTTCCAGAGAAATGAACTTTGAATCCTGACCGCCTATCTCAAAAATTGTATCTGCATCGGGAAAATAGAAAAGGGTTCCTTTCATCTGACATACAATCTCGTTTTTCACAATATCTGCATTCAAATAAGCCTGTGCGAGGTATCTACCACTTCCAGTTGTTCCGCATCCAAGAACCCTTAACCCCTTTTTGAACCTTCTTTTTATTTCTCCGAACCCCTCATTCATTACCTCTATCGGTCTTCCCTTTGTTGGAAGATAAACCGAAGAAAGCAAATTTCCTTCCCTGTCTATAACCACTATGTTTGTGCTTACCGAGCCAACATCTACTCCTATATACCCTTCCATTTCTTCATCAAATTCATGTTCTGGTTCAGGCAATCTTTTTTTGTTGACCTTTTTAAGTGGCGAATAGAATGATACGAAAGTTTGCTTTCCTTCATCTTTTATCTTTTCCAGCAATTGATAAATTTCTACTTCTTCTATTTCCCCATCAAGATGACAGGCACCAAGGGCAGGTTCAAAGCCCGGAAGGGTAGAGGGGTATATTTCATCTATTTTTAGAATCTCCTTCAGAGCCCTTATAATTCCCTTATTCTGACTGCACCCGCCTGCAACGAAAAGAGGAGGAATTATTTCTTTCCCCTTCAAAAGGTTAGAAATCAGATTCATAGCCATGGAATAACACAGTCCGTATGCTATCTCTTCAATCGGAATCCCCTTCTGCTGGAGGTGAATCATGTCCGATTTTGCAAATACCGCACACCTTCCTGCGATTTTGGCTGGTTTTGAAGCTTTCAAAGCGAGTTCTGATAGTTCGTCAAGGCTCTTTTTTAGCCTTTCAGCCTGTCCTTCAATGAACAAACCAGTTCCTGAGGCACACTGCTCACTAATTGAGAAATCCTCTGTTTTTCCGTCATCACCTATTTTCAAAAACCTCGCTCTCTCGCCACCAATCTCAATTACACTTTTCACATCCCTCTTTAACATCATGGCTCCCTTTTTAAGAGCCTTGAACGGGTCAACCCTTTTTGCCCCAGGAATTTCAAAATTTATGGTGATTATTTTCGCCTTTGAGATTTTCATTGAAAGAACGGTTTGAAAAATGCTTTCAAGTGATTTTCTGAAAGTTATGTTTCTTCCTTCAGACCACTTCTTTACAATCCTTTCTCCGTCGTGGATGAGGACCTTTGTTAAAACTGCACCTCTGTCTATAGCAATCAGCATGGATTTTATATAAACACAAAAAAATTTTTTTTCAAAGGTGGAAATCTTTTCACTTTTATGATGGTCGTTTAATTTTGTTCACAATATCTATTTGATGGGGAAGATATCAATTGGAAGGACTGCTATACGTTCCCAGACCTGTAAAAAATATAAATTCTTCAATCTTTGAACGCTCTACAGACAGGATTTCTCTTCTTTCAGTATCCAGTTCATAAACGGTTTCAAGACCTTTGATTTTTCCGTCATCACCTATATACTCAAGACGAATTGAAGCCTTCCTTTTTTCAACCCCTTCCTCTATAGTTTTAATCTCCTGAACAAAAATTACCGCGCAGGCATTCAGCTTTTTCATCCTGTCCCGAACTTCATGTATGAGATGGTTAAATTCCACTCCCTTTTTCCATGCTTCATAAACATTGTAAAACTGAATTCCATACTCCTCGGACAGGAAAAAAACAACAGGAGCCACAAACCCGAATTCTCTGAAATTTTCCTGCAGTGTTGCACACATACTATAATAGGTGTTTAAGATTCTTTTCTCTCTTTCCAGTTCAATCATCTAAGCCTTATTTAAATTTTACTTTACTCTTATCCCGAAATCAATTGTAAATTGGGCTTAAAAGGTGTGAAATCAGGCTGAAGACTTTAGGCTTAAGGCTTTAGTTAAAAATTTTGAAGCCTTTTCAAACAACTTTTTAATCTATTTTTAAACTTCAAGCTCGTTGCTAATCAATTTCAGTATTTCAGGAATTTCCTTCAGCCTAACTCCCTGTTCAAGGTCGCCATTCCCTGTCGGGAATTAGGGGGGTGTGAAATCAGGCTGAAGGCTTTAGGCTTAAGGCTTTGGTTAAAATTTAATTTTTTTCAAATAATTTTTAAACCATCTTTTAAATTTCAATCTCATTGCTAATCAATTTTAATCTTTCAGAAATTTCCTTCAGCCTAATCCCCTGTTCATGGTCGCCATTCCCTGTCGGGAATTAGGGGGGTGTCAACGTGTTAGACAGGCGAGTTGGTGAACACAAATTGGGAGGTCGCCATTCCCTGTCGGGAATTAGGGGGGTGTCAACCAAAAAGAACAAGGCAACCCACCTTGTTCAAGGGTCGCCATTCCCTGTCGGGAATTAGGGGGGTGTCAACCTTCGTTTTCATTCAGGATCTAAGTAGATATAACTGGTGTGTCGCCATTCCCTGTCGGGAATTAGGGGGGTGTCAACCTATGGTATATGCTAAAGGGATAGAATTTTGTTACAACGGTCGCCATTCCCTGTCGGGAATTAGGGGGGTGTCAACGATATTATATGTGATTCTATTTTTATTCACAGAGATTTCGGTCGCCATTCCCTGTCGGGAATTAGGGGGGTGTCAACGCAATTAAATATGTATCCACGGAGGAAAAAAATACCTGTCGCCATTCCCTGTCGGGAATTAGGGGGGTGTCAACCAGTAATTTCTGGGTGCCAATGCGATTTTGAACATGAGAGTCGCCATTCCCTGTCGGGAATTAGGGGGGTGTCAACTTTTTCTTTTTTTCGAAAACCTTCCCCTGACATTGTCGCCATTCCCTGTCGGGAATTAGGGGGGTGTCAAGTGCTTATGATGCGTGGTTGACGTATAAGTTATATGAGCAGTCGCCATTCCCTGTCGGGAATTAGGGGGGTGTCAACATATCGCATTTTCGTGTGGGCAGGTATCGTTTTTTAGACAGGTCGCCATTCCCTGTCGGGAATTAGGGGGGTGTCAACTTTGAAGACCTTGACTCTGAAGATTACGAGTTAATTGTCGCCATTCCCTGTCGGGAATTAGGGGGGTGTCAACTTTTTTTTCGATAAAAAATTTCTGTTAACTGAACGAGGTCGCCATTCCCTGTCGGGAATTAGGGGGGTGTCAACTGAGTTGGAGGGAGGATGGAATGTTCGCCCAAAGGTCGCCATTCCCTGTCGGGAATTAGGGGGGTGTCAACATATACATTGACCTCGTGAACCCTGAAAAAATAAAAATTCCTGTCGCCATTCCCTGTCGGGAATTAGGGGGGTGTCAACAGGCCCAAAGAGAGGTGGTAAGGGAGAGACGGCGGGTCGCCATTCCCTGTCGGGAATTAGGGGGGTGTCAACAAATTTTACAAAGAATATCTTACGCACGTTGAAATTGAAGTCGCCATTCCCTGTCGGGAATTAGGGGGGTGTCAACATGAAGTTCCCCTCCGGTTTGAAAGCCGGAGGGAATTTTTTGTCGCCATTCCCTGTCGGGAATTAGGGGGGTGTCAACATGAGATTTTTCCTCTGGGATACATATCATAATTGTCCCGTCGCCATTCCCTGTCGGGAATTAGGGGGGTGTCAACAGTCCATCCTGAAGATGATCTGAATGTTCTCTGTGAAAAAGTATAGTCGCCATTCCCTGTCGGGAATTAGGGGGGTGTCAATTGGTCTTTTGTGAGTAAGTCAATAGTGAATTCAATGGCGGTCGCCATTCCCTGTCGGGAATTAGGGGGGTGTCAACGAACTGGATAATCATTATGCTTTTATCTCTGTATCTATTCGTCGCCATTCCCTGTCGGGAATTAGGGGGGTGTCAACAGATTATAAATATGAAAATATGGTCAAGATTGCTTATTATGAGTCGCCATTCCCTGTCGGGAATTAGGGGGGTGTCAACTGAAATTCAGGGCTGATTTAGTCTATCAGCCGCCGAAAGTTGGGTCGCCATTCCCTGTCGGGAATTAGGGGGGTGTCAACTCTGAGGGACCGTTGAAAGGACACAAAGCGTATTTTAGGAAAGAGTCGCCATTCCCTGTCGGGAATTAGGGGGGTGTCAACTGAAGAAAAGAGAGTTGATCAAATTCGTTTTTGAAATATTGTCGCCATTCCCTGTCGGGAATTAGGGGGGTGTCAACTCAAAAATGTAAGGAGGTAAAAATGAAAGGAAGAAAAGTAAAGGTCGCCATTCCCTGTCGGGAATTAGGGGGGTGTCAACCTTTCTTTGTGTCCCGCCTCTCGCCCGACAGCGAGGGGCAGTGTCGCCATTCCCTGTCGGGAATTAGGGGGGTGTCAACCAGGTTTGAAAAAGAAAAAATTGTAAAATGTAAAAATTGGTCGCCATTCCCTGTCGGGAATTAGGGGGGTGTCAACTAAAAAATATCAAACAATTTATGAAAGATATTACAAGAAAAAAGTCGCCATTCCCTGTCGGGAATTAGGGGGGTGTCAACTATCTTCTCTGTTATGCTTCAAGGTCAAAAAATAATGTCGTCGCCATTCCCTGTCGGGAATTAGGGGGGTGTCAAGGGCTAAGGTATGATGGCAGCGTCTATGCTGACGGTCGCCATTCCCTGTCGGGAATTAGGGGGGTGTCAACTCCGCTCCTCAACCGCCCGATTGAGTTATACACTCAAATAAAGTCGCCATTCCCTGTCGGGAATTAGGGGGGTGCCAACAAATAATTTTAGATTATGATAATGATGCGAATAAGATTAGTCGCCATTCCCTGTCGGGAATTAGGGGGGTGTCAACTCCGCTCCTCAACCGCCCGATTGAGTTATACACTCAAATAAAGTCGCCATTCCCTGTCGGGAATTAGGGGGGTGTCAACTTTGTGGATGAGGAGTTTGAGGAAATAGTAGAAGATGAGTCGCCATTCCCTGTCGGGAATTAGGGGGGTGTCAACATCGTTTAAGAGTAATTTGTTTTATTCCCAGCTTATGAATGTCGCCATTCCCTGTCGGGAATTAGGGGGGTGTCAACGCAACTGATTTAGCGGTTAATTCGATTTTGCTGGAGAAGTCGCCATTCCCTGTCGGGAATTAGGGGGGTGTCAAGTGGGCACATATTCAGCCCAATGAGAATTATTTTTGTGTCGCCATTCCCTGTCGGGAATTAGGGGGGTGTCAACGGATTATATGCAACTCTCTATAACTTCAACGGCTGGTGTCGCCATTCCCTGTCGGGAATTAGGGGGGTGTCAACAACCTCAAAAAGCAGAGGCAGAGGAAAAGAAAGGTCAAGTCGCCATTCCCTGTCGGGAATTAGGGGGGTGTCAACGGATTATATGCAACTCTCTATAACTTCAACGGCTGGTGTCGCCATTCCCTGTCGGGAATTAGGGGGGTGTCAACATAGACCTTTTATGCGACCATCCTTTTTTCGGAACTGTCGCCATTCCCTGTCGGGAATTAGGGGGGTGTCAACCCCCCAAAACAAGCGGTTTCTGGAAACGGCAATGCGTTGCGGGTCGCCATTCCCTGTCGGGAATTAGGGGGGTGTCAACTGAACACTGCGGTTATTATGTCGGTGCTGATATATTGTCGCCATTCCCTGTCGGGAATTAGGGGGGTGTCAACAAAGGCATGCGAGGTGGCTGGAGAAATGGATGGAGACGGTCGCCATTCCCTGTCGGGAATTAGGGGGGTGTCAACAAACAAAAGAGGTGATTGAGAGGTTAATAGAGAAGACTGTCGCCATTCCCTGTCGGGAATTAGGGGGGTGTCAACCTTTTTAACTTTTTAGGAAAACTTGAAATTTTGCGAAGTCGCCATTCCCTGTCGGGAATTAGGGGGGTGTCAACGCGATTGAATTAGCGAACAAAATTTTGAATGATATAAAGGGTCGCCATTCCCTGTCGGGAATTAGGGGGGTGTCAACATAGTTAAAATTCCGCAGGATATGGATGAATTTTTGAAGTTTGTCGCCATTCCCTGTCGGGAATTAGGGGGGTGTCAACATGATACATTTTTACGTGAAGAAAAAACTAATAGAAGTCGCCATTCCCTGTCGGGAATTAGGGGGGTGTCAACGATGATATTAGACCCGGAAAACAAGAGAATCATAAGTCGCCATTCCCTGTCGGGAATTAGGGGGGTGTCAACATAAAGGTTGTAAAGGATGGGGGTATTCTTACCCCCAGTCGCCATTCCCTGTCGGGAATTAGGGGGGTGTCAACGTTAAAGAAAATAGGGAACAGAGAAAGTAGAATAATCAGGGGTCGCCATTCCCTGTCGGGAATTAGGGGGGTGTCAACGCGGTTCTTTGTCATGAGGTTTTGCATCTTGCCTTGTTACATGTCGCCATTCCCTGTCGGGAATTAGGGGGGTGTCAACACCCTATAACGAATTGCTTGGCGGGAAACTCGTTGCTAGTCGCCATTCCCTGTCGGGAATTAGGGGGGTGTCAACGCTGACCTTATAAGTCCCACAGAATTGAGCACTTTTTTAGCGTTTTTGGAACAGGGGGTAGTTTTCCACAACTTTTCCACAGCCTTTTTACCCCCCTGTTCCATTTTTTGATTTTTTTTCGTTTTCAATAGACTTTCACCCTTTATCATTCGTTCCCCCTATAAATGTCTCGTTGCGAAAGAACATCTGCCTTTCTGGCAATAATTTTATAACATTATCGTTCTTAAATTTCAAGAGGTTTTTTCAACATTCTGCACCTCCACCATTCCCATTCCCATGGTCCTCTTATACCCAACACCTGAAAAATTGGCAAAAAGACAAAGTGCATTGAGAAATTTTATCTCTTCTTCATCAAATTCATCTTCTACTTTGTATCTTACAACTCCCTTTGAGCCAACAATTTTATATGCGGAAAACCTCCAGATTTCGGTTCTTAATTTGCACATTGAGATGGCAATTCGTGAAAATTTTTTCTTTATTTCAGATGGTATTTTTTGAGGAGAAAATGTATTCCAGATGGAAAGGAGAGAAGAGAAAAATAGTTCAGGGAGTGGTAATGGAATGTTTATCCCATTCTGTCTAAAAGTTAGGGGGGTAATGATTTGACATTCAAAGGAGCGAGAAAAAGGGGAATTTTTTAGGAGGGTTTGATATGTAATAAATTCTCCTTCCCCGCCGTGAAAACTTATTTGTTGGATTTTTACTTCTGCATCCCCGACTTTTAATATCCTTTTTTCTGCCGAGGAAAAGGCTTTTACGATAAAATTCCACATCTTCTGGTTTAATGCGGATATCTTTGCTTCTGCTTGTGTTCCCTTTTTTAGATGAAGATGTCCGTCTTTCATTTTTCCTTCTCCATCTATTATAAAAAATGGTGAGATTGAAAAAGGCTTTGGTTTTCTTGTGTCATGTATTTCTTTTGCAAACTTCTCATCCACTTCTTTTATTTTATTTATCAAAAATCCATGGAGGGTTTCTCCTCCTCTTTCACGAAATGAGGCATCTTCAAGAAATTGAAAGATTATGGAAATCCTACCCAAATATTCCATAACCCAGCGCTGTTTTAGCCCCTATACCATGAGTTTTAAGTGCTTCTGATAACAATTTTTTGGCTTTATTAAGCAGGTTTTTATCCCGGTCATCATTACTTTTTGAGGCAAGATAGAATTCAAATTTAGTCCTTTCTATTGTTAGAAACTTTATCGGAACTGGATTTTGCCAATCAGTTGGAGGATGCCCTTCGGAGTAATATTTTGGATAATGGGGATTCATTATGTCTATTTTTAATTTTATCTCTCCAACAGGATATGCATCAAAAAATATCACTTTACCTTCTTGTTTTTGTGTCCCAAAAATTTCAATTAGTTGGTTAAATTCTAAATCCTCTACTTTTAGATCCATTTTTTCTCCATTTTCTAAAGCCTTACTAACCCTCTCTATTGCTTTTTCAAATTCTAAATTTTCATTTTTGCACATTTCTTCTGCAAATTTCAAAATTGCCCAGTGTCTTGTAACACCTTTTATAGCACTGCCCGGAATGTAAGGAATTCCGTAAATATGATGAAGGGTCATAGATGTTTCCTGTGGATGAGATGCACCAAGACCGATAACAAGACGCCAGGAAATAGATAAAGGAAAGTTTTCTAAATGGTATCCTTCTTTTTGAAGTTGCATAATTATTTGTTTTTTTCTGATTTCAATGGAGTTTATGAAATCCTTATCCCACTTAAAATTTTCAATATCTTCGTTTATTGTGATTTTCAATTCATTTCCTCTTATAGAAATTGCTGGTAAATTAAAAAGATACGCAAAATTGATTTCTTTAAATTTTTGGGGATAAATTTGGGAACCTAAAAACTTCTTAATAGAATTTTGAAAATCTTTGTTAAAATAAATGTTTTGAGGAATTTTAATATTATTCATTCTCCTTCCTCCTCTACTTCAATCAATCCTTCTGCAAATCTTTTAAGCCAGTTTAAGAATGCAAGGATTTCTTGAGTTATGTATCTATATGTTGAGGAATCACAGGATATTACCCATTTTACAAGCTCACTTTCATGTTGAGGCATTTGAATTCTCGCAGTGTGGTCGCTTTTCATATACTCTGTGAGTTGTTTATAGATTAAATCATAAGCATTTTTAGGATTTTCGGATGAACCCGGATTGTGTGTTTGTCCGTCCTTTTTCTTTGGCTTTTGTCTCTTTGATACAACAAACGCAAGAGTTTGTCCTAAACCATTGGATAATATCATAG
>Ga0272449_1001953_pt1 | contig 19927 bp, 28 predicted proteins | sample YNPCB0241_FD_198679 | JGI IMG/M metagenome (GOLD analysis project Ga0272449, IMG submission 198679) | Hot spring sediment microbial communities from Yellowstone National Park, WY, United States - YNP-CB-024-1 | ecosystem: Environmental > Aquatic > Thermal springs > Hot (42-90C) > Sediment... | reverse complement strand
AAACCACTATGGTAAACCAATGGACATCGAATGGGCACTAGACGAAAGAGACAACAGACTCTACATACTCCAAGCAAGACCAGAAACAGTATGGGCACTCAAAAAACCAGAAGAAGAAAAAACAGAAACCATGGCAGTCACAAAAGAGAAAGAAGTAATATGCCAAGGACTACCAGCATCACCAGGACTAGCCGTTGGAAAGGCTCATATAATTCTAAGCGTCGATAAATTAGACACATTCAAACCAGGAGAAATACTAGTGACTATAATGACGGCTCCCGAGTGGGTCCCGGCCATGCGTAAAGCGGCTGCAATAGTTTGCGATTCAGGCGGCATGACGGCGCACGCCGCGATCGTTAGTCGCGAACTCGGAATCCCATGCATCGTCGGAACCGCGTCGAAAGGAAAACCTGCAACCGAAGCAATCAAGGATGGAGAAATCATAACGGTCGACGCGAAGCTGGGAGTCGTATACAGGGGAGCTTTAGCAGAAGTCGTTGAGAAGAAGGAGGAGAAGAAGGTTGAAGCCGTCGCAGTTGCAGCAGAATCATACCCGGTGACGGGAACAAAGATTTACGTTAATCTAGGTGAACCCGAGTTAGCGGAAAAAGTCGCTTCACTACCTGTCGACGGCGTCGGATTAATGAGGCTCGAGTTCACGTACGCTGCCGAAGTAGGCGAGCACCCGCTACACCTAATCGAGACCGGTCACCCTGAGAAGGTTGTCGACAAGCTTGCCGAGGGAATGAGAAAAGTCTGCGCAGCGTTCTATCCTCGTCCCGTCGTGGTTCGTCTCGTAGACTTTAAATCCAGCGAGTACAGGGATCTTGAGGGCGGGGAGAAGTATGAGCCGGAGGAGCCGTCTGCGCTGTTAGGCTGGAGAGGAGCATCGAGGTATTATGATCCTAAGTATCTGCCTGCTTTCAGGCTTGAGCTGAGAGCGATAAAGAAGGTTCGCGACGAGTATGGGTTGAAGAACCTCTGGGTTATGATTCCGTTCTGCAGGACGATAGGTGAGATTGAGAAGGTTGTTGCGATCATGAAGGAGGAGGGGCTTGAGCGTGGACCGGACTTCAAGCTCTGGGTCATGGCCGAGATTCCTTCAAACGTTATAATAGCTGACAAGTTCAATAGATATATAGATGGCTATTCGATCGGTAGTAACGATCTTACAATGCTTATTCTCGGTGCCGACAGGGATAATGAGACTGTTGCCAAAATATTCGACGAGAGGGACCTTGCTGTTAAAAGAGCAATTAAATATTTAATTAAAATAGCGCATCGCGACGGCAAGACTGTTTCAATCTGTGGGCAGGCTCCATCAGTATATCCTGAGTTTACAGAGTTTCTTGTTAGGGCTGGTATTGACTCTGTTTCAATCAATCCTGATGCTGCAGTGTTTACAAGGAAACTTGTTGCATCTATTGAGCAGAGAATAATGCTCGAGAAGGCCCTTGGCAAGGTTAGGGTTGACCCTGACTGGGATCTGCCTGACCCTGATGAGAAGTAACTAAAATATTCTACCACAAATTCATTACATTTTTATCCTTTTCACCTTAAAAATGCTAGTAAAAATTATTGTTTCTGAGGTATTATGTTACTTTTTTCTAATATTTTTCTCACATACTTCTCATCGTATTCCGGCTTCATCGAAATAATGATTTTCACGATTTCATCATCACTAGGTATCTCTGCAATCTCTTTTAAGAAGAGGGCAGTTGCGATTATCGAAATTTCTTTTGCATCATACACTCCATACTTGTCGACGATCTTCTCAATCTTTTCCTTTTCTTCCTCTTCCAACAAGCCTTCATACTTCTCATTATCATCTCCTAATCCAATAAAATAGCCCTTATTCTCAACCCAGCTTACTCTTAGCATATCCAATGCTTTGCATAAGTTTAAGTCGGAGTCTACTTCGGTCGAGTAAGGACCATAGTGATACATAGAATACGAATAGTCGACAATTTTTTCCCTTGAAAGTAGGTAAACCATTTTCTGAACAATTGTTTTACCAATCTGCTTGGATGGACATCTCTCATGCAGTTTCTTGACTAGAAAGGATATTATGGCCAGTTTTTTAAACATGCTTTTTTCTATCATTTCCTCCCTAACTACTCTTTATAAGCCCCTATATAAAGAGATAGGGATTGGAATTAAGCTATCTAAATCCAATAATAATTTAAACACGGTCAGAACTTTGATAGCTAAGCAAGGATATTTCTTATGACGCTTCCTCATACTCCAAGCACGATTAAGACGAATTCATAATACTGAAAGGGAAGTAAGGATGGAGTCATGGCTCCTACTCAAGAAAAACTTGACGGTTCTGATAGAGTAATCCTTTTTCATACAAAGGAAAAACATAAAATAAAATTGTAAAAATATGCCTCATATTATGAGTTAAATGTGGTTAAAATAAGCATCATATTACATTTTGAGTGTATTTCCCTTGTATATAATAAAGCAAGGTCATAAAGGATCCAATAATACTACTACTGCATATTACTACAACTACTACTACTACATATACCAACTAATTATACTATTTGATATCATTTGATATCATTGTTAATATCCAAACTAATATCCAATTTATAGCATGCTCCTAATTATCCTGTTCGTTTCTCGCTAAGTAAGATTTAAATACGCGGGACATACAAAGAAATTGGATTTGAAAAGGCAATGCGAACCCACTGAAGTTAGAGATCCGGTTTACGGCTTTATAGCACTTACTAGCTGGGAAAGAGACATAGTTGACAGTCCTGAATTCCAAAGGTTAAGGAGAATAAAGCAATTAGGGTTAACAGACATGATTTATCCCGGGGCAACGCACACGAGGTTCGAACATTCGCTTGGAACCATGCATCTCGCCACAAAAATGTATGATGCAATTATTAGAGTTAAATCGAATAGAAGGGTATTAAAAACGAAGCTAAATTATAGGCCTAAAGATCTAAGGAGGAACAGACAATTAGTTAGGCTTGCAGCTCTTCTTCATGATATAGGTCAGATGCCTTTTTCCCACGCATTAGAGGATTTTACGGGGTATAGGCATGAGGATTACACTTATGAGTTGATTAAAGGCCCTCTACGAGAGAAAATAGAGAATCACGAGGTAAACAGGAAGTACGAAATAAGCGCCGATGAAGTTGCTGCATTAATCAAAGGTGAACCGAAAGTATTGGGACGAGAAATTTTATGGAGAGACCTGATCTCAAGCCAGCTTGATGCCGACCGAGGAGACTACCTTCTTAGGGATTCACTTCATATCGGGGTGAAATACGGAATATATGATCTGGACAGACTCCTCGTTACTATCGGGCTCGGTATAGAACCAGAGAGTGATAATATAGTTCTTGGAGTTAAGGAAAAAGGATGGCATGTGGCAGAGTCGCTAGTAATAGCACGTTATCAGATGTTTTCACAAGTATATTTTCACAAGTCTCGTCAAGCCTATGATTATATGCTTCAGCAAGCAATAAAAGCCATCTTAAAAACAATACCCCCACCAAACAAGATAAAAGAGTTTCTAGAGCTTGATGATTACATGCTATGGAATTTAATTAAGAACCACCAGGATGACTATTGGTGCCGTTCAATAGTAAAAAGAAACCATCTAAGGGCCATATATGAGACGAAAGAGATTCCAAATGATGAAGAGATAGAGAAGATAAAAAAACTCGAAGAAAAACTCAATTCAGAGGGAATCTGGTACTTAGAAAAGGAGAGTAAAGGCTCTTTGTATAGATTGAGCCAAGAGATAATGATAATTGACAAAAATGGTAAAGTCTCTCCGCTTTCGGAGTATTCTAATGTTGTCAAGTATCTAGGAGAAATAAGGCAGATCAGGATATATGTGAAGCCAGAAGACGAAAAATATTGCAAACAAGCTACAAACATCATAGATCGTTACTAAACGTTTTGGCTGTAACTTTGAGTATCACATTAAATCATGTTATTTTTATTAAGCACATTATAATTCTCCCTTAAAAGCCTTATCAAGGATACTGGGAACAAGTTTTTCAAGCTTCTCTTCTGTTTTCTGTTGAAGATCTTTAAGGGATTCTACGATTTTGCTTACATTGTCTAGATATGCCACTACTTTTTTCTGCTGTTCAAGAGGAGGAAGTGGGATTAGCTCTTCTAACACATCTCCTTTGCTTAATCGTTTACGACTTCCCGTAGTCCCAATAACCTTACGTACCATTCTATCTCTAAAGTAAGAAGTTCTTAAAAACCAGAAGATAAAAGCCGGAAGTATAATATTGGTTGCTTTCGGAATGAGTGGAAGGATTTCAGTACTGGCTATTTGTCTTTTACCCTTGAATTGTTCGACAAGCCATACCTTTGGAAGATGTGGGTTTAATTTTCCAAATAAACAATCATTAGGTTGAACTAAAACTTTCATGCTTTTTATTTCTTTACCTCGTTTAATTTCTGGTTTACCTTTTTCGTGATAAGCTGGAATACTATATAGTTCAAATTCTTCTTCCGGGTAATCTTGAGGATTTATGGTTTCATTCCTAATGTAAACTATTTCTTTTAATTTTACCCATTTCCATCCTTTTTCTTCGGCTCTGCTGAAGACTTTGTTTAGGGCTGCTTGCATTATTTTCTCGGCTTCTTCTCTTGCTTGTTTTCTAAGCCTCTTGGCCTCTTTAGCCCTGTTGACGAGTTGTTCTAAGCGTGAAACTATGCGTCTTTGCTCTTCAAGAGGTGGGAGAGGAATTAGTAATTTTGTTAATTTCTTTTGATTAATATGTTTAAAAGTTGTCGTTCCACCAAGGCTCAAAAGTTCACTTTTCACACGCTTAAGAGCATAAAATAAAAAGATATGGTAAACTTCTTTTGTGGGAATTATTGCTGTTATTTGTTGATTGATTGCTAAATCCACACCAGCTATTGCTACTTTGCCTGCGGTTGCACCAGTAGTAACCAGCAATACTGAACCCTTAGGAACCAATTTAGCATTACTGTTTTTCAACCCTTCTTCAGTTATTTTATACTCGCTGTCAAATACGTATCTCTGTTCTTCTGTTATTGTTTTGGCTGTAGCCCAAATGATGTTTCCTCCCCAATATTGTGGGACGTTCCTTCTGGGAGTCCCACCCATTTTTCTAATACTGATGTCTCCTAACCTTACCCATTTCCATCCTTCTGGCAAATCATAAGGTCCTTGAATGCCTCTTTTATTTTCTACAACTTCGCCTGTTAGTCTGCCTTTCATGGAGTCATCAAGCGTTCTCATTCTTCATCACTCAGGATGTTGCGGAACTCTTCAAGTATTTCTAAAATCTGTTTTTCCTTCTCAAGTATGCTTTCAACTAGTTCTTCTGGCTCTGCGTACACTGTTTCCTGTTTCTTATTCGGATTCCTTGCAGTTAAGTCATAGTCTCTTTCTCTGATCTCTTCTATAGAAACTATCCATGAGTTTTCCGAGACCTTTCTGTTTTTCCACTTCTCGTAGCAGTCGGCTAGATGCTCGTCTTTAACGGGGTTTGCCTTAGTATAGTTCTCCCCGTTCGGCGGGATAAGCTCGTAGTACCATATTTCCTTCGTTGGCCCGGTTTTGTCGAAGAACACTAGGTTTGCCTTGGGCCCTGTTCCTCCTTTAGGAGCTATGTGGGCGAAGGTGCCGGGGGGCAGGCTTATTATCGTGTGAACGTTAAACTCTTTCAACAACTCCATCTTAACCCTTTTATAAGCTCCATCCCTGAATAAAACTCCTTCCGGCAAGACTATCCCGCATCTCCCGCCTTTCTTCAGCTTTCTCATGCAGTATTGGAGTGCTGCAAGCTCTGTCGAGCCTGTTGGCACTGGCAGGTTTTCCTGAAGGGTCTTAGCTAGGCTTCCGCCGAAAGGAGGGTTGGTGAGTATTACGTCAAACCTTTGAGACGGCGTGTCGACAACGTTTTCCTCGAAAGTGTCTCTTCGCGCGCGCGACTTCTATTTTAGCGCCTTGGCTCTTCGCTTCAGTTATGTTGAGAACACCCGACTTATCTATGTTGGTGAACACCCTGATTATCTCGCAGGGCGCCAGATATCCGTCTTCAATCCCCAGCCGCATAGGATAATCGTAAACAGGCTCTCCAAAATACGCGTACGTGTCTATATTATCATCCCTTTTAGGCGTGGCTGTCAAGCCCAGGTGAATAGCGTTAGAGAAATATCTTAAAATCTCGTGCCACCTCTTCCACCCCGACCTATGGCATTCGTCGATTATTACCATGTCGAAGAAATCCGGTTCGAAAAGCTCATAGATCTTCTTACCATCTTTCTCGCTGTAAAGAGTCTGATAGGTGGCGAAGTATATGTCCCTGTGTTTCGGAATGCTCTCCGCCCCCACTAGTTCCTCCCTAGCGTTCCCGAATGGGAAGAACATGTCGTGAGCCTGCCTCCTGAGAAATATCCTGTCAACCAGGTAGAGGACCCTCCTCACCCTTCCCGTCTTGTAGAGCTTCCAGACTATTTGAAAAGCAACATAGGTCTTACCGCTGCCCGTGGCCATCGTGAGCAAAACCTTCTTCCTACCTCTAAGTATGGCCTCTATCGTCTTCCTGACGGCAACCTCCTGGTAATATCTAAGCGGCCTCTCGGGAAAAGGATAATAGGGGTACAGCAAAGGGTCTTTCTCAGTGACCTTGCCCAATTCTTTTCCTTCAACATATCTCCTCCATAACTCTGATGGGGAAGGGAATTCCTCTAAAGTAGCTTGACGCTTATGGAAATCGTCATACTCCTCAATCTTATGCCCGTTGGTGGAGTATGCGAACGGTACTCCCAGTCTCTCCATGTACTCTTTAGCCTGCTGCATTCCTGTTAGGTGAGACTCTTCCTCCGACTTCGCCTCTACGACGGCGAGCGGTACCCCATCCTTATCCGGGTAGTACAGTATGTAGTCCGGCCTCCTGGTTGGAAGACGGTCTCCGCCATCATTTATTATCATGCCCCTTGCTATCGCCTTATCCCTCTCCACCATTTTCTCAGTCCAGCCGCTTCTCTGAAGCTTAGGATCGATCAGCTTCGCCCTCGTATCAGCCTCGTTAAGCATGCTCCCCCGCCTTTATCCCATAGAATTATGCTTCAGCACGTCTTATTCTTTTCGATTTCATCGCTTTATTTACCTCTTTAAATGGGTATGGGCAGGATTAAGGTGGTCAAAGAGAACGGCCAGAAGGAGGATACTGGTGAGACATTACTTAAAACATTAAACAGCGCGCTTTTGAACTTACCTATTTTCTCCCAATCCTTCTTGCTTCGCCCACTCCATGATGTCATTCTCAGTCATAATCAATATTCTCATTTTAGTCCTTGACTCAGAAATCCATCGGGCTACGAACTTTTTCAGTTGTTCCCAGAGCTTGCCTTCTGGAAGTTCTGCATAACTCTTAGTCTTCCTCCTCATTCTATCAATATTCTCCTTTGTTAAGACTATGATGCTCAATAATGCTCCCAGGTTCTCTAAATTCGCCACACTCCCCTTCACCTGCTTGGAGCCTGCACTAGCCTCAACCTCAAACCCAACAACCGCCACAAGCGGATACTTCCACATATGCGCTCTTTAACTCAGCCCATACCTGAACTTTTTATCGAGCCACGCTATATCAACCCACGCTGATTCCGAAGCTCCGACTTCCGTTCTGGCCTCAAAATCCAGCTTCCTGCCCAACTCGAGAATCGTTCTAATTACCTCGTCCTTCAACCTGTTTTAGTTAATTGCTTAAAGTAGAAATATAAGCTTTTGTCACGTTTCCTCTACTTCCAAAGAATAATTCGATTACCTGAAGGTTCCTTGGTCACAGGTAGCGCATGCTAAGGTTCCTTTGCAGTTTCTGAGCTTAAGTTAACAGGGCGGTTAAGAAGTTATTGTTTAAGTTCTTCTAAACCTGTGGTTTTGGAGATTGGTAGATGTTGAATCGCCTTTCTATACTCGTTTGCGAGCGCGCGCGCTAGCCATTTCGTGAGCAGCTTTCTCTCCTGCTCCGCAGACTCTATCTTAACGCTGAAAATCCTATCGAACTTTCTTCTACATTTCTCGCACACGAGGTCATACGCAGTGGAGCGCATCCCTTTATAACGGCGAGAAGGCATGATTTAAGCGTTTGTTGTCGAGAAAGACAACATGTTACGCTCAACGTCATTTATTCCATTGAGTCAACTTCCTTTGCGACTTAGACAAAATATACTTTTTCAACTCTGAATAGATAAGTGTACTTATAACAATTAACGTTATAATTGCCAATCCTGCATGTTTACGACCCTCCATGTCTAAGGAGGGTACAACTAAAAACATATACGACAGCACGCCGAGGAGAAGACAGTATAGCGATGCATCAAGTATCAGGAAAGCTTTTCTTCGTCTGTAAATAGTAACCCTTCTCCTAATCCTCTCAATCCATTGTCTCCAAGTTCTTGCTAAATATTCTGCCACGCAGTTCCAAAGTTTTCCAATCATTCTCATGCATTCAGATCAGCAAATTGCTTAAATAAGCGTTATGCAAACAGTTGAATGAAGAAAAGTAATGAGGTCATGGATGGGGAAGACGCTGGTGGAAATTGGTAACGTAGAGTTTGACAGGAGCCGTTTTCGAAGATATTACGGTAATATAGGCGAGATGGTGGCTGAGGAATTTCTCGTAAGAAGAGGGTTTGACGTTTGGCTATTTACACCGTATTCTCCATACGAGTCTCCCCTCCGGAAAAGGGGAGATTTAGGCAGAGGTGGATTACTCCATTACCTTAGCTATCTTTACTTAAAGCCGCCGGATAGAAACGATCTCGGAAGCAAACATATTGTGAAATATGGAGGGGCATCCTATGTTTTGTCGCGGGGAGTCGAAGATTATCATCATAGGCTTAAAGAGCTGAAGAACTTCTTCGGTGAAAAACTAGAGGCTTTTAGTAAATACGTGGAGGAATTAGGCATAGTCAGGAAAACGAGTGATGCTGAACCGGTTGAAATATTGCCAGAACGGGAGGAAACTAAGTATTACCCTGATTTGGTTGCGAAGAAGAGTGGTGAAATATATGTTGTTGAGGTTAAGACCAACACTGGGCTTGGATATTTAAAAGGAGCTAAACTTAAAGGACTACTGTTAGCCGAAAAGTATGGGTTCATCCCCACGGTAATTTCATTGAACATTGACGTAGAGGCAACTAATTTAAAAATGATATCACTTGCAAGGTTCTGATGCTTTCTTTATTAATCATCCTAGCGGGCGCTAGCGTGCGTCGCGCGCTAATTCATTGGTTGAAATTATTCGGAATACTGGTTTTCGTGGTTGCATCCGCCAGAAGATGAAGAATATATCCGAGTAGTCATGTAGACAACACCAGTAGGACAAGAGCGAAAAGAGATGCGATGAAAAGTATTAAAAAGGTTAGCGCGCGCTTTTAGCTTCAAAACTAGGGAACGATAATACAGATTGCTATTGCCCCAGTGACAAAATAGAGCCAGTGTGCGCTTAACTTGGCTTTTAGTTGAATAACCTTGCTTTCAATTGGGGATTTAGAAAGCTATTCTCCTTTATTCCTTCTGGTTCTTTAGGAATTTCCAATGGTACAAGTTCTCCGATGAACTTCTGTTTTTAAGCTTTTGGCGAAGAAAAATTTTTAAGCTTAGATTTAGAAAACAAGCTGGATGTCAAGCTACGAACAAATTGAAGGATTTGAGTATTGGAATAAAGGAGCTTGGGAAAAATTCGTTAAAGATCACATTCTTCCTCTTCATATTTCGTCGAGCAAGCTTTTAAAGCTAAGAGAAGAAATTCTTTCAAGAACAGAGGGGAGAAAACTGTCAGACTTAGACGACAACTTACTAAAATTTTTACTTGGAGGCATTAACGAAGAAGGAGACTATGAAAAGAATAGCTTAGCCTTGTTCATTAAAAATGCCTTTGGAATTTGTGTGGATTCAAAACAATATGTTGCTCTAGCAAAAGAAGGAATCAATCCTCTTGCATACGTTAAAGTTGAAGTTGACGCAGAAACAGAGTTCATTAAGTTTCTAAGAAATCTAAGTTCATTATCTTCAGGAATAGTTAGCAAAGTTGGATTAGAAACTACTGAAGTAAAAGAAGTTGAGGAATTAATTAGAGAACCTGAGAAGATACTTGAAGTTTTAAGGGAACTTTATGAAAAAGTTTTACTGGTAACTGCAAACTACAACTACTATACCTTCTTTACGGTAAGTACTAGGAACTTACCTTTCTTCTATCTTACGAAGGCATATCCAAAGCTTATAGAGAGTTTTGATGAACTAAGAGAATTTTTAGGTCTTGGAGTAATCTTTGAGCCGGAAACTGAAGTACAGGATATAAAAGAAAAATGTACTATTTGGGGTCATGTGGAGGGAGGACTATGCAACTTAATATTTAACTTTAACAATTTAATCTGGGAAAGTATTAATCCAAGCTCTAATCTTTCACCAATATTTGGCTTTATTTCTCCCTCGTTTAAAGACTTAAAGAAAGAATACTTAAATAAAGCGGAAGAAAAGCTAAAACTTATAGGATGGAAGTTGCAACGACGTGACGCATTTAAAATTCTTCTCTGCGCGTTTAGCATCTCGTCAGGAATAGTTACTAAAAATTGGATTGTTAGATACCACACCCCTGACTACGGAACATATTATGATGATTCTGAAATCGCTAAACAATATGAAGATAAAAGCTTGTTTAACGTTCTTAGCGATTTTTCACCTGCTTTATTCCTTGGATACCTTTATGTTGATACAGTCAGAAGTGATTATCTAAGTTTTCAAAGGGTGTAATAAGCTTGCAGAAAGAAGAAGAGAAGAAAGAAGGTCTTGAAGAAGAGGAAAGGAAAAGAAGAGAGAAAGAAAAACAAAAAACTACTAGTGTTCGTGAAGAAAGGATAGAAAAGAAAGAAGTTTCTAGAGAAGAAGGAAAAGAGGCTGAAGCTCAAGAAGTTTTAATAATTCCAATATTAAAATTAGAGAAACCCTCTTTTGAAACCTATAAGTTAAAGTTAAACATTAAAGTTCCAGAAATAAAGAGAGAAGAAATGGTTGTGAATATACCATTCGTTAAACCTCAAGAAAAACCTTCAGTTGTAGTTGAGCAAAAATTTAACGACAGGATAGTAATTATAGAGCGAGAAGAAATTTTATCTACTATTCCAATTCTTAGGCTGGAGACTTTAGCTAAAGCTCAAGTTATTCAGAAATTCGATGAAGAAGTAAGAAAAATAAAAGAAGAACGAATAGAACCTTTAATACCATTCTACAACGTAGAACGATTTTCTTTACCAAGATACTTAGAAAGCCTTAATTCAAATGTTTTGACCGCTGATGAAATTACGAAGCTAAAAGTAAAAAGTGTAGAAGAGTTAAAGGAGAAAGTAGGGACTGGAGAAGCTGGGGTACCTCCTGTTGGTGAAGAAGAAATTCCTGATTTCCTTGAGTTTTCGTTTGGTAGTGAAGGAGGAAAGATTAGAAGAAAAGGCCCAAAGATAATATTGTTTAAAGATGTTAAGAAAGATAGTTATATTAATTTCTTAGAAAACGTATGCTTAAGAGTTTACAGAGAAATTGAGGGAGGAGAACCAGAAGCCGTAAAAATTGAAAAGATAGATCATTTAAACAAAGAAGAGATTGAAAGACGGTTAGAAGCCGGTGGAAAAATCTTTACGATAAATTTAGATGAAATAAAGGAAGCAGACAGAGAAGAATTCGATAAGATGATGAAAAGATTTGATGTAACTCATTTAATGGAAAGATTGGAGGAAACATACTCTAGTGGACTAGGATACATAATATTTACTACAAGAAGTGAAGAGAAATTTAAGAAGATGAAAGAAGATTTACTTAATATCAACCTAATGTCTCAAGGAAGGTTAAACATGATTTTTATGGAAGCAAGAAGCTTACCTTTAGATTTGATAAGGCTATCCTCTGGAATGGTTGACTTATTTAAACCGCCAGGAAAAGTGATAATAGACGAAGTAATACCAACTTTCTCAACTTTCGATTATATTTTTAACGATGCTCTCTTTAAGGAAGATAGTCGGTTTAACAAAGTTCTTGAAGAAATAAAGAATGAAGAAAATGGATTATTCAAGCTTGCCACTGCTAGAAACAAAGGTCAAGAAGAATCGGATCTTCACTACAACATTAAAGTTTTCATAGTTAGATATCTAGTAAATAGGTTAAGAAAAGAAGGAAAACAGTTAAGAACCCTTGAAGAAATAATAAAACATATAAAGACAGAGGAAAAAAGTGAAGGAAAGGAAACACCTGATGTTCAGGTAGACAATGAAGTCTATGAAGTTGAGACCTTGTTTGGAGAAGGTGTAGATGCTGACAAGAAAATTGATGAAACAATTAAGAAACATGGTGGTAAAAAGGTAAACATAGTTATGGATAATTTTGGATTTCTATTACACTTAAAGGACTTAGAAAAAAGAAAGAGACATTACAAGAATGTAGAATTTTACACGTTGGACTTAAAGAATAAAGAATTAGTAAGCATTGAAGAATTCAAGAAAGAGTTAAGGAAAATACTTTTATCTGCAAACAACAAAGCTGATTTTTGAATTAATATGAAATTAAAGTCGATGGTTTTCCTTTCTCGCTGTAAATTCGGAAGTTCTTCCCTTACAATACTTTTATTAGAACTCTCTTTGTTTGAATAAGGAAGGGTACTGACTTTCCTCCCTTCCCATTGTCATTCCCTGCAACACTGAAAAAGCGCGCGCTATTATAGGTATCCTCTATTTGACCCAGTTTCACCTTTCTTACTCTCATATTATTTACCTTTCCATGTGGCCTTTTATCATTTAATAATGGTGAGTCAAAGCAAGATTGAAGAAAGATTTTTTCATGCGTTAGATGTATCTTTTATGCTTGCAGGGAATAAAAGTATATCCCAGAAAGAATTCCTAAATCATGGATTAAAACCTGATGAGTTTCAGAGAATGTTTTGGGAATGCAGCGCGCGCTAGCTTAGTAGGCGTCGGGGGAACATCAATAGTCGCAGTCTTTTCTTCTGTGTGGGTAATACCCCGAAAATCGTCATATGAGATTCTGAAGCGAACCGTGTAGCTTCCCACTGGTTTAGTGGCGGGTGCAGTAACGTAGAATTCTGATGATTTTGAGGCTCCAGCGGCTATGGAGCCAAGATAATCAAGTTGTGATGGAAAGTTGAGTCCTGCCGTATCAATTACTTCTAACTTAACATTGTACATATAGTCATTTCCACCGTTTTTGAAGGATACTGTGAGCCTCGTAGGCGTCGTTGAGCCTCGGAACACCGTTGTTGGACTAGGTTGCCAATCTGAAATCTTGAGCTCCACTACGAGTATGGAGAAAGTTTTAGTGTCCTGAAGCACTTGCGTGCCGCCGTTATCCCACCAAAGCTGCGCTGTATAAGAATATGTTCCGGCTCGTGAGGCTGGAGAGGTCCAGTACCAGTACCAGGTAGCAGAAGACCCTCTCCACACATACTGTTTTCCACTACTAACATCGTTAAGCTTGGTGTAAAGATCAGCTCCAAAAATCCCTAAATCAGGATTGTACGCGGTAAGATTAATTTTTGGCGTTTGGCCAACATAGATTTTTGCAGTTCCTCCCTAGCGCGCGCTGCTATTAATAACACGTTTACTACGCTAAGCTCCCCCTGCTTCATTTTTCTTATATTTTCCCGATGTAATTAATAAACATTTTGATTGACGCGCACGCGTGTCTTAACCTCGTGCGTTAGAAAAACGTTTTTGTTGGCAAATTTTAATTTAGCGCGTGCTATCGTGCCTCCAAATACATATACTGACATCTAAACACAACATCTTCAAACTCCTTTTTATACACCATACTTGTTAAACGTAGTATGTTTTTATAGAAAAAGCACTGGAAAACATTAGCAGTAATTACTGATTTCCAATGTTAAATGGAGGAGAAACTATACGAAAAAGTAATGTTAGCGCGCGCTTGAGGAGAAAGCTATTAGATGAAGCAAGGGGTTTCGCCTCTTTCCGGAAAAGGAAGAGCGCGCCCCATTGACTGTATCTTAAGTTGGAAAGGTTTAAGTATTCCAACTAAGGTATAACTTTCAGAAACCATGGTTGAACTCAAGGTAAAAGTCGGAGAAAAGGGGCAGATACTTATCCCCAAAGTGTTTAGAGACAGGTATGGGATAGTGGAGGGAGAGAAAGTTTCGATTGAACCTACTTCAGAAGGCATCTTGATAAGGGGAAAACCCTCTCCAGAGGAAATAATGAAAAGGCTTGAGGAGCATGTTGAAAAGATTAGAAGGATGAGGGTTTCCAGCCCGAAGCTAGGAGACCTGAGTAAGGCCTATTTAGAAATGGAGTTCGAGGAGAACACTGGTTGAAAGCCTTTCTAGATTCCTGCTTCCTCATATACTTGAACGCTATGGTGGATGATGAAAGAAGGCTGGTAGAAGAGCTTTTCAGAAGACTTCTTGAGGAACAGCTGTTTACGAACATGCTTGTGGTAGATGAGGTGCTTTACATATCGAGAAAGTATGGAGTGTCTTATGAAACAACTTTAGACTTCTTGAAAAACACGGTGCTGCCCTACGCCGAAGTCTTGCCCGTTGAAGAGGAGGATTTTAAGCCTGTTGAAAAATACTTGTTAAAGTACGGTTTGAAACCCTCTGACGCTATACACTTGGCAACGATGGAGAAAGCCGGAATAAGCAATATAGTTTCTGAAGACAGGGAGTTCGACAGGGTTAAGGGGATTAAAAGAATCTGGGTTACTCCAAATGCTGAAGAATAGGAATTATTTTTTAGGAAGCCAGTATTTCCACGCATACTTTTCCGTTTCGTGTGCGATGCTTGAAAAAATGTTTAAAATCTTAGCGCGCGCTGGGGTTCCACTCATAATGTTCTTTGGGGGACAGAGCTAACCAGCTATAAACGTTAGCCGTTATTGAAGCGCGCGCTAGGACTCAAGGCGAAAGCTTCCTTACATGTTCGATGATCTTCTGCTCGTTGCGGGGCGTATATATGAGCAGAGACCAACGGCATGAGATATATGATACGTTAAGTGATGCGTGGAATCGAGCGACATCAAGAATTGTAGAGATCAAAGAAGAGAAAAGAAGAAAACGTGAGGAGTGGTTACAACGACAAGAAGAAAGAAAGAGAAAATATGAAGAATGGCGAGAACGGATGGAAAGTAATATTGAGCGATGGGAAAATAACATAGAAAAAGCTGAAGAGTATATTTCTAGATTAGAGGAACAAATCGACAGACTTGAGGAAGAGGAGGCAGATGCAAGAACGGACAAATACGCGCGCGTATTTTTTATTACCATCTCTTTCTGTTTTCTATCCAATTTACTTGTTCTTTTGATTTATTGGTATGCTGCTTCACGTGGTAGTATAGCATATATGGTTATCGTTTTATTGGAAGCTAGTTCAAACAGTATTCTGTACTTGCCTACTCTTATCCGGTAATGGTTTTTGCTTCCTCGCAGTTTTGTGATGTCAAGCCCTTTCGAAAATCCTTCGTCTTGAAGAATATGCGGGGCTTCGACAATTCTGCCACGCGTTTCTCCCTTAATCTTTTCAAGCTGTTTAAAAGCTCTTCTTTCAAGAAAAACGCGGTATCGTTGCAATAAGCTTATCTCTCCTACTCGATCTTCTCCAGAGGTATGTATTCTACGTCTCCCTTCTCCTTAGCCTCCAAGTATTCTCTCATCGCCTCAGCCTCGTCCTCTAGCGGCTCATCGGAACCGATCAGCCTCTCCTCCACAAGGTCCTCCAGCCTCTCAACCTTGCTGCGAATAAGCCTAACCTCTTTTAAGACCTCCTCCAAAGTGCTGTTGGACATTCTCTCCGTCGATAATTACACAGTAAGGTGAATATAAGCATTACCGAGAATAGTTCGATTGAAATGGGAGGTTTAAGCACGTTAGGGCCCATGAAAATGTTAACATGCGCTATGGCTAATGTCGTGAAGCAGCGCCGCAAGATAGCGCGCGCTATGGGGTTATCGGTATGGATGCTTCCGTGGTCGCCCAGGCAGCGTACTCTAAAGCCTGTCTAACATCCTCCTCCTCAAGCTCAGGGTAGTCATCCAGTATTTCTTTAACGCTCTTGCCTGAAGCTATCAGCTTGATTATGAGGGATACTGGAATCCTCAGGCCTCTAATACATGGCTGGCCACCCATAACATCCGGGTCAATAGTAATCCTGTCAAGGTGATGAGTCTTCTTAAGATTCATTGTATTCCAACCCTTGAAAAAGGCTGAAGATATTATTAAGCCTTTAGACTATTTAATCAAAGGGAAAAAAGGAAGAGTCAAAAAAGCTAGAGGAAGCTGGCAAATCTAATATTTTAAAGCGCGCGCTTAACCTGGCCAAGGGCTTTCTCAAGCATAATCCTCTGCTCAACGCTTGCGACGAGCTTGCGAGTGAAGACTGCAGCGTCAGGACTAATAGACACAGAGTCAATGCCTGCTCTAACAAGGAACTCTAAACTCAGGACATATCGACGGGGCTTATTTGAACATTTAAGAATCTTATTCGATATTCAGTGGTTAAAAACGCTGTGACTTTCGATATGCTTGTCCTCTATAGTGTACGTTGTAGACTAGTACTTCTTTATTTTCAATCTCGATTTTGAATATTATTCTTATTTTCCCTACACGTAGCCTAAGGAATCCTTCCCAAGCACCTTTCAGCTTTCTCACGTCTAGACGTGTATGCAATAATGTTCCACCCTTAAGACTATTTAGAAGGTCGCTTAATCTGTCTTCAACCCGTTTCCTCTCTTCTGCTGGAAGCTCCTCTAGAAACTTTAAAGCCTTTCTATGTATCCTTATCTTCCACTCCAATCTACGAAATCCTCTTTACTATAGTCTTCAGGAGAACCGATAAAACTCTCTATTTCCCTCTGCTCCTCCTCATTAACATAGGGAATTAGCTCGACTAAAACTTCTAGTAGAGCTTTTCTAACCTCTTCGCGGACAGCCCTCCTTATCTCGTCAACAGTTATGGAGGACAAGAGTTACCACCATTACAGCCATTCTAATTCAGCATAGAGAGAGTTTATAAACCTTTTAGAATTAATGACTTCAACGTAGTAATTTAAACAATAAATGTGAAGAAAAATACCTCCGGGAAAATCAGGTTTTGAAAAAAATACTCTTCGCCTGGGTCTGATAGATCCCAGTCTAGGTCAACCTTGACTTGGCCTAAGGCTTTCTCAAGCATTATGCGTTGCTCAATTGAAGCAACGAGTTTGCGTGTGAATACTGCGGCATCAGGATTAATAGACACGGAGTCAATGCCTGCTCTAACAAGAAACTCGAATCTCATGTTTTTAGGGACCTATGGCATAGCGCGCGCGCTAACGAGCTCAACCTTTTTCAGAATGAAGCTCTTGGGAGACTAATTGAGTATTTAAAACATTATGAAAAAATGTTCGGAATCATAAGCATGCCAACTGGTACAGGAAAGACAAGGCTCGCATCAACATTTCTTCTATACCTTTATACTCGGGGAGTCTTGGAAGAAAATGATATTGTGTTCTGGCTTGCTCCACGTAATATAATCCTGCATCAGGCTCGTGAGAATGAACTACGTAAAGTTTTAAAGGATTACTTCGTGATTAAGAGTCCTCAACCCATTGTTTCTCTCGGTTTATATTATTGGGGGAAAACTGACGACTTACTCTTTGATTTAAAACATCAAACCTCATCAGTAGCTATATATCTGGTAACCCCCCAGCTTTTTCATTCTCTAATGGATAGAAATGATTTTCTTGATCTTATAAGAGGAAGGACATGTGTGTAATAATCCTTGATGAAGTTCACCATACATTCGTTGGCCAAAAAATCTCAGATAGTATTAAGTCCCTTCTAAACTTTGAGAATGTCAAAATTGCTTTAGGCTTATCTGTTACACCTACTTGGAAAGCTAAACAATTACTCCAAAACATCCTTTACTCTTCCACTACTGAAAGAGCTATGAAGGAAGGCATTCTTATAAAGGGATTAAAGATATATTCTACGCAAACTAAGGTGAATATAGACGCAAATTTACTCTCCGAATGGCAATTTTATAGGAAACTCTACAAGGATATTGGTCTTAATGAGCAATATCCAATGAATGAATGGCAAGTAGCGATATATGAAAGAGCGGAGAAATATGCTGAAAAAATAATTGAGGTTCTTAAGGAAGAAGTCGGAGAGAATTCACTTAAGTGTAGCGCGCGCCAGTTGCAACCAGTTTGACTTAGATCATCAAGATCCTCTTTTTCTATTTTTCCGCGCTTATCCATTTTCATAACCACAGGCTCTGTCAGTATTGGGTCTAACATAATATCATTAACCTTAAGAGCACTTTGTCTAACTAGCAGTTTTCGCAATACTATTCCAGTTAAATGCATTACGCCTAATGAATGGGCTTTTCTTGTATGCGTAGCATTCGGGTAAACACGCGCGCTAAAGGATCCTAAACACAAGGTCTATAATCTGGACGGCTACAAGCTTAGGTTAGCTGACTACAAGCTTGTCACTGAAAAGGTCAGAACGAAAGTAATAGAAAGCGAAAAGGTGGTTGAGCGCGAGATTTTGAAAGAAAAAATCGAAGGTGGTAAGATAATAGTAGATAAGCACTCCAGACTCTATAAGTTTCCGCTTGAAAAAATAGAGTTCCTCAAGGAAGACTTCCCTGAGCTGTTTAAGTAGCTCCCAAGTGTATACCCTGAGTTCACTGAGTTCCTTGTTAGAGCAGGCATCGACTCCGTGTCTATTAATCCTGATGCTGCGGTGTTCACTAGAAAGCTTATTACTTCTATTGAGCAACGCATAATGCTTGAGAAAGCCCTTATGAGCAACTCTGACGAATAGAACTTCTTACTCTAAATCTTTCAATATTTTCTCAAATAAAGGTTTTAAGGCAGGCATGTCTTCTCTGACTGTTCTCCAGACCCTTTGCAAATTGACGCCGAAGTATTCATGGATTAATTTATCCCTCATCCCAGCCATTTCCCGCCAAGGTATTTCAGGGTATTTCTTTTTAATAGAATCCGGTATCTTTTTAACAGCCTCTCCAATGATTTCTACTGCTCTCACAACCGCGTAGATAGTCTTCTTATCCCTTGCAAACTCGTCATAACTCATTCCTTCCACGAAGCCCATAGCATCATTCATAGCTCCAATTATATCGTCAACATAATCTAGAAATTCTCTTTTCATAAGTATTCTACTTCCTCCAGTATGTGCTTTCCAATTCTGGGTTTAAGCGTGTTTTTCTCCACCAAGTCCACTTTGACGCCTAATTCTTCACTTAAATAATTCTCTAAGCCAATGAAATCTAGGAGGCTTAATTCAGCATCTTCCTCAAACTCGACTAGAATATCAAGGTCACTATCCTCCCTCTCCTCCCCCCTAATATAGGAGCCGAAAACCCCAATAGTCTTCACCCTAAACCTTTCCCTTAACACGGGCTTCAACCTCTCTAACTTGTCCTTCATTTCCTCGACTCTTTTCAAATTTCTCCTCATCCTAACCGAGCCTCTTCAATCAAGACACGGAATTCTTAATTTTAACCTTTTCCCAAGTAGGAAACATGCATCTTGGAATTCCTGGTGAAGACTCCTCAAATGTTAAAATAAGCATCCTAATATATCCTGAGTTTACAGAGTTCCTTGTTAGAGCTGGAATCGACTCTGTCTCAATCAATCCTGATGCCGCGGTATTCACACGCAAGCTGGTTGCATCAATTGAACAACGCATCATGCTTGAGAAAGCTTTAGGTCAAGTCAAAACTGACCCCGACTGGGACCTGCCCGATCCAGACGAGGAGTAAGTTTTTTCAAAACCTGCTTTTCTCAATTCTATTTAATTTTCCCCGGCTCTTACTGTTAAAGCTAATAAGCCTGAGTGAAGACTATTCCTGTTAGAGTTGCGGAGGATGCTTGGAATAGGCA